>JABAHP010000455.1_pt3 | contig 22565 bp, 19 predicted proteins | sample 7062081 | NCBI WGS metagenome assembly JABAHP01 (sample SAMN14534357, study PRJNA622989) | marine sediment metagenome | biome: marine biome [ENVO:00000428]; feature: marine pelagic biome [ENVO:01000023]; material: deep marine sediment [ENVO:00002113] | place: India: Gulf of Kutch | collected...
GAGATGGTCATGGGGATGCCACGTCTTGTATTTTTCTGTATCCCCAACGTATCCAAACCACCACTCGATCATCTTCCCCTCACACCGGGGCATGCGGGTCAGAACGGCCACATGCATGTCCCCATTGGGCAGGCGTGTATATCCCGTCTCCATGGGCAAATAGCCTGGTTCCAGAAGTTGATGGACNNCTGTCTCCATGGGAAAATAGCCAGGTTCCAAAAGTTGATTGGCATCTTCGAGTTTCATAAGCTTCCTCCTCATCTTTATAAATCACCTTTAAGAATTGTCTTGGTTGTGTGTCGAATGCCCCAAAACGCACTTCTCCATGAACGCAGGGTGCGGCTCTCTAAACACACATCGTATTAAATGCCAAAATCTAGCGTCACATCCTCTCTTGTGATGAAATACCCTCCAGAAATTCAGCTGTTGTGATAACCCACCCAAAAAGAGCCTCCACATTCCAGAGTGTGGCCTCCTGTGTTATGGGTGGCCCCGCATTGTTAACCGCATCCGATACAATGATTGGCCAATAATCCAAGAAGTACCCATCCCTCAGCGTTGACTCTACGCAGACGTTGGTTGCAACACCTGTGAAGATACAATACCTTATGTTATAGCTCTTCAATACGGCATCAAGGTTCGTTCCTGCAAACCCACTGTATCGTTGTTTCCTGATGATGATGTCTCCAGGGCATATTTCCAAGTCTTTACAAATCTCTTCGTCCCAAGAGCCTTCTGTAACAAACTTTCCCCAGTACTCGGGATTATTTCTCATCATGACTAGTCCCACTTCTTTGTACCAATTAGGAGATTCTGAACCCCCACTATTAGAGTAATCAGGATCGTAACTCATTTTCAGAAATACAATCTTACAGCCTGCTTCTCGTGCGGTATGGATAATCTTTTTATTATTGTCAATGACGCCCCTTGCGCCTGAGATGTCCCACCCAAAGGTATCGAACATCCCCCCCTTACTCACAAACGCATTCTGCATATCAACCACAATCACCGCGGTCCTATGCAGATCTATTTCAATGGATTCCGGTTTTGCATCTATGGTTGCCAACTTTTCAGGTCTTATGAATCCCTTTGGGCCCTGTCCGGCTGAGGGAATCGGACCTCTGTTGCTTTTCATGCGACACCTTCCTCCACATGTATATCCCACTGAAAATATGGCATCACAAGCAGGCCTTCGTAAAATACTTGATCAGCGTATCTCTAAAGGGCCTAGATCAAGAGGTCAGATGGTTTTTCTCAAGATTTCGCCATCTATAAACCCAACCGGTCTGCCACATATCCAAGGCCCAGTTCTGTTAGTTTTCCTCTGGTTGGAATGCCTGTTTCCAGATCCCAGCCCCTGACCGTATAATACTCGTCCAGCATTTGCTTAAGATCAGCGTTGCTAATGAAGTGACCTTTAGAGCCCCCNNTTAAGCTCATCGTTGCTAATGAAGTGGCCCTTGGAGCCCCCACTCTGTAAAGGCTCTGTCAAAACCCTTTCCGGCAGGGTATCGTCTGCCCGGGTAAACCCCTCCCGCACATTAAAGGCCCTTGCCAGATTATTTATTCGCTCACCCACCTTCTCGATTTCCTCAGGTGTATAGGTGAGTGCGGTGACCGCCTCCATCAATGACGATGTGTTTTCTGTCGCGAAATGGGGCACGGCCATGTCCAGAAGAAAAACACACATGGTGGGGCAGTCAGCTGTAGCCGTCCGTACATCCTGGTTCCACTTGGTCAGCTTGCCTTTGTCTTCCGTGGTGAATCGGTCCACGGCATAGGGAATGGGAATCCCGAATATTTCCTGGAAGGCATAGCCCCTGTTGTGGTCGGCGCCAGTGAAGGCCGTGGCATAATTCAACCCATGGGCCTTGGCACCCCGCACATCATAACCAGGGAGTTCCAGGCCTTTCACGTGCAATGCGTATTTGTCTGCTCCCTTACCTATCTTCTCCGCCGCCACCTTAACCCCGTCCGCCAGAAGGTCTCCGATCCCCTGCCGGAATGCCATCATTGGAAGCAGCGCGACCATGGCTTCATGATTGCCGAAATGAAGGGCGAGCCCCCCCGCGTCAGCCGCCCTCAGAATCCCCTTTTCAAACAATTCCATGGCAAAGCCGATGGTTACCCCGGCCGATATGGTGTCCAACCCCAATTCGTCCGCGAGACGGTCAGCAGCAATAATGCTATCCACATTGTCCACACCCGTCTCTCCGCCGAAGGAGTACATGGTCTCGAATTCCGGACCCTCTGAGAGGGCACCCAAGTAAGGCCCTGTACTCGCCAAGTTCAATTGGCTGCATCCAACAGGGCATCCAGAGCAAAACTGCCTTCCCACATTGCGGGTCTCCAAGGCGTCCACACCAATCTGCTCCACAGGCGTGAACTCCCCTGTGGCCGACCAGTTCTTGGCAGGGAATATGCCCAAGGCGCACGTGTTGTCCACATTGGAGGGTGTGCCCGTTTTGGAGAATTCAGGATAAAGCACAGGGCTTCCTTTCATGGCCTTGGTCATCTCACCCCTTGCAATTTTCAGCTTCTCTTTGGAGGCCACAGCCACAGAACCTGTCCCCCGGATCGCCACAGCCTTGAGATTTTTTGATCCCATGACCGCTCCGAGTCCTTTGCGCCCTGCAGCCCGCATCTCGTTGATGACACAGGCCATCTTGCTCAGGTTTTCTCCTGCCGGGCCGATACAGGCAATCCGCACGTTCTGGTCCTTTAGCTCATTCTTGATGATTTGCTGGCAATCTGTGGTTTTCGTCCCCCAAACACTGCTCGCATCACGAAAAACGGCTTTCCCATTCTTGATCCACACATAGGTGGGTTTATCGGCTCTGCCCTCAATGATAAGGGCATCGTAGCCTGCGCGTTTCAGTTCCACGGGGAAGTGCCCCCCTGTGAGGGACATGCCTATAGCACCTGTTGCAGGGGATTTGCCCGTAACAGCCATGCGGCTGGCACAAGGAATGGTCGTCCCTGAAAAAGGTCCCACCGCAAAAATCAGTTTGTTTTCTGCTCCCAACGGGTCTGTACCGGCCTTGAGCTCGTCAAAGAGATACTTAATCCCAAATCCCGCCCCGCCAATATAATCCGTGGCCACTTCCAGGGGTAAGGCCTCTTCCTCTGCACGCCTGGCGCTAAGATTGACCCGTAAAATCTTCCCCGTATATCCTCCTTTATACATTTACTCCCTCCCATTGGGCTTCATCCGAACAACGGCGGTTCCCCATCCCTGCGCAGGGCGCGGAGATGGGGAGTGCGTCTGCCCTTTTCAAATCTGTCAACGCGTCTCTTCGCCTAATGGAGACGGTTGCAGGAAATCATTTGGCCATGAAAGGTGGACTTCAGGACATTCCTTTTAGCTTAGGGATTGAGATTGTTTTCCCCGTTACAATGAGGTTTTTGTAATTTCCACTAGAGACGAGTACCGCTTCAAAGGGAAATTTCTTTCCCTTGACCCACTGGAGGCATCCAGAAGGTGATATGGCAATATTTTTTTCGGTAAATTTAGCGGGCCCCTGTAAGGTCATCAGATCCGTATCGGCCAGGGCCTTTCGGAGGGTCTCCTTGTCCAGGGTCTGAGCTCGTCTGAGGGCATCGGCCAAAATCTCATAACCCGCATGACACCCACCCAGGGGTTGACTCCACTGTTTGCCTGACGCCTTTTCATACGCGTCGCTGAATTGCTTTGCCGTTTCACCACTCAGAGACGACTTAAAGGGAAAGGCAGGAAGCCACACGGCCTCTGATGTGACGCCTATTCCCAGATCGCCGCCAATGGCCTCCATGGCGACAGAAAAGAGGCCTGCTCTGCCGGCGGTGCAGACTTTCGGGATAAATCCCGTGCGGTGGCACTGCCTCCACATGGTCGTGAAATCGGGTGGCGCCATATTGGCAAATAGAATTTCCACATTCCCTTTTTTCCACCCATTGATTTGGGTGGTGTAGTCATTGGTCCCTGGGGGAAACCGACCCAGGTCGACCAGGGTATAGCCTCTGGGTCCAAGCGCGCCGCTGGCGCCTTTGGCCCAGGCCATACCATCGGCATCATTCTGGGCGCAGAGACCCACCACTTTGTTGGTCTCCACTTGATCCCAGGCCTGTATGAAGGATGCCATAAAATCTCGCACACTCATGGAGGCGTTGAAACACCACTCATAGGTCCCCCCATGCAAAAACATCTCAACAGGCATCATGGTGCTCACTGACGGCATCTTGAACCTTTCGCAGACACCAGAGACTGGGGTCACTGTAGCGGGTGTGGCAGAGACATACATGATGTCAATCTTGTCTTTGAGAATGAGTCTGGAAGCCAGCTCCCCCGCCTTGGTCGGATTGCTTTCCGTGTCCAAAATCTTCACCTTAAGGGGCAACTTCTTCTTATATTCTTTGATGTATATGCCTCCGTCCTTATTGATCTGGTCTATGGCCCTGTTGTCCAGCCATGGCGAGGATTGGGCGAACGCGGCCACGGGACCGGTCACAGGCAGGGGGCGGCCGACCAGTATGTGGTCTTTTGCTGCTGCCCGCGCTGGCTTGAGGATCTTCGGAAAAGTGGCAGAGACGCCTATGGCCCCCGCTGTATATCCCACCTTCTTTATGAAATCCCGACGAGTCATGCCTTTTTTCTTTTTGTTCTTCATTTTTCCCCTCCTAGAATTTGTTCATTTTTACTGAAAACCTTGACCCTTATTTCGCTGCACAGTTACCCTATCCAAACTCAGACACATCTTTTCTCAGATTTGGTTCTATTGTGCTCCGTCCCTTCATGCCCTCACTCTGTTTAATTGGATCAGAGTAAAATCTGCTCCTAACCTATCTCCTTAGTGGGCCCTTGATTTTTCAAATATCCCGCTTTGGACCCTGTATCGAAACCGAGTTGATGGGAGAGTTCAATGGATGCAATACGTAATATTTCTTCTGCTTTCTTTTCCTTGTCAGGCGTAAAGCGAATGGTCAGGACAGGAAGGACGATGGATGCAACCACATGTCCATATAGGTCAAATACTGGGGAAGCCACTGCCGTAATCCCTTCGTGGAGTTCTTCATGGGAGCGCGCCAAGGCACCCGACCGGATAGCGTTGAGTTCACGCCGAAGCACCTCCGGGTCTGTGATCGTGGCTTTGGTAATGGGCGTCAACGCTACCGAAGAAAGATATTGGTCAATTTCTTCATCTGAGAGGTGAGCGAGAATGGCCTTCCCGCCCGCCGTGGCATAAATGGGGGCACGTTCACCCATCTGTATCATTCTGGCAAGAGGGCGAGAGCAATCCACCTTGGCAATGATCATCATCTCATTTTCCCTTTTGATGGCGATCTCCGCGGATTCATCAATCACTCTGGTCACTTTTGTAAGAACGGGTTGGCCCAATCGGACAATATCGAGGCTNNCCTAATCGGACAATATCGAGGCTTGAGAGGTAGCGACCGGCGAGCACCAGGACTTGTGGGCCCAGGGCGTATCGCCTGTCTGTTCCATTTAAAGAAAGATACTCACGGCCAATAAGATTGGCTAAGAGTAAGGATAGGCTGCTTTTCGGGATATTGAGGCTGGAGGCGAGTTCGCCATGGGTCTTCCCCTCTTCGCTGGACCCAATGGCCTCCAGAATCTGCATGACTCTGTCGGCGGACTTGACCATAACCCCCCAGGTTAGTTATACGTGAACTATGTTCTCATCCCTGGCATCACAGCTAGCATTCCGCGTGGAGCTTGTCAAGTGGAAAGGAGATTGATTTTTCTTGCCGCCTTATGAATACTGCGAGGAGGTGTTGTGACACACCCCCAATATCTCCGCGTGGAGGCAGAATGTTAGGTAATCCCAAGCCAGATCGAATGACTCCAATGGAACGATTGGATGCCCTCATGGCCGGCAACCCTATAGATCGGATCCCCTTTTTCCCTTTCGCCCTAGGGTTTTGCGCCCAAAACGTGGGTTACTCCCTCTTTGAGTTCTATAACGAACCGGAAAAGTGTTTCTGGTCTCAGGTATGGACCCAGGAGCAGTACGGTTACGATGGATTTCCTCAATACAGATATGCAAACTTTGGCGCATGGGAATTTGGGGCTGAAATTGATTTTCCACGTGGCGAGTATGATATGGCCCCAAAGGTCATCCGATTTGCCGTGAATTCAGAGCAGGATGTGGAACGACTGGAAGTACCAGACGTGAAAACAGCCGGTGCTATGCCCCTTTACATGCAATTCTCCAAGCTCCAAGAGAGGTATGGACTTCCCATAACCGTCCCTTGCGGCAGCCCAATCTCCCGCGCATCAAACATCTGCGGCGTTGATCTGTTTTGTCGGTGGGTCATCAGGGAACCAAAACTTGTCCATAGGCTGGCCCGGCTAGCCACAGACTTTATCTTACAGATCGTGCAATATTGGATCGACTCCTTCGGTACCGAACGCCTTGTAGCTGCGGATGGAACGCATATGGAGGCCAATAATTTGCTATCGCCTAAGCAGGTTGAAGAGTTTGCTTTCCCTTACCTCAACGAGGTCCACGAGAAAGTCTTGGCTATGGGTGTGAAGCATTTCTACACCCACTTTTGCGGAGATCAAAATCTAAATCTTCCCCTCCTCTCCCAGATTCCCATGGGAAATCCGGGTATAGCCAGCATTAGCCCAGAGGTGGACTTGACCACTGCCATTGAGTTCTTTGGTGATAACTGTGTCATTGCAGGCAATATTGAGCCCCAGATCCTCCAGACGGGGACCCCACAAGAGGTCTTTGCGTTGTGCAAAGAGGCCATTCTCGAGGCAAAACACTCTGCTCCCAGGGGTTATATGCTGATGGCAGGATGTGACGTTCCGATCCATGCACCTCCCTATAACTTTTATATGATGAAGAAGGCGATCAACGACTTCGGCTGGTACGATAAATAGCGAATAGGGGACGTCCATGAAATATCGACATTCCCGTTTTCTGCCCTCTGAGATATAAACTAATCTAAATCTGATAGTTATGTGGGAAGGGCAAATCTGATGATTTCACAGACCCTAGTTCGGGTGGCCTCAGCGCAACCCGGGCAGAACCTCCTGGGCGAACCACTCTGCATCCTCAGGGTCTAGGAAAATCAATATGAACCGGGTCAAACCCACCTTCTCATACTCCTTGATCTTGTCCAAGCACTGTTGAGGGTTGCCGGAAACACGGTTGTTGAGCTCAAACTTTATGCCGGCCATCTGGAAGCGTTCCCAAACATCAGGGGAGATCATTTCCTTCATCTTCCGAGTGGCTGCATCTGGGTCAGAACCCATGATGACAAATGCAGCAGAGCCCATTCCGAAACCCTCCGCCTTGTTCCCTAGCATGGGCCTGATACTCTGGACCATCCTCTTTATCTCATGGGGTTGATGGCCATGTACCAGCCATCCGTCTCCCAGTTCGGCTGCCAGCTCCATGGAAGGCTTGGAGTCGCCCCCAATCCAGATGGGCGGCATCGGTTTTTGCAGAGGTTTGGGAGTTACCTCAGCATTTTCCAGCCTGTAATATTTGCCTTCAAAGCTTACGCGGGGTTCACTCCACAGGGACCTAATGATCCGCACGGCCTCCCTCTCTCTCTCCAGGCGACCTTTATGATTTTCCCAAGGGAGGTCAAATGCCCTGAATTCGCGCTCAAACCAACCGGCGCCAACGGTGAGATCCATCCTGCCTCCGGAGAACAGGTCAAGTGTGGCTCCCATCTTGGCCAGCAGGCCGGGACCTCTGAAAGTGGGGATCAGCACCATATGGCTCACACTAATCTTACGGGTAGCCCCGGCCAAATAGGTCATGGCTGTCCAAGCCTCATGAATGCCGTACTCTTGCTCGCCCTCGCCATAGGGCGTCCCAAAGGGATAGATCATATGGTCATCGCAAGTAAGGAAGTCGTACCCCACCTCTTCAGCCCGCAATGCCATCTTGATATACAGCTCCGGCGGAACCGGAGGCACAAAGAAACCTAGCTCCAGACTCATTTTTTTCTCCTTCTATTCGGTTGGTTGTATCATAAAAATAGGGGAGGTCCCTCGTTTTATGGCTTTCTCCGTACGATCCTCTTAAGCTCTTCAAAGGAGTTTATTACGGCGTCAGCTTTTGTTATTCCCTCGTCCAAAAATCCTGTGTATTGGATGGTCTTGAAACCTCGCGCGTGGGCAGGATTTATATCGGTGTTCTCTCTATCCCCCACCATGACGGCTTCATGGGCCTCAATACCGCGTTCCTTCAGTTCTTGAGCTATCACATCATAAATACTTCCTTCTTCCTTCGTAGACCCCTTGTACCTCAAATCTACGGCATAGGTTCTGAAATCGATTTTCCCCAGCGGGGTTATGAGGCCATGGAAATGCTTGAGGATTCCGTGATTTTTTAGAAATCGAGTTATGTGATCTCTGCCCAATGGATCTGGGCTTTGTTTCATTTCAGAAACCATATAAACCTCGATACCTTCAGAGCGGAGATAGACCAAAGCGTCTTCCACCCCCTCCCCCATGTCCAGGAATTCCTGTTCCTTCTGTTTAAAAAGCGCAATGGCGGCCGGCTCATTATCTAATACAAACTCAAACAATTCATCTTTATGGCCCTCATGAATATGGGGATACGTTCCATACTTCTCCTTGAGAATCCGGTACATCCTTAATCTATCCGCAATGAGTTCGGGCTTGCCCAAGGCCTTATATAGGTCACCAAAGACAACCGCATTCCTCAGATTCTCTGCGTTCATAATAGTCTCGCCATAATCTAATCCACACCATTTGACTTCTAAAATCAAAACATCATCCCCTGCGGCCCTCTTCTTTCACCTCTTCAACGGGGATTTCTCTAAACGATTTCAGATGCCTTCTTGTGAGATCCTGGTAAATGGCTAAGCCGTTCTTGATCCGTTCCAGGTGTTCCGGGCTGACCTTCTGTATGATTTTGGCGGGAGAACCCACGACGAGACTATTGGGTGGGATTTCCTGGTCAAAGGCAACGAAACTCCCTGCACCGACAAAGCTATGGGAGTTTATCTTGACGCCATCGGCGATAATGGCTCTCATTCCCACAAGGACATTTGAACAGATCTCGCAGCCATGGAGAATGGCACCGTGCCCGATGTGTGAATTCGGATGGACGATTGCGGACTTGTCGGGGAATGCATGAATGACGCAATTTTCCTGCACATTTGAGCCCCTTCCGATTTTGATTGAACCGATATCCCCACGAAGGACAGCCCCTGCCCCCACATAGCAATCGGCCTCTATCACCACATCCCCGATGATGATGGCATCAGGATGAACAAAGGCCTTCGAATCGATCGAAGGCCTTTTTCCTTCGAACTCATAAACCGGCATGACCACCTCTTCTGGCCTCAATCTTGGCCGTATAATCGAATTAAAATCCCCAAGCGTTATAGCTAATGACTTCCGATTCCGGCTTTCGGTCTCGCGGGCTATGCTCCATTTCTATGTGTTTCTCACTCAAATGGGATTCGTCACCAGGATAACCGATGGCAATGAGTGCGATGACGATAAATTCTTCGGGGATCGAGAACTTCTCTTTGACCACGAATGGGTCAAAACCAGCCATTGCATGGCCAATAGCCCCCTCTTTGAAGGCCTGGAGCATGAGGTTCTCCATGGCCAGACCGCACCCCAGCACAGCATACGCCCTGCGGTCGCTCAACTCAGCGTCCAGATCTGGTTTGGTTATTACCGCAACGATCACAGGGGCCTTTTTCGCCCAGTAGTTTCCCCCTGACAGTGCAGCATGCATATCTTCCAGCTTATCCTCTTCTGTTACCACCAAAAATCGCCACGGTTGATTGTTGAAGCAGGAAGGAGCATAGGTCGCTGCCGTCATGATGCGTTTTACCACCTGTTCGGGTATTTTCTCCTCACTCAGAGCCCTTTTCGCCCGTCTGATTTCTATCTCATTAAGTAATCTTTCCATGAGATGTGTCCTCCTGGATATTTCCTAGTTAAGGAAATCTTTCCATCTCTTTTATTTGGATTGCCAGGTATCAAACCCTCTCCACCTATTTTGCCCTCTCCAGGACTTCAACGATCCCTGTATTTCCATCAATCTTNNTGACCGGGTATCAAGACCCTTAGGCCTATTTTGCCCTCTCCAGGACTTCAACGATCCCTGTATTTCCATCAATCTTAATAATATCTCCATCATTTATGGAGTTGGTGGCGTTCCACGTACCCACGACAGCAGGAATGTTATATTCCCTTGCGGCAATGGCAGCGTGGGTCAGCATGCCACCGGTGTCGGTGACCACACCGGCTATCTTGACGAAAAGCGGCGTCCAGGCGGTTCCCGTGTAAGGACATACAAGAATCTCTCCCGCTTCAACCTTCTGGAAATCCTGATAATCCATGACCACCTTGGCTGGACCTTCCACGATGCCGGGTGCGCCAGGGAAACCTTCCAGCCTTTCTTCCACTTCTTTCTCCCCTTTGGGATGCAATACCTCATCAATGATACCAAAGACCTTTGCCCCCACGGGATCCGTCATTTTTTCCGGCACATTACCCAGGGTAAGGGGTGGCTCCAGGTCTGCTACCATCCGAGCATCATTTTTCCTCTCCTTGACAACATTTGGAATCAGGGCACCGTAGTGATACCTTGCAATGGGTTCGTTATCAATCAGGCCTTCCAGGGTTTCAATCATTTCATGAAAAGTCAGGAAATTCGCGTCCTCTGGATCTTCGATCAGGCCCCTTCGATAGAGCCTCTTTCCACAGGCAATAATGGCATTACGTAATGCGGCGGTAGAACCCTGATCAATGTAAAACCCATGATCTTCCTGGAAGGCGTAGGCCCCCTGCGCCCCCTTGAGCAAACGCCGGAACTCTTTCTTTTCTTCAGCCCCTTTGAGCTTGCTCTCGAAATCTGCGATGGCCTTCTCCCTTTGCTCACGGGTTTCCTGCTTGGATTTATTGAAATCCCAACCCGTGTCCATGCGTGCATAGTAGCCTTTGATGGTGTCCAAGACAGGTGCAGGATCCTCTCTCCAGGTGGGCGTTGTCACATCCAGGTGAGCGGCCACGACACGGTTTCCATAGATCTCCAGAAAGCGATGGAATTTTTCCAACCAATCTTTGGCGGCCTCATTCTTACCCAGCTTTTCAAGGATCTCGTTGCTTTCCGTGTTCAAGATCACATCCTTGAGGCCACACTCCTCTGCAAACTTGGCGAGCCCCCACAGCTCTTCATCCGTTTGTGTGGCAATGCTCTCAAATCCCCTCAGCATGTTCACAAAATCCTTCTCTTCCAGTCCACGCTTATTGCAATAATCCTCAAAGGCAAAATAGACAGCATCTGCCGGATACATCATGCGAAAGTGGAGCTCCCAGTTTTTTCTGTTCAGTTTCTCCGCCCTTCTGAAGTGCTCTAACAGATGGGGCAGGATCAATTTGTCCGTATCCACCCCGTTAAGCGTGTCTAAATTTGATATCACTTCCTGGATAAGCTCTTGATAATATTCATCCCAGTGATCTATGCAGTATTCAACCAATTTGCCGAACTCTTTCTCTCGCTCGCCAATCTCCTTTGGATCATCTATCAAGGCAAAACCTAAGTAGACTCTGCCTTTATGTATTTTCACATGACCTCCTTTTGAAGGCGGAAGGTGGGTCGTCGCTGCAGCCACGTGGTATCCCCAGGCATGATGTGCCTGGAGAGTGGTCATGCCCATGGGAGAGATGGCATAGGGCTGATGCAGATCATCCCTAAACCAGAAGATGGATTTGTCAAATTCGGTTTCCGGTCGCAGTGTCCTTAACGACGATATGCTCCTGTCTATCATTTTGAGTACCCCCCTGTATTTAATTTTTTAGAATTACTCGAATCATTGAAATGATGAACTTTCAAATGCGTACGGATTTAGTGCCACCACCATGGAGTGGTGGATTGTTGGAGTATTGGAGTAGCACAACCGGCCGTGGTCGTCTCTACGCCAGAATTTAAACCACTTAACTAGTCAACCATTAAAGTCGGCGTNNCTCCTTTTATTTAAGTTTGCGAAGTTCTCTTGATTCCACTATTCGTCTCCTAAGTGGCCAACTTGTTCGGCCCGTAATCACACCGTAACCCAACCCTTACTGTCGGCGAACAGGAAAAAGTTCAATGCCAACTTTTTGTTGGAAAGTGCCCATCAGACCTCTAGGGGCGATTAGAATGACCAGAATGGTAATCACACCCAGGATAATCAAGTTATAACCCAGATATTCTGATAGAAATTGTTGCAGCAGCACATAGATGACGGCACCGATGATCGGACCTTCCAAAGTTCCCATACCCCCAATGATGACGATAAATAACAATTTCACTGTCCAGCCGATACCATAGGCCTCAAAGGGCTGGATAAATATGGTGTTCAAGTACATTAATCCAGCAGCCATCCCCGTAATAAAGGCACTCAGCAGGAAACAGGTAAACTTACATCGAAAGATATTCACCCCCATGGCCTCAGAAGCCACGTCGTCATCCCGAATGGCCATCAGTGCAAGCCCCAGATTAGACCGAAGCAAATAAAACACAACACCCAGCGCTCCTACCGAGAGAATCACACCGGCATAATAGAGGGTGGACATGGAGAGTTTATAGGCTGGCTGGATGAACAGGCCCATCCCGTATCTCACATACCCCCAGTTGCTGAAGCATATTCCTAGTGCCTCTGAAATAACCCAAGTACCAATGGCAAAATAGACCCCTTTCATTCGGAAGATAGGCATGGATATGAGAACAGCTAGGAGCACGGACATGAGCCCCCCAAAGAAAACACTCAGGAAAATAGGCACGTTATAGTACAAGGAGAGGACTGCCAACGAATATCCCCCCAACCCGATAAACATCTGCTGGCCTAAAGATATCATTCCCGAGTAGCCCGCCAGTAGGTTCCACATGGACGCCAATGTGATGTAAAGACAGATGAGCAATCCCACATTTGTCACATAACGGGAACCCCAGATAGGAAGGGTGGCGAGAACCCCAAGAGCGACAATAATCACCGTATACCGTATCCGGTTGGCCGTCACAGGCTAGGTTACCTCCTCCCCAAAATCCCCTGAGGCCTGATGCTCAGCACCACAAGCAATATGATGTAACCGCTAAACAACTGAAATCCTGTTCCGAGGATACGTGCACCAACCAACTGGGAAACCCCTAAAATCATTCCCCCAATAAAGGTCCCGGGTAGACTTCCCAAACCCCCTACAATCACCACGCCAAAAGCGATGATCAGGTATTGGGTGCCCGAATAAGGATAGAAGGTAAAGGTCATTCCAACAAGCACCCCTGATGTGGCCGCCGTGACTGCGGCTATACCCATGGCCGAAGCATAGACCTTTCTGGGGTTAATTCCCATCAGTTTGGCGCCGCTGAGTTCATCGGAGGCCGCATGAATAGCCCATCCCAAATAGGTACGCTTCATGAACTGATGAAGAGCCACCAAAACCAGTAGGCCCACTGAGAAGTTGACAAGGTAGATCAGAGGTATCGTGAACAGGTCAAAAACGTTCACACTCTTGATAACCAGAGATGTCTTCAATGCACGGGCATCCGGTGTAAAGATAAGGAGAAGGGCGTTTTGAAGGATTATGGATAGACCGAAGGAGATCATAAGAAAAGGCTCCATACCCTTTTCAATGACTCTGTTGAACAGAAAATATTGAATCAGGAACCCGAAGAGAAACATGGCAGGGAGAACGAAAATACATGAGATGAGAGGATGAAGCCCCAGTAATTGTATAGTGATAAGGCTGAAATAGCTTGCAATAATCATTAGATCGCCGTGGGCCAGATTGACCTGTCGCATGATGCCAAAGATCATGGACAGCCCAATGCCGATAACGGCATAAAGACCCCCGAGCAAAATACCATTGACGATTGGATCTAAATATTCAAACATAATTTGTTGACTCTCTTCGCCCCTACCCCCGTATCGAGTACGAGGTAGACCTCACTTCTCCCCTTTCAGCCTTTGAAGCCATAGCTACGCCGGCGAAGTGGGCCGAGGCTGTATGGACTGAGGAAGGGGAAAAAAATGAATTACCTGACTCATTAACTTAAAGACCAAAATAGGCTTTCTTAACCATCTCTTTGGTGAACCCTTTGGGATCTCCCCTCAGCGTTATCTTGCCTTCCAGCAGGATATAGGCGAAATCCGAGACCCTGAGACTTCTCTTCACGTCCTGTTCCACCACCACGACTGTCATGCCTTCCTGATTCATTCTCTTGATGGTCTTGTAAAGCTCCTTCACGACGATAGGGCTTAGGCCTAAGGAAATCTCGTCAAAGATAATGAAATGAGGCTGTGACATCAGGGCCCTGCTAATGGCCAACATCTGCTGCTCACCCCCACTGAGGTCTGTCCCCCTCTGCTGTATCCTTCCCTTCAGGGCAGGAAAGAGCTCGAGTACGTTGGCAAGGGTCTTATCCCTCGTTTTCCGGGCCCTGGGCGTATAGGAGCCAACCATCAGGTTCTCCCGAACCGTCAGATTAGAGAAAATCTTTCTGCCCTGTGGCACTAAAGCTATCCCCATGCTTACAATCTCATGGGGCTCCAGACCATCAATACTTTTTCCCTCGAAATTGATACCTCCTGAATCGGGCCTCAAGATGCCAGAAATAGTTTTAAGCAGGGTTGATTTGCCCGCACTGTTGGCCCCCATAAGGGATACGATCTGGCCCTTTTCCACATCAAGTTCGATGGAGGTCAGGGCTTGGAATTCCCCATAGTAAACATCCAAATCCCTGATTTCCAGCATAGGCATTAGTCTTCCTCAGCCCCCAGATAGATCCTCTGAACCTCTTCGGATTTGAACGCTTCCTCTGGTGTTCCACAGAACAACTCTGTCCCGAAATCCATGACAAGCAATCGGTCGGGGCCCTTTTGCATCGCCATGATGATATGTTCCACCCACATCACTGTAACGCCGTCCTTTCTAACAGAATCAATGACTTCCAGGACCTCTTCCACCTCCGGTTCGGTGAGCCCTCCCGCCACTTCATCCACCAAAAGAAGGGTTGGCCCCGTTGATAGGGCCTTGGCCAGCTCTAACCGTTTCCGGTCAAAAAGGGGCAAAGAACCTGCAACCACATGCCTTTTCGGAAGCAATCCCGTTTTGTCAAGAATCTCTTCACACGTCTGTTTTGACTGGGTATAGCCCATCCCCCTGCCGTAAATGGAACCCACGAGAACATTTTCGAGCACCGTCATGTTCAGAAAGGGTTTTGGGATCTGGTAGGTCCGTGCTATGCCCATACGGCATTTTTTGTAGGTCGGATCATAAGTCACATCCTTGCCGTCAAATATAACCTCACCCTCATCGGGTCTGATTTCACTGGTAATGAGGTTAAAGAGGGTCGTTTTGCCCGCGCCATTGGGGCCGATGATGCCGAATACCTCTCCACGATTCACATCAAGGTGGAGATTATGAACCGCCCTCACCTTCCCAAAGGACTTGCTCAGCTTATGCGATGTTAATAGGGGATCCATCAACAATTCAAACCTTGACGGCTTCTCAAGACGCCCATCTGTATCCCGCTGGAGCGAGATTCATCCTCAATGAATGCAGCGGACTCCTGTGCACGCCTCGCATCTGAAATTTCTTGCTGTTGAAAAAAGGTTGACCCGATTCATCATGGCCCTTCCTGGCCTTACAGGAAGGGCCATCCTTACTTTTAACTGGAAATCGGAAAAACTGTCTTTCCGGTGAGCGGAATGTGTGGAGCTCCTCTGTTGTCCGTTATCTGGAGATCCCAGGGCCACTTTTTACCCTTGACCCAATTTCCACCGACCAGGGGAAGTTCACAAATATGCCTTTCGTCATATTTGACGCGACCTACCATGGTTTCCAGGTCCGTCCCGGCCAGGGCATCCCTGATCTTCTTCTTGTCCCGAGAAGCGGCCCGTTTCAGGACATCCACCGCCACCTCCATCTGGGCGTAATCGAAACCGAGCGGTTGGGTCCACTGTCTGCCTGTGTCTTTCTCCCAGGCCTCAGACAGGCTTTTAGGTGTCTGCCCGGTCAGGGCCGATTTGTTAGGATGCCATGGAGACCACCAGATTTCAGTACTCAAACCCCTGGGCAAATCCCCTCCTAGCGCGTTCACTGCCGCCGGAAAAAGAACTGCTTTGCCGATCGTTGCAAGCTTGGGTTTGAATCCCTTCTGATGGCACTGTCTCCAGATGACTGCCCAATCGGGCGGGGGAACCACCCCGGTTAGGATTTCCACCTTCTCTTTTTTCCAGGTGTTTATAAAACCGCTGAAATCCTGCATGCCGTAAGGGAATCGCCCCACATCCACGACCTTATAACCCATATCCCTCAACGCCTTACCAAAGTGCACAGCCCACACAGCACCGTCGGGGTCATTGGGCCAGACGCCTCCCACCACCTTGTTGGTTTGCTCCTTGAATGGTTCCCATATCCCTGTGTGACACTGAATGACGCCGGGGAGTGAGAAAAAGAAGTGGTAGGCCCACTTATAGGGACCACCGCTCAACCACGGCTCAATGGGGGCCATTGAAGATACATCCGGGACTTGATACCTCTCACAGGTGGCTGCTATTGGGTTGCACGAGTCAGGCGTATGGCCTGACATCATGAGATCCACTTTGTCCTGCAAAATCAATTTAGTGGCCATTTCAGCAGCCTTTGAGGGGTTGCCCTCATTGTCCATATGCTTGACTTTTACCGGCACCTTCTTGCCAAGCTCTTTGATATAGATACCCCCCTCCTTATTAACTTTTGCAGCGACATAATTATCGGCCCAGGCGGTTGTTTCGCCAAAGGCCGATATGGGACCTGTAGCTGCTATCGGATGGCCAATCAGGATATAGTCCCTTTTTGCGGCCAGAGATCGTCGCGGCAGCAGTCCTGTCCCAAGCGTAGCAACCCCAGCAGCCCCAACAGTTTTAATGAAATCTCGCCTTGTTACACCTTTTTGCCAGACTTTCTCTTTTCCCATGATTTCACCTCCAATGAAAGCGCCGTCAAATGGTTTTTCCGGCGGTTAATAGGTTTAAGGGCGAAGTAGCGCCCCCCGACCATTTGGGTTCAGTTCCCAAGAAAATGGCCAATTCTTTCTATAACTGTCTCCATATTCTCCCTCCATCATAAGGAAAACACCCTCTTAACCTCTATGAGGTGTACACTATCCTCTCAATTGAATTTTATTCCATCAATTCTGATTTACAGGAACCCCAAGTTTTTTCCAAAACCTCTCATTTGGTCTCTTACCCACCTGGAGGGATTCAATTATCCTATCCCACCTCCTTTCATCTAAGAGAAATCATCATGGTGCCGGCATAAAGTATCCGCCATCGACCCCAACAATCTGACCTGTCACATTACTTGATCGATCTGAGGTAAGGAAAGCGACCATATTGGCCAAGTCTTGGCCTGTCGACAACTTTCCGGTTGGATAGACTTTCGTAACTCTCTTTCTTCCCTCTTCAGTATCATATTTGTAGGCCAAGTTCAGCATATCCTCGTTTTCGTCAGTAACCGTAAGGGCAGGGCTAGCAATGTTGACAAGGACGTTTTTCCTCCCACCGTATTGAGCCATGGATTTCATAAAACCTGCCAGTCCTGCTTTACACCCTCCATAGACGGCTTGAAAGGCATCACCGGTTCTTCCCGCATCAGAGCTGATGTAAACGATTCTTCCGTATTGGCGTTCGAACATATGGGGAAGAACAGCTTTGGTTGTATAAATTGCACCCCACAAAATGATGTCCACGAAATCGTCCCACATTTTTTGGGTCTGTTTCAGGAAAGGCATCACAGCCGATCCATCCGTGTATGGGGCCGCATTATGCACGAGTATATCCACCTTCCCGAACTTGCCAAGGGTTTCCTTTACGGCTTGTTGACACGCCTCCTCTTTAGAACAATCTCCGTGGAACAACAGTGCTTCTGTTCCCTTATCTCCGCACTCCTTTACAACTTTTTTGCCATTTTCTTCATTGATATCAAAAATCACAGAATGGGCCCCCTCTTCCGCATAGGTATGACAAATCTTTCTTCCGATGCCGGATGCCCCTCCTGTCACTATGGCCACTCGGCCCTTGAGAAACAAATCCATCAAATATCGTCCTCCTTCCTTACATCAGTTGTTCGAATTTATCTAGCAGATCCGCTTCGCAGTATCCCGATACAGTTACCTCTCTTGCTCATTGAATTTTAGTTACCCTGCACAAAACGGACCTAAACCCTGGGTATGCGGATATGGGATCGCGATTCTCATCATCGGTCAACACGTTGATGTTTGCCTCGCTCCACCCGTGTTGGGCACAAACCACCTTGGGATGGATGTCCTCGATGAGCTTGGCCTTTACTTTGATTTCCCCCCTAAGGGATTCCACTTTGGCCATGTCTCCATCGCCTATTCCGTCACGGTTTGCCGTTTCCGGGTGAATCTCAAGGAGTGGTTCCGGCATTTCCTCTCTTAATCGGGGAAGATTACGGTATTGTGAATGGTAATAAACCCTCGTCCTTGGACCTGCGATCAATATAAGAGGGTATTTCTCAGCCAGATCTGCCCTACTGACCGGGCTTTCCGCCGGCTCTTTGAATGTGGGCAGGGGATCATATCCGTGCTGCTTCATGAGTTCCGAGAAGATCTCCACCTTTCCCGACGGGGTATTAAAGCCATTCTCGAGATACCCTTGATACCTCTGTACGGCATATGGAAAACCTCCCGGGTTCTGCTTTATCTGGTCTAAGGAGAGACCCGCTTCCTTAAGTAGGTGTGCGAAAAGCTCATCCGTTTCTTTCCATGGGAAATGTTCGCCGTAGCCCATCTTTCTCCCAAGCTGTGCCCAGATCTTCCAATCTTCCCAGGAGTTTCCAATGGGCTCTATGACCTGATTTGTCTTAACGATTATGGGAAAGCCTCGGTTACGATAATCAATCAGGTCCTGCCTTTCCAGAAAAGTCGTTCCGGGAAGCACAATATCAGCCATCTCTGCCGTGTCGGTCATGAATAGATCCGCGAGCACCACAAATTCCAGTCCCCCAAATACCCTTTTGACTTTGTTCGTGTTGGGCCAGGTGAGCAGGGGGTTTGCACCAACAACGAGTAGGGCCTTGATGGGATACGGTTCATCGTGCAATATGCCATCAATGGCCGGTGTAACGGTTTGCTCTAGGGTATACTTGGTGAAGAGGGGGTAATCAGCACCTACGGGTTTTTCCTGTGTAATTTTTTCTTCAACTCTCAAGTTGGTCTGCCTGAAGCCAGGGGCAAACACGTTACCACCTGCAATATCAATATTTCCTGCCACCGCTATGAGGGTGCTGACCGCTCTGCTCGCCTGGATGCCATTGGTGGAATGGTCTAAGGAGATGCCTAAGGCAATGGATGCGGGCTTGTTGGTCCCATAGGTTTCGGCAATTTTCATGACGGTCTTTGCAGGAACCCAAGTGATTTCTTCCACCAATTGGGGCGTATACTTCTCCACCTGCTCAACCAACCTCTCAAAACCAATGGTCCACTCGTCAACAAAGGCTTTGTCATATAGCTCTTCTGCTATGAGGACGTTGAGCAGACCTAAGGCCAGAGCTGTATCCGTTCCTGGCCTGAGCTGGGCATGATAGTCTGCCTCTTTAGCCATAGACGTGGTTCGGGGATCAATGACGATCAGCTTTGACCCCTTTTCTCGAAAACCTAATATTGTATTTGCCTGTGAAGGAAAGGACTCCTCTGGGTTCATGCCCCATATGAGCATGCATCTTGTATCATCCGAATAATCCGGGCAAAGATGTCCGCCGCAGGTAAGATTGTAGGACATGGTTCTGGCTAAAGAACAAAAAGAACTGCCAGTTGTATAATTGGGCGTCCCATAGAGGTCACTGAACCGCCTAATGACCTTTTGCGTATGGGTAGCAACGAATGGAATACCCACATGAACCAGAAGTGCTTTGGGTCCATGTTGATCCCTGATTTGGGTCAGCTTTGCAGCTATCTGATCAAATGCCTCATCCCAGGAAATCTCCTCGAACCTTCCACTCACCTTCCTCAGGGGATTGGTAATGCGATCAGGGGAATGTATGAGTTCAGGTATGGCCTGGCTGCGCAGACAGAGATCGTGCACCGGATGCTCTTCCATGCCCGTTACGCTGGCAATCTGCCCATTTTCCACGTGGACATTGATGCCACAACGGGTGGAACACATATTACAGACACTTTTCACAACGGGCATAAGGAGTTCATCCCTATTTCTGATGGGAACGCTCTACATAAAACACCCTTGACCCTCAACGGTTTTTGCCCACGCTCTTTTCGCTTGGGGATTCGTGGAGCACCTGCTTCCCGTATCCCATGATGTCGTCCGCTTTGAGAAGGGGCCCGTCAAAAAGAGAAGTACGTTTGATGATGCCTCGCACCATGGCGTGCATGAATCCTGCAGGCTTGTTGTAAGAGCAGCTCCTGATGCAATTGGTACATCCTGTGGTGCCACTCTTGTACCACCACGACAGACATCCCTCCACGTTTACCGGCCACTTCAGGAGGCCCGGGTTGGTGGATATGTCTACGGGCTGGTCGGTGCGATCTCCTTTTAAAAGGGCATTGCCGGGGCAATGATCAGCGCACTTCCCACAGGTTTCACAAAAATGCTGGGCCCCCAAATCGATGGGCTCGTCCGGCTCCAGCGGCAAGTCGGTAAATACCTTGCTAAGCCGAACTCTGGGCCCATACCTCTCGGTGAGCAGAAGACCATTTCGGCCTAGCTCGCCGAGACCCGCATCCACCGCCATGGGGATGGTCAGACCCATGTCATTACCGCTCGGAATGGCATGGTAGCCCAGGTTCCGGATGAACTCGGCCACATGGAAAGCGGTAAATGCCATCTGTGAATAGCCCAGGTCTATGGCGGGGCATACAGCTGGGGAGCGTTGAACATCGTAGTAGTCCATCTCGAAGGCCATGACCACCACGTACTTGTATGCCTCAGGGATCTCCACAGGATCCCCCACTTCATGTGTTTCAGCCAGCTTGGCATTGTGATCACCCCAGTGGGTATAGAGCCAGAGATGGTTTAACTCGCAAATGCCCACAAGACTTGCGCCAAACCATTTGCCCACCTTTTTCACCTTTTCAGCCATCTTGACGGTGTCAATATCCGTCATCTTCTTGTCTTCCGGGATATTCCAGCGTCGATCAAAATCCGTCCTGCTGTAAACCTTCTTCCGCACCAAGGTATCAGTGGCCCGGCCCGCACAGGTCAGCGCGTAGTCCTCGTGGGTGAATCCAGGATTATTTTTGCCCAGATTCCTTTTTAGACCCTGCTCGAGTCCATGTCTAGGCCCGGTGATTTCATTGCGGTCCGCCCTGGAATACCCCGTATTACGTTCGTCAAACCGTTTTAACGGTCCCGTGATGTATCTTTTGTAGGTGGGTTCCCTTCGTGGTTTTGTCATTTTTTCATCCTCTCCTTTTTGAGGCATAGAAGTAATTCCTAGTTATTTACTATGCTTTAGAATGACAACCCCTCGCTGAATTGTCAATCTCAAAAAGGAGCCGCATAAGACGAGCTTTTCATGAATCCTTTCCATATCATATTTTCCATAATCTCAATAACCCAGGGCAACAGGTTGGGGATCCCTACAGAATCTCTACAACACCTGCTGATCCATCCACACGTATGATATCACCATCTTTAATGGTCGTCGTCGCCACCCATGTGCCGACAACGGCCGGAATGCCATACTCCCTCGCCGTGATGGCGGCGTGGGTCAGCATCCCCCCGCTATCCGTGACAACCCCTGTGATCTTGGGGAAAATGGGTGTCCAGGCCGGTGATGTATATGGGCACACGAGAATGTCGCCTGGCTTCAGTTTTGGAAATTCATCATGGTCGGTGATAACCCTGGCCGTCCCCTCTACGATTCCGGGTGCCCCTGGAAAACCGTCAAGTTTCTTCCCGATTTCTACGGTCTCCCCGGCCATCTCCTTCCTCGCCTTATCCAGGACGAAGCCAGTTATCCCAAAGACTTTGATGGCCGTTGGATCTTCCATTTTTTCGGGAAGGACGCCAACAAATGGCGCCCCTTTCTCTTCCATGGCATCTTCGTATTGCTTCTTCCGGAAAGCCACGAGGGGGCGGAGCAAATATGAGTAGATATAACTCGCAACTTCTATATTTTCTTCGCAGCTCTCCAGCGTCTCAAGGACCTCTTCATAGGTTAAATAGAATGCATCTTCGGGCTCCTCCAATATGCCCAGCTTGGAGAATCTTCTGCCCGCTTCCGCCGCTGCATAGTGTAAACCGGTCCAGTTCATCTGCTCAAAGTAATACCAGTGGTCCTCCTGAAATTGGTAACCCTGCTGCCACCGACGCAGGCCCTTTTCGAAGGCCTCCTTGTCTTCTTCTTTCAGCTTCTTCCTGAATCGTTCAATGGCTTCTTCTCTGAGCCTGATTGCCTCTTTGCGATCCTCCTCAAAGTCCCACCCATCTTTTATTCGTGGGAGCATGCTTCGTATATTCTCGATTACCGGGGCTGGGTCTTCATACCAGGAAGGAAAATTCACATCTAGAACCGCTGCCGTACTGCGGTGACCGAACTCGTTCAGATACAC
>JABAHP010002366.1_pt2 | contig 22510 bp, 41 predicted proteins | sample 7062081 | NCBI WGS metagenome assembly JABAHP01 (sample SAMN14534357, study PRJNA622989) | marine sediment metagenome | biome: marine biome [ENVO:00000428]; feature: marine pelagic biome [ENVO:01000023]; material: deep marine sediment [ENVO:00002113] | place: India: Gulf of Kutch | collected...
AGACTAGGAACATGTCAGTTAGGGGATAAGACACGGTGCTATGCTGAGTGTGCAGAGATACAGTACCCAGATGTGTTACCGTATCGGAGGAGACAGGAACAGCAATGGGAACGATATGACGCTGCGTGGTTTATCGCTGAGATAGCAGGGATACAGCACAGGGCAAGGCGCAAGTATACTCACTATCGCTTGAATGAAGCAGGAGAGATGAAGGATAGAGCATGCATGATAAAAGCAGCTAACATTGCGAAATCAAACGAGTTTTCTGGGATTAAGACGTTCATCTATACCAGTAGACAGGATCTCTGGGAAGAGTGTAGAGATGAGGTAACACAGTACAGTCCAATGGTAGTCAATGGTTCAGGATTCATGGCACATAACTGCTACAAGGTAGTACCTGAGGGATACAAGGCTAAGAAAGGTGAATACTGGTGTCCTGATAAATGCTACAATTGCCGTATGTGCAAAGAGAGACTAGGTGTGGTCATACTGGCTAAAGAGAGACACACTAAGAAAGCCAAATAGGGAGGATAGAGCTATGAAGAAACAATGTTTCCTATGCAAAGAAGAGAAGAAACATCTGATAGAGTTACAGGACGGTACATTCATTTGTCAGCGATGTTATGATGCATGCATGTACTACCAGGATAGTAGGTTCTAAACACTAACCAATGGAGGACAGGACTATGATGATTAGGACTTTCAGGATAACGAAGTAGGTTAAACCCTGCACAATGCTCCTGGGCAGCAATGCCCAGGGGCATAATGGAGTGTTTAACCCAATGATTAGGAGGTTTTATGGCTAAGAAATGCAAGTGTTTGACCAGTAATGAGAAGTGTAAGATCCATCCCTGTACTAAACACCAGAAGGATATCGTATACTGGTATGCAATGGATAGAACCATGCTATGTGTACAGTGTGTCTACTGCGCCAGTATTGAACACATCCTGGTAGGTAGTGATCATGGTCAAAGAATGATCAAAAGAATCAACAGTATGAAGGAGGTTATTGAGCTATGAAGACCATAGTGAGATTCATGGATGGACGCACTAGTGAGCGTGGACATCTATACCCAGAGATTGCATATCTCTATGGTGACCTGTTCTGTCAGTACAGTGATGTAATATGTGTAGAGTATGAACCTATAGCTGGAGGATAGGACTATGGCATGGCCACAGGTCAACTGTCCTAAGTGTGGACACAGAATGCATCACAAGTACAGGATCAAAACACTGCCAGTGGGCGCTGTTTACAGGTGTCCCAGGTNNCCCAGGTGCAAACATGAATTCGGTATCAGGACTAAATGATGGGGGATAACCATGAGCAAAATAGATAAAGAAGTAACCATTAAAAAGCTACAAGAAAAAATAGATGAATTAACTATTTCCATCATTAACGCACAGCATTATGACCAAGCTCAATATTTGCAAGGTTTCAAACAGGGATTATTGGATGCGCTGTATATTGTAAGGTTTCATACTTACTAAAGTGACAAAGATTTTGTCACATAGTGACACTGAATGTCACTTTGATTGCGATTAATATTCATCACTTGTAATGAAATCAAGCACTTACATTTTGGCATGAATCTTGTAGTATAGTTTTGCACATTCCAAATGAAAGGAGGTGAATAAGCAACGTGGATGAACGCACTCATAACAATCAATTGGAGGATAAGACCATGATAAAACATCGTGGAGCACAGGAGTTCTACTCCCTGGAGGAACTGAGTTCATTCCCAACTATCAGTAACCAGAAGCCAGCAGAGAAGCTATCTCAACGGTATGGGTTTGTACCTACCATAGAGGTAGCTACAGCACTGTATGATCAAGGCTGGATGGCTCGTGAAGTTAAGGAGTCAGTGGTCAGGAGTGAAGCCAAGCAAGGACAGCAGAAGCACATGATCAGATTTGCCAGGGATGCACACGAGCATGATCCCTACAGCAGGATGTTCAAACGTGCTGGTCTTCAGCTTGAGATCGTGTTCTTTGGATCACACGATGGCAGTACCAAATTCAAGCTGTACTTGGGTTTCCTGAGATTCGTGTGTTTTAATGAGACAGTGAACGGTGATATGCTGGAGCAGTTTTGCTTTGTACATCGCCAGCATGCCAGGATCAAGGCTGATGATGCTATAAAGGCTGTTAATGCTGCTGTTCCTGGTCTTTCAAGGCAGCTATACATGCTTCAGAACATCGGCATGACTCCCTCTATGCAGTATGCCTATGCAAAGAGATCGCTTGAGATCAAACATGGTGATGATTGGTTTGATAGCCATAGCACCGATATCCAGGAGTTTCTAAAACCACAGAGAGTGCATGATGTAAGGCCAACACTGTTCAACGTGTACAATCGTTGTCAGGAACGGCTAATGCATGGTGGTTACAGGTTTACTTCTGACAGGAAGGAAAACAGCGGTATGCTGAATGCAGAATACCTCCCTGGTAAAGTCAGGACTGCTAAGCCAGTGAAGGACATCACTCTGGATCTGAGAGTCAACCAGGGTCTTTGGAAGGAAGCATTAGGCTTCGCCAGTAATCTCTGTACCAGGTAAAGAGTGGGCTGAGGGGCTCCCGATTGGAGGATTATATGAGCACATTTCCATTTCTAGCAGAAAAAGATGGTAAAAAAGTCATGATCATAGAACATTATTGTGATCCTAAATATGAAAACACATTCTTTGTGTATGTCAGAAACGATGGTTCCATTGATGAAGCAGACATTAAGAGTTTTAAAGCACTAACAATCACTGTAAGCCCAGGAGAATAACATGAAAAGACAAAGATGGGTGGTCAATCCTGATTTAATATGCTATCTTTGCAGAAAGAAAGACACAGATACACAAGATTGGAGCTCTATAACAATAGGTGCATACAGCATTGATGTATGTTATGAGTGTATGAGAACAGTATGGGATTACTTCAGAGGCAACCACTACCATAACAGAGCAGAGAAGGAGCGTGAGAATGGTTGATTCATATGTAACTTGTACCAAGCACAAGAACAGGCCACAGAAACATCTAAGCGTATGCCAGCTCTGCACCAGGTGGAACAGGTGTCCATCAGTGAGACAGGTATGGTTCAGTGCTGGGTATCACTTCTCCAGGAGAAGGACATGAAATGCTTCAAGTGTAAACGTACAAGCAATAAACTGGTGTGGTATGACAGTGGATTGTATTGTCAGGAATGCTACCAGCATTTCCTCATGTACAATATCAAACTTTACACATACATTGACACAGTACTGTGTAAGTAATGGTTCCTGTTTATCCTCTTAGGGGATGTAGCAGTACTGCTTCATGCTTATACATTACTGTTACAGTACTGCTTTATGTATATCCATTATTGCAAGGAGTGTGCCAAATGGAAAGAATAATATTGATTGGATTTCTTGTTGTTATTTGTGTGTTAGTATGGTATGATGCATTGCGGATGAGAAAACTTGCAAAACAAGCACAGAAAGATTTGGAACAGTCAAAGAAGGAACTTACTAAAACAATGAATGAATTTGAAAGATTATGTAAACTCAAAAAAGATGTTGACAGAATTACTCAAATGTGATATGTTTATAACCTTAAGGAGGATACAATGCCTGGACACCAGGGATACACACTGAACAAGCTGGGAGAGATATCATCACACACTGAGGCAATACGATCCTTGGTGAAAGAGCATCATGAGCGCATGAAAGAAATGGGCATCATTGAATCAGTGGATGAATCTCTTTACATGATCAATTCTCATGTCAAGAGTTTACATGATGCATTAATGACCCATAACTGGAACAAAGAAAAGGAGGACAAAGATGAGAAGACCAAAGAATGCAATTGAGAAACCCAGGACTACTATCATCACCGATTTATTAAAGAATGCCAAAGGCAAGTTCGTTGGCCTGACAGTAGTAAAGACCAATGGGCAGATCAGGACACTTAACGGAAGGTTCGGTGTTACCAAAGGGCTCAATGGCAAGGGTATGAATCATGACCCTGCAGAGAAAGGTCATGTGATCATTGCGGAAGTACTCCCTGTACATGGTACACATGGAAGGTTCATTGCTAACAAGCTCCAGTACAGGACTGTTAACCTCAACACGCTCCAGAGTGCTGTGTTCAATAAGAAGACCCTGGTAGCGGAGGAGAATACTATTTATTAACCTTATCTGACCGAAGGGATGCTCATTTATCCTGGCGAGGTGAATAGTTCTCATCGGTAAGCGAAGAGTTAGGGGTGGAGAGCCGTATCAAAGAGCGACTTTGATAAGACCTGAATGATTTGCCAAATCATGCTCTGTGAAGCCCCTGCTCTTTGCGTTTTATATATTCATGAAAAAGACCTGGTGTATTAAGTGTAAATATTTAAGCCAAGGATATTGGTGTGATGCCTTTGGCAAGTCTAATAGAACATCTCATATAGAAGTTTACAACAACAATAACTGTCCTTATTTTAGGCCATGTAGTTGGTTATTGTATTTTGTCAGGCAGTATATTTTATGAACATCATCGATGTAATAAAAGGTGAAGGCATAGAAATGTACGACAAGGGAGGGTACTGGGCAGGGAAGTGTCCTCTGCATGAGGATACCTCCCCCTCTTTTGTCGTCTATAAGAACGATGATAAGTATCGTTGTTTTGGATGTGGCAGTAAAGGTGACGCAATAGATTTCATTCGAGAGCTCAAGAAATGGGGCTTTGACAGGGCTGTAGCATACCTGGGGCTGAAGCATAAAAAAAGCTTGACATTCGTTCCATATCCTGCTAGGGTAATTGATATCATTGCCCTGCAGGAGAAAAGCGGTGTACCAGTTAAAAAGATCTACAAAGAGCTCTTAATTGCTATGGGGTGGATCAAAAATGGGTGAACGATGGAAAGAATGGGAATTGCAGGATGAAAAGCAATTCATCAATCAACTGGGCAAGAAGCTAAAGAAAGAAGTACAATTTGATGCAGAAAGGTATTTTAGTGAGCTCTCAAGAGTAGAGTTGTTAGAGAAATACCTTTTTGTTTGTAATGATGTCCGTGATGTATGGCCAATCAACCTGCCGAAGGATAAAGTCATAGAGATGGTTGAAGATGCCTTGTGGCAGGAGTCAAGAAAAACAAAATTCACCAGCAGGAAACAGTTTGAAAAAGGGGGATCGAATGAAACAGCCAATAACACTAAGTAAAGAACAGGTGCAGGAAGAATTAAGACTCAAGGAAGGAGAAGCAGCTATTATTTTCAAAGAAGGTACTTGCAGTTTACTTGCTCGTAAGGATGATGATCCTGAGGCATTCTGTTCACAACCAATGATGGTAGCCCTTACTCTTTGTAAACTATTAAAGGAAGGGAATGAAGAGCTTGACGCATTGTTACAGAAGACCAACAAGGAAATGCATGCTGAACTGGAGCTTTGTAACCTTACCTGTACCAGGAATGAAACAGAACATTAATGGAGGATGAGCAGTGCCGATTTATGAGTACTTTTGTAAGAAGTGTAAGAAGCAGTTTGAGATGCTGCACATGAGTGACCAGGAGTTAGCGTTGTGTCCTAACTGTAAAGGGCCAGTTAAGAAGCTGCCGACATCTGGCTCATTTCGTTTCGGGGATCAGCAGCGACATCCCAATCATCCAGACAATGTAGCAGAGGCTACACAAGAGAGAACTAAAAGAAGGAGGAAAATAAAATGAATGCTTTAGCCTTGTTAAATGTTGATCAACCAGAAACAATAGTAGTGAAGCAAGAGGAAGACCTTTATGAGATATGTAAAGGAAAAGGTCTTAAAGGTCAATTAAAGAGATTGAAGAGTTTTTATTTTATTGAGAAAAAAAGATTATCCTTGGCATTATTGGCAAAAGCATTAGCAAGAAAGAATATGATGTTATTAGAAATTGGGAGAACAGCTCAAAGGGGCCCATTCCCTATTGATTTCAGCCTTGCGAGAATTAATGAATTTGGGAACAGGAAAACTTCATGGGATACCTGGAGAAGAAAGAGCTTAAAAAACTTTAAAGGTAATATACCTGATAAAATCATAAAAGATATGCCACCTGAAATTGTAGGCAGGGCTGAGGTGTTTTATAAAATCAGCACAGATCCTATTATAGCCGTTAAAATAAAACAGAAATCTCTCTTTAGAAGATATTATGTGGGCATTTATCAATGGGATTAGTGGGAGGTAAAAGATGAACAAGTTTATACTATGGTGTTGTGCAGTAGGATTGTTATATCTTGCCATACAATGGGATATGGCTAATCTTGATGTTAAAGCTGCAAGTTGTTACATAATGCTTGGGATTTTATTGTTCATTCTAGGAGGAGAAAGAAATGTGCAAAAAAAATAAAGTCATCAACTATGACAAGGAGCATTATAAGCGAAAGTGCAGGGCTGTTGAAGAAGTATTGGAAGAAATGGGCATTCAGCACCGTACATATCATTACAAGGAACAGGGCATCAGATATCCTGTCCGTATGACTGCTTGTGTTGGTAAATTGCCCTCTGGTGAATGCGTCAGGGGGCTGGCTATTTGCAGCTCTGAGGATAATTTCTGCAGGCCAGTAGGCAGATATTATTCCTTGGTAAGAGTGCTCAAAGCTGCTATACATGGCAGGAATTGTGAAGCAGTAAACCGTGATGAAGTATTCGGACGGCTTGCTGCAATACCAAAACACAAAGCGCATTGGAACATTCCTTTAACTGAATGGGAACAGAGTTTGTTCGGGGAGGTAGCATGAATAAAATATTATTAGCTGTATTTTCAGTAATCATTTGTTTGTTAATGTTGGCTATATGTATGCTTGTCGTATCATCAGCCCAAGACATTACACCCCCAAGACCTCCGACAGGATTAGAAACAATAGAGAAACCGAAGGTTTATGAGTATGAAGGCTATAAACATGGAACTAAGCTGAGGGGTAATTGGTCTGGAGATAAACCGCCAGGAAGTAATGACCGCTTGTATGAATATGATATCAAAGGTAAGACAGGCGTGTATTATGAATTCAATGGTTACGAGTGGAAAGAGAAAGGTGAGCCTCGTAACGATACATGGGGAGGTGATGTCTATGATTGTGATTAAATGATTCCAAAACAATCAAAAACTTTGCAAAGGAGTTGAACAATGAAAAAGATAATTTCAGCAGTAACAATGATGGTGGTGTTCCTCATGACAGGGCTGTGTTATGCTGGTGATGTTTATGTTTGGGGGACAGTTAAAGACCAGGAGGGAAATGGTATCCCTGGTGTTACCCTTAGATGGGATTTTATTACTGGCCCTGTATATGTAACCACTGGTGATAATGGTGGGTATGGAGTAACGAGTGATCGTAACTGGTGCGGTCAAAAGACTGTTACATTAACCAAATCTGGGTGTATTAATGCATCTTACCAAGTAAGAGATGATACATGCTGTGATTGTGATCCCCTGTGCGATCCAGCAGATCCTTCTCATGTTTGTCAAAGTACTTTAAGAAAGAACTTCCCACTGGTTGCCAGGGATGTTGATAATGATGGTGTGTTCTGCTATAAGGATAACTGTCCTGGTATTCCTAATGGCCCTGACCTGGGTACATGTTCTTCTGGTACAGATGTTGGGGATGAGTGCAGTTCTCCTGGTGAGTGCAGAGGATGTACAGGGCATTGCAGCATGGCCCAGGAAGACAGTGATAATGATGGTATAGGGGATGTATGTGACAGCACTCCCTTCCAGGCTGATGCACTTGACGCACCAAGCTTTTATCTTGCTTGTGCAGTGAATGATGAATTCAATGATGCATTCCCATACCTCTGTGACCCAGGGCTGAAGGGAGCTACAGAAGGAGATTTGACACAGCAGAAGTTGTTAATGTCAACTTCCAGCAGGGGTACTTCCCAAACAATCCTGACTGTGCTGGGGCTTCTTCCTACGATATTCTGTTTTCAAAATGACTGCGGTAGTTGGCAATGCTGGGAACAGATGGTAGCTGATATACTTGACGGTGCTGATTTCTTTTTGGGCTACGATATAAACCCTGATAAGCCACCGTTGCCCGAATGCCCTGATAGAAAGAGCATCGGAGAAATTGTTGAGGAGTTTATGAAGTTTTTATTTGAACTCCGTTTCGGCTATCCTCCTCCTGAGAGGACTGAATAACAACTAACTACATACCAAGAGCTTTTACCCAGGCTGGCGGTATGTTGAAACGCACCTCCCATTGATAAGAGTAAAATAGCTCTTCCAAAACCAAAGAGAGTTGGATAGATGGGGGGTTGCATTTTGTTGGATTAATATAATCATGGAAGACACCATTGAATTTTTCTTAAATACTAAATACTTAAAGTTAATTGCAACATTGTAACTGGTGAATATGAGTAACTGCTCGTAATGAAAAGAGGTGATACTAATGAGAGACACTAACACGATAAATGAAAGGTTGAATGATATTTTTGATGATACTTCAAAGATACTCGAACAGTTGGATATGTTGTTTGCCGATAAAGGACTGTTCGCTATTACGTCTATAGTACTAGATGCACAAGAAAAGATATTGGCACTAAAAGAAGATATACCAGGTGGCTACTCGACAGGTATATGAATACTGTTAGGGGCTTGATGCTTACCACCATCCACAGAATATCAGGGAATAAGATACCTTCATGTGGTGAAAGGATGGGTTCCCTGACCCTGCCCGATATAAGACGCAATTAATTGCTTACTAAATGCGTTTTATGCAATTAATATGCAATTAGTTGCCCGTAATGAAAGGGGGAGTGATGGACACACATTTTGCAACAGAGTTAGCTAAGAAAGAGCAAGAACTCGTTGATGCAAAGAGAAAATTGTCCTTATACGAGAAACGTTTTGGGAATGTGGACGATGAAAAGTATTGTGAGATAGAACAAGAACTCGCTGACCTGCGTAAGCAACACCAACAGCTCATCGGGTTGGTGGAAGAATATGACAAAGCATTTAGTTCACAAGCATACGGTTCACTAAAAGAATATAGACGAACCATAACAATAAAGTTAGATGAAATACTTGCCTTCATCAACAGGGCGAAGGAGGAGTGATGAGAGAAGACTACAAAGATGCTATGGCAAATCTTAGGGCAACACAACAAGAACTCGCCAACGTCAAGGCTGAAAAGGATGAACTTCTGGCGTTGGTGGAAACCACAATAAAGAACTTTATGGGGTTAGATGTTCATCCTACCCATATAGTTTTCAGAAATATGAAAGCATTGGATGCCTTCATCAAGAAGGCGAAAGGTGGGGAGTGATGGGGACAGATACACAGATTGCTATTAGCGTACTAAAGGCACACAATATGTTTGAGGAAGCAGAGATATTAGCAGGGGCTACAGAAAAATGTAGTTGTGTGCAATGCCAAGTCAATGTGCTAACAAGTCCTTATGAAGAAAACCAAGCAATAGAGCAAGAACTCGCCACGCTACGGAAGGAACACCAAGACCTTCTGGCGTTGGTGGAAAGGATGTTAGAGATAAGACGTACAGCCAAAGAGGGAAGTGCTTTAGAGGTGTTCGATGCCCTAGCACAGTTAGGTGAGGTTTTTAATCAGGCAGATGCCTTCATCAAGAAGGCGAAGGGTGATAAATGAGTTTTCGTGATCCAGAAGATAAAAATATATACCAGGAGAAGAGTTTATTCACAGAAAGGTTCAGTCATGGACGCATTACCCTGGAAGAATATAATAAAGTTGTAAATGTCAGGAACGGTATTATAGAACTGGAGATCAATAGTCCTTCTAAACACGATAAAGAGAAAAGGTTAAGCCTCATCATAAGAGGCGGTACATGGTATCTTGAGGATAAGAAAAGAAGTCCAAAGAATGCTGCAGCATTCAGGTTCAGGAAAACCAAAGAGACAGAAGATATGATGGAACAGATCGCAGGATTTGTATCTGATAAAACACTGAAGCTTTTCTTTTGTGAGGGCAGGGAAGAGGATGAGCATAGAAAAGAAGATTAGCCAGGATATACTTGATCTTATTAGTCAAGAAGGCTACATGCTTGTTAAAAAGCCCAATAATTCTAAAGATATACAAGATATCTTTAAAGTATGGAATTCTGCTAAAATCAGTGTACAAAAAAGACTTGACAAAGTAACCCAACGTGTGATACAGTCTGTTCTTAAAGAGTATGATGTGGAAGAAATTAAACAGGCAATAAATAATTATGCAGAAATATTACATAGCCCTGAATACAGATTTACTTATAAATGGAGACTCACAAAGTTTCTCAAGAGAGGACTCGATGATTTTTTACCAGAGTCAGATCCCCTGAATCGCATGCCAAGGGCTGATCCTTCTTGTGACTCAGGGGGCATAACCCCTCCAGTGCTTCCTGTTTCACCAGCCCTTCGTGAAAAGTTTTTAGAAGAGAAAAGGAAATTGAAAGATGGAAATGAAAGTTAATGCATACCGTGTTGATGGACAAGACTTGAACCTAAAGGATCCGATAGACATCACTGTACGGTCATTAGGAAGTAAGTTCTGTGCTGTCAAAATAGATGATAACGAATACCTGGTTGAAGGATCTCATATGATTGTTGCAATGCAGGCAGCGTGTGCTGATGCCCGATGAAAAATTCCTTGATAAAGACCATGAAATTAAAGTTGTCTCTTCCCTTGATTACGTTAACTATCTTGAGACATATGTACCAGAGGTTCCACCTCTTTATACAGGGATGGCAATGCTTGATAAGCACATGGGAGGAGCAATGCCTGGAGAAGTATGGGTGCTGTCTGGTGTTCCTAAACATGGTAAGAGCACGTTCATGCGCACCCTTATTAATGAATACTACCAGAGGGGTGTCCTATCAATGGTCTTCTCGTTTGAAGAATCCAACACACTTTTCTTTAAGAAGTTTCCTAACAATTCCAAGGATCTTATATTCTTCTTGCCAAGAATCAGGAAAGCATATGATCCAGAAGATATGTTTGAACGTGCAAAGGAAGCTAAGGAGAGGTATGGTGTTCGTGTCATGTTTATTGACAGTGGGCAGAAACTTGTACATGATGTGCAACGTGATGCCAGTTTACCGCATGTCATAGGAGACTTAATATCAAGGCTTGTAGTCTTTGCAGATCAGGAAGAACTTATTGTATGGTTGGTGTGGCATTTAAAGAAAGAAGATGAAGGCATTCCCCTTAAGGCTTTGGGGCCAGGGATGTTACGAGACAGCGGTAGATTATGGCAGGAAACACATGGCTTAATGTTTATTTATAGAAGCATAAGGGATGAAGGTATAACCAGGATACAGGAAAACTATTTAAAAATATCTGCTGCAAGAAGGACGGAAGCATTTGAGGAAATAGTTCCACTGGTTAAAGTTGGCCCATTTTTTAAAGAATTGGAGGATATTTGATGGACGAAGCAGAGAAATGGCTGCAGGAGCATGGTATTCAGTGTTTGAAAAAGAAGGACAAAGCATTGATTCATCCACGCCACTGTGCAGTAGAAAGCGCAAAGGAAATATATTATCTGAAATCAATGTGTGAAGGGTGTGAACGATACGTGAAGCCTACAGCAGCAATGAAGAAGAAGCGGAGGGTAGTATTTGGGGATGTGAATATTGGAAAAAGAAAAAGTATACAACGAACACCATCCGTCAAGGGAACTATTCCCTGATTTTACCCTTAGAGTACCTAGTTGGTTACATCTAGTTTTACGTAGACTTGAACAAATGGGAGACACTGAACAAAATTTCATTGACATCTGTATGTTTGTTGAGTCGGCTGATTGGATTAAGAAACTGATGTTTGCAAGAATGTATGGAGGAGATAATGACTCACACACAAAAGCTAATAGCATTGAGTGAAATATCTTGTATTAATGAATTGTGGGCTCCTCATCCTACCTATAAAGATTATTGGTTTTCCACTTTTGGTAGAGCTGTTTCTTTTGTCTATAATAAACTAAGAATACGAAAAATCACTAACAGAAGGAAAGGTTATCAGTCTGTCGGGATTGGAGCAAGAGGGTGGCAGCATTTACATATATTGATTATGGAAACTTTTAGTGGTGAGTGTCCTGTGGGAAAACAAATAAACCATAAAGACGGAAACAAGAGGAATAATCGTTTAGATAACCTGGAATATGTTACTCCAAAGGAAAATATGCGTCATTCTTATGACATGGGATTGCAACAACCTAGAAGAGGAAGTAATTGTAATTTTGCCAAATTAAAAGAAGAAGATGTGATGAAGATAAGGGAAGAATATAAACAAGGAATTTCACAATACATATTGGCAGATCGCTACAGTGTAAAACAGCCTACTATTAGCAATATTATTACTAGGGCAACGTGGGATCATCTTGTGGAAGAAGGTATTAATGCCACGCCCCAAAGCTTATAAAATTGGAAAGCAAAAAGTAGTCGGCACTACCACTCCTATAAATGCCTGGGGTGGAATGGAGATGGAGAAAGTCAATAATCTTTGTTCATGGGCTCAGAAGTTAGCAGTAAATTATGAGTATATAGATGGAGAGTTATGGCATGTTCCTAAGTACTGGATAGATGAACGTGATGCAAGAGGAAGAGTAGGAACTGCTGTACATGCTCTGTGGAGTTTATACCTTGATCCTAACCAGCCTGAAGCAGATCTATCAGAGCTTACGAATGATCAAAGAGATGAGGTATGGAAGTTATATGCTCTCCTCCTTGAATGGTTGCGAAAGAATCCCATTAACCCGATTGCTATTGAAAAGGAAATGGTGTCTCGTCAGTATCGTTACGGTGGCACTCCTGACGTAATAGATGCTAATAATGTAATTGATGTCAAGACAGGCTATGTAAATGAATTTACCTGTATGTTACAGTGCTCCAGTTACAACAATCTCGCCCAGGAAAACAACATTGTCGATCATGACCTTGGAGGAATTATACTGCAGCCTTATGAAGGACAGGTTAGAGTATATAGGTTCTCTCCAGCTACCCTTAAGAGGTACTTTGATACCTTCCTTGCCCTGCTTAAGACTTATAATGCTGAGAAACAATTCAACTATATGCGAAAGAAAAAATGGGGGAAATAAAAGTGGAAGAAAGTAATGAGAAAAAATTAATAGATATTATCCGTTCCTTGGACGTTCCTAAGAATAGATATAATGAGTTCGGTGGCTTTAATTACAGGTCAGCTGAAGATATTATTACTGCTCTCAAACCTAAACTCCATGCTGCAGGATTGCTCCCCATTTGTACTTTCAGGGTAGAAGAACGTGCTGGGCATCCTTACCAGGTTGCTCGTGTGTTTGTAGTTGGTGAAGGGGGAGATACCCCGATAGGTAATTTAGTGTGTGAAGGATGGTCAAGAGAAGATGATAAGCGTACCAAGATGGATGCACCACAGCTGTCAGGATCTGCTGCAAGTTATGCAGAGAAAAGGGCATGGGGTGGATATCTTGGGCTTAATGATGAACAGGACTCTGATGCATTAAATGTAGGGAATGGTAAGTCTGCACCTAAATTCTCATACCGTATTGAAGAATTTGCAAATAAAGATTTACGTGATGCAATAGTACAAGAATTTAGAGGTTTAAACAGGGAAGAAAAGGTTAATGCCCTTAATTTTATGCAGAAAGAAATGCTTGATGAAACAATCAAGTTGCCTGATTATAGCAATGCAACAGAACTGGCACTCATGCCCTATCTTACGTTGTTTTTAGAGGCTATCCATAACCAAGAGGCCAATAAGACTAGGGAAGCAATAATGGAAAGTGGTGTATCGATAGATGATGCTAAGAAAATTTTCAAGGACACACATGGCCAAGAGCCTGCAATTGTTAACCACACAAGCTTGGACAAGGAGGACTCCAAGAAAGGGAAAAAGAAAACAAAGTATGTTAAACCAGACACAAATTTAGATTAGAGGAGGTGTTTATGCCGTATCACATTGTTGGAAATGCTTGGAAAAAACAGACATCTGAAGGGAAAACATTTTTATCACTCTCTTTCAAGGAGAACGTAAAGAAAGGAGCAGCTGTGTTTATGTTCCCCAATGACAACAAAAGACCAGACAAACAGGATCCCGATTGGGTGTTATCGATAAGAGATGAGTAAGAAAAAAAAGAAGAGCAGGGGGCCAAAGACCAACATCAGGAAGATTACGTGTATTGATTGTCCGATGGAGCCCAATGTTATTGTTAAAGAGGAAGAATGCAAAGCATGTGATCTCAATGACCAAGGTTATTGTAAATTCACTGAGCCATCAACCTTGATCAGTGTTGTCTCCCAAGGTACACCGATGAAGTTCAATCGGACGTTCTTTAAATCTGCATCTCGTGATATTGGGAATTCAACTCGCAATTATTATTTGCCGACTAAGATCATGGAAGATGTAAAGTTCATCCAAGGGTTCCCGAACTATACCAGGGCTAAAGCACGGTTCCTTGAAGGAGAATTCAAGGGCAAGGACAATGGTGTTGTATCGCTGCAGAAGATACCAGGTAATAGATTGGTTCCTGTCCTTTCCTTTGCTCGTTCCAACGATGAACCAGACCTGTTGCTAGGAGGTGAACATTATAAAGCAGCAGAGAACAATGGGAAGGAGGAGGGAGATTTTGATATACTTTATTATTTGTATAACATGTATAGTCTGGACGGTTTTGCTGATATTACTATACAAGGCAAGCAATATAAAGTTAAACTGTCTCCTGTAGAAGGATCGAAAGAAGACCTTGTGTTGGTTAAACAAGGTGATAAACTAATTATTGGGAGTATAAGAAAATGAAAAAACTAATGTTCGCATTAATGCTAACCTTAACGCTATGCCTTGCTGGACAAGTGCTTGCGCAGACTGAGGAGCAGGAAACGGTAAGGTTTATGTGGAACCACAATCCTCCAGCAGACATGAGCCACTATCTTATCTACGAGTACTATGGGCCTGGGGGAAATCCTTCTGGTCTTGTTTTGAACATACCGTACAAAGATGGCACAGTTGAACCATTCATGTCTGATCAGCAAATCACCCTACCATGTGATATTGAGACGGAAAGGTGTTACAGGATTTCTGCCGTTGATAAAACAAACAATGAAAGTCCTCCAAGTGATGAGGCTTGTAAATTAATGGCCAGTGATTGCGCTCCAGATACACCCTCTCAATTTATTATAGAGTTTCCTGTAGTACCAGAGACAACTACAACTACACCATAGGTGATCTATGCTGATAGATATCAATGCTTTTGAAAAAGGTGCTAACATGACTCCTGCGTTATGGGAGCGTACCAGTTATTTTAATTGGGATGAGGAATGGGGAGATCCATATAAGATGTGGGTGCATCTGATATATTATCTTGATGCATTAAGACACTGGATCGACAATAAGTTTATTATTAATTGTGGATGGGAGAAAAGAGACAGTGGCTGGCATCCCAAGGGAGCTGCCACAGATGGATACAGTCCTACAATTAATTATAAAGACCTAGCATACAAGGCTATGCAATTTCCCTTTACTGGTATAGGATTATATCCTTACTGGAACAATCCTGGTGTGCATCTGGATGTAAGGCCGTTAAGAATGGACTCTCGCAGGAGAGTGTGGTGGAGAGATGAATGGAAAGAATTAGTTGATGGAGAAGAAGTTATTAAGCATGAATACCACAACATCAATACTTTAGAAGATTTACAGTCTCTTCCTAGCAAGGGTATACACGCCTTTCGCTAGTCTTTTCCTCCTTTTCTCAATTTGTTGAACTCTCTTAAGAACCGTTTCGTGCGGATCTCGGGGAGTTTTTTCATTTGGTTTAAAAGACGAGTCTGTTCCATTTTATTAGATGCTCTATATCTACTCCAAAATAGTCGTGCTCTTACCTCAGGTGGAGCTGAGTGGATGCTTAACCACCACCGCTTATCTCTTAATTTATGAACAGACCTGGAGAATTTAACCCTGTCCATCAGTCTCTTCTGATCAAGTTTATCCTGTGATCGAATGAAATCCATTACAGCTTTCTTGCTATCATCTGTCTTATCGTCTAGCCATGTATCAGTAAGCTCGTCAAGCTGCATCTTTTGTTTATATCGTCTGCCCTGCTCATCAAGTTTAGCTTTGTCAACTTTCTGCTGATGTGGAGTATAAGGATCTGTTGCCCTGATCATTCGCCTGAAGAATGGCTGTTGTCTCAATTCATCAACAACCGCCACCTTTTCCTTGGTGCTCATGTCTTTTCCACCGATATTGGTCATGCCTCCAACCAAGGAAGTGTATATATTACCATAAGTGAAAAACTGTTGGAGCATAAACTTGGTACGTTCAGGTGACATTTTTGTATACTCTCCCCATTTAACAAATGCAGGATGTGTATACTTTGTATATTCATACTCAGGTGGAACCTCGCCTCTCTTCCATACATCTTCTCTAGCCCATAGATCTGTGTTAGCCATGTACCCTACCATTGCATCGAGAGCTGGAGGCATGAATCCAATAGGAAGTATTGGGATAAGATCCAGGATAGCCTGCTGTATCTGTGTACCATCTACAGGATCCCCCATGAACTTAGCCATCATACCCTCAAAGATGGAAGCAAAGGCTCTCTGGCCCTGGTCTTTTGCTATCTTGACATAAGGGTATCTGATTTCACCATTCTTATCCTTATAGGGATAATCAAAAGTAAAAATAAAATTATTAACCTTGTCTCTGGATGGAACAGACTTCCACGCTTCAGGGTTTCTTATGCTGTTAGCAAGGTACAATCCTGAAGCAAGTGCTCCTATCTGTGCAGCCTTATAAGCAAACACTGCCTTGTTTCCCTTGGTTGTAGCAGCTCTGAAAATGCCTCTTGTACCTTGTATAGCAGCATTGAGATATGGTACAGCTGAGTCAGCAGCCTTGGTAAGGTTACCTCCTTGTGCAAAGTCCAGGTAGTTTCTGGCAATCCAGGTAGCTTCATCGGCAAGCTTATCATTGCGTAAAGCTCTCTCCCTTAAGGCAAGACGAGTGACTATCTCTGATGTTTCCCCGATATATCCCAGTGTCTTTATCAGGTTTCTCCATCCTCTGGTAGCAATACCAGCTCTAGTTGTGCTGGGAGGAGCAACAGCCCTGCCTTGGTGGGTCATAAACTCCATACCACCGCCTTGGTCAATATAATCTATGTACCTTCCTTTTCTCCTGATAGCATCTTTGGAAACAGCAGCGAGATCTCGTGCCATTTCAAAGGGAGCTTTGAAGAGATGAGAAGAGTACTCATTGGTAGTGAGCCATATATGTGCCAAGTCTCGTGGGAAGTTTGTTAGGGCAAACTCTGGATTAACACCAGTAGCCATAGCTTTTAACAGTTTAGTGCCAGTTAATCTTCCTACCCAGGTAGCAACAGTAGCATTAATTAAGGGATCGCTCTCTACCCAATCCTTTGCCATCTCAGTAGGCATGATAAGCTTGCGTTGTTTACCATTGATCATTACACTGATGGCTTCTTCCTGTGGCCCAGGACTTTCGTAATAAAGCTTTCCTGTCTTAGCTTGTTTCTTCACCTTTGCTAGTCTTGCAATGCCGTTGTCAGGAACATCCATAGCCATTTCATACAGAGCTCTGTTAGCATTGTTACGCATGATCCTGTGTTGAGTCCTGGTTACTACTTCATTTAATAATTTCCTGGAATCGAGCTCAAGCAGTCCGTAGTCACCATCCTTAAGTGCTTCTATACCACTGTCTGGAACATTTCTTCTGCGACCAAAAGACTTGTATTCTCTTTCAGGATCTATGAACCTGAGCAATCTCCTGGGAGAATAGTCTCCTTTACTTGCCATACGGACGAACTCATCCTTGGTAATAATCTTGGCTTTAGCGAGATCCTTCAGCTGCTCCCTCATGATGTTAGAGTACTCTTTCATCCTGGGGAGAAGTTTCTCTCTGGTGCTTTGGGGTAAGCTCTTAAGGTAATTAGCGTAGGCTGTGCCAGGGAGCCCACCAGGATGTGTGAAATCTGGTCTATACCCTGCTATGGTAACCTCCCTGTTAGCAGCAATCATTCTGTTAAGAATTCTTTCCTCATCCTTATTTAGTCCTTTATATATTTTCTTTGTAGCATCTTCTATAACTCTGCCAGCTCTTGCACTTGATCCCCTGGTTAGGTCATGCTGCATTATTACCTGTCTTCCCTGATCTCCTGCGTTCTCCAATAATCTTTTCTTAAGTTTAGAGCTGACATCAACGGTAGCACGTTTCAATCCTTCTGCAGCTCTTCTCCAGGACTTGCTTTCTTTGTATAATCTTTGACTTTCCAGTTCAGAAGCATTAAATATTCTTTCAACTTTCTGAGCATCAGTAGCTGCTCCTTCCATTCTTGCAGCTATCTCTGGTGGAACAGTCTTTTTACCTCTAAGCACAGACTGTCTTAAGATAGTAGCCTGCTGTTCAGGGGTAAGGTTTGTAGCATCTCTTAAGTAGGTCTTAAAGTCTTGAAACTTTCCTTTACCAGCTTTTCTAAACCTACGTAAAAGCTCTACTGTTATAGCATTTAATCTTTCGTCCAGTTCTTTTAATCTTTGTTTATTAAGCTTAGGATCTACTGCAAATTTAGCCCCTGCTTTTCCCAAAAGATTAAACCTCTCAGCAATATCAGCAGCAGCATCTTTTATTAGGGTGCTTGTCCTTTGATTAGCAATGTTTCTCTGCATGCGCTGGGCAGTAGCAGTACTGACTATCCCTTCTCTTGCAGCTTGACTTCTCCAGGTTTCAGCCAGCAACCTGTCTCTTCCTCCTTCTGTTATCTTACCCAAGTCGTACATCTGGTGGATCTCATCTCTGATCTGATCCCCTAGCTGTCTGGCCGTGGTGGGCTTTCCTGCTTTCTTTAATCTCTTAGCTCGTTCAACCGCTTCGGGGCCGATCAATCCCTTGTATCTCTCAGACGTTCTCATTAATGTTCTGAAAGATTGTTCTGCTGCTTCCTGTTCTGCAGCAGTAGACACTTTTACAGGTGTAGGTTTGAGAGTGGGTTTTTTCCCTATGTTAAACGTGCTTGCTATAGCTTCTTCAGTTACATCACCCTTGATTACACGAGTACTACCAGGGCCAATATTACCTATTGCTTTCTTGGTAGGATTATGCAGCCATGTTACCCCTGCTTCTTTACCTTTAACCTCAAGACCAAACTTCTGTGCAGCCTTACCAGCTTTGGACGTTACTCCTGGAAGTGGTATAGCTTTCTGTGTGCCACCAGCTGCAGGAAGTTTCTTCGCACCAGTAGTGATCTGTTTTTTAGGGGCAGGAAGAGCTTTCTTTACTATCTCAAATCCTTTCCCTTTCTTCCTGTCAAGCCTTGCTGGTAGTGCTTTTGGAGCAGGCTTACCAGGCGGTTGTTTCCTGGCAACTTTAGCATCAGTTATCTTTCCTGCTTTGCCACCAAGCCTCGAATCAGCTATGGCATCCTGTAAAAGATTGAATCCTTTTCTCAATTTAGGATTTCTAGCTACAGCTGAAACAACTTTATCATCAGCAAATGCTTTTTCAGCTGCAAGCAATACTTCTCCTAATGATTTGGCACTCCTTGTCATGGCTAGATATGAATCAACAGCTAAGGCAGGATCGGATGCGACTGTAGCAAGGATATCAATTAATGTTCCTTTAGTCTTACCATGCTCCTCTTCTAATGTCTTACCAGTTACTTGTTTATGGAGATCACTGATCATTACTGGATCTGCACCAGTGGCGACCTCCTTCATCTTCTTGAACCCCTTTTCAGGGTCTAGCAATCGTGCTCCAAAGTATCCGATAAGTGAGAGTGGATCTTTTGGAATAGGTATATCTTTTGTTTCTTTGACCTTTTCAGGCGTCAGTTCTTGTCCACCAAGTAGTCCTGCTTGAGGGATCCCAAACATCCTCAGAAGCTCAATCCCCTCTCCTACTTGCCCTGCAATCTCCTTAACAAGCCCACGNNATTACATCCTGGCTGGGATCCTCCATGAACGATTTAAATGCTCCCATTCCAGGCATCTTCATCATAACTTGAGCAGCTCTTTTCCCTGTTCTTTCATCTGCGGTAGGCTTTTGCACAGGCTGCTGTGTAGTGGGTTGTGTAGGGAATGTAGACGTACCAGGAGGCATGCCAATAAGCTCATCCATAGTAGTGTCGAAAGGAACAGGGCTGGTTTCTACCTGTGGTGTCTCAGCTACACGATCAGCTTTAGGTGGCATCTTTATCTCAACGCTCTTCCTTAATTGCTTAAAGGTATCTGAGTCAAGGTTATCCCTCTTCCTTATATCCTTAAGCCATTTATCCTGGATCAAATGTTTTGTTCCAAGATCTGCGTTCTGAAAGTCTGGACTATCAGTAATCTCTTTCCATTTAGGTATCGGCATTTTCTTATCCTGTTACACTTTTAATGTAGTTTGATACCTCTTCGTTATTTTTTGAGCCTTTCTTCTTTTTAGGGTTAGGGTTAAACTCTTCTGGTATTTGTTCAGGGATGTCATTTTCCCCTTCAAGGTTTTGTTTCAGTTCTCCAGTGAATCCCTTCCATATTTTTAGAACACGTTTCCACACACCATCTTTCTTCTCAGGAGATAGCTCTTCTACAGATACTCCTTCTTTTGCTGCTTCTTCATTCATCTCTTCTTGTATCAGATCTTCGAAAAGCAATTGACCATAGCTCCCCTTGACTTCTCCTGTTTCTTCATCCAGATAGAGAGAGTCTTTATCAACATACATGAACCCCTTGACATCTCCTGTCATAGTATCTTCTATGGGTTTAACAAACATGTTACTCTTGTTAAGCTCTGCACTGTTAATCTCTTTAGTCTCTCCAGTAGCTGTGTTGTGGATAACTATCTTACCTCTTAAAGATCCCATTTTAGTAAACTTAGGATCCATAGAAGCCCACACATCAAGTTGTGTAATAGAATCAGGATCAAGTCCTCTTTGTCCAAACTCTTGTCGTAAAGCTTCTAATGCTTCTGCTTCACGCTGTTCCCCTTCCTGTCTATCAGAAGGGACAGCCTGGAATTCAGTCCCACCTGGGCCTGGAAAGAATTGAGTTCCAGCACCACCTTTGGGCTCTATCGATCCTTGTGCTAATCCTCTCATGATTTCTTCTGCAGTACTTGGAAAGTTCATAGCCATGTTAGATATTTCAAGGATCTCATCAGGATCTAATCTTAACTCTCTCTGCATAGAGTCCCTGAAGCCAGGAGACTTGATCAATTGAGCAAAACCATCAGGGTTTTCCTTCAGCATATCAAAGGCAAACTGAACATTCTTAACATCCCTGTTCTTTACCATCTCCCTCTTGCGCTGAACATTTCTGAATGGTATGCCAAGGAGTGGCTGTAGATATCCTGTCGCAGCACCAAGCCCCATCATTACTTTCTCAAGAACATTGGGGCTCCTTGGCAAAGGTTCAGCTATAGGCATTGGTTGTTCTGGAATGTCCTGGGTAGTGAGAAGATCTAATGCTTTTGCTTCATCCTCTCCAACACCTCCTACCTCTTTCCTAACCATCTCCGACAACCTGTTGATCCTATCAGCTTCCATTTGGTCACGCAGAGTAGGCTCTACTGTTTTGTCTGGCATAGTCGTGGTCTTAGAGGTAGTCGTTTTGTTCTTGTTCTTCGTTCTCATTTCAGCCATTTTAACTTCCTCCATAGCCAGAGTGTGACCAAGCAGAAGATCGTGCTCTGCTCTGTTGCCCTGGTTGCAACGGTAGTCCTTGCAGTAATCCCAAAGCCTGTTGCTGGGATGCTTGCCGTTGGTTAAGAATATTTCTTAGCGTTCCCTGTACTGCTGCATTTCCTGCTTCACTTAAAAGCGTTGCTCTTTGTCCAGCCCCTACCCCTTGGGTAGCAAGCCCTTGGGCCTGTTGCCTTTGGAGGTTTAATAGCCTTGCGCTTTCATCACGGATGGACTGTTCACCTATGCGTGAAGCAATAGTGTCTCGCCCTAAAGCCTGGGGAATTAGCTGTTGTGTCAGGAAATTCCATATGATCTTTTGTTCAGGGAGCAGTACTGGCCTTGACCTTTGACTAGATGTCTTTCTCGATATACTAAATCCTCCACCAGCCATGTTAATCAACCTCCTTTACATTGAAATAATTATTAGGCCATCTTAAAAAGAATGTACAACATTGTAAGACGGAACAGGTTCCTGGTATTTTAAATTTATATTTCTCCTGGGGCATTATCATAGTATCTCCTAAGTCGGTGGGGATGGTGTACCAGAATTTTTTATAGTATAATTCTGTTCAGTAAATGCTGACTGCAATGCTGTAACAGTCAAGTTATTAACTGACTGTATAGCGAATGTATATGTTGTATTAGTTTCTAATCCGTCAAATGTAAACTGTTGTATATCTTCTCCACCGTCTTGTCCATAAGCAGTAGTATGAGGGACATATGTTGCTGGAGTATAGTCTTCTGTAGATACTTTATATTTAACATTGTATCCTAATGCCCCTCCAGCAGCCTTCCATCTAACCACCCAGTTCTTTAACCTACCAGATCCTGTCGTTGATTCTTCTTCTCCAGATATGAAAGAAGGAGCGTTTGGTATATTAAGAATGTCGCTACCAGGTGTGCCAAAATCGCTTTGGTATCCTCCTGT
>JABAHP010000409.1_pt2 | contig 22412 bp, 18 predicted proteins | sample 7062081 | NCBI WGS metagenome assembly JABAHP01 (sample SAMN14534357, study PRJNA622989) | marine sediment metagenome | biome: marine biome [ENVO:00000428]; feature: marine pelagic biome [ENVO:01000023]; material: deep marine sediment [ENVO:00002113] | place: India: Gulf of Kutch | collected...
CCGTCGCTGTCGAACCTCTCCGCCCGAACCTGGAGTCCGCTGCTGACGGTGCCGTCACCCTCGGACTCCCAGGCGGTGGAGTTGTCCAGGTCCTTCCAGAAGACGTCGATGTTGATCCATCCCTTGGGGTAGTTCCGGCCGATTATCTTGCCCGACGCGTTGGTCTTGCCCACGGAGCTCCCGTTTATCCACACCTGGGCGCCGGAGACGTCCTTGCCGGTCCAGTTGGTCACATGCACCTCCACATCGTCCTTGAAGGTGTCGTTGTCCAGGTCCAGGTCCTTGGTGGAGATGGTGATCCACCGCTGCACCTTGCCCGTGTCCAGGCTGAAGAAGCCAGAGGTGTCGGTGTCCTCCTGCCTATTCTGGCTGTCGTAAAGGGTGAGCTGGAGCCGGTAGCGGCCCGAGTAGTGGGCGTAGAAGGTCCACTCCCGCTGCTGGTTGCCGAACAGGAAGGCGGTGAAGTTGTCGTAGTGGGTCTTGACCGTGTTGCCGGAACCGTCCTGGGCCTTGATGAGCACCGAGACCTGCTCCGAGATGGCACCGGTCCTCACCGTGTACCTGGCTGTGATGGCGTCCCGCTTCGAGTTGTTGTCGCTGTCGAAGGCCCTGTACGAGGTAGAGTCGAAGTTCTCGTCCGACGGTAGCAGACCCCTGCTCTCCGACCCGGTGTCGTCCGCCGCCACGGCGGTCACGAGGAACACCTGGGCCGGCAGGGCGCCCAGTAGCATCGAGAGCACGAGGATGACCGAGTACACCTGGGTGAAGCTAGAAGAACTCACGGTTAGCACCATCCCTATCCAGGTCGCTATTATGGGTGGTCGGCTAATAAAGGCTTCCATCTTGTCTGGCCCTGGTGAAAACCAGGGCTCACCCCTCGCGGGCCAGCCGCAGGGCCGTTACCACGGCCATCTCCGGGCTGTCAGCTCGGACGAACAGCCCTCCCTCGACCCTACCCCCCTGGTCAAGCTCCCAGGTGCCCAGGGCCACCACGGGGCGCCCGTGGTTCAGGGCCTGGGCCACCTCCGAGAGGGTGCCGTAGCCGCCGTCGATGGCGATCATCGCGTCGCAGGTGATGGCGATGATGGTGTTCCGGCCCTTCCCCATGCCGGTGGCGATGGCGTGGGTCAGGTGGGGGTTGCCCTCCCGCCGGTCGGTCCCCTGGAGGATGCCTATGACGGTGCCGCCCCGCTCGCTGGCGCCCCGGGACGCCGCCTCCATCACACCGGAGTAGCCCCCGTTGATGACCACTGCCCCTGCCTCGGCCAGGAGGCGACCGACCTCCACCGCGTGGCGGTACACGTCCTCGTCGACTTCGCTACCTCCGACCACTGCGATGACGGGCCCCTCCAACATGGTCATCCCGGGAGGTGATGCACTCGAGCGGTTGATGAAACCTTCGGGACCGCACCCTTTATCTAACACGGATGACGTCACTCGCCCCCGTGCTGAGGTAGCCTAGTCTGGCCAAGGCGCCGGCCTTGAGAGCCGGTGGCGGTTCCCGCCTCGGGAGTTCGAATCTCCCCCTCAGCGCCTCACTGCAAAACCTTGCCTGGACACTGCTGGCACACCGGCACCTTTTTTATCACACCGGTGGATATTGCTCCCAAGGGGAGTGGCAGGGTGCATATCGCCATCAAGGGGGTCCTGGTCTTCTTCGGCCTGGGTATGCTCTTCCTGGGAATCGTGTTCATGATAGCCGGAGGAAGCGCGGAGAACTACGGCATCGCGGTGGTCCTCATCATCATCGCCATGGTCCTTCTACTGATAGTCTACCGGGCCTCCAGCCAGGAGACAGCAGCCATGGCCAGCCAGCCCCAGTACCACGAGCACAAGTACGATGTGAAGATGGAGGGCTCCGGCGACTTTTCCGAGGAGAAGCTGGTGTGCCCTTACTGCGGCGCGCCCGCGGACAACAAGGACATCACGCTTGTGAGCGGGGGCCTGATGATCAAGTGCCAGTACTGCGGCAAGGCTTCGCAGATGGAGGAGGCCCCCAAGTGGTGAGGCGCCTCCTGACCGTCCTGGCCCTCGTAGCCCTGGCCACCACCCTCCTGGTGGTGCTGCCTGGGGAGGCCGAGGCCTACTCCTTCGAGGTGGAGAAGGAGTACGTGGAGGTCCAAATTAAGAAGGACGGGAGCATAGACATCCACTACTGGATAACCTTCGTCAACTACGAGACAATGGACGGTGTCGACATCGGCCTGCCCAACAGGCACTACGATGAGGACAGCGCCTGGGCCAAGGTCCGCGTCGGGAATGTCGTTTACCAGCCGGACAGGATCCGCAGGTCACCGTACGTGGAGATAGGTCTGGCGGTGGAGTTCGATTACCAAACGCAGACCGCCACGACATCGACCGGGGGTAAGCGGTTCACCCTGGAGTTCTTCGTGAACAACCCCCACATGGTCTACCTGAACGAGCTGGAGGAGGGCACCGTGGGGATCAGGTTCCGGCCCACCTGGTTCTCAGACGAGTTCCAGCGGGGCTTCACGGAGAACCTCACCACAGTGGTCTTCCTCCCGAAGGGCTTCGATGGGGAGAGGGCCTACTGGCTCGAGGGGAGGCCCTGGGACGAGTTCGGTTACGACGTCGACAAGGGTCGCTACTTCGTCCGGTGGACGGACCTTCAGGTCTCACCGAATGCCATCGCCAGCGGCCAAATGGACGTGGGCGTGGCCTTCGACGAGAAATGGGTGGACAGGTACTACGAGCATGGCTTCTGGGAGGAGTTCGCCGACTTCTGGTACGCCGTATGGAGGTTCTTCGTGGACGCGGCCTTCTGCTGCGTGCCTGCCCTGCTGGTCACCATCATTTGGGTCTACCTCTACTACCGAAAGCAGAAGAGGATGGAGGACTACTTCGAGCCCGCGGCGTCGGTGCAGGGCGCCGGGCCGAGGCGGGACCTGACAGCGGTGGAGGCCGCCGTGGTCCTGGAGCGTCCCCTCTCCATGGTGGCCACGATGATCCTCTTCGGCCTGATAAGCAAGGGCATGGTGAGGGTCCTCGAGGAGGAGAAGGACCTTCGCCTGGCGAAGCTGAGGGAGGGCGACAGGTCGTACGAGAAGGGCTACCTCGAGGCCATAGACGCCAACGGCCGCGTGGACCAGGGCATCCTGAAGAAGTGCCTGGTGGTGCTCATCAAAGGGGTGAAGGACAAGCTGAGGGGATTCGACGTGGAGGCGACGAAGGTCTACTACCGGGTGATATGCAACGAGGCCTGGAAGCAGGTCATGGCCGCCGGCACCCCCGAGGCCTTCGCTAGGGGGCTCGAGAAGAACAACCAGTGGATGATGCTGGACAGACGTTACCGCAAGAGGCTGGACGAGAGCGTCGTCGACTGGTACTACGACCATCCCAGGTACAGCACCCACCCTCGAAGCCCCGGCCCTGCCGCGGCAGGAAGCATCGACCTGCGGAGCGTGGCGACGGACTACACGTCCCGGGTCAGGAACAGTAGCCGCAACATGGTCTCCAGCATGCGTGACCTGACCCGGTCGGTGACCCACTCCACCAATCCCCCGCCGAAGCCCAAGAGCAGCAGCTGGGCCGCCTCTAGTGGTGGCGGAGGTGGCTTCAGCGGCGGCGGGGGCTGCGCCTGCGCCTGTGCCTGCGCGTGCGCCTGCGCCGGGGGTGGTCGTTGATGCGGAAGCTGTCAAGGGCCAAGCTGGACTGGTGGTCGAAGAGGCTCTTGGTGGTCGGCATAGTGGGATTCCTGGCATGCTTCATCGGCCTGATCGTCTGGTCCTTCGCCACCGACTCGGGCTCCGAGGACCTCACCTACGACTTCGAGCTAGAGAGGGAGGAGGTCCTGGTGACCGTCCTCAAGGACGGGAGCGTGGACATAGACTACACCTTCGTCTTCATCAACCACGGCGACCTGGACGGCGTCGACGTGGGCCTCCCCAACCGCCACTACGACGAGGAATCCGCGTGGGCCTCCATAGAGATCAGGGGAGAGCGGTACATGCCCCGGGAGATCAGACCGTCCCCGTACGTGGAGATCGGCATGGCGGTGGAGTTCACCGATGAGTGCAGGCGGGCCGCGGAGGAGGGGATCCCCCGGGTGATCGTGCGGTTCCACGTGAACAACCCGCACATGGTGTACGAGAACGAGCTGCGGGACGGGACGGTGGGCATCAGGTTCCGACCCACGTGGTTCAGCTCGTACTACCAGCAGGGTTACACCGATACCCTGGTCATGCGCATCCTGGGCCCCGAGGGCCACACCGAGCTGGCCGACACCTACTACATCAGGGGCATGGAGCCCCACTCGACGTACGTCACCACCGAGGGTCGCATAATGGCCAGCTGGGAGTTCGAGGACGTGGACCCGAAGGCCCAGGCCGACGGCGACTACGACGTGGGCATGGCCTTCCCCAGGGCTCGCGTATCCGAGAGCTTCGAGCATGGCCTCGGGGAGATGATGGGCGACTTCTTCAGCTCCCTGGGCAGCGCCTGCTGCGCGGCCTGGCCCGCGGTACTGATATTCTCATTCATGGCGATGATCTTCGTGGGCATCGGAGCCCAGGACCGTTCCAGGAGGATGGCCTACTTCGACCCCGAGCTTACCGTCCCCGGCGCGGGACCCCGGAGGGACCTGATGGCGGTGGAGGCCGCCGTCGTCCTCGAGGTCCCGATGGAGCGGGTCGCTGCCATGGTGCTCTTCGGCCTGGTGAGGAAGGGGATGGTCAGGGTTGACTACGACGCGGACCCCATCAGGGTCGAGAAGCTGGAGGAGGTGGGCGAGCACCTCTACGAGACCAGGTTCCTCTCCGCCATCAAGGATGATGGCACCGTCTCGAAGAAGTTCCTCCAGGCGGCGATGGTCAAGCTGGTGGAGGACGTCCAGGAGAAGATGGAGGGCTTCGGCCTCGAGGCCACCCGCGACTACTACAGGCTCATCTACCTGAGGGCCTGGAAGCAGGTGGAGCAGGCGGGGGCCGATACGGCATCCTTCGAGGACCTGATGGTCGAGAAGCACGATTGGTTGCTGCTGGACGAGGACTACGAGGACAGGATGAGCGGGCTCTACCTCCACTTCGGTACAGTCGAGGGGACGGGCGGGGCGAGGGCGCCTGACATAAGGGCCATGGCGAGGGGCTACGTCGATAACCTCAAGGACGTGAGCTCCCACCTGGTCGAGGACCTGGGCACGTTGACCCAGGAGGTGACGGACGTCACCCATCCGGCCCCCGAGGGAGGGGGCTACGGCGGCGGGGGCGGAGGCTGTGCCTGCGCCTGCGCCTGTGCATGTGCAGGAGGTGGAAGATGATGTCCATCTTGGACAAGTTCGATCTGTTTGCCGAAGGCGGGCTGGAGCCAGGGACCTACAAGTACGACGGCGTGGACGACCTGGCGGGACACAGGTTCCACCTGAGGGTGGACAGCGAGCGGAAGGGCGTGCTCATGGTCGACGCCTCCAGGCTGCTGTTCCTGAACGGTACGGCCCTGGACCTGGCAAGGTGCGTGCTGGAGGACATGGACGAGCGGGCGATGCTCAAGTACATGAGGCGCAGGTACAAGCGCATGCAGCGGGAGCGGGTTGTGGAGGACTCCCGGAAGGTCCGCGCCCAGATGGTATCCTTCGCAGAGGGGGACATGGACGTGCTGAGCCAGGTGGGCACGTCCCAGATGTCCATCGGTGCCGACGAAATGCCCTCCCCCTACAGGATGGACCTGGCTCTCACGTACAGGTGCCAGAACGAGTGCGCCCACTGCTACAACGAGGACAAGCGGGAGGTCCCCGAGATGGACAAGGAGGCTTGGATCCAGGTCATCGACCGCCTCTGGGAGCTGGGCGTCCCCCACGTGGTCTTCACGGGTGGCGAGCCCACCCTGATACCCTTCCTTCCCGACCTCATCAGGAGGTCGGAGTCCCACGGCCAGATCACCGGTCTCATCACCAACGGTCGCAAGCTCTCCGAGGCCGGGTACCCCCTGGGCCTCATCCAGTCGGGGCTGGACCATGTGCAGGTCACCGTCCTCTCCCACAAGGAGAGCGTGCATGACGAGCTGGTGTGCTCCGAGGGCGCGTGGAAGGAGACGGTGGAGGGCATCAAGCGGGTCATCACCCAGGACGTGTACCTGTCCACGAACACCACCATCATGTCCGAGAACGTGGACGACATCGAGGACACGGTCAGGTTCCTCATCGACCTGGGGGTGAAGAACGTGTCCTTGAACGGGATCATTAGGTCGGGCAAGGGAAAGGAGGCCCGGTCGGTCTCCTACAAGGACCTGGAGCTGCTGCTCACCAGGGTGGTCCGGATGACCAATGAGGCGGACGTGAAGCTCACCTGGTACACTCCCACCCCCTACTGTGAGTTCAACCCCCTGGAGTACGGGCTCGGCATCAAGCAGTGCACCGCGTGCTCCCTGGCCATGGCCGTGGAGCCAGACGGCTCAGTCCTCCCGTGCCAGAGCTACTACGAGTCCCTGGGCAACATCCTCTCCGACGGGTGGGACACCATCTGGGACCACAAGCTGTGCAAGGGCATCCGGGAGCGGGAGTACATGCCGGAGAAGTGCGCCGAGTGCGAGATGGCGCAGATCTGCGGCGGTGGCTGCCCCCTGTCCTTGGAGCACGGGGACTACATGTGCCTCGACGAGATGGGCAGCATGTGAGCCCTACTTCCTTCCGATGGCCCAGAATATCGGGTTGTACGAGAACGCGGTGCCGGCGGCCAGCGCCTCCTCCCAGGCCGACCTTATGCGCTCCATCCTCTCCGGGTCCGCGTCGGGTGCCGCCTTCTCCAGGTAGCCCCACTCGTCGTGGAACTCCTCCCGGAGCCGTTCCACGTCCCAAACTCCCGGGTGGAACCCCACCTCGGCGGTCATCCCCCCGCGCACGTAGAGCTCCCTGAGCTTGCGCCCCATGAACGGGTCGGCGTTCCTCGCCTGGAAGCCCGCAACCACCATGTGGCGCACGTCCGTCAGGGCCTCGGGGTGGTCGATCCTGGCACCGAAGTCCGGCTCGGCCAGGCACAGCACCCATCCCCGGGATACCCTGGCCATCTCAGCCATCGCCAGGTCCGGGTCCTCCAGCCACATCATCAGGAAGGTGCAGTACACCACGTCGAAGCTCCCGTCCCCGTAGGGAAGGGAGTAGGCCGACCCCTCCCGCGCTTCCAGGCCCCTGGCTTTGCAGGCGGACACCATGTCCGGGTGCAGGTCCAGCCCCGTGATGTTGAGACGCGGGGAAAGCTCCTCCATGATGTAGCCGGGGCCGCAGCCCACGTCCAGGGCCGACGGTCGCGCGCCCTGGGGATTTTCCCCTAGCACCCTGGTGTCCAGCAGCCAAAGCATGGATTCCGACAGCCACTGGGCCTGGCGACGGAGCTGTCGATGGGTGCTGTCTGCCCCCGGTACCTCCATGCCGGGCGATTGGTCCGGGGACGGGATAACGTTTGCGGCTCAGAGCCGGGGGTCGGTGTCGGTGATAATCTGGCTGACCGAGTCCTGATTGAACCCCTTGAAGCCTGAGGAACGCTCGATTAGCTCGATGTGGCTACCCACGGCCCCCTGCTCCCCGAAGCGGTCGAAGGTCTCATGGTCGATGAGGCCCTTGCTCAGTAGGAACCGGACCCTGGGCTCGTCCAGCTTCCAGGGCTGGGCCACAGTGAAGCACTGCTTGAGGTACGGGAACGTGGAGAATGGGGCCATGCACGGGTAGCCCTTCGATTCCAGGTCCTGGACCGCCCTGTCGAAGGCGACCCGGAGGGACAGGTGGTGGATGCCCGCCTGGAGCATGCTCTCCCCGTGGAGGGCGACCCAGAGGCCGATGGTGCCCAGCTCGTCCCGCGGCTCCAGGCCCTCGGAGGCGAAGTCCTTGTCCTCCTCCCCCTCCTCCAGGTCCACGTCGCAGAACACGACGAAGCCCAGGTCGACCTGCTCCATCACCTGGGCGCCCCATCCCGCCTGGGCGCCCGCGTGGTACATCTCCCTGCGTCTCATGCCCAGGAGCTCCTGGATCTCGAGGTAGTGGGTGTAGAGCTGCCGGGAGCACCTGTACGCCTGGTGGTCACGGTTCGCCCAGCCCAGGCCCACGTGGTCGTGCTTCGACCGCAGGAAGTGGGCCGCCTGGTTGTGGGCCACCCAGTACTCCCACTCCGCCTTGAACCAGGCGTCGGCCATGCGGTTCGTCCCCAGCCGGTCCAGCTGCTCGGCCACCAGCTCCTTCGTGGCGACCATGCCCTGCTCGTCCGAGGGGAACTCCCGCTTCCGCTCGCGGAAGGCGTCGAGGACCTGGGCGTAGTCCTCCACGTCGTACACGTCCCCGATGGCGAAGCCGGAGTAGCCCCTCCTGTCGACGGCCGTCAGCAGGTGGTCGTGCTCCTTGATGACGTCGACCCACCGGTAGGGTCCAAGGGGGTCGCCCAGGGGCTCGGCGGCACGCTGGTGCACGTGGCAGAAGGCGTCCACGTCCTCGACCCTGAGGGCAAGCTCCGTGAGGTTGCCAGGGCGGAGCAGTAGGGGGAACAGGGTGCTGCCCCGGTGGCGGTAGCAGCGGGCGCCGTACATCGTCTCGGCCTCGGTGTCCTCCTCGTACCCGAGGATCTGGAGGTCGAACTCGTCGATGGAGTCGGCGGGCAGCACCATGTGGTCCACCCAGTCGATGAGCTTGGTGCCGGTGGTCCACTCGATGGTACCCGCCAGCTCCCCGGCCCTGTCGTTCGCGGTGAGGAACTCGTCGATGAGCTCCTTTAGCCGGGCCTCAGCGTCCTCCCAGAGGGTCCAGTTGAAGTTGTAGACCCCCCAGTCGTACTCCTCCTCCGCCATGGACCTTAGAATGGATTCAGGGCTTATTACCTTCCCGGTTCAGGCTGGGAAGGGGGTCCCTCCCGGTCCGTCCTTGACGTGGATGTCCAGCTGTGGGAAGGGCACCTTGATCCCGACTTCACCGAGAGCATCCAGTGCTCCCTGCCTCATCTCGCCTGCCAGGGTCCAGTAATCGTCCGCTTCGGTCCATGGGCGGAGTTGGATCTTCACGCACGAATCGTCCAGTTCGGCCATGTAGACCGAAGGCTCAGGGTCCTCTCGCACTCTGGGGTTCTCCCGCATCATCCTCACGGTGGCCTGTACCGCCGCCCGCAGGTCGGATTCGTAGGGCACCGCCACGTTAACGTCCACCCTCCTGACGCCCTTCCTGACCTTGTTGACGATGGGCTCCCCCCATACCTTGCCGTTTGGGATGATGAGCAGCTCGTTGTCGAAGGTTGTCAGCCTGGTGTACATCATCGTCACGTCCTCGACAGTACCCGTCATCGAATTTACGGTGACCAACTCGCCCTTCTCGATGGGCCTGTTGATGGCAATGAAGACGCCCCCGAAGAAGTTGTTCATGGTCTCTTGCATCCCGAAACCCACGATGAGGCCGATGACAGTCGCGAAGGCCAGGATAAGGGATGTCACGTTGAACCCGATGAGGCTGAGGAACACGACCAACACCACGAACCCGAACACGGCCCTGACGATCCTTAGCATCATCTCCGTAAGGAGGGGTGGCGCCTTGACCCTTCTCAACAAGCCCCGAATGGTCCCCATGCCGACCAGGAATAGGATTGCAGCGAGCACCACCGTTATTATGACGATGATGATGAAATCCCCTACTTGCACGTTCAGGTACGGTATCGTCCAGTTCAGGATATCCTCCAGCGTTGACATGCTAACCTTCTCCCTCCGAGTATCACCGTGGGAGGAAGGTGTAATAGCATCATATGCCAAACCCTCCCCCGCGATTATACGAAAAGGTGAGGGCACTGGCGGGATAAAACGGTTGCTGGAGGACAAGAAAAGAAAGGGTGGGACCGGGCCGTCCAATGGGCGACCCGGTCATGGAGCGGTTGTCCGCGCTCACACCATCGGGGGCGGGGAGCCGCCCGAGGAGATCATGTGCACGTCCAGCTGCGGGAAGGGGATCTCGATGCCCGCCTTGGGCAGCTCGTCGTGCAGGGACCGGCGCAGGTCGTGCAGCACGTCCCAGTAGTCCTCGGTCTTGGCCCACGGCCTCAGCTGCAGGTTGACAGAAGAGTCCGCCAGCGCCGTCATGTAGATGCTGGGCTCCGGGTCGTCCAGGACCTTGGGATGCTCCTTCATCATCTTCATCGACAGGTCGTAGGCCTTCTTCACGTCGCTCCCGTAGGCGATGCCCACGTCGGTGTTGACACGCCGCTTGGGCAGCCGGGTGTAGTTCACGATGGGCTCTCCCCACACGCTCCGGTTCGGGATGGTGATCTGTACGTTGTCCGGGGTGCGCAGCTCGGTGGCCATGATGCCCACGGCGATGACCTTGCCGGTGTGCCCGGAGACCTCGACCACGTCGTCCATCCGGAAGGGCCTGAGGGTGGCGATCCAGACGCCCGCGAAGAAGTTGTTGGTCGAATCGGACATACCGAAGGCCAAGATCAGGCCAATGATCGCAGCAAGGGCCAGCACTATCGCGCTTATGTCGAAGCCGATCAGGCTGAGGAACACGAGCAGGAGCACGATCATAAGCAATATCCGTATGACCCTGGCCAGCAGCTCGGTGAGCAGCGGAGGCATCGGCGACTTCTCAAGCATCCTCCTGACGACTCGCATCACGACCACGAACAGGACTATCGCCACGATGATGGTGACGACGATCGCGATGAGGAAGTCCAGCACCGTCGTGCCGAGGAACGGTATCTCCCAGTCCAATATCTCTTCCATTGTTACCATTCGAATCTCCCCCCGATAAGGGTTCCGGGCCCCTCCCAGGCCCTCGGGACTACCGAGGGTCGGTCATCTTCCCCCGGTGGTCCTGACCCGTTCATCCTTGAAGCATATATATAGTTTGACCTGAAAATGTACGCGCCTCACGCCGTCACATCGCCCTCACAGGCAGATCCAGAACCACTCCTCGTAATCGGGGGAGTTCAGCACCCGGTAGTCCGAGGGGATGTGGATGTGGTTCCCGTACCTGAGCTTCTCGGAGCCCTCCTCGTACACGAACCCGCACGTGCCGTAGGCGATGTCGTTGTTGATGCCGTCCACGAACCAGTTGAGGACCTCCGCGTGCCCGATGGTCTCGTACCAGGTGAGCTTGTGGGTTATCTTCCCCTGCTCGGAGAGGGAGAGGATAACGTCGATGGCGGTGATTACCCCCTCCTGGAAGGTGTCGTTACGAAGGTTGTGGGCCGTCACCTCCACATCGGTGAAGGTCAGGGTCTTCGTCCGACCCCGGATGATGACCTTGGGGATTATCACCTTGCCGTCGTTGGCCTCCCTGCGCTCCACCTCCTCCTTGAACACCCCGTGGATGCGGTCGATGCGGGAGGGGTCCTCGCGGAACACGTGGATGGTCATCTTGTCCTTGTACGGGTAGTGGTCCATGCGGAAGTTGTTCGTCTCCTGCCAGCCCATGTGGTAGTAGGCCCAGTACCACCAGTTGCCGATGCCGTTTATCCTGTCGATGACGTGGGTGTTCATCGAGGCGTCGAAGTGGTACTCCAGGTCGATCTCGCCCTCGGAGTCCAGGTGGACCAGGATGTCGAAGAGGGAGAAGTGGTTCTCGGTGAATATGTCGGGCCTTACCGTCTCGACCTTGTTTGGGTCGAAGGTCCAGGTGCCCAGGCTGCCGATGGAGATCTTGCCGTTCGACGGCCAGAACCGGTCCCCCGGGTCATCCAGTGTAACCTCCACCGTCAGCTCGTCGGTGTCCTGAGCGCCCTCGTTGTCGGTGACCCGGAAGAGGGCGGTGTAGGTCCCCTCCTCGACGTACACCCACGTGGCGAAGCTCTCGCGGGTGTCGGTCCAGTCCCAGGCGCCGTCGCCATCGAAGTCCCACTCGTACATCACGACCAGGCCGTCGGGGTCGGTCCCGGTGCCGGAAAACTGGACGGTCTCGTTCACCGCCACCTGGAGGACGCCATCGTGACCGGCGTCCGCAAGGGGTGGCTGGTTCACCCGGGGGGGCTTGACGGTCACGACCAGGGTGTCGGAAGCGGTCTCGCCACCATCGTCCACCACCAGGAGGAGTGGGGTGTAGGTTCCGGGCTGCGAGTACACCGTCTCGGTGACGCCCGAAATGGTGCTGGACCAGTCGAACTCACCGTTCCCGTCCAGGTCTCGTACTCCTCCACCACTCCATCGGGGTCGTACGCGGTGCCCGCGAGCTGTACTTTCTCACCAATCTCCACCTCGACGTCCGGCCCCGCGTCGACCACGGGCGGGAGGTTGACCGCCCTCTCTGTTACGATGATGGTCCTCGTGTCGACGGAAGTTGCCCCCTGGTCGTCGGTGACGCGGAGGAGCGCCGTGTAGTTGCCCGGGACCTGGTACGTGTGGTACGTTATGCGCACCAGTGTGGAGTTGTCATCGTAGGTGCCGTCCCCGTCGTAGTCCCACTCGAAGAGCACCAGGGTCCCGTCGAAGTCGTTGCCCGTCATGTAGAACTCCACCTCCTCGCCCTGCTCCACAACACGGTCCTCTCCCGCGTAGGCGATGGGTTCCAGGTTGCCGGGAGGGCTCAGCACGCTCACGCGGACGGTGTCCTCGCCGTGGGCTCCTTCGTCATCGGTCACGCGCAGGACGGCGGTGTACCCTCCCGTCCTCGCGTAGGTCCACTGACCCTTTCCAGAGGTAGCGTTGGACCAGTCGAACTCCCCGTCCCCGTCGAAGTCCCACTCGTAGAGGGCTATCCTGCCGTCCTGGTCTATCGCGATGCCCTCCAGGACGGTAACGCGTCCCGCGAGGGTCGAGACGGGATCGCCAGCCTCGACGACGGGTGGCAGATTGTCTGGCGGGTCAGTGGTGTTGTTCCCTGGACCGCTCCCGCTCCCGGGGGGGTCCTTGAACCGGATGTCGACAAGGCCGTTGGTGTGGGGGTCCTCGGGGGCGGTCACGTAGAGGCCCGCAAGGACGAGGATCACTACGATCGAGGCGGCCTGCACCACTGCGAAGGGCGCGACGTCCGTCAATCCGCATCCCCCCTCGGGGGAGTGTAAGTTGATACCTTGATTGGAATGGACATGGTCATCAAGTGCACGATATCCCGAAGGGAGGGTTTATAGGTGGTGCCGAACAGAACCCCACGATGCTGGCCACCCCAAGGAAGGCCGTCCGGAGGGTGCCCTCGACGGGGGCTACGACGACTATGTTCCTCTCCTTCTCATCCGTTCACAGGCAGATCCAGAACATCTCGAAGTACTCGGGCGATGTGAGAACCCTCATGTCCATCGGAATGTGGATGTGGTTGGCGTACATGTTCTCCTCGCCCACCTCGTAGACGTAACCGCACCTTCCGTGGGCGGCCTGTCCGTCTATCGAGGTGACGAAGTAGGTCTTGACCTCGGAACCGGCGATCTCCTCGTACCAGGTCGTCTCGTAGGTGATCCTGCCCTGGTCGCCCAGGGACATGATGACGTCGATGGCGGTCACCGTTCCCTCCTTCAAGGCGTCGTCCCTAAGGTCGTGGGGCGTCACATGGACGTCGTGGAAGACGTGGTTGATCCCGGGGGCACGGATGCGAACGGTCTCTACCATCACGGTCCCGCCGTTCGCGTCCCTCCTTTCCACCTGGGTCCTGAAGGAATCGTGGAGCGCCTCGATGTGTCCCGAGTTGGTATGGAACACCTGGATGTACATCTTGTCCTTGTAGGGGAAGAGGTCAATGCGCCAGTTGTTGTTCTCGAGCCAACCACCGTCGTAGTAGGCCTGGTACCACCAGTGCTTCTTCCCGTTCAGGGAGTCGATCACGTGGGTCTCCAGCTCCTCGTCGTAGTGGTAGGTCATCGAGATCTCACCTCGCCGGTCCAGGTCGACCAGCACGTCGAATATGGATATCTGCCCGTGGGCGAACACGTCGGCGCGCTGCCTCTCGATGCCCGAAGGGTCGATCTCGAACTCCCCCACGTTCTCGATCCTGATGGTGGACTGGGGGTTGATGACGTTCGAGGTCGACATGATGGCGAAGGCCAGTATTGCGACGATCACAATCACGACGGCGACCCTCGCTCCCATCTTGGCGCGCTTTGAGCGTCCGCTACCACTGCGGCTTGACGAATAGTCCGGAATGGGCTCATACGAGCTCATCGGCACGGATTCCAACGAGTCGCCTCTATTATTCGATTGTCCCGAACAGAGGCCACGATGCCCAAGGCAAACCTCTTATAGCCAGAGCCCATCCGCATCAACATGCAGGTCACATTCCTCGGCGGCGCGGCAGAGGTGGGACGGCTGGCGGCCCTCATAGAGGTAGCGGGCCACAGGTTCCTCTTCGACTACGGATTCACCGCCTCCAAGCCCCCCCAGTTCCCGGAGAGGGCGCCTCCTCTGGACGCCCTCTTCGTCACCCATTGCCATCTGGATCACTCGGGCCTCGTCCCCGAGGCGACCCGGCGGCACATGGCCCCCGTCTACTGCACAGACCTCACGGCGGAGATCGCCGAGCTCCTATGGTACGACAGCATCAAGATCGCCGACATCGAGGGCAACCCCTTCCCCTTCGAGGCCGACGACGTGCGCACCGCCTACCGTTCGGTGGAGCCCTTGAACTTCAGGGGAGTGGCCGACTTCCAGGGCGTGGACGTGAAATCCCATAGCGCGGGCCACATACCGGGCGCCGCGATGTACGAGATCATGTCCGACGACGTCACCCTCTTCACCGGCGACCTGAACAACAGGGCCACCCGGTTGGTCAACGGCGCCCGCCCCCGCCCATGCAGGAACCTGTTCATCGAGGGCACCTACGCGGGCCGCGACCACCCCGACCGGTCAGACCTGGAGCTGGAGTTCCTCGACCGCATAGACGACGTCATCAAGAGGGGAGGACAGGTCATACTCCCCGCCTTCGCCGTCGGCAGGACCCAGGAGATCGTCCTGATGCTGGAGGACTGCGGCCACGAGGTGTGGCTCGACGGCATGGGCAAGCGGGTCTCCCAGACCTACCTGGACTGGGGCGAGTTCTTGAGGTCCAGGGGCAGCCTGAGGGCCGCCGACGGCCAGGTGCGCTACGTCAAGTCCAACGGCCAGCGGGAGCGGGCGGTGGAGGGCGCCGACGTCATCGTCACCACCTCCGGCATGCTGGAGGGAGGGCCCGTGGGGACCTACCTGCGCTCCCTGGGCAGGGAACCGAAGAACGCCATCTTCCTCACCGGCTACCAGGTGGAGGGCACCAACGGCCGCAGGATGATGGACGAGCGCATGGTCGAGCTGGACGGGGAGGTAATCAAGGTGGGGGCGGAGATGGATTACTTCGACTTCTCATCCCACGCCGGACACGCAGACCTGGTGTCCTTCATCGGGAGGTGCGAGCCGGAGAACGTTGTGGTGATGCACAGCGAACACCCGGAGCTCCTGTCTGAGGACCCGGACCTGGAGGGCTTCAACTTCATCCTACCGGAGACGGGCAAGCCCTTCCAGCTGCCCGGGTAGGGGACATCACATCGCGTCCTCGACCGAGGTGTCCTCCTGGGGGGCGTCCCCGAGCCTCACGTAGAGGGTGGTCACGCCCAGGAGGACCAGGGACACGACCACGATGAGCCCGCTGGCGGCCACCTCGTAGACGGCGGAGAGGAATATGCCCATCACCACCGCCAGGACTCCGAAGACCACCGCCATCAGCAGCGTGCCCCTGAAGGACAGCTTGAGCTGGAAGGCGGTGATGCCCGGGATCGCCAGGAGCGCGCTCACCAGCACGATGCCCACCACCTTGATTGACATGACGATGGTGCAGGCAACGAGCACGTCGAAGGCGATCCCCAGACCGCCCACCGGCAGGCCCGAGAGGCGGGCCGCCTCCTCGTCGAAGGTGATGGACAGGAGCTCCTTGTAGAGCAACAGCACGAACACCACGATGACCGTGCCCAGGACAAGGGTGAGGGCCAGCTCGGGCCACGTGATTGTGAGGACGTTGCCGAAGAGGTACGAGAACAGGTCCACGGAGAACCCGTCGGCCAGGCTTATGATGATGATGCCTACCGAGAATCCCAGGGCGGTCACCATTGCTAGGGCCGCGTCGGACTCGGCGATGCCCCTCCTCCTGAGGGCGGTGATGGCCAGCATGGCCAGGATGGATACCACGAGGGCGGTGACCAGCGGGAAGGTGGACTCGCTGCCCACGTACATGCCCGCCGAGACCATGAGCACGCCCAGGGCGACGCCCCCGAAGGAGACGTGGGCAATGCCGTGGCCCACCATCGCCTCCTTGCGCAGGAGTATGAAGACGCCGACAACGGCGCAGGCCACCGCCGCGGTCGCGCCGCCCAGCAGCGCCCTCTGGAAGAATCCGTACTCCAGGAGCTCCAGGAGGCCGCTAGCCACCACCGCCAACCCCCTTGTGGTCGAACTCGCAGGTGTGCTCGTGGAACACGAAGGTGAAGTGGTCTCCGTACGCCTTCTTGAGGAACTCGCCCTCGTCGAGCTCAGGGGTGATGGGGGCGAAGTGCACCTTCCTGTTGACGCATGCCACCTTGGACATCTGGCAGAAGACGGTGGCCAGGTCGTGGGATATCATCAGGATGGTGGTCCCCCTCTCCCGGTTGACGCGTGAGAGCAGTCCGTAGAACTCCTCTTGGGTCCTGTGGTCGACGCCGGCGACGGGCTCGTCCAGTATGAGCATGTCCGGCTCCCTGACCATGGCCTTCGCTACGAAGACCCGTTGCTTCTGTCCACCGGAGAGGTGGCCGACGCGCCTCCTCTCCAGCGGCCGGAGGTCCATGAGGTCCAGCGCCTGGTCCACGTGGTCCCAGTCCTCGGGGGAGAGGCGCCTGCCCATCGTCCCCCGCCTGAGCCTACCCAGCCCCACCAGCTCCCTCACCGTCATGGGGAAGTTGGGGTCGAAGTCGGTGGCGTCCTGGGCGACGTAGCCGACCCGGTCCCACTGTCGGAAGGAGCCCACGGCGGTGCCGAAGAGGCGGATGCTGCCCCGCTGCAGCGGCAGAAGGCCCAAGATGCCGTGGACCAGCGTGGTCTTGCCACCTCCGTTGGGGCCTACGACGCCCACGTAGTCGCCCTCCTCGACGGTGAAGGAGGCGTCCTCCACCACCTGCGAGCCGTTCCGGGCGATGGTCACCCCCTGCACCTCGATGGCGGCCGTCACGATGGCACCTCCAGGGCCATCGCCAGGGAGGCCAGGTTCTCCTCCAGCTGGTCCTCGTAGTCAAGGCCGTCAACGGGACCCAGGCAGAAGTACAGGGAAAGGACCTGGACCTCCTCGCCCGTCCTCTTCTCCAGCTCCTGCCGTATCGTCTCGGCGTAGTCGTCGGAGTACACCGGGTCCACGAACACGCTGGATATCCCCTCCGCCTCCATCAGCTCCACCAGGTCGGTGATGGCCGAGACGGAGGGCTGCTCCTCCGCCGATATGCCGATCACGCCGTGCTGCTCGAAACCGTAGCGGTCCGCCAGGTAGCCGTAGGCCTCGTGGGAGACTATCACCTCGTCGTGGGTGGTGTTGGCCAGCGTGGCCATGTAGCTCGAGTCCAGGGTCGCCAGGCGCGCCTCGAGCTCCTCCCAGTTGGCTTCGAGCCTGGCGCTGTGGGCGTACATGGAGAGGGCCTCGTAGATGGCCTGCCCCTGCCGCAGGGCCATCCAGGGGCTCAGCCAGGTGTGGGGGTCAGCGTCCCCGTGGTCCTCGTCCCCTTCTCCGTGCCCTTCCCCGTGGGCGTCCAGGAGCTCCAAGCCATGCGTCGTCTCCACCACCACCGCATCACCGGTGTCCAGGTCCGCCAGCAGTTCCTCCTCGAACCACAGGTCCGCCCCTGCGCCGTTGTAGACCAGGACCTCGGCCCGGGAGGCCTCCAGCCAGTCGCGCGTCGTGGGGTGGTACGAGTGGATCTCCTGGTTCGCGGGCATCAAGGTGGTGACCGAGAAGGTAGTGCCCCTGGTGATCTCCTCCGCCAGGTAACCCAGTGGATAGATGGACACCACCACGCTGGGCCGAAGGTCGTCACCCTCGGGCTCGACCTGGAGCCCGATGGCCATGACGGATGCGAAGACCATCACTGTAACTGCTACGAGGGAGGCCTGTCGCCAGTTCATCGTGATGGCATTGTTCGAGGAGATTAATAACTATTTGCCCTATTATTATTAACAGCATGAGTCGAGGTGATGGCACGTCTCAGGCGCGTTTTCACTGGCAACATCTATATACCCAGGCGTTCCTCACTTGAGGTATGCGGTCGCTTCCCACCTCCCTCGTGGCCGTGCTAGTCGTGGCAGCGTTGATGCTTCCTGCTCCTGGCATGATGTGGGCCTCGGGCAATCCGGCCCCGATGGATTCCAACCCCGATCACCAGGCAGGCTTCCTGAACACCACCTTCACCGATTCCGCCTCGTCCTCCCTGGACATGACCATGTTCTACCCGGCGCGCACCGCCGGGGAGGACACCATCAAGGACGTGAGCGGGGCCCCCTACCCCGGTCTGCTAGTCGTCCACGACCCCACCGTTGGTCCGACCTGGACCTACTGGAGGTCGTACGGCGAGCACCTCTCCAGACGGGGCTACGTGGTCGGCCTGCTGGACCTTGAGCCCTACGACGGGTCTACCGCCACCGACTACGACGCCATGGTGAACGCCACCCTGGACGCCATCGAACACATCGCCGTGCTGGACGATACCAGCGGCACCAACATGTACGGCATGGTGAACCTCTCGGCTATGTCGGTGCTGGGCTTCGGCCCGGGGGCCGCCGTGGCCCTCCGTGCGGTCCTCCGGGACGCCTCGGACCTGGTCCACGGTGTCATCGGCATCCGTATGGCCCAGCTGGAGCAGGGCACAGGCACCATCCACTGGGGCACCGGTGGGATGGACATCCCCGTCATGTTCCTCGAGTCCTCCCTGGACGACACCCGCAACGCCGAGGAGGCCTTCGACCAGAAGGCCAACGGCTACGTGTCGCTGATGAACATCGATGGCGCGAACCACACCCAGTTCCTGGACAACTCCAGCGTGGATTCCATATCCCCGCCCGCGGACATCAACCACACGGACCAGTTGGTCCTCGCCAAGAAGTACATACTCGCCTTCCTGGACTTCCACATGAAGGGGGACACTCTGGCGGGCTCTAAGATCTACGGCAGCCAGGCCGCGGCGGACCTGGCGGACGGGACGCTGACGGACTGGCGTCACGGGGTGCTGGACCAGTCCATCGACGCCGTAAACCCGACGGAGGGTGCCAGCTTCCCCGACGGACCTGTCGCTATATGCGCCACCGTCTCCAATGTTGGACCCTTCCCCATGCCGCTCCGGAACGTCACCCTCGAGGTTGCGAGGGTGCTTCCGGGACCCGCATACCAGACGGTCTTCGGTCCGATCAACAGGACGGTCCCCGCCCAGACCTTGGGCGCGGAGACCACCGTCACCTGGACACCCACCCTGACGGTGTACGGTGACTACGTGGCCTTCCTCAAGATGGACGACCCTGACCACAACGCCTCCAACGACCGTGTCCAACGGGGATTCAGCATAGTGCCCCTCCTCCGGCCCACCATCGACCACGACCCGCCCGATTCCCTTGAGCTGGGCGAGGTGTACAACCTGACGTGCCGCATCGTCTCCCCATCAGGGATCGCGGAGGCCCACGTGAACTACAGCGACGAGGAGGGCTTCCGTCAGGAGCTTACCCTCACCGAGCACCCGGTCACCGGTGACCACTACGTGCACCTCCCCGCCCCCAGGTCCCTCGGGCAGGTGAACTACAAGATATTCGCGAAGGCGACGAACGGAGCCACCAACCTGACCAACCCATTCTACGTGGCCGTGGTGGACACCACTCCCCCACGCATCGAGCACTCGCCCCCGTCGACCCAACTTCCAGTGCTCTCCCAGGTGGAGCTGAACGCCACGGTCACCGACGCTGGAGGCATCGACAAGGTCCACCTGCTCTACACCGAGCCCGCCACGGGTTTCCACAACGTCACCTGTGGCAGGGTCGGGGACCTCTGGTTCTACCCGGTCATCCTCGGACCCGTTGGCGGTATGATGGAGTACTCCTGGTACGCGGTGGACACCTGGGGCAACGACGTGACCTCCCCCAACTACTCGATCGAGCTGGTCGACGACGAACCCCCGGTCATAGTGCCCGTTCCCCCGGACCCCGTGGAGCTGGGAGAGGACGTCCTGCTGGAGGCGAGGGTGACCGACAGCTCCCTCCTCGAGGGTGTGTGGGTGCTCCTCACCAGGCCGGGCGAGGACGGGGAGGTCAACGCCACGCCCGCCTTCGTCAACGACCTGTACCGATACACCGTCACCAACCTCACCGCCGCGGGCACCTTGACCTACTCATGGTGGGCCAGGGACATGAACGGGCACACCACGACGACGGGCGACCTCACCGTCGACGTACGGGACACCACGCCCCCCGAGATAAGCGACATCGCGACGGGGGACGCCGAGGTGGGAAAGCAGCCCTGGGTCCAGGCGAACGTCCTGGACGCGGCGGGCCTGGATAGCGTGACATTGACCTACGTCGATGTGGGTGGGACGCCCGGCTCCATCGCGATGGAGGAGGTGCTACCAGACATCTACGAGGCACGCATCCCCCAGCAGCCGATGGGAGGCGCGATCTCCTACCGGATCGTCGCGGTGGACCCGTCGGGCAACCAGGCGGACTCCGGGGACCGGACCATGGTGGTCCGCGACCTGGAACCGCCCGTCATAGTCCACGTCCCGCCCCAGGACCTGGTCGAGGGACAGGAGGTCACCTTCGAGGCGGAGGTCACCGACAACGTGGGGGTGGCCGAGGTGTGGCTGTACCTGCGCCTTTCGTCCACCGCCTCGTACCGGCGGTTGGCTATGGAGAACGTGGATGGGGACGTGTACGGGTACACCCTCGCCCAGGGCGAGCTGTTGCACCCCAACGTGATGTACTACTTCGAGGCGGAGGACATGCCGCCCTCCAGCAACCTGGTCACCGACCCCGACGGAGCCCCTGCAGTCAGCTACCTACTGAACGTGACCGAGCGGTTGCTCAGGCTCAACGGGACGGTGAAGGCGTCGGGCGGCGATCCGATCAAGGGAGCCACCGTCAGCCTGGTCGGCGTCGGCTCCTCGGTCACCACCGACGAGGAGGGACGCTACGAGTTCACCGACCTACTGTCCGGTCCCTATATCTTCGAGGTCACCGCCGAGGGCTACGAGGGCATGTCCACCAACCTGATCCTCTCCGCCGAGTCCGGCGACCGGCAGCTGGACGTGACCCTGGTGCCCAAGGTGTCCTCCGACGGGGACGACGAGGGGCTCCCTTGGACCCTGGTGGCCGCCCTGGTGATATTCGGCGTCATAGCCATAATCATCATCATCGCACTGAGGGCTGGTGCCCGGAGGGAGTGAGGCCAGTTGACGGGCGTCCACGAGTGGGAGAGGGGGAGCCTGTACGCGGGACCGCTGCCCCGCGGCTGCGTACTCTGCGGCCAGGGCTCCAAGATGGTGCTCCTGGTCACGGGCAGGTGCAGCTCGGGCTGCTTCTACTGCCCCCTCTCCGAGACCAAGAAGGGCAGGGACGTCACCTACGCCAACGAGCGTCCCATCGACGGCGTCGAGGAGGCGCTGGAGGAGGCCCGGTCCATCGACGCCGAGGGAACGGGCGTCACCGGGGGCGACCCCGCCGAGGCCCTGGTCAGGACCATCGGAATGATCCACTCCCTGAAGAGGGAGTTCGGCGGGGACCATCACGTGCACCTCTACACCGCCCGCCCCATGGGGAGGGAGGACCTGAAGGAGCTCCGGAACGCGGGCCTGGACGAGGTGCGCTTCCACCCCCCCGTCGACGCACTGGGCGACCTGGAGCGCACGGGCTACGCCGACGCCGTGGCCGCCGCCAGGGAGATGGGCATGGAGACGGGCTACGAGGTGCCCGTGCTGCCGGACCGCGGGGACGAGCTGAGGACCTTCCTCGACTCGCTGGTCGGGGCCCCGGGCGAGCCCTTCGTCAACCTCAACGAGCTGGAGTTCTCGTCGACCAACGCCGAGGCCCTCTCGACCCGCGACTTCCTGGTCAGGGACGACGTCTCGTCCGCGGTGGCGGGCAGCGAGGAGCTGGGCAGGGAGCTGGTGGCAGAGTACGCGGAGAAGGGCCTCCGTGTCCACTACTGCAGCGCCGCCTTCAAAGACGGCATCCAGCTCCGGAGGAGGCTGGCAAGGCGGGCCAAGAACGTTGTCCGCCCCCACGAGCTGATCACCGAGGACCACACCCTCCTCATGGGCGTGGTGGAGACGGACGACCCCTCCGCCGTAGCCCGGGACCTCCAGACCCGCTTCGACGTGCCACCGGACCTGATGGTCGTCGACTCGGAGCGGGGCCTCCTGGAGCTGGCCCCCTGGGTCATCGAGGAGCTGGAGGAGGAGATCGCGGGGGACTGCTACCTGGTGGAGGAGTACCCCACCTGGGACCGGCTCGAGGTCGAGCGCACCCCGGTCCGCCTCCTGAGGCTGGAGTGAGGCACGAGC
>JABAHP010000540.1_pt6 | contig 22402 bp, 23 predicted proteins | sample 7062081 | NCBI WGS metagenome assembly JABAHP01 (sample SAMN14534357, study PRJNA622989) | marine sediment metagenome | biome: marine biome [ENVO:00000428]; feature: marine pelagic biome [ENVO:01000023]; material: deep marine sediment [ENVO:00002113] | place: India: Gulf of Kutch | collected...
TTGTTTGTTGTCACGCTGAGGCAAAGAAAGGTTATAGGTGCCCAGGATGTTAAGAAAGGACTGTTAACGACTGGTGCTTATCGATATTTCAGGCATCCGATTTATGCGGGGATACTGAGTGTTTGCCTTGGATTGGGATTATTGACTCGGAATCCTGAGGGGCTTTTGTTTTTTCCCGCCCTTTTTTTTATGATGGTTGCCCAGGCTTTAATTGAAGAGAGGAACGACATGATTGTAAGATATGGAGAGCAATACCTATCTTATAAGCGAAAGGTAAGGATGTTCGGGCCGGTATGGCTGTGGGGTGCAGTGTCCTTTGTAAACGTGGTTCTGGTTGTTGCCATTTTATTTGTTCTTTTTACAAGCGGGTGTGCAACGGTCCCGAAATTGACGGCGGAGGACAGGAAGAGGGACATCCAGTTTCTGGCAAACTGGGCGAGAGATAACAGCCCGTTCGTCGAGTTGGCCGAGAAACATAAGGGGAATCCGAGTTATGAGGCATTACTGCCTAAGTATCTGGAATATGCCGAGCAGGCCGCCAGTAACGAAGAGTTCTACCTGGTGGTCCGTGGGTATTATGATTTGATCTGTTCGGTGGGTCACCGTTATCTGGTACCGGAAAGCGAACTTAAATGGGGCAGGGTGGCCATGATACTGGGTATAATAGACATAGGCATAAATCCATTTACGAGTGATGAGGCCCTTTACTGGTCGAAACTCGTATATGAGAAACTGTCCACTCGGGCCCATCCACCATTTGGTATTGCAAATAAGGATGACAAATACTTTACCAATGACGACTGGGAGGTGGATGGTGTTACTGTGCCAAAAGACACGCAGATTGTCAAAGTCAATGGAATGACGTGTTCGGAGTATCTGGATTTTATCAAGGAAAATACACTGCTGAAGTACGATGCATTTGGCAAGGACTGGACAAAGAAGTACTTGTTGATTATCGACGAAGGAGAAGATTTCAAAGGATGGCAGGTTGAGTTTCTTCTGCACGACAAGTCAACACATAGCGCGTTCGTGCCCAGGACAAAAGGATTTCCCGCTCCAAAGAAAAAAAGAATTCAACCTATCGAGGCGAAAGAGAATTGTACGTGTATCGAACTTACGAATGAGGTTGCTTATATCCGAGTCAAGAGTATGACATTAAGTAATATGGATTTCGTTTTTCCCGGTAATATCGACAAAGACAGGAAAATCATCAGGGATTTTTTCAATCGCTCGGGCGGCAAATACAAGAAATTGATCATCGATATCAGAAACAACTGGGGCGGCCTGCCGTACTATGGCTATGAAAACCTGATTCGCCCATTCCTGAGGGAACCTGTCACGTATAAGGAGACAGCCGGTATAAGACGCAAGTATCTGGACAGCATGAAGAAATCGGTGCTAAAGACCCTGAGGAAAAGGTGTTCGACCAAAAAAGAGTACGTTGTGAACGTGGAAGAAATTACATCACCCCAGGGATTTGACAGCGATGAATGGATATTTTACGAGATTACACGCAGGATAGAACCTCGTAAACCGCACAAATTCGATGGGGACATCTATGTCCTGATAAATGGTAACACTTTCTCATCTGCCGATGATTATGCCAACGCCGTTAAACGGATTGGGTTTGCCAGGCTGGCAGGCCGGAACACTCGCGGCGGCCATGCAGCTTATATTGGGCCGCCGGCAATAAGGCTGCCCGCCAGCGGCATGATATTCAGGGTGGAAACAGAACTTGTGATCAATCCGGATGGGAGTATTAATGAGCTGTTCGGGACACCACCCGATATAAAACTCGAGCCAGCCGATCCGCCGAAATCCATCACCGAAGAAGAACTGCTCAAGGATGAATGGATAAAGAAAATAATCTACGAAATGTAGAAATAAGACACAGCGAAGACGGGGGTAAATAATGCCGGTATCCGGAAAAATGGGTAATCCGAGTGGAATTTTTGTTGCTTAGGTCCGGGATTAAGTGTATAATAAAATTGAATAAAGTTTCTGTGTTAACGACCATGTCATTCTTTAACAAAAAAGGGAGTCATATGAGCGAGCAAAAACAAAATAATGTTCGGGAGGTTGGGCGGAGAGGTTTTACATTAATTGAACTGCTTGTGTCGATATCCATCATGGCGGCGCTCATGTCTATTCTTCTTCCTTCGATGAATCGTGCCAGGGAACAGGGCCAGCGGGTGGTATGCCAAAACAACATGAGGCAGCTATCACTTGCGTGGTATATGTATGCCACGGACTATGAAGACCACCTTTGTTCAGCGGACACAAAATGGAATGATCAGGGAGCCAACCATTGGGTCGCAGATGGGCCCCTGATGCCGCCGGGTAATCCTGTAGGCGGTACTGAAGAAGCCATCAAAAGCGGAGTGTTGTGGTGGCCTTATGCCGGTCGCAGTACGGACCTGTACAGGTGTAAGACCGACGCCAGCGGACTTCTGCGCAGCTACTCAATATCGCGAACGATGAATGGAAAGACCTGTAATTGTGAACACGACAATATAAAAGCCTTCAGGACACTCGGTGAGATTTCCAGACCTTCAGAAAAGTTGGTTTTTATCGACGCAAGCAGCCGGGAAAGGTGGATAGACGGGTCCTTTAGTCCTGTAAGAGATATAGAAGCCCAGGTACCTCAGTGGCCTTTAACTCAAACCTCCCACAATATAACGGCAAGGCACGGCGAGGGCTGCAATATATCTCTTGCAGATCTTCACTGCGAATACTGGAAGTGGAAAGACCGGCGGACAGTCAAACTGGCTAACTGGGAAATAGCCCCACAAGACGCATCAATAGGCAACCTTGACCTTCAGCGTATGGTTGGAATGCTTAAAGGCGTTGGCCAATAGGGAGAAACTTAGAGTTGTCCTTGCTTAGAACGTATTCATATTTGTACAAAACTGCCGGAGAACACCAAGATGTCTTTTAGGATTCCTGACTGGCTTGTTTATGAACTTCGAGAGAAAGGGGAACGAGTAGTCGCAAAGCTGCTTGGGGCGAGGGAGTTGCTTAATCGGCAAAATCCCAAGGTAATCATCGGGATAACCGTCTTTACCGTCCTCTTACTGCTGACAATAGTAATAAGTCTGCTGTCATCGGGTGAGCCCCCCAAAGTTAAAGAATACAAAAAGGGATGGTTCTACGACCTTAATACAGGCAAACTTTTCATCGCAAAAAGTGAACTGATTCCACCTATCGAGGCACCTTCCGGTCCACTTGATAACGGTGGGCCGGCCGGCGTCAAAGCATACGTTTTCAGTTACAAGAATGAGCCAAATGAATCCGAGCGTTTTATCGGTTTTTTAGAAACTTTTACTCCCGAGGCAAAAAGGAATCAAACCACATCGGCCAAATCCAGCGGCGGTAGCGCTGCGGAATTAATTAAACAGTGGGGAGAGGGCAGACTTATTCGCAGGATTGAAGATGTGAAGTGGTTTGCAGCAAACAGCAAAGAAGGACGTGCCATTATAGAAAACATCTTCAGACCTAATCAAAGCGGCGAGCGTGCTCGTTACTGCCCACCTGAGTGAAAATTATTCGCTATTGGATTATTTTAATTGTTCCCTTATCTCAGCCAGAATAATTTGTTTTACCTTTTCCAAAGGGTGAGATAGAAAGAGTCCCGCGGCCATTTTATGGCCTCCTCCGCCGAACTTCTGGGCGATTTCTCCGACGTCGACGGCCCCCCTGCTTCTCAGAGAGCATCTAAATCGGCCATCTTTGGTTTCCACAAATAAAGCGGAAGCCTCCACGGTTTTTATCCGGCGACATTCGTCGATGAGGTTTTCAGTATCCTTGTGTTCGGCACCGGATTGAGCGAAATCGCTGAGCAGAATGTGCTGGACTGCGAGACGTCCGTCAAGATGGAGTTCGAGGGTGTTGAACATGGCCGTCATCAGCTTGAATCGTTGAAGTGAGTAATTCTGGTAGAGGTTATAATAGATTTGGGAGGGATTTGCGCCGGCTTTAATCAACTCGGCGCAGCATTGGAAGACCCTGCTGTCCGTATTGTTGAACTGAAACCAGCCGGTATCGGTTGCAATGGCGACAAAGAGGGCTTCGGCAATCTTTTCTGTGATCGGCCAACCGGCGTACTTGAGGAAATCACAAACTATCAGGGCCGCGGCGGCAGAATCCTTTTCTGTAAGCTCGATACCGCCAATTCCGTCGGCGGTTGCATGGTGGTCGATTACCATGACGGGCTTGCCGGTGCTCTTTAAATATTCTTCAAATTTGGGCAACTGGCTATAGCTGTTAGTATCGACAATTATAATCAAATCAGGATCTACGAATTGTCCCCGTTTTAGCTGTTCGACAGTAACGTCAGCGCCGAGGACTGGGTGTGCATGGTCAAAAAGAAACTCATACCATTGGGGTGCCGGCGAAAGTAACAACAGCTGTACCTTTTTGCCAAGAGCTGTGAGTGTATCATCCATAGCCGCCATGCAGCCGCAGGCGTCGCCATCCAGCCGGGTATGGGCAGTTATCAAAATAGTGTCGGACTTGTTGATTAGCTCAAGCGCTTTTTGATATTGTATTTCGTCAATCATAAAATTCCTTTTGTGTGCAGAGTGTTTCAATCTCTCCGTATTATATCAGAACCAAAGGCCTTGCCGAATGAAATCAGTCGGCGAGCATTGCGTTGGCGACTTCCCAAGATTTTTGTTTGTCGAAGAGCATCTTTATTAATTTTAATGCGAACTCTAAAGCTGTGGCAGGGCCCTGGCTGGTGATGAGGTTACCATCGACGACAACTTTGGCCTGCTCAGATTTATCCAGGTCCGAAAGCAGGGATGGATAGCAAGTGGCCTTTTTATTTTCCAGAAGGCCGTGAGGCTTAAAAACAACGGCCGGCGAGGCACAAATGGCTGCATAAAGGCGGCCGGAAGCGGCCTGCTCTTTGAGCATCTCGATGAGTTGGCTGCTGTCTCTTAAATGCTCGGCCCCCGGCATACCGCCCGGCAGGACAATCAAATCATAGACGTTGCCAACGCAGTCTGAAATGACGGCGTCTGCTACTAATTTTACACCCCTGCTGGCGGTAATCTGCTTGTCGCCCACAGATGCAACCGTGACGTTTGCTTCGGCCCTTCTCAGGACATCAATTATGGTTACGGCCTCCAATTCTTCTGTGCCGTCCGCTATTGCTACCAAAACTTTTTTTGACATCGTAAAACTCCCGTTAACATTTTATCCGACAACGACCATTATTGACACTGCCCGTGCACAATCATGATGCGGCTTCACATATGGCTTTGGCCAGCAACCGTTCTATTCCGAGCACACCGGACCATTTCCTTAAGTATCCCAAATCAAGCTCATCTTTTTGCACCTCCAATACCGACAAAATGTCTTCCCATTGTTTTTCTGAGCTACAATCTGTCTGCCGGTACCACCGAAGCTTTAACAAAATAATGTCTTCGGCAGAGACTATAGAAAAGGATTTTTCGAACCTGTCCGAAAGCTTCATAAGTTTGCGTCTTGGTAAGAGCTGTTTTTCGAATTTCGTGTCTTTTTGAATGAAGATGTCAATCTTAAATGCTGATTCCAAGTGCACCACATTGAAGCTGCTTTTGAGTTTCAGAGCCTGTCGCATGGCATCCGAACTGATATAGAAGTCCGACCTGACTAACCTGAAGAACTCGTCGGCTTTGTTTTCAAACGGTTCGACGGTCATGTCGGTATCCTGAGTAAACCTGACTTTTCCATAGATAGAGCTGGCTACCGAACCTCCTATGGCATAAATAATTCCCAGCGATTCAAGTATATCCGTAAAGTTCTTAAGTATTTCCAGGTCCAGGAACTCACTCATTAGGCGTCTCTCCGTATACACGCTCGAAAAGTTCATCACCAAGATGACCACGTGCCCACAAGTTCCACAATGTTTTTTTGTCTGCCTTTGGATAGCGCTGACGCAAGCCTGCAATGGCCAGTTCTCTGCCGGTCCTGTAAGCGTCAAAAATCAAGTCGCCTTTGGACGCAGTGGACATTTTTCTGTATATTTCCACCACAACCTGATTGGCTTGTTTAGAAGTATCTTTAATACCCATACGCAGTAATTATACCTTTCGGTATTTATTATCAAAGAATTCTCATATGATTAACTTATTCCTAAAATTGCCTTCGTTTTTTCACAGTCTTTTGTGATCTGGTCGGACAGGTCTTTTTCAGTATCGAATTTTCGCTGTTCTCGGATTAGCTCTATGAAATCCATAGCAAGCCATTTATCGTACAACTCACCCACATCATCAATTAACAAGTGTGCTTCTATCAAGAGAGGAATATCGGCGCCGAGCGTTTGTGTCCTTCCAATACTCAGAGCGGCCGGGACAACAGCTTTGGCTGCACAGACTTCTTGTTCGCTGTCGGCGATTTTTACGAAGCCGGCGTAGACGCCCTCCGCGGGAACGAGCTGGTCGGGCGGTGCCATATTCGCTGTGGGGAAGCCAAGCTGTTTTCCTATTCCCCGGCCCGGAACAATCCGGCCGATGAGCCTGTAAGGCCTGCCTAATGCAAGAGCGGCATCGGATACACTGCCTTTCTTGAGCATATCGCGAATGAGTGTGCTTGAGATTTTGATGGTTTGGCCGGATGAGAATTGAACTTCTTTGGCCTCTATTATGGAAACGAGAAAACGGCTCTCCTCGCCCATTTGCTGGAGAGTATGCACGTTTCCATCCCGGCCTGAGCCGAAATTAAAGCTTTCACCCTCCACGACTATACCGGGCTGAATGCCCTTACTGATAAAGCGCTCTACAAATTCATCGGGCGTGAGGCTTAGAAGTTCGGGAGTACTCTTTACCAGGAGAAGATAATCGGCGTCTGCTTTTGCAATAAGATGTTTTTTCAAGGCCAATGAAGTTAAGAGTTCGGGTTTTTGCCGCGGTCGCAGGACGGCGAGCGGATGGGGCTCGAAGGTCATTACCACCAGTTGGGCTTGGTTCTCTGTTGCGGCTTGTTTGGCGGCGTTCAGAATGTGTTGATGGCCTATGTGGACGCCGTCGAAATTACCTATCGTCAGTACGCAGCCTTTTTCCACTGTCGCCAATTCAGCAAGACCGGATGTTACTTCTATAAGCTCCATTTAAATACCGAGCGTCCTTTTAAGTTATGGAGAATTCTTATTTCGTACAGAACATGCCCGAACGAGAGCACCGTAGATTGCCTTTCGGTGGTCAGGATTGTCGGTAGCCTCAGGATGCCACTGGACAAAGAGGCCGAACTTTCCATCGGTACGTTCCATTGCCTCGGCGACGCTGTCTTCGCTTCGGGCGATAATTTTCAAATTTCTGCCGAGGTCTTTTACGGCCTGGTGATGGTTGGAGTAAACATAAGCCTGGTCGGTGCCGAGGATTTTTCCCAGGGAACTTTTCGGATCAATTTTTACCTGATGATATCCCCGGTGTTTTACCGTGGTGCCTACCTGAGAAGGGATGTCCTGGATAAGCGAACCGCCGGAAACAACATTTGTAAACTGCATTCCCAGACAAATGCCCAGAATAGGTTTTCCATCAGCCAGCCATAAGGATATGAACCTGCTTTCGAAATTATAGCGCTGCTTGGGCATTATTTTAACTGTTTTATGTGGTTGTTGGCCGTAGGCGGAAGGTGGGATGTCGGCACCGCCTACGAGGACAAGACCGTCGAGTTGATCAACATATTGCTGCATAATCTCTTTTTCGGAAATAGTGGGCAAGACCAGAGGGGCGCCGCCGGTCTCAGTGATTGCTTTTATATAAGCGAAATTTACCGAAGTCCTGCCGCTTTTGTTATTTGCGCTATAGACGCTGGTAATCCCTATGAGCGGCCGGGCCGGTGTACGGGCGCTCTGGCAGCCACAACAAATCACCGAAACCGCCAGAACCAGCAATAAAAGAACCTTCTTCGCCGTCTGCTTCTTTACAGTCATCATGTTTATTTGCTCCAAAAAGCCTGTTTTTTTCAATAAAGGCCCTAATTTAACCATCTTAGGCCAAACCTGCAATGGCTTTTTGATTTGGTTAGTTGATGAGTGGCTGCTCAGGTTATCAGGTGATAAGGAAAACAGGGTGCAGGATACCTGGAATCAGGATATCAGGATTATAGCGGACGAATAAATGGTTCGTGGCTGGTGATTCTATCGCCGCCGTCTGGTTAAGAACAGGCTACTTAAAGCAAAAAGCAAAACGGTGGCCGGCTCGGGCACGGCGGAAGTTACTTCAGCTCGTATAACCGAAGAACCTTTTTAACCAAAGGCTATATTTAAGTGTGCCCACGTGTCTTGCCAATTTGTAAGAACCGGAGGTGTTATTGGTAGAGCGTCACTGGAAAGAGCAGTGCCTGAATAATCGTCGAGCTGCCATGCGATATTTTCTACATGAACTCCATTCGAAAGTGGCAGGTTGTTGTAACTCAGTAAGCCGTACATGTCTCCTCCATTGTGGTTATTAAGAATTGTAATCACGAAGTCAACATTGTCCGGATCTGTTTGAAAGGTAAATCCGCCCATACTTAGACTGACGCCAAATGGCGAGCTGGAATGCTGATAATGCCCAATTGTATCTAAATTTAGTACATCGGTGTCTGGAGTGGAAGAGTCATAAAGATAACTGCCTGTTATTGCATCGCCTACGTTGACTTCACCTTCAAGCAGGCTTTCTGGATCATCTAAATACGTGACTTCGGCACTAAGGTAGATAGTCATAACTTCTGCCTGGATACTACCAGTCCAGAAACTAAGAAACACGAAGAGAACTGCCAAAATTTCCGCTTTTTTAATCATATCTAATCTCCAAAGATTAAATTCATTATACGATTTTCTTCGTACTATGGTCAAGAATATTCTTAAAAAGCTCATTTTCAATCCGTTTTTTCGTCATAGTTATGGTTTTCAGTAAAAAGTAATACAGGCCGGCAATAGCTGTCGAAATCTCAAACGCATAAGTAACATGATGGAATTGGGAAAAAAGGCAGAAAAATATTTGCAACTTAGTTGCATTTAGCATGGTAATAGTGTAATATTAATTGTGCTAATTTGTTTGCTAAAAAGGTAAGGACTTCAGAAATGTCAATAAAAGAAAAGGCCAAACATATCCTCGTGGAGCTGAAGGGACATGCTCCGTTTACACTTTTTGGGGCGGTGCTGGGTATTGTATTTATGCTTGTGTTCAGGAACATCAGCGGTTGGAGCAGGCATACGCTGTTTGCCGTCTTTCACCCTGCTCACGTTGTTTTGAGCGCCATTGTAACTGCATCTATGTTCCGGCTGCATACAGAGAAGAAACGGTTTGTTCTTATTTTGGTTGTCGGATTTGTCGGTTCCATCGGGATAGCGACGCTCAGCGATATTATCATACCACATCTCGGAGCGGAGCTTATGGGGCTTGACGTTCCGACTCATGGCGAACTGTATCATGTAGAAGAAGCCTCGACGGAAGAAGGCCACTCGACGGAACATGAACACGGGGAGCATGGTCTTCATCTCGGATTCATCGAAGAGTGGTATATTGTCAACCCGGCGGCGTTATTGGGCATCTTTATCGCGTACTTTCTGCCGCGGACGAAATTTCCACATGCCGGTCATATTTTGATAAGTACGTGGGCGTCATCCTCGTATTTGCTGATGAATATGCAGTCTGAGATGGGGATTGCAGTTATTGGTGGCATACTTATAACGCTATTTGTGGCTACCTGGCTGCCTTGCTGTATTAGTGACATTATTTTTCCACTGTTGTTCGTGAAATCTGATATTGCTCTTGTCGGTTGCTGTCCCGACCATTCGCATCACAGCCACGCGCATGAGAGTGGAGAAAGGGAGCAAGAACAATGAAAACGGAAACAAAACTGAGAATCGAGAACCTGCTTCGCTCTGTGAACCTGCGCCGGACGGGTTCGAGGATGGCGATTCTGGACGTTTTGCTGCATACCCATAAACCACTGAGCCAGGACGAGATTGCAGCCAAGCTCGCCCCGGCCATTCCCAATAAGGTCACTATTTATCGCACGCTCGAAAGCTTCTGCAAGGCCGGGTTTGTACACAAGGCCTTCATGCAGAAGCGCGCCTGGCATTTCGAACTGGCCGATAAGTGTACTGAAAACCAGTGCCATCCACACTTTACATGCAAAAAGTGCGGAGTTATAAGCTGCCTGGTAGGACTGTCGGTTTCTATAGTCAAGGGCCTGAAGAAGGGCTTTGTTATACACCGGCAACGGGTACAGCTTGAGGGTTTGTGTCCGAGGTGCGTTGGGAAAAAGGGCAGGTAAATCTGGACGGACCGTTATCGATAAAGTAGAATCGGGTTGATGAGTTTATATCCGTTAAAATTTCGGACCATGGTGTTGGAGCAGGTCTGTCGATCGCGGAGATTCAAACACCACGGGATACGACCTACCGAGACTCTGACTTCAATAGATTTAATGATGTATGTACCTATCAGTTTCTTGCTCAGAGTGCTTAAACCTCATATACTGTCTACTTGTACCATATTATGGAAAAGTCAAAATAAAAAATCGATACCGGAATTTACTCATAGCTTATAATCGAGTGAATTAAAACACAGTGGTTCGTAAACCAGTGAGAATTTGTGGATACATTGCTATGCAAGGAAATAATCTAAATGAAGCCGATTATGTTGGGCATATCAGAACGCTTGTCAAAGGTCCTCCTAAACAAAGGCGCCATGCAATAAAAGAACTTATCGCCGACACTTCGAACAAAAAGGAAATCCTTGATAATATTGAAGGTATTATCAAAGAACAATCGGCGGTCATTTATAATAATTCTGAACCTAAGGAACCACCAAACGACATGGAACACAAGGCGATGGTCGAAGCTTCTCTCATAGAGCAGGCTGCGATTCAGACTGCGCTGGGGATCCTGGGACCTGAGGAGCTTCTTGAAGACAAGCAGCCGTATATCAACCTTATTGATCGCTCAGGTATGTTAAAGCGATTGGGATGCTGGGAGCACCATGTCAAATTCATGAGCGAAAAGGCCCTTGAGAAAGTAGATGAATTCAGGAAAATACATAAGAGAAAAGTTATTAAACATGTTGCCATATTCGGCTTAGGCGGTTCTGGGGCTCCACACGATATCGCAGCAAATATAATCAGCAACTGGCGCAAATCATCTGTAAGGATTGATGTAATCCATGCTGATACGCCCAATCCTGATTACTATGATAAAAATAAGCTCGCTATATTTAGTAGCTTTTCCGGGAACACTGAAGAGATAATACAATGCTACAAAACTGTGTCGACCAAAACAGACATGCGTGTCGTATTGACGAAAGGTGGCGAATTAGGCCGGATTGCCAAGCGAGACAGGATACCTTTCATTCAACTTCCTGTTGAAAAAACTCATCCGGCATACGTTAAGCAACCCAGAGAAAGCGTCTGTTTGCAGTTGACAGCAATTTTGACTTTTCTCGGCTCGATTGGATTGAAACCAGGCTCGAATGGCAGCCTCACACTTCAAGACCTGGCGTTTGAGAATAAGATTATTCCTCTAATCGGGGAGTGGAAACAGAAGTTTGGCCCTGAGGTTCCATATGAGAATAACCCTGCCAAGCAACTCGCTTTCTTTTTACTTTATGGCGTCGATTACAAAGGAAAGGGAAATCTTAGAAAAGACTTCCTGTGGAAGAAGAAGGTTCCATGTATCTTGGTTGATAGAAACAATTGGGGAATAGGACATGAGATTCGAACGCAACTCCATGAGCGTTCAAAGGTCAATGCCATATTCTACGAGGCCCCTGAATTCCTCCATAATCTGGTTGAGTCAATCCGAGCAGGTGTGGAATCATCGCAGGGCGGACTGGATGAGGATCCATTCGTGTACTATTTCATCCGTTCGCTGGATGAAGAACAAAGGATTCGGCTGCGCTTAGACAAGACGATAAAATTGGTCATAAAGGGAAATGGACACTATACAACCCTAAACGCCAAAGGTGAAAATCCATTCCAGAGGGCTTTACATGCGGTTTATTTCAATGCCCATATGGCAACGTATCTGGCACTGTTGAATGGTTTCGATCCGTTACCGGTCCCGACTATGAGCTGGATCAAAAATTTTATGAAAGAGTTTAAACGCAATGGCAGAGATGAGAAAAAGGCTCAAATAACAAACAGACAGTTGCTTACTTGCAACACACCCAGAGATAAAAAGTAACCGAGCTTTTGCGTGGTTGCTTTTAGAAAATGCTTTCATAGATAACCGGCTCGGGTACAATTTTACCAGCCGACGGAAATTCTGCTGAATTTCAGGCAGAAGATATCCTGCTTTTATTTTTCGCTTATGAAGGAGCGATACGGTTCGCAGCTGAGACGCAGCACCTGGACGTAACTATTTAGTTAATCTTAAATTCGAATATGCAACCGTCAATTTTTGATAATCTTAAAGTCAGTTACATTACTGTGTTTTTAGCGGCAGTGGCACTTTATGCAGCAACCTGCGCGCCGGGATCGGTTTGGCAGGATAGCGGAGTATATCAATATCGAATCTGGCAGAATGACATTGAGGGGGGACTCGGCCTGGCCCTTTCACATCCGCTCTATCATATTATCGGCATCGTTGTGAAATATATACCCATCGGTGAATTCGGATACAGGATAAATTTGATTTCAGCAGTATCGGGGGCTTTTGCCGTGGCAAATCTGTTTTTGCTTTTGCGATTATGGCTGAAGAAGAATTTTCCTGCGATACTCGGCGCTATCACATTGGCGCTATCACATACATTCTGGCGACATGCTGCTATCGCGGAAGACTATACTATGTATGTGGCACTATTATTAACTGAGCTTCTAATGCTGCTGCAATATGTTAAAACCAAACGTGTAGTCTTTCTATATCTTCTTGGGCTTGTTAACGGCCTTGCCATCGCCACTCATATGTTTGCTTCCATCGCCTTTGTTTGCTATCTGGTTTTTCTGGTGGTTTTATTCGTTCAAAAAGAAATTAGATTGAGAAGCTTCGGAGTGATTGTCGGGCTGTGGATTATTGGTGCAACTCCGTACGAATACCTTATTATCAATAAGTACATTCAAACAGGTGATTTGACAGCTACTTTATCTTCAGCGCTTTTCGGCAACAAATGGCAAAGTGATGTTATTAACACAGGTCTGTCAGCCAGGCTTATCAAAGAGAACGTGATACTTCTGGGGTATAATTTTCCAACGCCCAACGTGATATTTTTCTTTGCGGGTCTCTACGGGCTGAAGAAGTTATCACCAAGCCGCGGTTATAAAAATATCCTTGTTGCATTGTCAGCACTCTTTTTTATATTCGCTTTTAGATATACCGTGCAGGACAGATATGCGTTTTTCATACCCTTTTATTGCTTATCCTGTATTCTAATAGGCGTTGGCTTTGATTTCCTTATTAGGCCCGACAGTAACAAAATTTTAGCTTACTTAGTATTAATTTTTGCTTTGATGCCGATTCCGGTTTATATCATCGTTCCCGTTGCCGCGGAAAAAATGCAGTTCAAACTCCCCACTCGAGGAGACATACCTTACCGTAATGACTACAGATGGTTCTTACGGCCATGGCGAACAGGCAGGGATAGCCCCGAACGATTCGTTAATGAAATCTACGACACAGTGGAACAGGACGCGATAATCTGGGCCGACACAACCACAGTGCCACCGCTGCTGTATGCCCAGCATGTCAAGGGCAAACGTGGGGACGTTAAGATTATATCCAGTATTATGAGTAGCGAAGGTTCTCCTGAATTCAATGAGCAGACTGTCGAGAAATTGTTGGATGAGAGGGCTGTTTATGTGGTCTCGCCAAAAGGTGGATACTGCCCCGACTTTTTACTCCGGCGTTACAGTTTTGTACCGTCAGGGATTATCTGGCGTATGGTCGAAAAACAGTTACAATAGAGCTTGATATGCACACCGAAATAAATCCGGACAATCCTTATCGATATAACCGCTGGTGTTTTGCGTGGGAATATGTACCTTCAGGAACTGATGCACACCTGGATTTCGGCTGTAATAAAGGAGAATTTCTAAATAAGTTAAGGGACAAAAAAATCGGGCGATTAGTCGGCGTTGATGCATCAGAGGAGGCTGTAAAGCAGGGACATGAACTTTTTCCCGAACTGGAGATTATAAAGATACAGGAATCGTCAAGCCTGCCGTTCGATGACGCTGTCTATGACTCTGTCACTGTTTTGGATGTACTGGAGCACGTTTACGAGCAGGCTCAGCTTCTGACTGAAGTGAACCGGGTACTTAAGGACGGAGGTAAACTGATAGTCACGGTGCCGGGCCAACACTTGTTTTCTTTTTTAGATATAGGTAATTTCAAGTTTCGATTTCCAAGATTACATCGATGGTATTATTGTCTTAAACACTCGCGAGAAGAATATGAATATCGGTATGTGTCGAATCCGGACGGTCTAATCGGAGATATATCAGCAAAGAAGTACTGGCACGAGCATTTCAGCCGACCAAAACTCCAAAGGTTGCTGACGGAAGCAGGTTTCGGCATCATTGATTTCGATGGTACGGGCCTTTTCAGTCGAGTAATCGGTAATATCGGTTACTTTCTCAAATGGCTCAAACCGGCACACAGAGTATTCTCCGGGCTTCAGAGTATCGATAACCGACTATTCGAATCAACAAACTTGTTTTGCGTGGCCGAGAAACGGCGGAGCCTATAAGCATTGCATTGATGATAATTTTTTAATCCTTGTCGGGAATTGCACCTCTCAGGCCTTCCATCTTAAGGTATCCTTTTCTCCACACAACAAAAGCCGAGGCAAGAAAGACCACTACATATACACCCGCTGCATACCACGTTCTTATCTGGCTCATAACCAGTCCAATAATAGCATAAACACTAGCGAGCATATAACAAATTGTAACGGTTTTTTTCAAGGGAATTCCCCTGTCAATCATCTGGTCGTAAATATGGCCCCGGTCAGAAACAAACAAAGGTCTGTGATTAAGTAATCTCCTTACAAGTGCGACGGCAGTGTCGAGGATGGGTAAACCAAAGACGACTATGGAAGCCATCCACCATCGGGGAACCTTTTCTGAAAATAAGAGCATTATTGCAGCTATCATAAAACCAAGTAGCATACTTCCGGCATCGCCCATAAATATCTTCGCCGGATGCCGATTGAAAGGCAAAAAGCCACAGACACCACCTACAAGACCAAGACAAATTATAATCCGAACGGGATCACCTACATCACTGAATCCCCACGTCGCCAGATGTATTGACAGAAGCAGCATAGCAATGGTAATAATTGCCGTCACCCCCGCGCAGAGTCCGTCCAGCCCATCAAGCAGATTTAATGAATTCGTCGCACCAAGGACAAAAAATATCACAACCAAAATACTCAAAAGCATCTCAAGATTACGGGGCATTGGCAAATGCAGAGGTCCGGTAATATAACGTAGCCCTGGTACGATACCAACATCATAGACCGGGTCTTCAGCATACCAACGGGAGACCAAAAGCAAAACAACAGCAGCGAAACCACAGCCGATTATTTTTTGCATCGGTTTTATATCGACTATATCATCGGCAAGGCCAACGAAACATGCAATCGCACCCCCTGCCAGAATTCCAAGGAGCCATTTCAGTGCCGGCCCGAAGAACTCCTCATTTCTCAAACATTCAATACCTGTCAGTACACCAACCGTCAGTCCGATGAGCATACCCAATCCGCCGAGATAGGCAATAGGTTCCTTGTGTGTCTTGACGAGGTCATCCGGCCTGTCAACAATACCAAATTTGATGGCAGCCTTCTTGCACAGCCAGGTAGCGCCTAATGAACCGGCAAAAGAACCCACCAATATAGGCCAAAATCGAAATACCCATCCAACCGGTTCCGGCCCAATTATATTATCAAATATCATCTCTCAACTCGCCTCGCTAAGTATTCTCCAGCCAGACCTCGCCATCGTAGCGAAGCATAATTAACCTGTCTTTGAAGCCATCGAAACGAATCTTTGGCTTTGTGCCCAAAAGTTCCTGCAATATCCACTTTGGAAAGTTTGTTCCGGCCTTGATTGCCAGCGGTACACCGCCACCGAATCTCGGATTTATCTCAATAAATTTCACTTTACCATCATTTGTGAGGAACAATTGTAAAGTTATAACACCAGGCCCAGCACCAAGTGTCTCCACCAATCTTGAAGACTGACTCATAATATCTGTGTTCTTTACAATCTGCGCCTTGCTGACCTCACCGGTTCTTACCTCGACTCGCTTTCTCGGAACGACACAACGGACATTCATACCAAAGTCAACATACACATCGCAGGTGTGCTCAGTACCTTTGATAAACTCCTGGCAAATTGCATTTGGTATCCTTTTCCCGAAGAACAAGAGCTCTTCGCGATCTTTCACAACGGTATTTCCCCTGCTGGCCGATCCATCCCAGGGTTTAAGAAAGCAAGGCCAACTAATTTTCCTTCTCGCAATCGCCGAGGCTATACTGATAGTAACCGGAGTATCAAAACTATTGTTACACAAAAAACGATACGTTTTCCTCTTGTCCTGACAAATATCGACTACATTCGGAGCAGAGATAAGCACACAACAACCGATTGCGGCAAATTTCTCCTTGTTCAGTGCCAGGACTTTGAGGTCCAAATCAACAGTAGGTACGAGCAATTTTACTCTGTTGTTTTCGACAATATTCAGCAGCTGCCTGATATAGCGGGGATGGTCTACGGGCTTAACCAAAAATGTTTTATCACATAATTGCAGGGCAGGAGTTAGCGGGGTGGTATCCGTTCCAAAGAAAGAAGCTTTTATTTTCAATTGTTTTGCCGCTTTTCGAAAACTATTGAGTAATGAGACGCGTCTTCCAATGCAGGTAAACAAAACACCGAAGCCATCAGTTTTTGATTTAGTTTTAGCCATCTTCTTCCCGCCGGACTGCGGAACCTTATTTTGAACTAAGTCACAACAAACACCACCTTTTATAATATGTTGTTAATCGGCAACCGTCAATCGAAAATAGTCAATTATAAGTTAGGCAAATCTTCTGCCTTTCGGCAAATCAGGTCTATATCCCGCTAGAAATAAAACACGAAAAGGCATCAGTCTTGTGCTTGACAATGCTTTCTAACGCGGTAAACTAACACTCTCGATTTAACTAATTGGCTACAGCAATGTTCAGGTTTAGTGTAGATTAACTTTGGCATAAGTCAAGTTTGTCGCTAAGGAAGATATTTAAGTCTTATGGATTAGTTCAGGAGAACAGATTTGCTCAAACCAAGTGAAAATCCTCCTATCATGTGGCCCGAGGTGAAATCGCTCTGTGATTTTACCGGCACATGGTGGGTTGCCCATACAAAGAGCAGGAATGAAAAGGCCTTAGCGCACGATTTGATTCGCAAGGAAATGAGTTACTTTCTTCCGATGAGTTGGCGTGTTCGGCGTCAAAAACGGAGAACGATACGGTCGCTTCTGCCCCTCTTCAGCGGCTATTTGTTCTTCTGTGGACAAGAAAGTGAACGGACAGAACTGTGGCGAACAAACCGAGTAGCGAACATAATCGAAGTCAAAGACCAGGAAAGATTAATTAATGAACTATTACAAATTGAGCAGGCACTCCGGGTCGGCGCTCCCCTTTCTCCTCACAAGTACATCAAAGAAGGGCAACGTTACCGGATTATTGCGGGACCATTGGCTGATTTGCAGGGTATAGTAGTCAAAACAAAAAACGCCACGCGTTTGGTCCTACAGATAGATATGCTTGGCCAGGCGGCGAGTGTCGAGATAGACACTGATATGATAGAGAAGCTTGAAGAAGCCCTTTAGATGCCATATGATGGGCAGTAAAACACAAAGTGTAGGAAACCTGAAAAACAGGAGAATGTGAATGAAGATTTGTGTGGTAGGTTCCGGATACGTCGGTTTGGTAACTGCGGGGTGTTTAGCAGAGGCAGGCAGCGATGTTGTATGCGTGGATAATGATAGTGAGAAAATCAAAGGCCTTAAAGACGGTATAATTCCCTTCTATGAGCCTGGCCTGACCGAGATAATAAAACACAACACAAAGCTGGGCAGATTGAACTTCACAGCCGACTTGAAGTTAGGGATTGACAATTCGCTGATTATCTTTCTGGCAGTGGGCACTCCTTCCGGAGCGGATGGCTCAGCCGATATATCGGATGTCCTCGCAGTTAGCGCCGAAATCGGAGAAAACCTCAGCGACTACCGCATTATTGCGACCAAAAGCACCGTGCCTGTAGGTACATATAAAAAGGTGACAGACGTTATCAAATCCAAAACAGAAATACCGTTTGATTATGTCAGCAATCCCGAGTTTTTGAAAGAAGGTGCCGCAGTCGAGGATTTCATGTTTCCTGAGAGGATAATCATAGGGACAATTAATCCTGCTGTTAAAGAGATAATGAAACAATTGTACAGCCCATTTATGCGAAAGCGGAACCGGATATTATTTATGGACCCGGCTTCGGCCGAAATGACAAAGTACGCGGCAAACACAATGCTGGCAACGAGAATCTCTTTTATGAATGAAATTTCGGCTCTTTGTGAAAAGCTCGGTGTCGATGTCGAACATGTCAGAGCAGGCATTGGCAGTGATTCCCGGATTGGTCCATCCTTCCTTTTTCCCGGCCTTGGCTTCGGCGGAAGCTGCTTTCCAAAAGATGTTCGGGCCCTGATTCACACCGGTTCTCAACATGGTGTTGAAATGGCCATAGCCAGGTCCGTAGAGCAGGTGAACATAAACGCACAGGAGCGATTTGCACAGCGTATAAAGGACTATTTCTCGGGCCGAGAGAACGAAACGGTACTGGCTGTCTGGGGGCTGGCATTTAAGGCAAAGACCGACGATGTCAGAGAGTCGCCTGCAATTTACTGTATCAAGAAGCTGCTCGATTGCAGGATGAAGATAAAGGCTTATGACCCCGAAGCTATGCCCGATGCCGTGGAGGCGCTGGAAGACAAAATCGAAACGTTTCAAAATGGGTATGATGCGCTTGATAACGCTGATGCGCTTGTTATCTTTACCGACTGGCAGGAATTTCGGAATCCTGACTTCGAAGTCATTGCCGGAAAATTGAAAAAAGCGGTCATCTTCGATGGCAGAAACCTCTATGACCCCTCATACGTGAGAAAGATGGGGATCGAATATCATAGCGTCGGCCGACCATGATACGGTTGTACAGAGGATATATATAATGATTATTCGTACAAAGGCCTATCCGCGAGTTGGCCTCATTGGCAATCCGTCAGACGGCTACTTCGGCAAAACAATATCGTTTGCGTTCAGCAATTTCTGCGCAGAGGTGGTACTATACGAGACGCCTGAACTGGAGATTTTACCAAGTTATAAAGACCATTCGCTGTTTGCCGGCATTTCAGATTTGGTCAGGGATGTCAGACTGCACGGATATTACGGGGGTATCCGATTACTGAAGGCGACGGTAAAAAAGTTCTATGATTACTGCCGGGAAAACTATATCGACCTGCACAAAAAGAATTTCACGATTCGCTACAGTTCAAACATACCGCACGGTGTTGGCTTGGCCGGTTCCAGCGCAATCATCACAGCGTGCTTACGGGCGCTTATGGCGTTTTACGGCGTCAGCATTGCCAGGTACATCCAGGCTAATTTGATACTTTCGGCGGAGATGGATGAATTACGTATTGCAGCAGGTCTGCAGGACCGGGTGATTCAGGTATACGAAGGTCTGGTTTATATGGATTTCAGCAAAGAGATTATGGCCAAGCAGGGATACGGGAATTATGAAAGTCTTAAACCGAAACTGCTACCCAAGCTTTATATCGCCTACCGTGCCGACCTTAGCGAGCCAACGGAGGTATTTCACAACAACATTCGTGACCGCTTCGAGAGCGGAGACAGGAATGTAGTCGCGGCGATGCGTTATTGGGCCGGCTTAACAGACAAAGTAAAGCGCAGCCTTCTGAACAGGCGGTTGGATAATATTGGCGACCTGCTGAATGCGAATTTCGACCGAAGGCGAAAAATATACAGGCTGAGCGAAGACAATATTATTATGGTGGAAACAGCCCGCAGGCTTGGTGCAAGCGCCAAGTTCACAGGCTCGGGCGGAGCAATCGTGGGGACATACGAAAACGAGCAAATGTTTAAGCAACTCAGGAAAAAACTTGGTAAGTTGAATGTCAAGCTACTCAAACCCAAAATCGCTGAGACTAAAGGAAAGGCTGGTATATGATTCATAAGGCCGTTATTCCCGCAGCGGGTTTCGGAACTCGTTTTCTACCTGCAACCAAGTCACAGCCCAAAGAAATGCTGCCAATAGTGGATACGCCCGTTATCCAGTACGTGGTCGAGGAAGCGGTTGAGGCCGGGATTACCGACATCCTGATGATTATCGGCAAGGGCAAACGCGCTATCGAGGAGCATTTCGACCGCAGCTTTCAGTTGGAGAACCAGTTGCATCAGAAAAACAAAAAGGCCGAACTGGCAGCCATCCGCCGGATTTCAGAATTGGCAGATATTCATTTCGTGTGGCAGAGAGAAATGAAGGGCCTTGGAGATGCAATATACTGCGCTCGTCATCATGTACAGGATGAGCCGTTTGTTGTCCTTTTGGGGGACACATTAATTGATTCCGCCGAGCCCGCAGCAGGGCAATTACAGCAGTTATTCGAGCAGCGAAAGGAACCTGTAGTCCTTGTAGAGGAGGTTGACCGGAGCCGAGTGAGCCGCTACGGCGTGATTGATGCCGAGCAAGTCGAAACGAACGTCTGGCTTGTAAACAATATTATTGAGAAGCCAACCGCACAGCAGGCACCTTCCAATCTCGCGATTGCCGGCCGATATCTCTTTACACCTGATATTTTTGAGTATATCAGCCGAACAAAACCGGTCGAAAACGGCGAGATACAACTCACTGACTCAATGCGAATGATGATAAAAGATAAGCCGATGTATGCGTTAGTGCTGGATGGAAAACGCTGCGACATCGGTAACAAGGAGGGATTTATCAAAACTAATATCGAGTTTGCGCTCAAGCGAAAGGATATGGCAGAAGAACTGCGACAGTTTATTAAAGAGCTGGCAGAAAAGATTTAGGAGAAAAATCATGAGTACCGCCATTCAAATTATAGGTATAGCTATAGTAGCCATTGGTATTGTTTACGTATTGAAGCCGGACGTGATGAAACGATTATTTGAATTCTTCAAAAAAGGAAACCGCCTATACGTCGCAGCGCCGATACGGCTGGCATTAGGAGTTGTATTTCTACTTGGTGCGCGCGAATGCAGGCAGTTCTGGGTGATATTTGTGTTAGGTATTATTCTTTTGATATCAGGTGTACTGGTTCTGTTGCTGGGACCCAGGAAGCTTGTGCCTATCCTCGAATGGTTCCAGGGACAGTCGGAGGTTCTTCAACGAATCGTAGCTCTTATCGTGTTGGCCGTGGGAGTAATCATTATTATCAGTGCGTAAGGATTGTTTTATGAAAGTTTTGGTAACAGGTGCAGCGGGCTTCATTGGTTCACATCTGTGTGAGCGATTGCTGGGGGAGGGTTGGCAAATCATCGGTGTTGACAATTTCGACGACTTTTACGAACCCCAAATCAAACGGAGCAATATCGCCGGCTGCCTTGAAAACAAAAATTTCCAGCTCGTCGAAACTGATATACGTGACCGGGATGCCATGGAAGAGATGGTCGGCAAGGACATCGACATAATCGTGCATCTGGCCGCCAGGGCCGGCGTTCGGCCTTCAATCGCCCAACCCCTGCTATATGCAGACGTCAATGTAAACGGAACAACAGTGCTACTTGAGGCGGCGAAAAAGCATAAAGTCGACAAATTTATCTTCGCTTCAAGTTCGAGCGTCTACGGCAACAACGAGAAGGTCCCTTTTTCCGAGGACGATAACGTTGACTTTCCCATCTCCCCTTATGCGGCAACTAAAAAAGCAGGCGAACTTATCTGCCACACTTATCATCACCTTTACGGAATTTCCCTGACCTGCCTTCGTTATTTCACGGTCTACGGCCCCCGGCAGAGACCGGATTTGGCTATCCACAAATTCGCCTCCCTTATCGAGCAGGGAAAAACAATACCGGTCTATGGCGACGGCACTATGAGCCGGGACTTCACATATATCGACGACATCATCAATGGTACAGTCGCAGCAATCGAAAAATGCGCCGGCTTTAACATCTACAATCTCGGCGAATCACGCCCGATAACGGTCAACGATTTGGTTTCTGAAATCGAAAAGGCACTCGGCAAAAAAGCCGTCAAAGAACACGTGCCGCCTCAACCCGGGGACGTCGAGCGCACCTACGCCGACGTCACCAAAGCGATAAAAGAACTTGGCTACAATCCAACGGCAACTATCGGAGAAGGCCTCGCTCAATTCGTCAAGTGGCTAAGGAAGTCATAATCGTCCCAACGATTGTGGGAAAAT
>JABAHP010007931.1_pt1 | contig 22401 bp, 21 predicted proteins | sample 7062081 | NCBI WGS metagenome assembly JABAHP01 (sample SAMN14534357, study PRJNA622989) | marine sediment metagenome | biome: marine biome [ENVO:00000428]; feature: marine pelagic biome [ENVO:01000023]; material: deep marine sediment [ENVO:00002113] | place: India: Gulf of Kutch | collected...
ACGCTGGCCGTGGTGGCGGGCGGATATGCCCTGGCCTGGAGCATGCATACCTCGGGTCCGCTGGCTATGGTCATAGCGGGCCTTCTAATAGGTAACCACGGCAGAAGCTTTGCAATGTCCGACCGCACCAGGGAGCATCTGGATATGTTCTGGGAACTGGTGGACGAAATACTGAATGCTGTCCTGTTCGTGCTTATCGGGCTGGAGCTGGTGGCCGTGAACCTGAGCACTACGGCGCTGGCGCTTGGCTTTGCCGCCATCCCGGTGGCGCTTGTCTCACGATTTGTCGCGCTTGGTGTTCCGGTCAACCTTCTCAAACTGATAAAGCCCTTTACTCCGGGGGCGCTGCGTATCATGACCTGGGGAGGGCTGCGAGGTGGTATTTCAGTGGCGCTTGCCCTCTCACTCCCGCGTGGCCCCGAGCGCGAGCTGATACTGACCATGACCTATACGGTCGTGGTATTCTCCATTCTGGTGCAGGGGTTAACCATGAGAAGATTTGTAAGGCGTACACTCGCTAAATATAATATAGTGGAAGAGGAAGGAAGGGCTCCGGTTCATTAAGAAATATTACCGAAGGAGGACCTATGGACGATATCAAGAAACTCGCGCACCTGATAGAGCACTGGATGGAACATAACGAGGAGCACGCCAGGAACTACCGTGACTGGGCGGGGAAGGCCAGGGACGGGGGGCGGGCAGAGCTGGCTGCTGTTCTGGATGATATAGCGGATGAGACGGAAAGGATGCAGACGCTTTTTCAGAAGGCCAGAGAGGCTGCCGTCCAATAAGGGACATTAACGGGAGGGTTCCTCCCACACTCCCTCTCCCATAACGACCTCCTTTACCCAGGGGAGCTCGGCCCTGATGCGTCTGTCTAACGCCTCCACGAGGACGATACGTTTGGCGGTTCAGCGGTAACAGTATCCCATGGGACGGACACGTACCGTGTCACCCTGAACATCCATGAACTCCACATCCCCTCCCGCAAGGGTGAACTCGGGCTTCACCTCTTCGATGATCTCCCTGATTCGCCTGATATCGGCTTCGCGTGCGTCCATGGGGCTGTCTAGCGGGTGTTTATGTATGATCTCTGGCGTTTGCCCTGCCAGGTGTTGCGCTCCTCGAAACGGCGTTCGATGTCGCGGATGATTTCGTGGCGTGAGCGGCCCCAGTGGGGGGCGATGAGTATCTCGTCGGGCGCGGTGGCGAAGAGGCGCTGAATGATTATGTCCGGCCTCAGCCGCTCTACGAACTCCACGACGAAGTCGATGTACTCCTCGTATCCGAACACGTGGAACGGCTCCCTGCGGTAGGTTTCGGCAAGCGGCGTGTTCTTGATGACCTGCAGCTGATGTATCTTGATGAACTCCACCGGGGTCTCTGAAAGCACGTCGGCCATCTCCAGGGTCTCCTCCCGGCTCTCGGCCGGTATGCCCACAATGGTATGCACGCCGGTCCTGAGCCCCAGGGCATGGGTCTTGTTCAGGGCGTTCAGGAAGGTCTGGTAATCATGTCCCCGGTTTATGTAGCGCAGGCTTTTTTCGTGTATTGACTGAAGACCGTATTCCACCAGAATGAAATGGTCCTCGGCCAGTTCCTGCAGGAGGTCGAGTTTCTCATCGTCTATGCAGTCGGGTCTGGTGCCTACGGCAAGCCCGATGATCGATGGGTGCCGGAGTGCTTCCCGGTAGATATCTTCAAGCCTTTCACGCGGCGCATAGGTGTTCGTATAGGCCTGAAAGTAGGCGATGAACTTCTCCGCGCCGTAACGGCGTCTGAGATAGGCTATCCCGTTTTCCACCTGCTCGGTGACCGAGAGCGTGGGGCGGCATTCCCCCGGTTTGAAGGAATCGTTATTGCAGAAGACGCATCCGCCTTCGCTTAGGGTCCCGTCGCGATTGGGACAGGTGAACCCGGCGTCAATGTTCACCTTCTGCACGAGGGCACCGAAGGTGTTCTTCACGAATGAGCCGAATGAATTGTAAGGTTGAGACATACTTTAATTATGCCTGATTGGACCGTGAGGCTTCAAACGGGAATGAGGTCCATTTGCCGTTTATATCATCCCTGAAAGATTCGCGAGACCGTTTCCTGCTGCAAGGCATGAGCTACTTCCTTACAATATCGATGACCGTTACTTCAGGCGGCGAGAGAAAGCGCGAGGGCGGCCCCCAGGTGCCGGACCCTCGGCTGGTGTAGAGCGCCGAGCCCTTGCCCAGGTCATAATGCCCGGCGATATACGGGAAGCTCAGCCGCACCATGAGCTCGAAGGGGAACAGCTGGCCTTTATGCGTATGCCCGGAGAGCTGGAGGTCGAAGAGACCCAGGCTCTTCTGGTTTATTCGGGGGATATGTTTCAGAAAGAGGACGAACCGGTTTTCCGGTACGGAGGAGAGTAACTCCGCCTCGTTTACGTTCATTGACTCTTCCGTCCAGTCCGAGGGGTAGTCCACCCCTGCTATGACAATGGGCCCCGCCTCTAAGGTTTTTCCCCTCAGCAGGGTGAACCCGGAGTGGCGAGTGAAAGAAAGGGCGTGGTCGAGCCCGGCATAGTATTCGTGGTTCCCGGTGACTGCGTAGCGGCCCCATCTGACGTTAAGGTCGTTGAACTGGGCGGCGACGGCTGAGATATCGTCTATCTGACCGTCCACAAGGTCTCCGGTGGAGACGAATATGTCGGGCTGTGCTTCCCGTACCCGGTCCATGATGGCCTTCACCCGTTTCTCACGGACAATGAGGCCCACATGCACGTCCGATATCTGGGCCACACGGACCTGGTCGACTCCCTCCGGAAGCTTCTCTGTCTGCACGGTAAGGTGTTCGGTCCGGATGTTCCAGGCCTCGAACCAGCCGTATACGAGTATTCCCAGGGAAAGGATAAGGGGTATATAAAAGCCAGGCCTTGCTTCGGGCAGGAGCGGGGCAACGTCTCTTTTGGCGATTGCTCCGATGAAATACAGGGCAAACCTGTACAGGTCGAACAGTATTCCGATCGAGAGGAAGAGGAACACAAATCCAAACCAGGTAAAGCCGACCCACGCAAGTATATGACCAACGGTGTCCATGCCGTAATTCTCGGCCATGCGCACCAGGATTGGGGCGAACACCATGAGCACGAACCACAGGGCGAGGATTATCTGGCCCCTGAGGCCAAGAGGCAGGGCGGCCCGTGCCTTCCAGAAGACATAGGCGTTCATGCCACCATAGATGATAAAGAACGTCAGGATGAAGAAGAAAAAGCGCATGATTCATTATTAAGTGTTTTTGCGATGATGTCAAATGACGGGAGCGGAGTTTCGTGATGCGCATGTGATATTTCTGTATTAAGATAAGGGAAGAGGGAGTAGGTACCGAATGAAAAAGCGCATGGAAAGCCCCGATATGTTCCGCGGCGACCGGTTACCGCCAAGACAGGTTTGGGCCGACGACCTGGCGGTCTATGATATCAATCCCCGTTTCGAGGTCGACCTCAATGCATACCGGCTCAGAATAACCGGACTGGTGAGCAAAGAGCTTGAGTTAACCTATGCCGCTCTGGAGGAGCGCTCTTCCGTGGAGGTGGTGGCCGACTTTCACTGCGTGACCCGCTGGAGTGTACAGGAACTGGCCTGGGAAGGGGTTCCGGCCGGGGAACTGCTCCGGGAGGCCGGGCCGCTTGAGGACGCCCGCTATGTGTATGTCCGCTCCCTGGACGGGTACACGACGAACATGCCCCTGGAGGCGCTTTACCGGGAGGACTGCCTGTTCGCCCTGAAGCTCGGCGGGAAGGTTATACCGCGTGAGCATGGTTATCCGGTGCGACTGGTGGTCCCGGCGCTCTATGCCTGGAAGAGCGCGAAGTATGTTACCGAGGTGGAACTGCGAAGCGCGGACAGGCCCGGTTACTGGGAACAGGGCGGATACCACGCCGTTGGGGACCCCTGGCTTGAGCAGCGCGGGGCCGGTTCCTCGTTCAGCCCGTAACGTCTCCCATCCAGTCCATGTACTCCTTCAGCCCCTGGCTGATGGGCAACGCGATCACCTCGGGAACACTGTAGGGATGAAGCTCTTTTACCCGTTCCGAGAGCCTCTCAAAAAGCTCCTCCTGCGTTTTTACGATCATCAGAACCTCGGGCTCGTCCTCGACCTTTCCTTCCCAGCTGAAGACCGAGCGGACACCGGTGACGATGTTCACGCAGGCCGCCAGCCTTTCCTCGACAAGGGTTCTGGATATCTTCACGGCATCATCTTCTCCGGGAGCGGTTATCAGTACGACGATGGATGGCATGTGGGCCTCCTTATGGGTTCAGAAATTCCTTTGCCATACGTCCTTCGGCCAGAATGGTATGTTTTTCGCCTGAACGCAGGGTAAGCTCGAGCGTCGGGTGGAAATACACGAAATCCTGATGGAAGGGGGTCTTTACCTTGCCGCCAAAAGAGCTGTTATCACCGAACGCGATGTGCACGGTGCCCAGTATCTTCTCACTTTCAAGGATGTTGTCGGGGCGCGTGGCGCTGGAATTGGTGCCGATGCCCAGTTCCGCGATATTTCGGTTCTCCCTGCGTTTTGCCAGAGCCTGTGAGAGCACCATGGCATAGGGATCCGTTCCGGAAATATCCATGGCCATTCCGTCCCTGACCGTAACGGTAACGGGTGAGCCGAGCCGGTGCGTGGGGCCCCAGAGGATCACCAGTTTCCCCTGGGCGGTGCCTTCCACGGGGGCAAGGTAGACCTCTCCGGCCGGAAGGTTACCGAAGGATCCCGGTTTTGTAAGTATCCCGGTATCCGGAAGGGCCTTCCTTCCTTTTGTCGCAAAACGGATGTCCGTCCCCTCCGGTGTAGTAATGCGGGCTTCTATCGACTGGTTAACGGCCCGGGCCAGAGCGCGGCTCATACGGGCCATGGCCTTCCAGTCCACGTTCATGGCCCCGGAGAGCATGGCTGTGTCGAAAAGCGGCATGCTTGCGTACCTTGTGCCGCATACGCGGTTCAGAAGGCTGCGGAAGGCGGTATGGCTGGTGGAATAGTTCGAAAGGGCGATGACCGCGTCCACGGCACTGCGCCTGCGGCGGTTGATTATCTTTATTACCTCCGGCATCTGTTCGGGCTTGATGGTCTTTCGCAGAAGTGGAGACATGAGGCCGCTGTCCTTCAGTGATTTTACTGTAGCTTCGCCGAAGGCCGCCGCCCATGCCTTTGCGGGAGGTTCCTTGCCGTGGCCCCCGACCGCTGGATATTCGATGAATTCCATGCGCTTGACGAGCCCGCGTCCTACCTCTGCCGTGAGGTTTGCTATCTCGCGAAGCTCGGAGCGCCGGACGGCGTCGTCCTCGCTGATGTCCTCCCGTGCGGTTGGTTTGTCGGTGAATACCAGCACCCGCTCGGTGGGTTTTATTCCGAGATTGGTCGTATAGATGGCTTTCAGTGCCCTGAGCGCTTTGAGCGGCATCGCTCCTCCGTTGCGGTTCCTGAATGGCTAATGGTTACCTGATGGATGCACCTCTAATTTTACAGGAAAAAAAGGGAAAAATCGACCGCACCCGCTTCCTCATACGAGGGAAAGCGTGCGGTCGGAATGTTTCAGATTTTCAGCTTTAACTGCGGGCGCTTTTATCCCAGCGCTTCGCGCGCCAGCTCCCCGATCTCCGTTTCAGCAAGACCGTTTCCATCGTAATACCTGAACCGGGTTTGGTCGGAGGCCAGCTGCTCAAGCGCGTCACGGTTCTTTTCCGCGCCAAGGGTAATGAGAGCAAGTACCGCATGTCCTTTTTCCGTGGCATCGCCGGAGCCGATATACTCTCTGGCCACATGGGTGAACGGTTCGACCAGGTCGGGCCTGAGTGCCCCTACGCGGTGCATGCACCACAGGGAACCGATACGGAGAATGGGTTCATCATGGAACGAAATGACGATGGGGACTATGTCCTCGAACGGGGCGCTGTTCTGCCTGAGGATCNNCCCGCGCTCCAGGGATTTGTTCCCGACTCCTCCCTCATCATCCACAAAAGGCGCTGAATGAGGTTTCTGGTCTTCTCCTCGTCCCAGAGGGTCGTAATGCGGCCGATGGCTTCCATGGCCCTCCAGCTCAAAGGGTCGGCCTTGTCATACGTCATGGAGATGAGCGTGCGAACGATGGTCGGACGCTCCTTCGCCTGTTCCATGATTCTGCTGAAATCTGCCTTTTCCAGGAGCTCATGGAGCCCCGCTTTTGTTGGGCTTAATGTCATCATGAATAGATTATAGCAGATAACGCAAATAAATGCGAGTAAATAGGTCCTGTTTAAGGGGAAAGTAAAGCCCTCCTTTGGAGGAGGGCTTTGGACGGATTGAAAAGTTGTCCTTAGTGCTTTTCCATGGCCTGGGCACTCTGGGCCAGCCTGACGAGGTTCACGAACTCCGCGCGGTAGCCGAAGGTGTCGTCGCCTTTTGCCTTGTTTGCGAGTTCGATGACGTTGCCGTATCCGAACTCACCGGTGTACTGCCCTCCTTTAAGCACCTGGGCGAAGGCGGCAACCGAGGCGGCAAAGCGAAGGTCTGTGGGAGTTTTGTGCACTGATGCGTATTCGTCATCTTCGCCGACCGGACGGGTGATGAGCTTGCTGGTGCTTTCGCCGGGGAGCTTGTAGCGTATCTTCAGGAACGCGTACTCTCCCTCGGGGGCCTCGACGGACTTTTCGGTCGCATAGCGTAGGTCGTCCACCAGCCGGGCGTCGCTTCCCGCGGGAACGATTTCATAAATGGCCGTTACGGTATGGCCTGCGCCGATGTCTCCGGCGTCAATCTTATCGTTATTGAAGTCTTCACGCTTGAGCATACGGGTTTCGTACCCGATGAGCCGGTACTCGGCCACCCGCGCGGGGTTGAACTCCACCTGTATCTTCACGTCAGTGGCAATAGGGAAGAGGGTGGAGCTTGCCTCGTCCACCAGAACCTTGCGGGCCTCGTTGAGAGTGTCGATATAGGCGGCCACTCCGTTTCCGTTCTGGGCCAGGGCCTGCATGAGCGAGTCGTTGTAATTGCCGCGCCCGAATCCGAGCACCGAGAGATAGATGCCCGTCTCGCGCTTGCGCTCCACAAAACCCTTGAGTTCCTCACGGTTGGTGATGCCAACGTTGAAGTCGCCGTCCGTGGCGAGAATGACCCGGTTCACGGCCTCCTTGTCGAAGTTGCCCTCGGCAAGAGCGTATGCCTGGCGGATGCCCTCGGCCCCGGCGGTGGAACCCCCGGCCTCAAGCCGTTCGATGGCTGCCAGTATCTTGCGTTTCTCCTTGACGGGGGTGGGCTCAAGCACGGTTCCGGCGGCCCCGGCGTACACCACGATGGCCACCGTGTCCTCGGGCGAAAGTTCATCAACGAGCATGCGCATGGAGTTCTTCAGAAGCGGCAGCTTGTCCGCGCTCTGCATGGAGCCCGATACATCCAGCAGGAACACCAGATTCGAGCGGGGCTTCTCCTTCGCCGCTATCTCGTAGCCCTTGATGCCGATATGAAGCAGCACGGTCCCGGAGTTCCATGGCGTGGGATACACGGCCACCGTGGGCTTGAACGGACGGGAGCGGTCGGCTGGCACTTCGTAGTCATAATCGAAATAATTGATCATCTCCTCTGCACGCACCGCGTCCTTCTGGGGAAGCACTCCCTCCATGATGGCCCGGCGTACGAACGAGTACGATGCCGTGTCAACGTCCACCGAGAACGTGGAGACCGGCTCTTCCCGGACGACCTTTACGGGGTTTACCTCCTTGTGCTCGAACTGGTCGCGTCCTACATATTCAGGCGGAATTGGCGCGGCTATGTCCCCACTGGAACGGGTTGATGCGCCTCCGTATCCCAGGGCCTTTTCGCGGCGCATGACCTTTTTCTCTGCTACCAGTCCCTGATTCGCCGAGAATGAGGGAGAGGGTTTTGCCGCGGGGGCTACCGCCTCTTCGGCAATATCCATCTCGGCATCAGCCATTCTGAAGGATTCCTGCTCAACTGCAACAGCCCCTTCAGCCGGTTGGGGCGGAGCGGAGGGTAGCACAGGTTCAGCACTGCGCTTTTCGGTCAGTGCCTGCTCTTTTTTCACGGGCACTGTGGCTGTGGCAGGCCGTTCTTTTTGAAAATCCTTCTTATCGGCATCGGCGACCTCTCGGGGCATTTCCTGCTGTTCCTGTATCGCAGGCCGTGTGGCGAAGTTGTTGCGTTCGAGCTTCCTGAACTCCGGGCTCAGTACTATCGATACCACAATGAGTGCCACGGCCACCGTGGCTGCGATGGACACATTCCTGAAATTTAACGCGTTCATAATGGGTGAACCTCCTTTGTCCTCGGTTTTGCCCATTAGACGCGCGAACCATGTGATTCCTTTGGCGGGTTCGGCTGTTTTTTCCTTCTGTGCCTCGAACTCCTCCATGGCGGCCTTCAGCGCCCGTGTGCGGGCATCCTCCGAAGGCTCGGGGATCTCCTGGTTCTCAAACAATTTTTTCAGTTTGTCATCATCCATATCTATACCTCTTTTCCCATGAGGGACTTGAGCTTCTTCCTCGCCTGGTGCAGCCGCCACGATACGGTGGTCTCGGCGCAGTCAAGCACCTTTGCCGCCTCCGCGTGGCTCATCCCTTCGGAGTAGACCAGCACCACGGCCTCCCGGAGCTTGACCGGCAATTCTCCAAGGGCGGCCTGCAACCGGTCTTCTTCCGGTGGCCCCGGATTGCCGGGGTTCCCAGGGTTTGTTCCCATAACCTTCTGTTCTTGCACGTAGGCGCTTTCGTATCCACGCCGGGTCGAGCTCTTTTTAAAGAAGTCCTTTGCCATGTTCACCGTAATGCGATAGAGCCAGGTTTTAAAGGACGATTCCCCCTTATAGCTTGCCAGCTTCCGGGCGAGACGGACAAAGACGTCCTGGGCGATATCCTCCGCGTCCTCTCTGGCCCCGCAGAGCCGGAAGGCAAGCGCGTATACGGTGTTATAGTGACGGCGCACCAGCCCCTCAAAGGCCGCGCTCTCGCCGCCCAGCGCCCGCTCAACCAGCTCTCTGTCCTGAAGCCCTTCCATGTTTTCTGTATTTTAGACGACCGGGGCGGGAAAATCCTTTGACAAGCCGTTTTTTCTGAATTTAATGCACTATAATGTGGTGAAAAAGAAAAGAATCAAAAAAACGGGAGAGCATGTGCTCTCCCGTTTTTTTCAGTTGGTATGGTCAGCTCAGGTGTTTGTTGACGAGCTTGGTCATCTCGAACATGGAAACCTGTTTCTTCCCTCCAAAGACAGGAAGCAGGTTCGCATCGGCGTTGATGTTGCGTTTGTTCTTCGCATCCTGAAGCTTGTTCTTCTTGATGTATGCCCAGAGCTTCTTGGTGACCTCGGTCCTGGGAAGGGGCTTTGAGCCTACAACCTTGGCGAGGGCGGCACTCGGTGTCATGGCTTTCATGAACGCGGCGCTGGGGGTACGCTTCTTTTTCGCAGTGGTCTTCTTTTTCGCGGTGGTCTTCTTCTTTGCGGTGGTCTTCTTCTTTGCGGCGGTCTTCTTCTTTGCGGTGGTCTTCTTCTTCGCGGCAGTCTTCTTCTTTGCGGCAGTCTTCTTTTTCGCGGCCGCTTTCTTTTTGGCCATAGTCTTCCCCCTCTTGAAGGTAAAGTTAGGAGGGCTTCATGCCCTCTGCACACACAAAAGCAACTGTTATTTTTTAACAGATTTTTTCACAAAAGTAAATGTAAAAAACAGAACTGTTTGCAAAAATAGAACAGGGGGATGGATGATGCGCCGGAGGATTATTTTCTCGACCGGTTTTTCAGGGCCGCCTTTATCATTCCCTCGGCCCACTGGGGAGCACCCACGGCATGGATATGCGTATATGTGGCAAGAACATTTCTGTGAACAAGCGCGTCCTTTTTTCCGGAGATACCGGTGCCCCGTTCCATACTGAATGCCAGCGACGATGCGGGGATCTTCCCCATGGGCTGGGAGTAATGGAACTCATGACCTGGAAGTTCGGTGCCCTTTGCAAAGAAGGGATTGCCGCCGGTTACCCTCACTCTTGTGTAGCCATGGGCCATCGGTTTTTTCCGAAGCTCGAAGCTTACGGGGAACACTCCAGCCATGGGATAAGTCCTGTTTCCCAGTACGATAGAATCACCAAGGAACATCAGCCCTCCGCATTCGGCATAAACAGGAAGCCCCCGGTCGATGGCCTTGAGAAGGCTGCTACGAAACGGTTTGTTCCGGCTGAGTTCGATGGCGTGCGTTTCCGGGAACCCTCCGCCGATATAGAGCGCGTCGATGTCGGGAAGCGATCTTTCCGCAAGGGCGCTGAATTCAACCACCTCCGCTCCGAGTTCCCTGAGCGCCTCTATATTTTCAGGGTAATAGAACTGGAAGGCGGAGTCACGGATCACCCCGATCCGGGGAGGAGGGGAGGTGTCCTCTTTGGGAGGCCGGATACGCGGCCGCCTCAATTCCGGTACATCTTTTGCTGTTTCGAGTATCCGGTCGACATCCACATGTGCGTTAATGATATCCGCGGCCTTTTTTACGGCGGCCTCGACATCCGGATGTTCCTGCCAGGGTGTCAGGCCCATATGGCGTTCAGGCAGTTCCGCTTCGGAAAGCCGGGGAATGGCCCCCAGCACCGGTACTCCGGCCTGCTCTTCGACTGCCTCGCGGGTAACACGCTCATGGCGCTTACCGCCGATCTTGTTCAGGACAACTCCTCCCAGCCGGAGTCCCCGTTCGAACCGTTTTGCCCCCCATACCACGGCAGCGGTGGTGCGGGTGGTCTTTGTGCAGTCCACGATGAGAATAACGGGAGCCTTTAAAAGGCGCGCCAGCTTTGATGTGCTGAACGAGCCACGCGCGTCCATGCCGTCGAACAGGCCGCGGTTACCTTCGGTCACCGTGACGTCGGCCCCCTCTGCATGTCTTATGAATGAAGCTAATACGTTCCGGTCCCCGTCAAGCAGATAGGGGTCGAGGTTGAAGCACTCCCTGCCGGCAGCGGACGCGAGCCATCCCGCGTCAATATAATCCGGTCCCTTTTTGAATGGGGTGACAATGAGGCCCTTCTGGGCCAGGGCCGCGGTGAGGCCAACAGAAAGGGTAGTCTTGCCGGACCCTCCTCGAAGTCCGGCAACAACTACCCTTGGTGTCGTGAATCTTTTCAGGGCTGCCCCGATTAGAGCATGCCCTTTTCTTTGAGGTATTCTTCGCTGGGGATCTCGACGGAGCTTGCGCCGCCGCCGTAGGAGTACATCAGACGGCCAACGTCGATCATCTCGCGCATGGCCGCTTTGATCTCGGCCTTGTCAAGGCCTTCGGCCTTTTCGATGCCTTTGATGATGTCTTTTTCCTTGAGCTTCTTTTTACCCTTGGCGGCTTCGACAAAGGCAAATATCTTGTCCTTCAGTTCGTCTTTTTCCATGACCCATTGCCTCCTTCGGGAAAAAATCAGGGAGCGGCCTTTGGCCGCTCCCTGTGTTTGGGTTTAGTACTTGAATGCTGCCGAAGTCCTGAGCGTATCGCGCATGAAGGTGAAGTCGTCGATGTGCTGGTGGGTGAACGGGATACCGGTCTTGGAGAAGAAGCGCTCCCAGCCGATACGGTCGATCCACTCACCAAGACGCTCGTGCCTCTTGGCTTCGCTGGCATACGTGTTCAGGATGTTCTTCACCGCGTCTACAACCTCGGGCCACCTGGGCGGGTTGTTGGCGATGAACGGAATGGCCAGTTTCGAGAACATGGGGCCCTTCCTCAGGGAGCCGATCTTGCCGCCGACCACGATGGCCACGCCGTCATTTTCAGGGTCGTGGATGTCAATGGGCGGGCAGACGGTGAAGCAGTTGCCGCAGTACATGCACTTTTCGGCGTTGATCTTGACCGATTTCTTTGCCGGATCCGGGCTGATGGCGCGGGTCGGGCAGGAACCGACGGTGGTCGGTATTTCGCACATGTTCTTGACGAGATCATGATCGATGGTCGGCACTTTGCGGTGCACGGCCACGATGGCGATGTCCGAGCAATGGACCGCGCCGCACATGTTCACGCAGCAGGCAACGGCGAGCCTGACCTTGGCGGGCAGGGTCTTCTCTTCGAAGTACTCGTAGAGGTCGTCCATGACCACCTTGACAAGACCTGATGCGTCGGAGCAGGCGCTGTGGCAATGTACCCAGCCCTGGGTGTGCACGACGTTTGAGATACGGTCGCCGATGCCGCCCATCTTGAATCCGCCGTCCTTGAGGGCTTTCTTCAGTCCGTCAACCTTGCTCTCGTCGTCGACCATGAACTCAACGTTATTACGGGTGGTCCAGCGGATGTAGCCGTCGCAGTGCTTGTCTGCGATGTCCAGCATCTCCCGGATGGTAACAGTGGAAAGAATACGCGGGGAAGCGACGCGGACGGTGTAGACCTTGTCGCCGGAGTTGGCCACATGGACCATGGTACCACCGTCAATCTCTTCGTGATAAGCCCAGTCGCCGTAGTTTTTCTTGATTACGGGCGGGAGAAAATCGCCGAAATGCGGGGGACCAATATCGGTGTCCCTCTTTTCCTTTGCCTCGGCATCTGTCATCCAGCCTTCGGGAATTTTGGCCTCTGCCATTACAATCCTCCTTATATTTCTATTTCTGTGTGGTTCTTAGTTGAAATCCTTCTCCGTATAGAAGAAGAACGGGTCTTTCCTGGGCTCGAACACCTGCTGCGGCTGCGGATCTACTCCGATGGTCTCCAGGAAGTCACGCATGCCCTTAACCTCGATAAGCTCACCAATACGCTCACGCGGCTTGGCGTTGTCATCCCACCACTCGATGATGTTGGAAATGACCTCGTAGAGATCGTCATAGGGCGGCTCAACTTTCATGAACGGAATGACGACCCAGCTCATCAGGGAGCCCACAACGATCGGGGCCTTGGCGCCGATGAGGATAGAGCAGCCCTTTTCCTTGCCGCCCTTGAGGGCCTTGGTCATCTTGGTGATGCAGTGCATGCAGCGGGAGCATTCCTCGTTGTTGATGGAAAGCTTGCTGCCGTCGTAGCTCATGCACTCGGTGGGGCACATGTCCACGATCTCGGCCTGGATGTCCATGCCGTTCTTGGCGTAGTTGGAGACTTCGTCCTGATTGATCTGGATGTCGCCCTTCCAGGTGCCGATGATGGAGCAGTCGGCGCGGGCGATGGCCGCCACGCAGTCGACGGCGCAGCCGGCAACCTTGATCTTGAACTTGTAGGGGAACATCGGGCGGTGCAGTTCGTCCTGGAACTTATGGGTCATCTGATGGCAGATCTCCATGGCGTCGATGTTCGACCATTCGCAGCGGGAAGCGCCCAGGCAGCAGCTGGGGGTCCTCATGGCGGAGCCGGAACCACCAAGGTCCCATCCACGGGAGGAGACTTCCGCGAAGAAAGGCTCGAGAGCCTCGGTACGGCAGCCCAGCATGACCATATCGCCGGTCGAACCGTGCATGTTGGTCAGGCCCGAACCGTACTTGTCCCACAGGTCCATGATGGTCCTGAGAGAGTCGGTCTTGTAGTAGAACCCGCTGGGCTGGTTGATACGCACGGTATGGAAATGGGCAACACCGGGGAATTCATCGGGGAGCGAGGAGTACCTTCCGATAACTCCACCACCGTAACCGAGAACGCCGACGATACCGCCGTGTTTCCAGTAACCACGCTTCGTCTTGTAAGACTTTTCGAGCTGTCCCAGCTCGTCATTGGACATCTCGTTAGTCGCCGCGGCTTTTTTGATTTCGGTAACGAAACTCGGCCACGGACCCTTTTCGAGTTCGTCCACAAGTGGCGTGTCGTACTTCTTCATCTAATTCCTCCTTCTGTAGTTTAATTGGCTTGTGTGCAAAAGAAATGCCCTTAAGCCTAATATACGTATATGTAAGGGGTCAAATAAAAAAAATTAATGCATAAATCACCGGAGCTTATGTTTTTGGCTCAGGGAAGAACCTGGCAGGTGTCTTGTGCCTTTAGTTGAGGGCGAAAATCTGACAAGATTACATAATGAGCTGTAAAAATTACATTTAATTAACAGGTTACAAAGGGCGAATGGGACTGCTCCGGTCCTTTTTGGGGTGGTTCCTGCTGAATGTTATATTAATGTTATATTAACGAAGGCCAGGGAGGAGGGCAGGAGATGGCCGGATCGAGGGCCGCATATATTGACCTGGGGGCGGATGAGCTGTCCCTGCGGGAGAGGCGTGCACGGGAGCTTCTTGAGGGCTGCCGCCTGTGTCCCCGGAAATGCGGCATAGACCGGACCGCGGGCGAAACGGGGTACTGCCGCACCGGCGACCGTGCCTTTGTGGCCAGCTGGGGGCCCCACTTTGGGGAGGAAACACCGCTGGCGGGCCGCCGCGGGTCAGGGACGATATTCTTCTCCAACTGTAATCTCGGATGCATTTTCTGCCAGAACTGGAGTATCAGCCACGGCGGAGAGGGCATGGAGATGTCGTCCGAGGCCCTCTGCGAGGTCATGATGGACCTCCAGGGCCAGGGCTGCCATAATATCAACCTCGTGACCCCGACCCATCAGGTGCCGATGATAATCGGCGCGCTGGTGCTGGCCGCGGGCAAAGGCCTCCATATTCCTCTTGTCTATAACTGCGGAGGGTACGAGTCCCTCGAAGCTCTTGCTATTCTTGACGGCATAATTGATATCTATATGCCGGATTTCAAATATGCGGATAACGTTCCGGCAGAAAAATACTCCGATGCTCCCGACTACCCGGAGGTGGCGAAAGCGGTGATCAGGGAGATGTACCGCCAGGTGGGCGATCTGGTCTTCGACAAGTTCGGAGTGGCGCAAAGGGGGCTTCTGGTAAGACATCTGGTCCTTCCCGGGGACATGGCAGGTACCGGAGAAGTTGTACGGTTCATTGCCGGGGAGATATCGGAAAACACATATATTAATATTATGGACCAGTATCATCCATGCGGGAAGGCTTCAGGCTTCCCCCCACTGGACAGGCGTATTACGCCGGGAGAGTTCCGCGAAGCGCTGGATGAGGCCCTGAGGGCGGGGCTCCGGCGTATCGATGGATTATGGCGTCCCGGCTAGTGCCCCATTTGACGAAGCTGTCTGAGGCGGGGTCCGGCTATGGACGGGAACCTTTCGTAGATCTTGCGAGCCTCTTCAAAGCTGCCCAGTGAAAGCAGGGCGTCGGCCTTCGCCATGTTAAAAACCGGATTATTGGGACTCATGGACAGGAAAAGGTTCTCAACGGCTATTATTTCATAAAAGATTCGTTTCTTGTCTATGCCGTACTTCTGAATGATCTCTCTGTTCTGGGGGATATCACGGACAAATATCGCGCTATTGTTCTGGATAAAGACCAGCTTCCACTTGTTTTCGAATGCCAGATTTCTCCCCATGGGAATTACATATCCCGATTCCCTGAACACCAGGGGGATGATAATGAAGTTTATCCCGTAGACGTCGAGTTTGTTCTGCCAGCCGGGATAACATTTCAATATGCCGTCTGCGGTTTTGTTCGCGTTATTGTCGATCGCCCGGCCGTCTATGAAAACCTTGTAATGGGGGTATGTTCCCCAGATGAGGAACCCTCCCCAGGTATAGTAATTGTACATGGGAGGGGCTATCCTGTTCTTCAGCAGAAAATCAACGGCTTTGGTGGGATACCATGGCGTTATCCAGTCTTTCGTGACTCCCGGTGTCAGGGCCTGCATTGATGTGAGACCAGTGTGGGCACCAAAGAGCAGTGTTATGATCAGCATCCCGGACGTAAGGATGATCGCAATCCTCCGGAAGGTCGCCCTCGGGGGAGAGAGCTCAAAAAGGGTTTTGCCGAAATACGCCGCCATGACGGGCAGCGAGAACATGAGTCCGCGTGCGTACATGTTCGCAAACAGCACCACAAAACTGACCGTGAAGAACTCTCTGAGGTCAATGGACTTTCTGAGCAGATATTTTGTCAGCATGGCAATGTACAGCACGACGGTGAAAATCCAGTAGAACATAAGCCATCTGTATCCCATGTTCTTGTAGAAATACGTTAAAGGCTTATATTCGAGTACTACCCCTCTTACCCAGTCACTTCCGGCCCCCCGCTTCCCGGTCATCGTGCCGATAACATCGGTCGTGAAGAGATTGAAAAGTCCGCTGAAGTACTCCCAGAACAGATGGTAAGCATTGGGGTTGAGGCCCGAGGTTATCAGGGCCAGGGTTGCGAATATGAAAAATCTGATATTGAAGGCCCCGTCCTGACGCATAAAATAAGTTCTGTAAGTAGCTTCCATTGCCTCACCAACCATGTAGATAACGATTATGATATTGCCCACGATGAAGCCGGCGTGTACATTTGACCATATCGCGGTCAGGACAGGAAGCAGAACATATGAGATATCAAAAGGTTCTCGTGTTCTTCTCAGACGTTCGAGTATGAGGATGGCAACCATGGCGAAGGTGAAGGAAAAACCCTGTGGGCGCTCGAACGCATAATAAAGGTTGATCGCGTTCATTGCCCCGACCAGAATGGTCGATGCGAACGCTATCCCCAGGCCCGCACCTTTTCGTAAAAGCCAGATATAGAGTATGACCATGGGAAGGATGATCAGGACTCCCCTCAACAAGCCAAGCCCGGCCAGTCCGAATGCCTTATATGATAAATAGGTGAATACCTGCCCAAGCCAGTGCGCATGGAGACCCTGCAGTTGCCGGTCGTTCAGGGGGGTGGGGGAGGTGAAGGCGAACGGGTCTTTCTCCGGAAGTTCCATATGCTTGACAATATATTCTCCCGATTCCAGGTGCCACCAGAGATCCGGGTCGTTCAGGGATGTATGCGTGCTGAGACTGAACAGATAGGTGAAAAGGATCACGGGCAGTATGATGGCGAATGCCAGCCAGTATTTTTTATAAAAGGCATAGCCTGCTTTTATTGTTCCAACCAGACCATAAAAGATATCAATGAGGATCTGAACGAGCCTGCTGCGTTTTTCTTTTTCTCGGGCCATGCCTGTGAAACTGCCTCCTATCGTTTTACTACCTCAGAGTTTTTTATGCCCAGATGGTTCTTTATGGTATTGATTATGGCGGAAAAGCGCAACCTCCAGGGCAGGCGGATGGCCTCCCTTATTATTTTTTTCGACATCTTGGACGCTCCGGTCGCGCGCTCGGTAAAGATTATCGGTATCTCCGTGACCTTGAGCCCGCTGGCCCATACATAATAGGCCATCTCGATCTGAAAGGCATAGCCCTCGGAACGGATGCCCTCAAGGCGTAGTGATTCTAGGGCCTTCCGTGAGTATGCCCTGAACCCGCTGGTCATGTCCGTAAGCGGGAGTCCAAGAATAGTATGCGCATAGAAATTGCCGAACTTTGAAAGCAGCAGCCGCTTGAAGTCCCATCCCACCACACTGATGGTGCCTCCGATATAGCGTGAACCGATTGTCAGGTGACTGCCGCTCTCGATGGCCTCAAGAAAGCGGGGCAGGTCCCTGGGATCATGAGAAAGGTCCGAGTCCATCTCGATAAAACAGTCGTAGCCCCGTTCGAGACCCCACCGGAACCCTTCAATATAGGCGGTTCCGAGCCCGAGTTTGCCGGGTCGCTCTATAAGATCGGCCCGGTCTTCCCCTGCGGTCAGTCCACGTGCTACCTCCCGTGTGCCGTCGGTGGAGTTGTCCTCTATGACCAGGACATGGAAGGGGGCGGCCTCCAGGACGGTCTTGAAAGTGATGGGAAGCGTATTGCATTCGTTATATACAGGGAGTATGACCAGTGTTTTCATTCTACGTATATTAGCAGATTTTAACCGTTTTTCTGTGTGTCGGCTGGAATGAGCTGTACGCATTCCACATGGGGCAGACGGGAAAACCTGATGCACTCATTGCATGATATGCAGGAAGCGCGGTCATGGCCCTGCCCGAACAGCAATGGCAGATCGGGCTCACGGATCAGGGGGCGGGAAAGGCCCACAAGGTCAGCCTGCCCCGACGAAAGGACCTCTTCCATTACCTTCCTGGAGCGCAACCCGCCGGTAAGGATTACCGGGATGGTGACATTTTGTTTGATCATGGCGGCGCCCTCCTGGAAATACGCCTCATCCTTTTTTTCCATGATGTCCGGCTTTATGGCTGTCACCCTTGATTCCCGCATGCCGCCGCTTACCTCGATGGCGTCGAGCCCCGCGTCTTCAAGCCTGTGGGCGATCCCCCCTGCCTCCTGTGGTGTTATACCACCCGGTAGAAGGTCGTCCACGTTTATTTTCATGAATACCGGATATTCCGCTCCAACCTCTGAGCGGATTGCCTTGAGTATCTCCTCGGCAAAATGGAAACGCCGCCCCTCGTCTCCTCCCCAATAGTCGTCCCGCCGGTTGGTGTGAGGAGAGAGGAAGCTGCTGATGAGATAACCGTGCGCTCCGTGCAGCTCGATTGCGTCGAACCCCGCCACCCGGGCGCGGAATGCCGCATTGGCGAATGCGTCCACCATGGACCATATCTCGGCGTCGGTCATGGCCTTCGGGGTGCTTTCGGTCGAAGGGTCGTATACTGCGGAGGGGGCAAGGGCCGGTTCTCCCCCAAGCATGAGCGGGGAGCATTGCCTTCCCCCATGGTTCAGTTGAAGCGCGATGATCCCGCCTGCTTCGTGAACAGTTGCGGCCAACCGTGTGAGCCCCGCAGTATAGAGGTCGGAATGGACGCTCAGCATTTTTCTGAGCATCCGTCCCGAAGGATGCACGAGAGCCCCTCCGGTGATAATGAGCCCGCTTCCTCCCCGTGCCAGCTTCAGGTACAGGTCAATAAGCTCGTCGGTAACATGGCCGTTCTCGTTCGCGAGCTTTTCGTAGGTCGCGGCCCGGACGATGCGGTTTCTGAGTTTCAGCCCTGCCAGCGTAAAAGGTTCGAGCAGCATTGGTTTAAGATATTCCTCCGTCTTGTGGTAACTTTATTATATGACACAGGGCGATACCATTGTTGCTGTTGCGACGCCTCCGGGAGAAGGCGGTATCGGCATTGTCCGCTTAAGCGGTCCGGACGCGCTCGCGATAACCCGGCAGATATTTCGACCGGCCAGGGGGAAGGGGCTCGCCCCCCGCCGTATGACCTACGGCCATGTCATTGATCCTGATGGCGGACAGACCGTCGATGAGGTCCTTGCCGTCTACATGTGTGCGCCGTATACCTATACGCGTGAGGACGTGGTGGAAATAAGCTGCCACGGCGGGATGGTGCCTATCAGGCGCGTAGTGGAGCTTACGCTGGAGCGGGGTGCCAGGCCTGCGGAACCGGGGGAGTTCACGAAACGGGCGTTCCTCAACGGACGCATCGACCTTGCCCAGGCCGAGGCAGCTCTGGATATCATCAGGGCCCGGACCGAGGACGCCGAACGGCTGGCACTTGAGCAGCTTGAAGGAGGGCTTTCAAAGAAGGTCAACGCCCTTCGTGAATCGCTCACGAACGTGTGTGCGCACATCGAGGCCTGTATCGATTTCCCGGAGGAGGAGATAGAGCCGTCCTCCCTCGAGAAGCTTCTTAAAAGGATCGACACCGCGACAAGGGAGGTGCGTGCCCTCATCGAGAGCTTTCATGAGGGAAGGCTTTACCGTGAAGGGGTACGGGTGGCAATAGTGGGCAGGCCCAACGTGGGGAAGTCCTCGCTTCTGAACGCCCTTCTGGAGCGTGAGCGGGCCATAGTGACCGAGGTGCCGGGGACTACGCGGGATGTCATTGAGGAATATCTCAATATCAGGGGCCTGCCCGTTCGCATAATGGACACTGCCGGGATAAGAGAGGCCCACGATATGGCCGAGGCAGAGGGGGTCCGCCGGAGCCTGAAGGCATTGGGCGAGGCCGACCTGGTCATCGGTGTTGTGGACCGCAGCGAGCCGCTTCATGAGCAGGACAGGGAAGTGATCGGCCACCTCCCGGATAGCCGGGCCTTGCTGGTGATGAACAAGGCTGATATGCCCTCCCGGATAGCCGGGGAGTTCGAGCTTCCCGTTGCCGAGGTTTCGGCAAAGACCGGAGACGGTATCGAAGAGCTGCGGACACTTATTTATGAGACCGCCACCGGTAAGGCAGCAAAAAAGGCCAGGGAAAATGTAGTGATAACGAACCTTCGGCACCGCTCCGCCCTGGCCGATGCCCTGCGCTCTCTTGAGGCTGCCCGCAGTGCGCTTGAGGAACAGCCCCTCGAGATAGCGGCCATGGAGCTGCGAGAGGCCCTCGATGCCCTGGGCCGTATCGTCGGGGCGGTGACGACCGACGATATCCTGGAACGGATATTTCTGGAGTTCTGTATTGGTAAATGAGCTTGCTTTTCCCGTATGTGTTGTAGTAATCTTACTAAGAAGCTTAAAGGAGTATTTTGTTGTCATGAAACCACAAAGTATCCGGCTTTGTGGTTTTTTTTATGACCGGCCTCCCTTAAGTTCAAGAATCTTGTAAAGAAGGAGGAACGTCACATGGCAAACGGAACGGTTAAGTGGTTTAACGAGACCAAGGGTTTCGGTTTCATCACGCAGGACGATGGGACTGATGTGTTCGCCCATTACTCAGCCATCTCGGGCGACGGCTTCAAGACCCTGGCCGAGGGCGACGCAGTGAGCTTTGATGTTGTCGAAGGCGACAAAGGCCTGAAAGCGGAAAACATCGTAAAGCTGTAAAAACGGTATCCGGCCCCGCTTCGCGGGGCCGGATTTTTCAATTGGTTGCTGGACTTCCTCTCTTTTTATCTCTGGTATCTCTCCGGCACGGTAATGTTGACATCGAGCGGCAAGTAGGAACTCAAACGGAAAAGGTAATTCAATAATGGCGAAGCGTTCGGGCATGTACAAAAGCGAAAAGCGCAGAAAAGAACTGAAACGCAAGAAGAAGAAAGAAGAAAAGCTCAAGAAACGGCAGGGCGGGGGGACTGGTTTTGACTCTGCCGAGGTGCCTGAACATACTGCCTCGCCGGAAAGCCCGGAGGCAGCAGCGCCTGCCGAAGGCCAGGAAGCGTCTGAAGAAGAAACTGAAGAGAAAACTGAAGCAGCTACTGAATAATACTGAGCACATCCCGGCGATGCCCATCCGGGCACGTCGTTTCAATTAAATCCCTGAAGTATTTTCCAGTATAAGGAGACAAATGTACGAAAGATTTTATGAATTCGGGCTCTCGGACGAGGTGCTTAACGCCATTTCCGAGATGGGTTTCGAGGAACCGTCCCAGATACAGAAAATAGCCATCCCGCCCGTTATGAAGGGCAAGGACATCATAGGGGTAGCGCAGACCGGCACCGGAAAGACCGCGGCATTCGGCATTCCCATAATCGAGAAGAACGTCCGGGGAACGGGGAAAAAGCCCGGCGCCCTGGTGCTGGTGCCTACGCGCGAACTTGCCATGCAGGTGGCCCAGGAACTGAACCGTATCGGCCGTCAGAAGGGCATGGTCGCCACACCGATATACGGCGGACAGTCCATAGAACGGCAGATAAAGAGCCTCAAGCGAGGGGTGGACATTGTGGTGGGCACACCCGGACGACTTATCGACCATATGAAGCGCCGCACGCTAAAGCTCTCCGACGTGGCCACGGTGGTGCTGGACGAGGCGGACGAGATGCTTAACATGGGATTTGTCGAGGACATGCAGACCATTTTGCAGGAGACTCCCGAAGACCGGCAGACCCTGCTGTTCTCCGCCACCATGCCCGCGCCCATCGTGAGGATATCGAAGCAGTACATGAAAAGCCCGAAGAAGGTGTCTGTTGACGCCAAGGAACTGGTGGCCGCGAAGATCAACCAGGTCTTCTATGAGGTCCGGGGGCAGGACAAGGTCAAGGCACTTACCCGCATACTGGACGTGCAGGACCCGGCGCTTACACTGGTCTTCTGTCATACCAAGCGTGATGTGGACGAGCTTTCGGGCAAGCTCCAGCAGATGGGTTACGAGGCAGGGGCCATTCACGGCGACTTTACCCAGGCCTTCCGCGACGAGATGATGCACAAGTTCAAGTCCGGGGAGATAGACATCCTGGTGGCAACCGATGTTGCTGCGCGAGGACTTGATATCAACGATGTCTCACATGTCATCAACTACAGCATTCCGCAGAACCCGGACGCATATGTGCACCGCATAGGCCGGACCGGCAGGGCGGGCAAGTCAGGTATCGCCATTACGCTGGTCACTCCGCGAGAGTACAGCCAGCTGAGGCTTATCGAGCGGGCAGCCAAGACAAAGATCACGAAAGGCAAGCTTCCCACTGTGGATGAGGTTCGGAAGGCGCGCGAGCGTGAGCTGATGGAGGAAGTGGACCGGGCGGTCGAAGACGGGAAGTACAAGCAGTTCTACCCGCTCGTGGGAGAGCTGATGACGAAATATGCTGCCGAGGATGTGGCCGCCGCGATGCTGAGCCTCATGGCCGGAGACCTTATGGTCGAGGACATCGAGGAACTCAGCGCCCCGCGCCGGGCGGGACGTGACGAGATGAGCCGCCTG
>JABAHP010008251.1_pt1 | contig 22361 bp, 20 predicted proteins | sample 7062081 | NCBI WGS metagenome assembly JABAHP01 (sample SAMN14534357, study PRJNA622989) | marine sediment metagenome | biome: marine biome [ENVO:00000428]; feature: marine pelagic biome [ENVO:01000023]; material: deep marine sediment [ENVO:00002113] | place: India: Gulf of Kutch | collected...
TGGAGTGTGGGGTGAGGTTCCTCAGCAGGTTTAGCCTACCGTCAGCTCGCCTTATCTCACTCGTCTCTAATTTTAAAGGTATGGTAAATTTATAAATTTTTGTCTCTGAACTACCTTTAGAATTTATGATTCTATTAAATTAAAATCAAAAGGTTCTAGTTAGTATTCTCTTATTACTATATTATTAAAAAAAAAATATAAAATTTTTAAGGATTAAGGATTCTAAGTGGTTCTTTGTTTTGGCATGAAATTATACAACCATAATGCAAACTCACGTGGATTTCGAGATTGCATTATTAATCTTCCTGGACCAGTTAATTGTGCAACTACTCCCTCTCCAGATAGGANNGAGAGGAATGTTGACTTTAATCCTCCTACTTTTTTGATATCGAAAGATACGCTAGACTCCATCGCTACTAAATGCCCATTATCACAATTAAATACATCCCCAGCTGCTAATTCAATTTCAAGAATTGCGCCCATTGCTCCGACAAACAAGTCACCAGGACTATTTAATGCATCTATTTGCAGATAAAATGCTCTTTCTCCACCAAAAAATGACCTTTTTAAGCCCAAGAAATTAGTGTTGGTTTCGAAATGTATTGAACTTGCCACAAAACACCCACTAAATAGAATCCAGCTGTCATTTTTATTTAGGGGAATATGCATTAAATCACCTGGGAATGCGGGAGCTAATCCTAAGCTACCATCATCCAAAGCCGTGAATGTATTCATAAAAAAGGTTTCACCAGCAAGCACCCTTTTAAGAGATTTCAAGAATCCTTTGGTTGCTTTCTTCGTGGAGATCTCTAATGTAGGATCAAAAAATATCATTGTCCCCCCTTCACATTGGATTTCCTGGCCTTTTTTCATAGCCACTTCTATATAAGAAAAAGTAGGTTTTTCTCTGACTTCAAATTCATATTCTATTCCTTTTGCCATATATCATCAAACCATTGTTTTATTAAATGATATTAGCAGTTATGTTATTAAAGTTTTGTATAGATTAGATTTTAAAGTCCTTTTATCTCCAAACTAGCGATTTATTTTAAACTTCTAAATACTAATAAATTAAAATCAATGGGATTAAATTTTATTGGAGATTTTCATAAAAAATGAGAAAAGTAAAACTCGGTAAAAACGGAGAAACTATACCGGTTCTAGGCCAAGGAACTTGGGGCATTAAGAATGGAAGAAGCAAAAAATATTATGAGAAGTGGAAGGCCTCACTCAGAAGGGGTATTGAACTTGGAATGACTCATCTTGATACAGCAGAACTATATAGTTTTGGTACTTCGGAGAGAGTAATTGGAGAATTGATTAAGGAATTTGATCGTGATGATCTTTTTATTACGACTAAAATATTTCCTAAACATTTTGGATACAAAGCAATGAAAAAAGCATGTTATAAAAGCTTAGAAAGGCTTGATATAAAATATATTGATTTATATTTAGTTCATTTTCCTTCATTTTTATTTTCTAAGATCAAAAAGCATATGAGGGTTATGGAACAACTGGTAAACGAAGGAAAAATAAGATATATTGGTGTGAGTAATTATTCTGTTGAACAATTTAAAATTGCGCAAGAATGCTTAAAGAATTCAGAGTTAGTTACAAACCAATTAAGAGCAAACATTTTGAGCCAAAAACATATTCATAACTCATTACCCTATTACCAAAAGGAAGGAGTCATTTTAACAGCTTATAGTCCTTTAAGCCATCGTGGCTATAAAAATATAAATGGAGAAATCAAATTAAAATTGGAAAAAATAGCTGAAACGTATAATGCTAGTATTCAGCAAATTGCAATTGCTTGGCTCATAAATCACGAAAACGTTATTTCGATTCCTAAAGCATTTCACTTGAATCATGTTGAAGCTAATGCTGCTGCAGTAGATATTAAATTAAAAGATGTAGATATAAAGAATTTATATCTATGATCTCTTAGAATTCTATGATTTTACATCTTCAAGTAATGCATATGAAAAAATATCGCAATATTTTTTAAATCCTAATTTTTTATAAACTCTTTCGCCTAACGATGAGGCCTGAAGCACTCCAATATAAAAGCCCATTTTAAAAGCATCAATTAGTGCAAATCTGCTAATGGCAAGCCCATATCCTCGATTTCTATATTCAGTTAAAGTTGAAACTGCGTGAAGTCCTGCAACTCCTGAAGATAAATATAATAACAATGTTGAAACTGGTTTTTCTTGAAAATATCCTAAATAGAATAAAACATTCTTTTGTAGGAACATGAAATTAAGATACTCAAGATCTACCCTTAAATTGAATACTTCTGAAACAGTGTTGGACCATTGGATGAGAGATTCCTCATTTTTTACTTTTTGGATGATTAAGTCATTTTCTATAAATTTCTTTTTTTTAATATCCTTTAATTCAACTGCCATTCCCGCTTGATGATAGACATTTGAGAAACCGTATTCCTCAAGTTTACTTCCTAATTCATTTGGTCTTGTCAAAGGTCCAATTGTCCACCCATTAGGAGCTTTTTTATTTTTAATTAAATCTCTAATATTTCTAACTTCATTTTCTAAATTAATATTATCAAAATTTACCCTGAATATACAATCTGGCCAATCTGATTTACTCGCTAATACCCAATTTACATTATCAATTCCACTAGTTGTGAAATTGGGATGATCAGAAGATTTAGTATAAAAATCATCTAGATTCTGTTCAATATATTCAGTAATTGAATCGGGAGTAATCTCTTTTATAATTTGTTTCATTTTCTTAAATTCGATTTATAAACGGAATTCAGTTCCTACAATTCCCATTACATGAGAAGGGTGACGATGCATAATTCTATTAAACTCAAAACCTGTACAATGCATTCCACAAGTTATTTCAGGATTTAAATTTTCAATGAAAGACACAATTTCTTCAATATCATCACTATTACTCATTTCTTTATGAAAACCTCCTATAAGCGCATAAATTTTATTAACTCCTGTTAATTTTTGGCCCTGTCTGATGATATTTATAAGACCAGTATGACTACACCCAGAAATAACTACTAATCCTTTATCCTTAATGTTTATATATAAAGCAATCTCTTCCCGGTAAGTATGTTTATCATATTCTGTTTTACTCGGTCCTATATATAATCCCTTTGGAAGCTCTCTTTCATCAGATATTTCAATTGGACCACTTGTTATTACCCCATTATACAATTTATTTGGAGAAGTTGTTTCAATTATTTTTACTTTTTTCTCTTGTGCATGATTATAAAGCAAGTTTCTATTGATTCTTCTATTTCTTCTATAAAATTTGATTTTTCCTTCCTCTTTTAATTTTTTAAATGAGGTTCCAAAATCATCAGGTGACAAATCATTTCCAGATACAGTTCCCGCGTAATAACAATCATCAAGACTAAGTGGACTAATATATACTTCGCTTCCCGCTTTCAATCTAGTGATTATTGGAATCAACCCCCCAAAATGATCTAAATGACCATGACTGATAATTACCTTTTCAATATCTTTGAATTTAATTTTAAATTGCATTAAATTATGAATCACTGTTTGCATATATCCTGCTGTATCAAATATAATAACATGATTTGAATCTGTTCCAAATATTTTAACCATCATTGCGATTCCATGTTCGCCAAGTGTCCCAAAAGAACCATGCCTAGGCTGGATTACTTTTCGTTTAATTTCCTTGTTAGTTGGTAATGTCATACTTGTCCTATTCGATGATATCACTTTTACAACTATCTGTCCACTTTCAATACTTCCAATATCCATTATTATTCAACTTAATGAATTTAATTTATAATATTTACTTATTGATTTCACCTAAAGCCATTCGAGCTAGATCACTTAATAGATAGTTCTTTAAACCTTTTCTCTCTACTTTCGAGCCCATAAAATCTTTGCACATGGGACAATTATATACACACACTTCTGCCTCATGATCAATCATATCTTTAATATTTTTATTTAGAGTTGGTCTAACTAAATTGCCTTTACCTAACCATCCAAATGGGCCTCCACAACATAATGCATTTTCTCTATCATACTGTCTGGGAACTCTTTCAACCCCTATTAGTTCACAAATTTCATCTACCCATTTATCAGTTTCAGGGATAAATCGATTAGAGCAATTTCTCTGATACGCAATTTTCATATTAAGCTTTTGGATTTCTGATTCATGCTCTTTTAAATAATTATAGACATACTCAAAAAGGTGAATTGGTTTGAATGGAACAACAATATTATTTCTCTGACAATATGAGGTCCATAATCCATAGCATTCATCATGAAAACATATCAATTCTTTTATTTTGTGTTTTTTTATGTTTTCTATTATGATGGGAAGTCTTTTTTTTATTAAAGAATCCCTCGCAATATGTTGAAACAATAAATTACAAAAAAATGCACGCCCACTTATGTATTGTAAATTCTCAAACAATTGTCCTTTCATTTCTTCCCCATGTATTCTAGATAAAGTACATTTATGAAGAACTGGTTTATCTGGGTCAATATTCTTTATTCTTAAATCATCGGGAATTTTGTAATGATCTATCATGCTTGTAATTTGTTTAGGAGCAATATTTAGTGAATTATATTTTTCTTGTAGTTCTGTTTTCAAATCAAACGGATGGGAGTCATAGGGGCAATATTCATCGCAAGCGAAACATGTTACACATTGCACCAAAACACATGAATCTTCTCCATTAATCATTTTTTCCATTTCAAGTTTTGCTGTTTCTTTATCAATATCCATCCACTGACATCTGGTTAGACAGTCAATATTTTCACATTCTGAACAGTGAGACTTATCAAACATATAATTATCCTTATTTTTAGACTTATAATTTAAAAAAATTGGAGATGTAATTTCTCTGTGAATTGATGGAAATAAATAGTAGATGTGAAATAAATGCTATTCAAAAAAAAATAAAAATTGTTTTGAAAATTTATTGAATAAATTCCTAAATTAAAAAGGCTAGTAATCCCGCTCCACCGCTGAATAGCAGTAAGAATCCCATGAAAATTGAAGCAGTAAGTGACATTACTACTAAAAGAGTATTTATACTTGGCCCGGCAGTATCTTTAAATGGGTCTCCAACAGTATCTCCTGTAATGCTAGCTTTATGAATTTCAGTTCCTTTTCCTCCAAGATTACCATCTTCAATCCACTTCTTAGCATTATCCCAAGCTCCACCTGCATTAGACATCATTACTGCGAAAACAAATCCAGATAATATAGCACCTGCTAAGAAAGCTCCTAAAGCAGCAACTCCAAATAAAATGCCAACAACAAGCGGTATAACAATTGATATTATACTAGGAGCAACTAATTCTCTTATTGAACCCCTTGTAGCTATATCAATTGTTTTACTAAAATCAGCAGCTTCTTCACCAGTAAGAATTTTTGGATTAGATTCAAATTGTCTTCTAATTTCATCGACCATCTTTGCTGCGTTTCTTTGAACAGCTCGTATAAGTAACGCTGAAAATAAAGCGGGAACCACTACACCTATGAATCCTCCGATTAAAACTTTTACATCTAACAAATCTATAATTGTAATTCCTGCTTCTTCTGCAAAAGAAAATAATAATGCTAACACAGTTAGGTTAGCGGCTCCAATAGCAAATCCTTTTGTAATTGCTTTAGCAGTATTTCCGGCAGAATCTAATCTATCAGCAGTACGGATAATGTCATCACCTAATTCTCCTTGTTCAGCAATAGCCCTAGCATTATCAACTATGGGGCCGTAAGCATCGTTAGAAACTATAGTTCCTACAATTGCTAACATACCAACAGCAGCCATTGCAACTCCTAAAAACCCATCAAGAATGAATGCAAAAGCCATAGCAAATGATATTCCTATTGCGGGAGGAACAACGCTAATTAATCCATATGAGAGACCAGAAAGTATTACTACAGCATGTCCTTCTTGTGCTGCGTGAGCCATATTTCTTGTTGGTTTTTTATCATCTCTTGTAAAATAGTCACTGGTGAAACCGATAATTAACCCACTCGCTAAACCTAACAAAACAGCAAAATAATCTAACCAAATTTTTGCATGATAACTTGGATCTAATAAAGGATCTAACATCATTAAAAAAGCAAAAAGTGCCCCAAGTCCAGCAAAAATAAGTGTAGAGAAGTAGGTCCCTAAATTTAAAGACTTTCCTGGATCTTCAGAACCTTTCCATTTAATAAAGAAAATTCCTATGAGAGATGCTATTAATCCAACACCCGATAATACAATAGGATAAATAATAAAAGATCCTGAAAGATCTCCAGCAACTAATGCTGCTGCTAAAATCATTGCTGCAACTATTGATGCCACATAAGAATCAAAGAGGTCGGATCCCATTCCAGCAATATCTCCCACGTTATCGCCTACATTGTCAGCAATCGTTGCGGGATTTCGTGGATCATCTTCTGGAAGATTATATTCTGCTTTTCCAACTAGATCTGCACCTACATCAGCAGTTTTTGTATAAATTCCTCCTCCACATTTCATAAAAAGTGCTATACTACTCGCTCCAAAACTAAAACCTAGTACGATTAAAGGATTTTGAAAAATCCAATAAAGAGTCGATACTCCAATTAATGCTACTCCTACAACTGCTAATCCCATAACAGATCCTCCAAAAAAGGCAATATCAAAACCTTTCTTGGTTCCTATAGTACAACCTTGTGCTGCTCTTGTATTTGCTTTCACACCTACGTACATACCTAACCAACCAGCTAACATAGAACCGATAGCTCCAATTAGATATGCCAAACCTTGTTCCCAATTAAGGTCTCCACTTAAAATTGGGATATTACCTGCGGTCATTTCAGTAGGTAGAAATAATATCAGGATTATAAAAAGAACACCGACAAAAATCCCCAAAATTTTATATTGAATTTTTAAGTATGTTGTAGCTCCTTTCTCGATATATCCAGCTACTTCGACCATTCTTTCATTCCCCGGATCTTCCTTTAGAACTAACCTGCTAAAATAATAAGCCATTACTATTGATATTACTCCTGCAATTAAAGCAACAATTAAAATTATTGGTACAGCCATAATTTTTCACTTAATTTTTAAGTATTGTTTTTAGATTTTTTTTTTTTTAAATCAGATTGATAATAATAACACTCAAAATTTCTTAAATCATTAAAATATTTTGAATTTTAAAATAAAATAATCAAGGTATCAAGTTCTATTTATTAATGTAGGATTTTAAGAAAAAAATTAAATTAATGTGTTTTAATATCAAGTCTATGGTTTTAGAGGATATATTATATTTAAAAATAAATGAATAATGTTAATATCAATTGAATTACTACCCAATTGTGAAGACTTATAAAAACCTATTACATAAAACTGTGTTTAATAGTTATTTCTTTTAGTTGCATTTTTTTCTTTTATCCACAAAATATTTTCCATGAAAATTATTCTTATGATAAAAATATTAGATTAGGCTCAATCTATCCTGATTATTGGCCTACAACAAATTGGATTACTTCTTCACCTGAAGAACAGGGAATAAATTCTCAAAAAATTCTTGAGATGGATAATTATGTGCAATCTGGAACAGTAAGACTGATGGTAGATTCATTATTAATTTTAAAAAATGGATATCTAATATATGAGAGTTATCCTTCTGGTGTATTCGATGCAAATGATAAACAACATTTATATTCTTCAACAAAAAGTGTCTCATCGACTCTTATAGGAATTGCTATTGATAAAGGGTATATTGGAGGAATTGATGATTATGTTGTTGACTTTTTTCCTAATAGGACAATAGAAAATATGGATTCAAGAAAACAAGCGATGACATTAGAACATTTATTAACAATGACAGCTGGTTTTCAATGGGAAGATATTGTAAATTATTTTATAATGATAGCTAGTTCTGATTGGACGCAATATGTATTAGATCAGCCAATGGTAGATTCGCCTGGTTCGTCTTGGAACTATAATACAGGTGTGTCTCATTTACTTTCAGCAATTCTAGAACAAGTAACTCCCAATGGTGCATTAGCTTTTGCAGAAGAGTTTCTTTTTGAACCACTAGGGATAACAGATTATAATTGGGCACTTGATCCTCAAGGTGTTCCGTTCGGTGGGGCACAACTCTATTTGAACGCAAGAGATATGGCTAAATTAGGTTTTTTATACTTAATGGAAGGAAAGTGGGAAAATCAACAGATAATTTCAAAAAAATGGATAATGCAAACCATTAGACCTTCAAAAGTCCTTCCAGTTGAAATGGAACCATATATAGGTTATGGGTATCAATGGTGGGTATTATTTTGGGGAAAGGTTTACTCTGCTCGAGGTCTTTATGAACAAAACATCTTTGTAATTCCAGATATTGACATGGTAGTTGTAACCTCGGGCAGTTTTATTAGTTTCGATCCAACTGCTCTATTACAAACTTACATATTTTCCGCTGCAGGTTATATTATACTTCATCCTTATGTTCAATTGTTAATTCTTTTTCCTTCCTTGACTCTATTGTTTATCATACCATTTTTTCTTAATAATCGAGGGCTTAAGAAGAAATTATACAGAGCTTAATATGAATTCATTAATTTTTTTTTACTCTCACTATCTTCCCTAATATTAAAGTGAATTTCTTTTGTTACCACATTATTTAAAAATTCTCGAATTAAATATTAAGCATATAAAAAATCATTATCGTGAGAGCCTATTTTTCGATCCCATCACTCAAAATTATTTATTGGCATTTTCTTATGCTTGAATTTTCTGCTTTTAGCCAATATTTGTAATTTTTTGAATGAGAGTGGTAGTGATTATTATCAAGAGAATCAGCAGATTAAACTAAGTTCAAATAACTCAAATTACTGGCCAACTACAGGTTGGAATTTATCTACACCAGAAAGTCAAGGTATTAATTCTCAGAGGCTTCAGGCTATGGATCATTTCATCACCTCTAGTGGTTGGAGACTTAGCATTGATTCCTTACTAATTATAAGAAATGGATATCTTATTTATGAGACTTATCCCTCCGAATTATATGATGAAAGCGAAAGGCACCATTTATTTTCAGTAACAAAGAGTTTTACATCAACTCTTATAGGAATTGCTATTGATAAAGGGTATATTGGAGGAATTGATGATTACATTCTTGATTTTTTCCCCAATAGAACGATAGATAATATGGACCCAAGAAAACAAAATATTAAAATTGAACATCTACTAACGATGACAGCTGGATTTGAGTGGTCAGATAATGAAAATTTCAATCCTATGTGGGCTAGTAGCGATAGTGTGCAATATATCTTAGATCGCCCTATGAGTGATTCACCAGGTTCAAGATGGAATTATAATACTGGGGCTTCCCATCTACTTTCAGCAATTCTTAACCAAGTGACTCCAAATGGTACATTAGAATTTGCAGAAGAATTTCTCTTTACGCTTTTAGGTATTACAGATTATACTTGGTCAGTCGATCTTCAGGGAAATCCTAATGGTGGTACACTTCTCTATTTGAGACCAAGGGATATGGCAAAATTAGGTTATCTATATCTAATGGAAGGGAAATGGGATAATCAGCAAATAGTATCTCGAACATGGATTACTCAAGCTAGTAATCCTTCAGTTGTATTTCCACGTTATATGTCAACATTTTCAGGTTATGGGTATCAATGGTGGGATCTTTTTTGGGGAGAGGGGTATGCTGCTAGAGGTAGTTATCAACAGAACATTTTTATACTTCCAGATATTGATATGATTGTAGTTACTACTGGGTATACTGATTTCAATCCAATTTCGTTATTACTAAATTATATATTTCCTGCTGCTAATTACATCATACTCCATCCCTTTCTACACCTATTTATAATAATCAATGCTTTAGGGCTTGTATTTTTTATCCCATTTTTCATTAATGACAAAGGGCTTAAGAAAAAATTAGGGTATCGCAAGAAAGATTTGAAATTTTATAAAAAAGAAATTTCGTCAAAATAAATACTTATAAACTGATACAAATAATTAGAATATAACTAACTTTTATTGAAATCTGAGGTAAAATTTTATGTCTCAAAATCAAGATGAGAATGAAATTACAATACGAGATCAAATGAAAAAGTTCCTTATTAAGGGTTTTTATGGTTTTAATACAATTTTATGTTTTGGTTTAGGAAGACGGTTGGGCATCTTTGATTATCTTGATGAGAAAGCTATAAAATTATCTGAAGCTGGTTCAGTTTCTTCAATATCCTTCACCCGAGAAGAACTCTCCAAAGCTCTAAATTTAGATCCTGATTATTTAGATGCTTGGATTCATTTGTCTCTCGAATGTAGTATTTTTGAAATTGAAGACTTACAACAAAAAACTTTAAAAACAGCACCATTTGTGTATGAACTGCTTATCAATCGTAATCATATGTTTTATATTGGTGATCCAATGGGTTTTTTCTATTATTTTGCCCCGTTGCAGGATGAAATTTTAGAATTCTTTAAAACAGGTAAGGTTATGGGTATTGATGACTTATCTAAAGAAATTCTTATGGATGGGCATCGCTCAAGTGCTAGGGGTGGTGTTTTGGTTGAGGGGTTATTTTCAAAGCGTTTTAAGAATTTAAGCAAAAAAATTCGCAGAGAAGGTAAGATTCTAGCAGTAGGATGCGGTTATGGATTTAACATAGTGAAATGGGCTGAAAAATATAAAAGAACACGATTTGTAGGATTAGATATTGATCCTGAAGCTATAAAATTTGCTAAGAAATTAATAAAGCAGCATAATTGGAATGATAGAATTGAAGTTTTTGATATTCCTATTAATGAATTTGTTAAAAGAAGTAAAGACAAATTCAATTTAATAATGTTAAATCAAGTACTCCATGAAATGGATCACAAAGAAGAATATAGAAGAAGTGTTTTCAAAGATTTATATTCATTGCTGGAAGATGATGGGATTTTGATTGTAGGGGAAACGATGATTCCAGATACGTTTTCTCCACAAAAAGGTTTTCAATTATTTGAAATAATGCATAAATTTCTCGAAGCTAAATATGCAAAATTCTATAACGAGAAAAGCTTTAAGAAATTTATTGAATCTACACCATTCAAGAAAGCTGAGTTTGTAAGAGATAGAGCAAATTATTTCTGGGCGTTACAAAAAGAATAATGAATAGTAAAGAAAAAAAAAGAATTTAAAATTAGGGAGCAACTGTTATTTGCTTCTTATCAAAATCATCAGGATTTCCGCCTTCTTCGAGGAATTCTGCATAATTTTTTAAACATTGTAATAATAATTCACCAGCTTTAATAAGGACTTTCTCATTTTTCTCATCATCAAATTCACCCCAAATTGTGGTTTCTACCATATTTCCCTTGGGGTTTAACATATAACCCATTGAATTAAAGATTCCACCTTCAATATTCATTGAAAGCTTTTCAGGTTCAATAGTTTCAGTGCGAATTGTAGTAAAGTCGCCCACCGTTGATTTTACATCAAATTTAATTTCTGATATCTTTGTAATATCCTTTACTGCGAGATTCCATTTAGGTCCTTCCATAGTGTTATTTAAAATATTAAATATATCTCTTTGAGGAGCATTAATTTCAATCTTTCTTTCTACACGCGGCAATTTTTCCACCTTCATATTTTATTTGAATTCAGTTTTTGTGCATTATACATTTATGACAATTATGTTTATATACATTTGTGTAACAATAAAAAATAGGTTTCTGATTTTCCAGAAGCATCAGATTAGGTAATTTCTATTCTTTAATACTTACAACAAATTAGAAAGAGAAAAATTCATCAGGCAAAGTAATTTATTAATCTATTGCTACCAAATTGATTTATAATTGAAACTGTTTCAATATCATAATATTAACTTAATTAGGATTTTTTACTTAATATTATAATAATGGAAGATAAATAATAAGTAAGACTCTACGTATATTCTATATTAATGTAAGAATAGTTCTAAGAAGGGAATTCTATGGATGAATTAAATTGTGAAATTCTTATTATTGGTAGTGGCCCTGCAGGATTAACTGCGGGAATATATTGTGCTCGTGCAAATAGAGATGTTATAATTCTTGATGGTAAGGAATCATCTTCTCTAACAAAAACAAGAGAAATTCAAAATTGGCCTGGAGAAATTGATATTAAAGGTAAACATTTATTAAAGAAATTTAGAACTCATGCTGAAAGTTATTCTGAGAATGTGAGAATTATCAAAAGTGATGTAATTTCACTTATGCTAGGGATGGGGATAAATAGAATATCAACGAGAACTGCTAATATAACTTCAGATGTTGTTATTATTGCCACGGGTAGAGGCACTCGAAAAGAAATAATTAAAGGAGAGGATTCTTTGCTTGGATTTGGTGTTTCATATAGTGCGTTGTGGGATGGACCGATGTATAAGGATAAGGTAGTCTATCTATATGGAAACGATGAAGAAACCTTAGATGATGCTTTAGCTCTTCAACAAATGGGTTGTATTGTACGAATAATTACTAATGTTGGGATTGAAAAATTACCTGAAAAAGTATATAATATAAAAGAAGCAGGAATCGAGATTTTTGAAAATCTAGAAATTATCGAAGCAGTTCCAGATTCTGAAGGAATAATTAACAAAATTATATGTAAATCTACTATAGTTGATTCAGAGGATTTAAAAGATATAAAGGAATTTGAATTAGGTTGTTTATTTATTTTATCTCATATATCTTCTAATTCAATTTTCAAAAAGGCGGGAGTAGAATTAGATGAAATGGGAAATATTAAAGTGAATGATGAACAAAAAACAAATCTTAAAGGAGTTTATGCCGCTGGAGATTGTACAGGAGGAGCATTCCAAGTTATATTTGCTGTAGCAGAAGGTGGACGTGCAGGAATAAATGCCTGCAAATATTTACGACAATTAAAAAAAGAATAACACTGATAATAGATTCTATTTCACTTTTTATTTAATCCAAGAATTTATAAAAAAAATTGAAAAAATTTAAACCATTATTAAGATTAATATGTGCAAACTTGAATAAGCTATGAATTGAAGTGATTTAAAATTGTCTAAAGAAAATGAATTTGATCTTGTGATTATTGGGGGTGGTCCGGCAGGGTTAACTGCTGCAATTTATGGGGGAAGAATGGGATTAAAGACAGCGCTTTTTGAAGGCAAAGGTTTTGGAGGTTTAGCAGGTACTGCTCCTAAGATTGAAAATTATCCCGGATTTGAAAGTATTAATGGTNNGAGGCAACAAGCTGAAAATTGGGGTACTACCTTTTTCTATAGTGAAGTTAAAGCAATTAATCCAGATGAAATGAGTGTCACCAGTTACAGTGGAGAAACAAAGGGAAGGGCAATAATAATTGCTACAGGATCCAAGCATATGTCACTTGGACTATCTAATGAGTTTGAATTGGTAGGTAATGGAATTTCTTACTGTGCTACATGCGATGGACCTTTATTTCGAGATCAAGTTGTTGCTGCTGTCGGAGGAGGCAATGCTGCTGGTCTTGAAGTAATCTATCTTTCAAATGTAGCAAAAAAGGTTTATCTTATCCATAGACGTCATTGTATGCGAGCAGAAGCATGTATAGTCGATGAGGTTGATTCATTACCAAATGTAGAACCAATGTATAATTGTGTTATTGAAGAGGCAAAAACTAAGGACGGAAAACTAGGAGAACTTAAAATTAAAAATCTTGAAACTGGTGAAATTTCTAGTATAAGTGTAAATGCTCTTTTTATAGCAATTGGAGTTGAAGCGCAGAGTGATCTAGCCAAAAAAGCCGAGATCGAGCTTCATGATGATAATTGTATCAAAGTTAATAAACATCAAGAAACTAATTTCCCTGGTATTTATGCTGCAGGAGATGTAACAGGTGGAATAAGACAGGTAACAACTGCGGTTGGCGAAGGAACTACTGCTGCAATGAATGCATATCTCTTTATAAAACAAGGTTGGTATGGAGAGGGATTATCAAAATAACTATCTTTAGGATGTATATACCTACATATTACACAATAATTTGTATCATCTAGATAATTTCCATATAATATGGAGAGTTACAAAATTTCTGATTTTATAGAAGACTTCTTAATAGCCAAAGAAGTCGAAGAAGGATGTGCTTCCTCCACTATTAAAGCATATCGATATGATCTTCAGAAATTTATGGAGCTTGTGGGAGATCTCCAAATTAATTCTCCCCTTTTACGCCAAAAAATTCGTTTATTCTTGAAGACATTAAGTGACCTGAACTATACTAAGAAAAGTATTGCAAGAAAGATTGCTTGTCTTCATTCTTTTTTTCGATTTTTAACTTTAAATGAATTTATGGAAAAAGATCCTATGAGTACAATTAAAACTCCTAAAATCAAACTTGAAGAAAGCTTACCCAAGTTTTTAAGAATATCTGATATGGAAGTGATTTTCAATAAATTAAAGGATCGAAAATTATTCAATTCTCGTAAAAGTGAGCGATATTATTTAATTATCAGGTTATTGTATTCTACAATGGCTAGAGTAAGTGAGTTATGCAATATAAGAATTCGAGACATTGATTTTGAAAGAGGTTATATAAGACTTCGAGGAAAAGGAAATAAAGAGAGAATTGTACCCGTTGATCAAAAAACTCTAGAAATATTTAAAGAACATCTTAAAAATCGGATAAGTTATGATTCAGAGGAATATCTTTTAGTAAATACTAGAAGCCAACAATTAAGCCCACGAGTTATACAGACAGATATTAAAACGATTAAAGAGAAATGTGGATTCGCGGATTCTAAGATTATCACACCTCACGTTTTCAGACATACAGGAGCAACTCATCTAAGACGTTCTGGGATGGATATTAGTGAATTACAAGATATTTTAGGGCATTCAAGTCCGAATACAACACGAATTTATGCTAAAAATGATATAACTAAGTTAAAAGAATCTTATTCTCAGATGCATCCTTTAAACAATTTAGATAAGTTGTAGCGTAAATCAATATTTTTAATTAAAAAATTTTTTATAGAAAAAACATAATTTAACAAGTATAAGAAAATTTATACTTAAATTGTTCTTTTATTACTTATATAACAAAATAATATACTACGTTTACTCGATTTACCATGGACGAGGATGAATTCAGAAAACAATTCATGAAAAAGTCGGTTTTTAGACAAGCAAGTTCTCTTGATTTAAGTTATGTCCCAGAAAAATTATATTGTCGAGATGAAGCTCTAAAAACATTGATATTTAATTATAGAAGAATTATGGAAGAAAAGGAGCAACCTTCTATTAATTGTTTGATCTTGGGGAAGGGAGGAGTTGGGAAAACTTGTACAGCGCGATTTTTTGGTAAAAGTTTTAGAACAATAGCAATTGAAAATGATGTTAAATTGTTCTTAGAATATTTTAATTGTATCAATTTCCGCTCCAAAAGTAAGATAATCAGGGAGCTCCTTGCCAAATACCAACACGGAAGCGGACGCGGCTTTTCGGACGACGAGGCATTAAAATTAATTCTCTCGCAACTCATTCGTGATAAAGGCTATATGCTATTAGTAATTGATGAGATTCATCTCCTAAAACCAGATGAAGTTCTGGCATTTCTGGATATTGCTGAGACTTTTGGCCATCAAAATGCCAAATTATCTTTACTTTTAATTTCAAGAAGTAAGGATTGGATGACAATAGAAACAGAAAGAATATTAAGCAGATTAAACGAAAAAATAATATTAAAACCATACGATTTTGATGAATCTCTTCAAATTTTAGAATATCGTAGTGAACTCGCATTAAAAGAGAATGTCATTGATAATGAACTTCTAACAATGGTTTCTCAAATTGTAGTTGATCATAAAAATATGAGACATGGTATCGAGATTTTGCGGAAAAGTGGATCATTTTGCGATAAGGAAAGTATGGATCGCATGAACGCGGATATAATTAGAGAAGCTTCTAATGATGTATATCCTACTTTTAGAAATGATATAGTAGATCAATTAAAAGATCAAGAATTATTAGCATTGTACGGAATTGTACGTTCATTAATTGATAAAGGTGAAGCGTTTACTTTAGTTGATGATGCATTCGATGAGTATAATGCAATATGTGAGAACTATTCAATAGAACCTCATGTTAAAATGAGTTTTAGAAAGTATGTTCGCCAACTTACTACACTAAAAATTGTTGCATCTAAAACCGTAAGAATTGAAGATGCCACACGTGGAAGGCATTTAGAAATCACCTTATTAGATATACCCGCAGTAAAGCTACTTGAATTGTTAGAAGATATTTTTGAAAAAAAATTCAGAAGTTAATTCAAAGGTTTTAGCATTTTATCAATATGACTCGTTTTTGGATTTTTCTCTAAAAATATTTCACTTCGCTTGTAGAACTTCTTTATTTTTTCTACTTTTAATATTTTTCTTTATCAGATTTGGAGGAAGAGTACCATTCTAGCCATTCTTTGCGTCGACTTTTCTTTTGTTGAAGATCATCAGTATCTGTTATATTTTCACTTCTTACTTTTTGCCAATATCTATCTAACTCATGTCTTGTTAGCGATAATCCACATGATTGGCAAACTACTTGCTTTATGGCTGAATGATATTTCATAAACCCTCCACACTCAGGACAACGAGCCATAATAAAATTTCAATTCTTGTTAATTTATTATATTAATAGAATTAATTAGTGTTAAAATATTTTTTGACATAAAATATAAACTCTAATTATTTGTTTGAATTAATTATACTTTTTATAGGGTATTGAGAAATGAAATCAGATGTATTTTATTTTACTGCTCGAACGCACTCTCATGAGCAGAGTATGAGTAAATTTAAAGGCATTTTAGCATTAAAGAAACTTGAATTTGACCAAAAAATTAAAAATGGCAATAGAGTAGTAATAAAAACACATTTTGGAGCATTAGAAAATACCAGATATCTCCGTCCGAGTTATATACGTTTTTTATGTGATTATGTTAAAGAGATTGGTGGAATTCCATCTGTAGCAGAATCTTGTGGATGGGGTATTCCAGAAAGTGTTTCTGGTACTCATACTGAGTATTCTGGTAGAGCGACTGAAAAGGAATATTTAAAAACTGCTCTAATACACGGATTTACTGAGGAGACCATGGGGGCTCCAATTCTAATGCTGGATGGAGAAGATGGAACCGATATTGAATTACAAAAAATAGAAGGAAATCGATTTAATGAGATATTAATAGCTGGACGTTTACGAGAATTCGATTATATGATATTAGCTACGCATTTTAAAGGACATGCTGGTGCTGGTTTTGGTGGTTCTATAAAAAACTTAGGAATTGGATGTGTTTCAAAAGGTGGGAAAGTTGAAGCTCATACAGGAAAAACTTTTGAATTTAATTATGATAAGTGCAATCCTGAATGTAAAAATTGCATTAACATTTGCCCGCCTAAAGCATTGTCCAAAAATAATGAGAATAAATTAGTTTTCGAGGAAGAAAAGTGTAAATTTTGTTATATGTGCGCTTCTGTATGTAAAGATCAAGTAATTAATTTAGGCAGTGCATCTCGAGAAGAATTTATAGCTCAAATGGTAGATAATGCCCATGGTGTAGTTGAGTATTTCGGTAAAGATAAAATTTTTTATATAAATTATGCAATAGATATCACATATCAATGTGACTGTACAGGAGGCTCTGACATACCTTTTGTTCCCGATATTGGAATTCTAGCGTCATCAGATCCTGTAGCCTTAGATCAAGCTACTGTAGATCTTATTCATAAATCTTCCATTAGTCCTCATTCAATTCTTACTGATGTAGAAAACATTCCAACTCAAGGACCTTTTGAATGGCTTTCACATACACCTCGCTTCAATCCTGAATCAGGCGAGATGGATTATAACCCTGATGGAAATGCTTCAAAACACTGGAATATACAACTAGATTTAGCTGAAAAAATTGGCTTAGGTTCAAGAGAATATAATTTGATAGAGATTAAACTCGAGAAAAAAGAAAAAAAATAATTCAATTTTTTATTTCAAAATTTTTATTATTTTAATTTAGTCTTTAGAGGAAAGCTTTCCATGCGTTTGCAATATCTTCTTCGTTAACTTTAAACTTACTTCGGAGTTTTTTATATCTTAAGTTATTTATAAGACCATCTTCCCAAATGTTATTTATGCCTTGCACAATCGCTTTAACATAATCTTGGTTTTCAGTGAAAATATCAATTTTATTTACATGATTATCTGTGCTATAGGCAAGATAACCTGAAATCTTATCAAGAATTTCGATGTATATATTTGCTTGTGGAGCAAAATAAAAAAACTTAGCACTTCTTCCACCAGTAGTAGATTCACTTATGATTGCTGAAGAATCTACCTGTTTAATCCAATCTTCCATGAGATATGCCACATCTGGTTTAATTTTTGAGAATTTTGCTTTAACTTTCCTTGGAGAATAATAAAATGTATATTGTGGCTTACTCATCATTCCTGATTTTTTAGCACGACTTTGAGCTTCTTTACCCATTAGTTTCACCTCTATAAATTTTTATTATTTTGATGTTGGGTAAGAAATATAAGTAAATTCAACTATTTAAATCAATTTAACAACAACGTTAAGAGAATTTCAGTATTTCAAGATGATACTGTTAAATTATTAAACGCCATATATGGAAAAAGAGAATTTTCAAAAAATTCTCGCTCTTTTGAAATGTATTGACAATCTCCAAGCATTTTAATAACATTACCACTAATATTGCCAAGTTTAATTGGATATACTAATTCTCCATTTTTAATATAGTAGCCATTTCTAATTTCTGCACCAAAAGCTCCAGTGAGTTTGCTTGGAACTAAATCCGAGAATTGTTCTATAAAATACCCTTGACTAATCTCTGAAATAATATCATTTAAGTTCATAGTCCCTGGAAGAATTTCAAGGTTACTTATTCCATTATCTAAAGTTTCAGTGATGGTTCTAACACAATTTCCCGTAGAATTTTGTTTTGAAAGAATGGCATATCTTTGATCATAAAGGTGTTTCTGGAAAATCCCATTCTTGATTATCTCTGTTCTTTGACGCGGAGAGCCTTCAATATCCCATCCATTACTTCGAAGTCCACCATTTAATAAGCCATCATCAGAAATAGTGATTTCTTTAGAAGCTACTTCTTGATCAATATTAAATTGAGAAATTTTCTGATAATTAGCCCTTCCAGAAGCATGATTTTCTATTACAGGATTCAGTGCTTTGTTTAATACTTGAGGTGAAAAGATAACTGTTGAGTTTTCTTCCGGTTTAGGAACCTTCGCGATTAAAGAATCTTGAGCTAGCTTTGCCCAATGTGGAACCCTCTCTTGAAAATTTAATTGATCTTTATCCTTAACAAATAAATAAGGCCAATATTCTGATATTTTTCCGTTTTTTTGAGCTTTCAAGGAGAATTCTACAAAAAAAAATGTCTTTATATTACTCAAATCAAGACCATTACTATTTCTTAAAGATATGTTATCTATATGGACACGAAAACGCCCAAAAGTTGGTTGAATGTCTTTATACTGTTTTATCTCGGAAATTAATTCTTTAGCTAAAGTATTTTTGATATTCAAGGGATCTTGAACAATTTCGTTATCTGAAATTACTAGATCTTGAAAAGAAGCCTTATCAGGAAAATAAAATTTTGAGCTTATATTACTTCTTGCTATTGAAATACAAGTATCAATATTTCTTTCAATGTCTTTAGGATTTACTGAATTCCCTTTTACTAATCCAATTCCTGTTTTATCCTCCTTATGAGTGAGTATACGTAAAAAATATTTAAAATCATTAACATCTCTTTCATTATCGACATTATCCTTTAGAAAAATTGATTCATATGATTTTCCATCAACAAGAAAAATCTCATAATCAGATATATCCTTTTTCTTTATTTCTTTTTCTATAACATCTATTTTTTCATTATACATTTTTATATTCACCCTGGACTAATTAAAACCTCATTGATTCGAACATAACTACCCCCATCGCTAACAGGTATTTTATCAGCATGACCCTTTCCACATACACCCCCATGTAATTTTGTAGAATCTTTACTTATTGCATCGATATTTTGCAATACTTCCAAGACTAGCCCGCTCAGAGTTATTGCTTTTAATAATTGTGTCTTTTCACCATGCTCAATAAGATATCCTTTCTTAGAAGTACATTGAAGAGAACCTCCTATTGGATCCTCCATCCCAAAATAAGAATGATTACACATTACCCCTTCTTTAATTTCTGATATCATTTCTTCTAGATCATAACCTCCTGGTTCAAAATAAGTATTAGACATTCTTGGATGAATGACATGAGCATAACTCTCTCTCCTTCCATTTCCTTGAGGAGATCCATTTAATACGGAGGCGCTTCTTCTGTCATAGATAAAATTTTTTAAAATACCATTTTCTACTAAAATATTTTTTCCTGCTTTTATTCCCTCATCATCAAAAAAATAAGATCCAATCTGATTTCTCATATTAGGGGCATCACATATTACACATATATCTGAAGCAACTTTTTTATTCAATTTACTTTCGAGATAGCTTCTACCTCTTAAGACTTGATCAGCTTCCAAACCGTGACCGAAACTTTCATGTGCAATAATTCCCGCCATTCCTGGATCTACAATTACCGGAAGTTTACCAGATGGAGTATTTTTAGCATTTAACATATCTAGAGAGTTGTTCGTAATTTGCTCTAGTCTATTGTTGGTTAACTCATCAAATATTTCAAAACCCCCTTGACCTTCAATTAGCGAATGATCAAAATCAACTGTATTACCTTCTTTAGCAATAGGAAAGATGAAAAATCTTAAACGTGGAATAACTTGTCTTAACTGACTTCCTTCATTATTCACAAAAATACGAGTTATTTCAGATTCTTTGTATTTTAATTGACACATTACAATCCTTTTGTCGTAGTTTTGGATGAAGTCGTAAATTTTTCTAATTTTCTTTATTTTTTCTTCAATGGACATTTCTCTTGGGTCAATTTTAGGTTTAATTTCTTTATTTAGGGTCCAGCCTTTAAATTCTGCTATTTCTTCACCTTTATTAATTATTTTAGGTATCTTTTTAATAGCATTATTTAAGTCAGAAATATTAACAAAAGCTACTTCTCTCCAAGTTCCATCAAATGTTCTGGCCACAAACCCAGAAGTTTTTACATTTACTGAAATAGTTTCTGTAGAAGGATTTTTTTCTATATATGTAACAGATTGTGAATCGTATAATATATCAAAATATTGGTTTTTTCGCTTAAAACTACTTGCAGTTTCTTCAAAAGCAGAAATAATCTGATCATGAGAATGATCAATCATGTCTAAATAAATTTGAGATTAAATATTATGTTTATTTTTTTTATGTATCAACCTTAAATTGATAAATATATCATTATCGATTTCTTAGAGAAATATAAGCAAAGATATTATATCTCCAAATCTTCTTCTAAATCTGATGATTTCCCATGGGATTTCGAATTCTTCTCTAAATAACTTATCCTTTTTTCTAAGATAGTCATTGTTTCAATTATGTTATTAAGTATTTTATTAGTTTCTCTAATCTCATATTGAAGATCACCAATTTGATTAAGAATAAATGATAAAACCTTAGATTCTCTTACAGGTTCTATTAACCAGTTAATAATATTTAGCAGGAATTTTCTATTGTCAAATGTATTTATCCCCATTCTTGAATTTGACGTAAAAATATCAATATCTCCAATAGCTACAACCTTACCTTGTCCAAATTCAGTGTAAGCGGCAACGATCTGTTGGTTCTCTTGATCTTTTGTCCATTCTTCAGATGTATTGTTGTAAATTTCTGACCAAACAGACTTATCGTTGGATTGTAATAAAGGTTTTACCCCTTTACTCAAAAATAAGGAACACGCACCTCCAATGATAAGTTCTCTTAAATTTTTTGTAATTTGGTGTTTTTCGAAATCTTGTATATGTAGAATACTTGTACAATTTTGATTATTACTATTCATCTCTTTAATTATATTTTTTTCAAAAAAGATCCCAAATTTACCAGAAATATCATTTAAATTAGTTTTTTGAAGGTAATCTGCCCCATATTCACTTAGTAATAATAATCCTCCACCATTTCTAACATGATCAACAACATGTTTGATTTCTAAACTTGAAAAGAAATCATCAATTGGATTACCAAGAATTAAGAGGTCAATATCTTCCAGTATTTCCTTAGTAATGGAGCCACCTTCATTTTTTTTTATTTTTAGATCCAGCTTTTTGAGGAGATCAAGGAATTCAGAAAATTCTTCCTCATCAATATTTAGCATTTCATTATGAGCAAGATCGAATAGAACAGTTTTCTTTAAAGTAGGCAAGATTCTCTAGAAGGAGGT
>JABAHP010007240.1_pt2 | contig 22333 bp, 32 predicted proteins | sample 7062081 | NCBI WGS metagenome assembly JABAHP01 (sample SAMN14534357, study PRJNA622989) | marine sediment metagenome | biome: marine biome [ENVO:00000428]; feature: marine pelagic biome [ENVO:01000023]; material: deep marine sediment [ENVO:00002113] | place: India: Gulf of Kutch | collected...
GCCGCGGTGCTCTGCTTGAGTTCGACTGCCATCTATGCGGCCCTCCTCATCCGATAGTAGTGCATGATCGGCGGCACTGTCACTCCTGGGGCCATCATGATCATAGGTGCCATAGGGTAGACGATCTTCGCGGGATGGTCACCCCACGTCGGACTGTTCTGGGCAGTCATGTGGTAGCCGTCCCACTCATCATTGTCCGTTCGCAACAGCGTCCAGTAAGCCACCAAATTCCCTGGACGTATCAGCGGCGGCGCGTACCCATCACCGAGCGCAGCAGCCTCGTCATCATTGAGTGCGACATTCCAGATAGCCGCCTCTGCCACTCTGCCACTTGTAAATTCAGAAACCGTATTGTTCCACACAAGGGCACCTATAGAGGTTGTATCCACGTTGCCGTAAACCACAGCAGTATTGGCAGCGGTAGATGTCCCTTTGTTGCCGCCATCCAGGTACACACGGAGATCATTGTAGTTTGCGACCACACCACAGACATGATGCCACGTATTCACAGAATACGCCGAAGTCGATTCCGCCGCAGCAGTATTGCTCGAATTAGCATATTGAAGACGGACAGGCCACGGATCTACAGCCTTTGCCACCAAGCTGACACGATCCACCGTCGAGGATGCATCTGACAGACAAAGGAGAAACTGACTTTGCTGCACATCTACATTGAACCAACAAGCCATCGTGTAAGGCTCGGCACTGATAGGTTTGTCGGTTATCTTGAGATATTGGCTCGATGCATCATCAAATAATCTGGCCACCAGATTATGTCTCCCGAAGTTCCAGAAACCTCAATTCCGCGTCCCCCGTCGCCCCATCAGAGCCAGCAATCCGCGACCACTTGAGCCTGAACCCCTCACCCACCGCCACGCTGTCCATCTGCGCTCCGTCCGTGAAGGCAAGACTGTCGACGATCACACATCCCGCCGTCCCGGCGACGGTGTACAGGCTGCTCACAGCGGTGGCGAAGCTATCCGAGTCTATATCCAGTTGCCCATCGCCAATGCGTTCCCAGGCCCCCGCCCACGCTACGCAGCTACTCGTTGCGGAACTCATCGCCCAACTAACGTATGCTGTGACCCCACCACCGCCATATACCTGGGGCATCACCGCGCTGAACACCGCGCTCTCCGAGGCCGAGGCATCAAAGTCCAGCACCGGGTGCTGGTTCCTGCGGTCCGGGGTAGCCCCGTCCGAGGCCGTTGCCACCGGCTCATTCGCCTGGGGCGTGAAGATTATCAGGGTGTCACCGCTAGCCATCAGTCCACCTCCCCGAACACCTGCCGAAGGAAGGGCAGCGAGACTCGCATCAGCGCCACTGCACAGAACATCAGCGTCTTCTGATCCTGCGTCAGCTCCGTCTTGGCTGGCTCTGGTAGCGCAGTATTGTAACTAACTTGGTTATCATCAATCCAAGTATCCGTTGCATTGACTGCTGCCAGTAGTTCTTGCTTCGTGAGATCCCCCAGTGACTCGAACAAACCGCTCCAGTACCGCATCAGCCCACGCTGGATTCGTTCCCTGTCTTCTGCGGATAGTTGTGCCATCCCTACCCCCTACAGTGTGTAACTGTACCCCACTGAATATGTCATTGAGCTCCCCGAATCCGCCACCACGTTCACCCGCCACGTCCTCGGAAGCGGCAGGCTCACCGACTCGGTATAGTCCTCCACTGCCCCCACCCCAGATCCACCGATGGGGTAGACGACATAGACCGTATCCCCAGTGGCAGTTATCGATGCACTTTCCAGGAGCGTCGTATAGCTCGCCGTGACCGGATTCTTACTCTGAATCTGGAGGGTCAGCGTCTCCGACCCGGAATTGGACTCCACGTCCAGCCAGACCGTCACTCCTCGCGCGTTGTAGTTCGTCTGGTCGTCCGACGCGCAGGTCGCCGTCCGGGCGCAGGCCGCCAGCAGCGTCCCTTCCATACTGTCGTCGTAGCCCAGCGGAACCGTCATCAGGTTGCCGTAGCTGTCCGTATGAAGCCATACTACGTCCAGGTTGTTGACTGCCGTCGGAGACGATTCGTAGTATCCCCCTACGAGCAACGGAGCAATGTCCGACCCGCTGGTGCAGGCTGAAACCGCCCCCTGTCGTCTTGGAGCTCCTATTCCTTTAGGCATGTTCCATTCTCCCCGCCGCACCAGCGGCTATGCAAAACAGCCCCCATGCACAGCAAACAGTGCGGACCCCGCAAGCCGCCTGGACGCCGTGATGAGAGCTGGTTGTGGTTAACATCTCAAACTCCTAGTGTCTTTTAAGCCCAGGCGGGAGTCCACACCGGGCATGATGGTGGCCCTATTCGTTATGGGATCTTTCGTGACTCAGCAACTCGCTGATGCTGTCGTACCCCTTGCTGCACCGCGACTTGCGGCAATAGTAGCGTATCTCCTGCCTCACCAGCGATGTCCGGGCCAGCTTGTCGTCGTTGGGCGCTCCCCCGAAGGGGATCTCGTCACCTTGTCGTAAAAATACGTCATTCGAGTATCTGAACGGCCTCGCGGCAACGAAAGTTATCTCAGCCTTGAACGGCATTTCCCTACCTTTCCAGCCGTGCCTCAACCGTGACATGATTGCCAGTGGGTTGGGACACAAGTGCGATCGCTTCCAGTCCTTCCCGTTCCTGTTCTATCCGCCGCATTGCATCCTTGATGCGACCCGGCTCCATCTCACACCCTATCCACCTGCGCCCCAGGCGCTCGCAGGCCACCATGCACGTCGCCATGCCGGTGAATGGGTCAAACACCAGATCACCCGGCGATGTGTAAACTTTCAACAGCTCGATACACTCCTCAACAGGCACGCCGGACGACCAGTCCGGTCTGGAGCATTCTATCTCCCACGGGCTGTCCAGCCTGGCCATGCCCGCGCCATCCCCGCAAAGCACGCCGATGATCACTTCCTTCCCCGAATAATTGACTGTTGGGACCTCGACCACTCCTAGAATGGTAAACCCGACCCGTTCCAGGGTGGGCCAGTGCTTCTCCGGCCAGCCAGGTGATCCGTAGAGCATCAGCACCCCACCGGGCTTCAGCGCCCTGGCGAAGTTGACCATCCATCGACGTTCCCGTTTCCGGTGCTTCCCCCTCGTATGGATCGAAGGGCCCGTCAGGATGGCATCGGCCCAGTGGGGCTCGATGGAGCGTATGAAATCCACGCAGTCTCCCTGATGGATGATGCCTATCAGGTCGTCGGTGAATCGTCCCATTACAGCGTCTGGTCGAACTTGTTCTTGGTGTAGCCGATCTTCAGTCCCACAAACATGAAGTCGGAACCAGTCGTCGAGCTTCCGCTCGATGCGTAGTCTATGTGGAAGCCCATCATATCGCCCACAGCAGGAACGTCAATGTCGGTCGCCAGTGAGCTGACGGTGATCATGTTTGCGTCAGAAGCACCAGCTGTCAGCTTCGTCGCCGTTCCAGCATAGGTTGTCCCCGCATCTCCAGTGTCAGCCGGTGAATACATGCTAGCGTTCAGCGTGATTTCAGCGGTCTGAGTAGCCTGAGCTGTGTCCGCACCCCACACCACGCAGGCGCTGAAGCTCGCGCTGGAATCGAAATTATCGGGTGCTGGGTGCCAGGCATAGATGTTGACGGTGCCGGATGCCGCCTCCGTCGCGTCCATCGAGATGATCGGAAACATGGAGTTCATCTGGCAGGTCGCGTGGGCTGACGCGTTGGTAACGTCCCATTCCATCGGCCCGATCCAGAAATAGTCGTAAACGCGGGCGTTGCCGCCCATCACGAACTCGTCGCCCGATTCGTCCCACATCAGCGACGCCCCAGCCGTCGCACCGTGGAACTTGATGTCGTAGCCAGTGTCGTCGTAGCCGAAGGTCACCGGCCCGTTGAACTGGGTCGTTCTCCGAAACTTATCCGTACCCATTGATCGTCTTCTCCTCCCTGGATGTCAGACCCCCAGGGTTGGGTCACTGCTCATCGGCTGTCAGACCCCCGATGAAGAGGTCACGCAGGGGGATACAGACCTCCCCCTGCTCAGGTTTGACCGTTCACTTATGCCACGGCTCCAGAGAAGTAATATCCACAATCCGTTGCAACCGCCACCGTATCCCACCAGCCAAAGGCCTCCACCACGTCAGTGTGGCGCGCTGAATCCCTACGCCTGCTGATGATCTGCGGGCCAGTCCCGCCCATCCCACCGTCCCATACGAAGGTGTACCCCGCGCTGGGAGTGAGCAGGCTGGGCCTCGGAGCCACGTAGGCCAGCAGTGCATTCTTGCCAGCGATGAAGCTGTAGCTCTCACTCCCGCTTAGCTCGATGCCCGTGGTGTAGATGGCCCTGGCCACCAACACCCTGTCCACGCCGATGATGCGGGCGAACAGATCCTCGGTCATCACGCCCATCTGGCTGTACTTCACCCGGTCCAGGAAGTCTGGGTGATCCTGCAACTCGTTCCAAACATTGTACCCCATAAGAAACAGGTTGGCCTTGCGCCCAGTATTCTGCAAGATCGTCTCGGCCCCATCATGGATGTCCTGAATTGGAACGGACGAAGCGAAGGTGTCCCAGTAGGTGAAGTCGGTGCCGCCGGTCTTGTCGGTGCCCCACACGCTCGTGGTGAAGAAGTCGGTGAAGAACTTCACCTCGCGGCGAAGCTGCATCTTGTCGGTCACGATCTCCACCGCTGCCCGGTCCAGGTTCATCTTGTATACGTCGTCGGCCCCGGCCCTCTTCTCATCTGGGATGTCGTGCCCAATGGCGAACCCGTCGGCGAAGTAGGTGTTGGTGGAGTCGACGTTGTAGCCGATCCTCTTCGCCTCTTCCCCGGGGGCCCGACGCTGCGCCTCGTCCCGGAACCAGTCCGCCTTGTCGTACTTGGGGTAGATGTCGGACTGCTTGGACACGCTCACAAGCGGGAACACCTGGTCGGCAACATAGAACTCGTTGCGGTATGCGATTGAAACTTCGGTCAGTAACGTATCTACATGAAGATCATTCAGCGTTGGCGATGCCATGTTTTATCCTCCTGGTTATGGCCATCGCCTGTGTGATAAGCCCCTCCATTCACCGCGCCTTGTCGATCTCTACATCCCAGCTGATGACCTTCTCCTTCAGCACATAGAAGGTCATCTCCTTTCCCTCGGTGTTCGCCCAGATCTTGAACAATCCCTCGCGCGGTTGGTCAACGAAGTCGAAACCCACCTTCGTTCCTTCTAGGGCCTTAGTCCTATAGCTGGGATGCTCCCCCTGGACATAGGCCACTTCGATCCTGTTCATGTCGATTCCTCGCCGCCCATCACTCAGGCCAAAGATAGTTGTCGGTTATACGCCGTCAGAGCCAGTCAGCACGGTATTGGGCCCAGTCAGCAGAATGCTGATCACGCCCGAAGCCGTCGATGACTCCAGCGCCCTGGCGAAGCACGGGCAGGCGTCCGTATATTGCTTGATCACCCTCGCGCTGCTGTCCACCCACAGAGCATTCCAGTAGGTGACGGCGCACGCGTTGTGGAACAGTGCTTTGCAGATGTCTCCTGGCACATAGGACACTTGTGCGGTCTCCCCCGACCCGGGCTCGTTTTGGAGGATCCCGATGGGGATCTCAGATGCCGAGCCGTCGGGCAAAGTTACCTCACTTCCCGAAGCCAGATACACCGCGTAGTACTGCTTGGCGGACAGATCCGGCGATGCGGTCACGCCGGGGAAATAATCCGTTATTCGCTCGAATGCCATGGTCACTTACCTCCTGCCAGGGACTGCTCGCGATAGGCGTCGTAGCCCCCCATTTCCTGGACGGCCTTGGCGAGGGCCTTGTCCAGCGTCAGACTGTCGTCGGCCTTGCGCAGCTCTTCGGCTTTCTTGAGGATCTTCCGCGTCGGATCCTGCTCGCCGGGCTGGGAGCTGCCCTTCTCGGAGAAGAGTTCTCCCTCCTCGATCTGAGCATCCTTCGCCTTCAACGCTGTCATGACGGCCTCAAAGTCCTCGCTGTTTGACTTCTCCAGTCTGATGAGGACCCCCACGTCCAGACCCGCGTTCTTGGCGATGGGCTCCAGTTCTGCCGCCCGTTTCTCCTCGGCCATCCGGGCTGCTTTTTCCAGAGCCTCCTGGGCTTCCTGCTTCGCACCCTCCAGCTGCTCCTGAGTCTTTGTCAGATCCGCTTGCGCTTTTTCGATCTCCTCCTGGTGAGCTTTCTTCAGCTCCTCCAGGGCGGGATCGACTTCCGGCTCCGGCTCTTTCTCCTCTTCTGCCTTGACCGCTGGCTCCGGATCAGGTTCTGGCTCCGTCCGAACGTCATTTTCTGGCTGTGGCTCTTCTTCCTGTTCCTGATCATTGCCGAACAGGAATTCCACAACCGCCTTGGTGATGCGAGCAAGGCCGTGAACGTGGGTGATCTCCAGATCCCCCTCTTCCACCTGCTCGATCTCAGTGAGGACGTCCAGTGCTTCTTGCTTCTCGTCCATATCACCATCCTCCCGCGACTTCATCAAGAAAAATCGCTTGCGGTTGGCCCCGCGCTTGACGAGGCCCACCCTCTCCACATCGACGTCAAATAGTTCCGTGATCTCGGGCATAACCGCCCCCTTTGTGCAAAAAGAAAAGGCGACCCAACCTTAACAGCTGAGTCGCCCACATCTCCCAGAATTCCGGCTATCCAGTTTGGAATTATTATACTACACCATCAGAATTTTGTCAAACTTTTTAGCGCAATCCCATCAGTCCGCGTACCCGATCGCCCGTAGACGCTTCAGTACCGCGTCCTCTTCCTCCACCGTGTACTCCGCTCCATCCGGCCAGCCCATCAGCATCCGGAGCTCGGCCACCTTCGAGGCAAATTCCACTTCCCCTGCCAGGTTCCGCTGCTCCGACGGATCGCACAGCGCCATGTACAGCTCTGGCTCCGCCCACACCTGCCGCCGATGCTTCTCATAATAGCTCCAGAAATACGTGCGCACAGATCGGTACCGCCACAGCCGGTCATAGTCGCCCAGCATCTTCCGCTCCGACCCCATGCTGTAGCCAATGACCTTCTCCCGTAGGCCGTGCCCTGGCACGGCCCCCTCCCGCAGATAGTGCGACCAGTCCACTCCCTCCGAATGAAAATCCACGCCGCACAGACCTGCCAGCGTCGCCGTCAAGTCCATATGCTGGTGCAGGGCGTGGCACTCCCGTCCGCCAAAAGATGGGTGTGAGTACACCAACGGGACGTGCGTGAGGAACCACCACAGCCCCTGCCGGTGATTCCACATATCCCGCTCCCCCAGCCCCTGCCCGTGGTCCGCCGTCAGCACCACCACCGTATCCGGGCATTTTCCCAATACTGCCTCCACTAGGTTCGCCAGTGGCAGATCCAGCTCCCCGATCCTTCCAGCGTAGTTGTAGTCTCCGCTGAGGTTCGGCTCGTGCAGGTCCATGGGCCTCAGCAGCGCGAACCAGGGCTCGTCCAGCTTCAGCACCTCCCCCTGTACCCTATCTGCGTCGAAGGTCCGCCACCCCAGTTTCACGAACTCGCCCACGCCACGATAGTAGAAATCGCTCAGTCCCTTCGGCAGCCCGTCCGGGTAAGTCACACTGGCCAGCAGCGTCGCATACCCTACCTCACCCAACGCCTGCGGAAGCGTCGGGAGGTCCGTCTGCATACACTGCGTCATCACCCCGTGCGTGTCCGGGTGCGTCCCCGTCAGGATCGATGCGAAATTGCCATCCGACATGGGCCCGGTTGCCCAGGCATTATGGAACAATGCCTGAGGATTCAGCGCCGCCAACGTCCGCTCGAATCCCTGGACATGGTCGTACCGCAAGCAGTCCACGACTAGCAACAATACGTTGGGCCTGTCCAGGTCATCCCCCATACACCGACTCCCTTCTGCCCCCCGTCGTCTCAATCGTCTCCCGTCTCGGAATCACCTGCCGAAACGCCTCCATATACGCCGCGTTCCTCTCCTCCGAGAACCAAGGCACCCGGTAGTCCACCTCCCAGGGCGATGTCTCCCTCGCGATCTCCCTGTCGTCCGCCGGCAGCTCCACGTAGTTCGCCAGCTCCAGCCGCCCGAACTCCTCCAGTGTCGTCGGTTCCCGGTACCCGTGCGCTTTTGCCACCTCCGTCATCGCGCACCCTGGGTATGGCGTGAACCAGTTGCAGGTATAATCCAGGTCCTTGTCCTCTGTCAGCATCCGCGCCAGCCAACGCCCCACCCGCTCCAGATCCTTTACCCTCTCCGTTGGGTTCCCCAGCAGCAGATGAAATCGCAGCCCTACCCCCGCTTCCTTTGCCCTCCGCAGGATGGGCACGCATCCTGCCGGGTCGATGCGCTTGTCCATCAGCCGCAGGATGCGCGGCGATACGTGCTCCAGGCCGACGTGGATCAAATGGCAGCCCGCTTCCGCAATTCGCCGCCAGTCCTCCAGCTTGAAGGCTCCTAGCGTGTCCACCCGCCCGTTCGCCCGCCACCTTAGCCCCAATGGCGCAATGGAATCCACGATCTCCATCGTTCGTCGCCGTCCCACGAAGAACGTCCCGTCGTCGAACTGCACGTTGCGAATACCGTGCATCGCCTTCATCGTCCGCAGATCGCCCGCTACCCGATAGGCCGGAAACCGGCTGTATCTGTAGCTGTCATGCCAGTAGCAGAACCCGCACGTCCCTGGGCACCCGCTGGACGTGGCGTAGTTCACCGCCATCGTCTCCGGGTTGAGGTAGTCCTCCACGCGTAGGAACTCGCCATCGAAATACGGCAGTGGTGGCAGGCTCCCTACCCCCACTGGCTTCGGCGGCATCACCCCGTGCCGGAACTCCTGGCACAGGTCCACGATGGCCAGCTCGCCCTGGCCCATCACCACCGCGTCCACCCAGGGGCTCGTCAGCGTCAGGTGCGGCTTCGCCGACGGGAATGGTCCCCCGAACACCACCGGCACGTCCGGTCTCTCCTTCTTGCACCACTGCGCCAGTTTCAGCGCGTTCCCTAGCTGCGATCCTGTCGCCGTTCCCACGCCCACCAGCGCGGCGTCGTCTATGTGTTCCTCCAATATTGATAATGTGCGCTCCCTGGAGAACCTGTCGTCCGCTAACACCGGCCTGTACCCCATCGCCTTCAGCGTCGAAGCCAGGAACACCATGCTCGTAGGCAGCCACTTCCACTTGCTGTACTGCCGATAATTCGGATACACCAGCAGCACGACATTCTTTTCGCTCATTTTCCTCCGTTTCAGGCGTTGGGTCTGGCGGTGACAGTATATCCTACGATCTCGCGGGTCCCATCCGGCAGGTCGACCCACGTCCACTCGACATTCTCCCCCGGCCTCAGCCACACGCCGATCAAGGCTGTGGTCAGCCGTTGGGGCCACACCTGTGGAGCGGGAACCCACCGTCTTTCACCCGTCAAGGTGGATGTGAACTCGCTCAATCTTCCCCCACCCCAGCCCGTGACTTCCAGCGTTCCAACTTTCTCTTGGCGCCAGCCACAATCTCTGCTGGCACGCCCTTCATTTGAGGAAGACGCGAGGCGGCGTTTCGCAGCGCCGCCCGGTAGATCGGGCCGCCTGGCGTGGCCCTGATGGGTAGCTTGCACTTCGCTTTGACTTTCTCCTCACCTGACGGGTTGTAGTCGACCAGACAACACCTGCAATAATCGGATGCTGACAATCGGTTTGTAACGCTCTTGTCCCATGAAGCGTTGGTGAATGAGGCTTTGTTGACCACTTCCAGCAGAGTCGGTACTGCCTTTTCAACCTCCAATTCCACTGACTGTCTCATACCCTTGCCGTAAATGCTGAAAGACCCAATTTCACCCTCTTGCGCCTGTCCCTTCAACTCATCCGACTTCAGCAACACCACCAGCACCCAGTCCCCGGCCTTGATAACGCTGGCCCCTCCAGCATATTCTGCTTCGTAGGTAACAGGGTTGATGTAACATTCAACTACAGCGGCTTCATCTTCTCCCACGCCCCGTTTGTGCTGGAGGTCCAGCCGGTGTCCGGCCAGCATGAATCGGTGACAGGCTTCTTCAACCTCTCGCTTGCTGATCACGTCCCCCTGAGTGTCCACGTCCTCTTCAGTGGGTACCGCGTCGTAGGGACTGAGCACCACGCCATAGATGAGACCTCGGAAGTCGTCGTACTTGACGATGGGGACCTCCAAACCCTTCTTGAGCCGCCACCTACCATCTACCTTTTCGTAGTCCCTGCCTACAGCCTCCCATGCCGCAGCGAAAGCCTGCTGCTCCTCTGGGTATCGCCCCACCGCGTCGTTGAACACCGCCATCCAAATCTCCTGGCCGTGCTTGGGCAGCGCCATCACAGCATCCGGCAAGGTATCCGCAGTGTAAGGCTTGCTTATGGGTTCGAACTTGCACAGCCTACGGCGTTCCATCTCCCCCACCAGCGAATCATGTATGCCGCCCAATTCGTCATCGGTTATCTGCGCCAACACATCAGCAGAGAGCACGACAGGCTCCATCACCTGCTCCTCTGGTTCGGGTTTGGGTGAAGTCTTCCCCCCGGCGTGCCCCCGTGCCATCAGCCGGGCCTTGTTCCACGTCCAATCAGATATCCAAGGGCGGAGCTGCTCGACGAGTTTCTTGTAGTAGGTTTCTGTAGCCATCACCAACCTCCCGCTGCCCTGGGTTCCCGCCACCTGACATACTGGATGTCGTATTCGGGTCCGCAATTCACGAAATCCCCTGCCTTCAGCGCCTGCAGCACCAAATCCATGTCTTTGCGCAAAACGTCCACCAGCACCCATGCGTCCGCCGCCATGGCGTAGACATGCATGTCGTCCGTCGCCACTGCCGGAATCGAGCAATTCAGATACTTGAAGGTGGGCCATCCATGTTCGGTAGTTTCAACTAGATGGAGGCCGAACTCTGCACACATCCGGTTGACATCATCAACGCTGTTCTTGTACCGAGCCGGATGATTCAGAATCCACAATTCCTCCGAATCCCCTTTGATGTGGTTCACATGTTGGCCCACCCTCGCGTCGTTGGAAAGCTCGCACCCCTCGAACACCATCAAGTCCGGGTCGGACGCACCCGTGTAGTGGTTGTGGTCGGTTATGGCGATGAAATCATATCTCAAGACCTTGTACAATGCCAGCACCTCATCTACAACGAGCTGACCATCGGAGTTGGTTGTGTGAACGTGCAAGGAGCCCTTCAAGATCATCCTTTCGGACCCCTGTACTCCAAGTGACATTTGCAATTGACCAGACAAGCAGTGTGTCCTGATCCCGGTACCATCGACCCGAAAAAGTCTATGGGCACCCAGCCATGGGAGGCATTCTGCACACAGTCTTCACAGTGCTCAGCGGGCATCAGTGTCCACTTGTATTCTATCATGCCCTGATGTAACATCTCGACGAGTTCCGACACGCTGAAAGACCCCCGTGCAGCAGCGCCATACATCAACGCCCTGATGCGGAATCTGTCTGTCCACGGCTGGCCCTGGTGGGCCAGGAGATCGTCCACGAACCCTCGGAGATAGTCGTACTGCTTGCGGATCTCCGCCCCGACGCGGCCCCAGTCCGATTGAGTCATGAGGCTCACGTCGCCCTTGGCTATCACGGCAGAAGTGGTGTGCAGCGTCTTGATCTCATGCTTCATCGCTTGCACCCAGTCCACAAGCTCGATGCTTCCCTCCCGCAACTGAGTCATCAGATCCGCCACATTGGCGTTGAACGCCTGCTGACGCGCCTGCAGCAAAACCCGTTTGACTGCCGGGTCACGAATGACGGGCAGTTGTTTGAGGATGTCAATCAGGCTGCTCACCCATCACCGCCTCAAACTCCCGCGCTGCCCTGTCGATGTCTTCCTGTGTGATTTGCCATCCCGAAGTGACTTCTTCCGGCATCGGTTCCCGACCCATGATGACCCAGGGCTCATCGGCCTTCTCCACTTCTTCTTCCCCGGGAGTTTGCTGTTGGGTCTCCAGGGCCCTGGATCCGACGGTGCCGGACCTAAATGTGGGTTGGACCCCCTCACCGGGTATTCTCGGCGGCAGGTTCGCCTGCGACCTCACGTGATCCTCAATGTCAGTCAAATCCAAGCCAGCCTGCCCGAAGGCCATGATCAAGTTTGACAATTCGCCTATGTCCACCCGATGCAGACCCGACGGCTCGATATAGGGAGACTGCTCAAGATTCCATCCGTTCAGCTTCATGAGCCTGGGGATGGCGTGCTGATTGACAGTCTCCGCTATCATGTTGGCCCATCCGTCCAGTGCCTTCAAGAACATGTCCGACTGGTCTTTGGACAGAGCGTAGGAGCCAGACCGCATGTCAGCCCCCAGCATGACGAACTGGGCCAGCACCGCCATAGCCATGCGGCGGTCGTAGTACTGCAACATCTCCACCAACTGCAAGGACCGCTGCCCACCACCGCTGACCAGCTCGAAGAGCCACCCGCCTGATTCAGCGGCATCCAGCGTCGTGGCTTTGGGCCCCGGTATCGTCAGACCGTAGTACTCGTCGACCCGGACGCGCTCCACCATCTCCTTGGCATCAGTATAATCGTCAGCCGTGAACCCCGGTGGGAGATAGATTACGGGCATGCCAGCGAGATCGCGCTCGACGCCGATGCCCATGATGACCTCCAGGTGCTTTTTGAAATAGTAGGACCGATACGCATGGCGCAGAACCGAGCGGCCCTCGGGGTTGTTCTTCTCCACGCGGGTCCTGAATAGCAGCGCCTTCTCGATGGGGATGTAGAACTGCTCGTAGGTGGGTGCGGGGCGCTGATACATTCCCTGCAAACCCCCGTGGTCGTCGAAGTCCCACATGTCCAGCGCATCCTGCGACCTCGGGGCGAACTTCCGCCACCCGATCAAGCCGTCGTTGTGCTTGCTTGGGGCGGCGCTACCCCTGGGCTTCTGGCCCGTTCTCTTTTTGTAGACGATCTCGAAGAAGCTCCAACCGAAGGAGAGGAAAGTGAGGCACTCACTGATGAAGTCGTTCCAGGTGTGCGACATGTCGGCCATGCAGGACTCGATGAACTTGACCCGCTCCTCGGCCTCGTCGTCTCCCTCGTCTGAGGGCTTCACCAGCCACGTGATGCGACGGAGCATCTGCTCCACCAAGAACAGCACCGACCCGATGACCGAATCGTTGAATCGCATCTCCGTGTAGATTTTGTGCCGGGACGACGCCCTGGAAAGGTCGGTTATGAAGTCCTCATCTATTGCCCCTGCGTACCGCTTCAATCCGGGGGCACCGAGCTCCCCGTAGCGCTGACGTTCTGCCATAATCAAACCCCTGCACCAAAACAAAAAGACAGCCCGAATACATCCTCTGAGCTGCCCAGTTTCTCAAAATCCGGCTATCCGATTTAGTTTTATTATACTACTCGGGCAGATTTTTGTCAAAAGTTTTACGGGTCCTCCGCCACATCCGCCCCTCACCGCAAATGCAGCTCACTGTCCCCTCCCGGATGACATGGCCGTCCAGGGTAACCAGATTTTCGGTCCCCGGCGGGTTATACCCCAAATAACACGACCCAGATACACAATATATGGGATTGTAGCCCTCAGGAGTCACCCATTCGCCATGTGTTCTGGCCCATTTCATCCGCTGCCACGGTGTGGGATATGTCCCAGGGGATTCTGCCCTGGATGCGTTCAACGATCTTAGATAGGAATTCGAGTTGACGTAATTCACGGCGTCCTCCAGCAGTATTGGGTCGCCGTCATGCAGCGCGTCGAATATCGCCGACAAGAATACCAGATCCTCCGGGTAGTCCAAGTCGTAGCGCGTACCCCACTTCCGCCCGTTGAAGTCTTTACACAGCCGGTGGAACTTGTCCCATTCGATGAACCCCACATCGAAATGCTCGGGATTCCACTGGAAGAAAAGGGTCGGATGCTCTCTGTAGCATTTTTGGGTGGAATCCCTGAGTCGCGCTGTCTTTTCCCACCAAGACAGGCGTGTGGGCCAGGCATACCCCGCGAAATGCTCTATGGTGAACTCACATTCTGGGTTCCAATGCCTCACACAGTCAAGCTCCGGATTCTGCTCCAACATCTGCAAAGCGGGTCGGACAAACCCCATGTAAGACAACGGCGCATCGCCGTGGATGCCCTCAATGATAATATCGGCCCCGAACCGCTCCACTGCCTGCATCGTTCGCGCTACCGGATCTTTTTCCGGTCCACGGTGGATGGCGTAGAACGGATCGGGGCTGAAATAGGCCTGCAGAACGTCCACTAGTTCATCGTCTGCCCGTCCCTCGGGAATGCAGAATACAGCCTTCCCCACCACATCCCTCAGAGTCCCCGCCCTCTCTCCGACGTGGACGATGGCTGGCTTCCCCGCCAGCGGTTGAAGGCACTTGGCGTAGAGTCGTGTGGAGCGCGTCCGTGCGCGGATGGCGACGATGGTGGTATTAGGCATAGTCTATGCTCAATCCACCCAGATATCCTTGATGTATACTCCTGGAGTCTCCGTTGCCGTCCATCCGTCAAGGGTATCACTGGTCCGTGACACAATCTCAAAACGCCAATCAGATGGCAGAGTCATAGCNNAAATAGAGCACCGGAACATCTTGGTCTATGTCCTTCCTACTCTCCGTCTGCTCCATCTTCCCCGCCACCTTCTCTGCGATAAGGTCCGCCAACGCATCCAGCGCATCGCCGTCATCAACTACGCCCTCCGGTAGTTGTTTGGCAGCGACGATGGCAGCTCCGCCTAGTATCCGTTTGATGGCGTCACGTCTGTCCATGACCATGCTCTCCTCTATCCATAATCCCACCCCACCTCATCCCCTATCACCGCCAATAGCCGACGATAGTAAGCATAGTTTTCCAGGCTCACCTCTGGCGGCACCGCGTGGTCCACCATAGGGATGAACCCGCCCCTGCGTATCATCGGCCTGGCGAACTGGAACAGTTCGTTGTCAATCCACTCCCGCTCGCCCATCAGCGCGAACTTGTTCACCCCGCCCAGCATCAGCAGATCCCGCCCGAAATGCTCCCGCAGCTTCACCAGGTCGTGGTAACGCCCCTCCATCGGGTACGGGCAGTTGACCCCCACCTCCAGCCACAGCGGGATGAGCTCGGACACGTCCCCGTCGCAGTCCACCATCACCACGTCGACCTCCAACTCCGGTACGACCGCCGCGTAGCAGGGTCTGAAGAACTCGTCCCACATGGCCGGAGATACGAAGCTGCCCCCGCCAAACGCCATGTCCTCCCAAAACTTGACGAACTCAAAGTCCCTGCTCCTCAATGCACCAAAGCGCCTCAGCATCTCCCCAGTCAGGAATCCCAGAATGTCGTGGATGAAAACCGGATCGTCATTGAACAGGTAGCACATCCTCTCGAACCCCAGCAACGCCCGCAGCTCCCCGAAGAAACTTCCTATCGTCAACCCTATAGGATAGTCCCGGTCGGAGAGATCGTTGCACATCCAATACGGACTGCGCTCGTCGAAGACGCGGACATACCGCTCCCTGACGGCCTCCCAGCTGTCGCGGTCCGTCACTGGGTAACTGACGAACTCGTACATGCTGGTTTTGCCCTTCAGCCTCCAGGCCGTGCGGCCGTACTCGTCGCGGAACAGCTCCCTGTCCCCGGATTGGTCCAGGACTTCCGGCTTCGCCAATGGAAAAATGGCGATGGCTATGTTCGCCATTGCGAAGGCGTTGTCCAAGCCCAGTTCCCGCATGATCTGGCGGGGGTCCATGGTGCTGATCCTCAGCCCCTCACTCCCCCACCTGTATAGCGTCTCGTCCCAGAATCCCACCTCCCAGTAGGGTATCCGGTCCGCCGGTTCGTAGTGCATCACGGCATGGAATCGTTCCCGTTCGTTCACTTTTCCGCCAGTACATATATCTCCGACTCCCGCAACCACGGCAGCCACGGGTACCATCCCTGCCGCGTGCCCACCTCGACGGATGAAAACCCGGCCCCGACCATTGTCTCCAGCAGCTCCTCCTCCGTGGCCAGATAGATGAACGTATCACTATCACGCTTCCACCCGCGATCCTCCACCTCTTCAGCCGCCTGCATTGGCTCCATTCCCGTCCATCCAGCGTGGCGCGACAGATACACGCCCCCGCCCTTCAGCACGCGGAACACTTCGGATACGATCTCCCTGCGGGCGTCCTGCATGTTGTGCTCCAGCACGTTCACCATCAGCACCACGTCGAAGAACCTATCGGGGAACCTCACTGGCGGAAATTGGATCTGGACCGTGTGCAGCCCGAACTGGCCCAACCTGCCCTCGACGATTTTGAGGGCCTGTTCCGACCCGTCGGCGGCCCACACCTCGTACCCCTGCCTGTGCAGCATCTCCAAATGCCTCCCGCTCCCGCAGCCCAGATCCAGAGCCTTCTGCCGGTGGTAAGGGTGTAAACCCATGTGATGAATGGTTTGAACGATCACCTCGTCCGGGTAGCTCAGATCCCCCATCCCCTTCTCGTAGCAGCTATTCCAGTTGGTCACTATTGGCCCCTTTGTTAGCGTCTCCTCCCATGCCCCCGTGAGTCCGACGATGGTCCTATGACTATCCATGCGGTATCACCCCCTTCTTGACATTGACGTACATCGCACAATCCGTGTAGATGTGGTGCCCCCAGCCAACGCGGGGGCACCTCTTTTTGATCTCCTTCTTGATCTCCTTCGTCAATTCCTCGTCGTGTGCGTAACGCCTCCTTTCAAACAGCTCATGCCAGTAGTCGGCCCACTGCTCGTTCACATGGTGCTGCCCCCCGGCCCCCGGCCTCGCTGCCGACCAGTACACCACGTCACTCATGTCCGTAGCGATGTGGACCAGATGGTCGGCGAACCTCCCGTCGATATGCTCCGCCACCTGCACACACATGCACAGATCGAACCGGCGGTGGCTGAACAGCGCCCGTGTAAGGTCGTGGTACTCCACGGCACCCTTCGGGGCCACTGTATGGGTGATGGCGTCGGGGCTGAACTCGTAGCCCCGAACTTCCACTCCCAGGTCCGCGAAGTCCTGCAGGTAATGCCCCAGCCCACATCCCAGGTCCACCACGCTCTCAGGCTCCAGCACCTCCATTACTGCTCCCACCACGCAGGGGGCCAGAAACTCGGCCTCCCCTCGGTAGTGCTCATAGTTCTCGATCTGAAATATCGCCCGTTCCTTGTGTGGATCTTTCATCGCGTCTCGATGTATTCCATGCCCATCATCCAAACGATAAGCATCGTGATGGTAGCAATGAGCCATGCCCCCAACGCGTTTATGATCATCCGTTCCCCTCCAAGTTCTCCAGCCAATCAGAGATGGATGTGACAGCTTGATTGGCCTCCAAGGCCTCCGTGACCTGCTTCAACACGTCCAACAGACAATCGCTGAGAACCGCGAGCACCATCAGATGGGAGGTGTATGCCAATTTCCCCGTAGGCTTGCATTCATCCCACAGCACAGCGTGCATCCACATGATAGCCATGGCCTGCTCTGCTGTCAGCTTCAGTGTGATCGTCTGCTTCCTCAGTGACCTATCTTTTGACTCCATGCGTTGCGCTCTCCCCCCATGGCACCTCCTCCCCCAGCACATGCAGCGCCGACCTCAGCGCCTGTAGGTAGAACACCGTCCCCACCAGGTCGCTCTCCATCGCCCCCGGCGTCACCTCGTAGCGATTGTGGTTGGTGATAGCCCCCTCCGCTGAGAATGAAAATCCGCCGTCATCGCGCCGCATCAACTCGACGGCGTCCACGATACCCTCTGCTGCCTCCACTTCAGCCGGTGTCGCCCCATAGCTCCCGTCCACCAAATGCTCCAACAGCACCGCGCAGTCCAAATAGTGGCAGGCGTCCAGCGGTGCAGAGGGATGGCGAATACAATCCAGTACCGTGTGCCGCATCTGATTCATGTTCCACAGCTTGCGCCCGTCGGTGAGATGCAGCCCCCGCAGGATGTGGTAGCCGGCCTGCACCACACCGTCTAGCCCCTGTGCGGTCCGTCGCCCCCAGAACCCGTGGTATGCGTTCTGGTGTTCGTCCAGCCATGTATACATCTCATTGATGACATGCCAGTACTCATAGTGCCCCATGGCCACGTTCATTCGCATCATCGTCGCCGCCGCGTCCACCATGTTCCCCGCCCCCATCGGCGTCGCGTTCCAGGGCATGTTGTTGGTCATGTAGCGGGAGATGGCACCGGGACGGAGAAACTTGTCATAGAAATGTACTACATGAACATCATCAAATGCCCAGTTACAGCCCAACCCCAGAGCCGCTACCTGAAACCCAAAATAGGTAGCAGACATTTCCCACAGGCGATCCTTGCCATACCAAACGAAATCACAGAATGGTTCCTGAAACAACCCAGGACCATCCTGACACTTGACTATAAAATCATAAGTCCACCCAGTGCCACGAGATACCCAAGACAGTCCAAGCATGCTGATTAGATCCCACGCCAGCGTCGTCGCGTCCAGCGACTCCTCGTGGTACGCCGACGCCGACAGCTTGTATAGTCCGTTGGGCGACTTCAGCGTTTCCAGCCAGCGGGGGACGGTCTCGGTGAGATCAGACCACCAGTTAGCCATTCACCACCTCCCGCACCATCGCCCCAAACCTCACCCACCCGCACAGGGCGAAATAAGGCCAGAACCGCCAGCGCCTCAGCCCCCGCACCCAGGGGTAGACCCACAACTGGTGCCTGATGATAGCCCACCGCTTCTCCGGATACTTCTCGCAGATCCTCGCATCGCCCCGCCCGTACTTGACGAACTTCCGCATCGCCGAATGGAAATCCAGCGTGTCCACCCTCCGCGCCAGCCCCGTCCCCTGCGCCTGGCGGAACCCGTGCAGCTCCATGCGGATGCTCACATCCGTGTCCTCGTCCCCCACGCCGTCGAACAGCGGGTCGAACCCGCCGATCTTCCGCAGCGCCGCCGTCTCGTACAGTGCCGGCCTCCCCACCATCCGCGTCGGCATCGCGTAGCGGGCGTAGGTGATGTCGAAGTTGGCCGCCGCCCTGGCCCTCGTCCACCACCCCATCCCCTCGCCGGCAAGCGGCACCCACTCCCGCGCCTGGATGGCGTGGTAGCCCCCCTCCCTCAGCTCATCCAGCAGATCACGCAGGCAGAAGGGCCCTAGCCGGTGGTGTGCGTCAACGATCATGTGGTACGGCTGGGAGGTGTAGTCCAGCGCCACCTGCCTCTGCGACGCCAGCCCGCCCACATACACCGCCACCGACATCACCCCCGGCCAGTCCTTCACAATGTGCCACGTCTCATCGCCGGAGAAGTTGTCCACGACGATGACCTGCGCCGGGTCGTTGGCCAGCACCGATTCCAGGCAGCCCTCGATGTTAGCCTCTTCGTTGTATGTACAGACGGCGACGGTGATGGGGAGTTTCATCAATACCCCCAGGGTGCCATGCCTTGTCCTGGACTTAGGTTCCAGCGCAGACGATTCCGTGTCCGGCTTTTCTCATAACCACGAGACAAAGTATGCCTAGCGTTCCTCAGCCAATCACCGCCCCAAGCGCGGGGATCTTGGCCGACATGAGTTCGGAGAGCCCATAACTCTTCGTCAGTCCATGTTGACTGCGCCATGAGCCTCTCCAAGAGGTTCAGCCCCCTATTGCGAATATTGAGGCGGTGGGGACAAAGACCCTCATTCCCGGGCGCGCATGTCCCCCTGCAATATAAACCGTCCCAGTCAGGACACTTTCGTCTTGAATGGGTAGCTGACTCATGCTTGGCAATAAAAGATGTACTGGTTGCGGTTGGACTCCTCTCCGCAGCTACTTCGCCCAGACTTGCTTCAAGTAATTGCACATGATCAGTGCTCGACTTGAGAATCATTGCTCTGGAATTTGTCAATGACAGAATTGTGGCACCCAGCACCTTGAAGAAATGGCGTCTATTTATCTTCACGTCACAGTCCAATCTCTAGTACCCCCACACTGCGAACAATGGGCGCGCGGCATAGGGTTGATAGAGCCGCAGTAGATGCAGATCCACTCGCCTTGTTGCATGGGGATGCGCAAAAGAGGGGACTTTGCCCAGGTCGATCCGGCCCAGGCCTCTAGGTCCTTATAGGTGGCATGATCTGCGTATACCTTCATGTCAATGATGTAATAGCGTGGCCCTCCAACCCAGGTGACTGGGATCTCCACGGAAAAATCTCTCACCATCGGATTCTCCAGGGTGATGCTAGCGTGGTTCAGAACTATCTCCACGAACCCCGACAGGCCCCCGCCCATTCTCGGCATCGGCCCTACCACCGTTGGCTTATCCGGCAGCGCGATCTTCTCCGGCGTCAGCACCCCTGCAGGCGCGAAGCCTTCAGCGGCCAGCGCCCCGCCGAATGCACTGAGCATCTTGAGAAAGTGCCGCCTGTCTATTTTCATGTCAGCACCCAATTCCTGGCCCCACCGCAGTTCCTGCAACTCTGGCTGGTGACCGGCTGGGCCGACCCGCAGTACAGGCAGATCCACTCCTGGTGCCATATGGGCAGCCTCTTGTTCGTCTTGAACCAGACCCAGAGGGCATCGGCAGTGGCTTGGTCACAATAAGCTGTCGCTTCCATATCCACCCGAACCATCCCATGAGAACCCAGCGGCGACCCTGATGGAATCCACACCGAAGTAGATGATCCCGCTGTCGACAGTTGTTCGAGCGTCACTGCGGATGCGGAGGAGGGCCCTCGCCACGGTTTGTCATGCTTGACGTTCAGGCTTGTAATTCTGAAATCCGCCCCCGGCACGGCGTTCACCGATATCTGCGGCGACACATCCGTGGTGATGGGTCCGCTGTCGGGCAGCATCACAGATTCCGACAGCCTGGACACCTCCTTCGACACCGGGAGGTCGGATGCCACGAGCGATGTTCCCAGCACCCCCAGCATCTTCAGGAAGTCGCGCCGCGCGATCTTCACTCCCCCAACTCCTTCACCGCCTCATCTCCCTCCCGCAACGCACCCCGAAACTCCCTCACGCTGCGTCCCATCTCCTTGCCGATGTCGGCGATCTTCCCCACGCCGAAGATGGCGATAGCGATGACCAGTATGATCCCCAGTTCCAAAGGCCCTATTGTCGGCATTCGTTCCCTCCTATGTCAACCTGACCTGCCAGTACGGCTCCAGCGTCCCACCGAAGCTCAGCTTGAACCATCCCCGCTTCGGCGAATTCACCCCCTCCAGATCGATCATCCCCACCCCATCGTTTGCCAATCGAATCATCCCCTCCCACACCACCTCTGTCCCGCAGGGCGTGTCCCGCTTCTCCGGGTCCGATAAGCCCCACAGCCAGTACGCCCGCTTATTGTCGACCCCGAACACAGCGATGCTCCGCAGCTCCCACTCCGGCAGCGTCGTGTAGGCGCCAAACCACCTCGTCAGCCCCTTATGCTGAAGGTGATGCAAAAGCCGCTTCAGCCTCGCCCGGAATGCGGCTGTCGTCTCTACCGTCCGCTCGTACCACGCCATGAAAAGTTGCGGCTCGAAGGCTTCTACCACCCGGACCCCGTCGCGCTGGGCGTAGCGAATCTGCTGGCGCCGCGACTGCGACATGGCCTGGCCCCGATCTCTCTCGTTACCATAGAGACCTGGATGATAATGACTCGTGTACCGCACGCCCACATTGTAGTGCGCGTGCCACCACCCCTTACCGTAGTTCACCCACAACCAGGGCCGCGCGTCCACCACCGTCGGGTGGAACTGCACCTCCAACCGACTGTAGTGCTTCAATAGTTCCTTCGCCGTGAACTCCGCCACCTTGAACTGCTCACTCCGCACCTGCGACACGTTCTGGTCCGGCTCCGGCGGCTGGAACATGATCCCGTTGTAGACCACCAGGTCATCCAGGTAGCTGACGCCCGGCGCCGTCTCCACGCAGGCGAACGCCGCCTTCACCTGCTCCCCCTGGACGCAGTACCACAGACCGACGTCCCGCCCGATCGCCTCCAGATAGGCGGAGTAGCTGAACAGCGTCCCGTTGGGGGAGGCCTTGACGAAAACGTCCCAGTCGGGCCCTAGCTCGGCTCGTTCTAGCGTGTATCTAGTCACTCTCCCATCTCCAACATGGCAGCGACCCTCTCTTTATGTCAGTGCGTACCCGACGATCTGGCGTCCGCCCCGTGTCGTTCCATACGTCTGCGTCGAGAGCTATCTCCTCATAGAAACACTGCCAGCGGCCATTGATGCGCCCGCCAAAAGCATTGTACCGACCCTTCTTGTAGAATTTGCACCCCCCACACCGCTTGCCTTCGACTGCCAACTGCTTCGTATATTTCTGATGAACAACTGGCACCTTCCATGTCTGTATGCCGTTCGGCGGCCAATCCAACAGTTCACGCAGTCCTTCCATGAAGCTCTTGCCTACATGGCTTCCATGCACTCCTCCACCTCCCTGCTCACCCCCTCGATGTAGTCGTCGTCCACCGTGTGATCTACCCACAG
>JABAHP010000065.1_pt2 | contig 22329 bp, 39 predicted proteins | sample 7062081 | NCBI WGS metagenome assembly JABAHP01 (sample SAMN14534357, study PRJNA622989) | marine sediment metagenome | biome: marine biome [ENVO:00000428]; feature: marine pelagic biome [ENVO:01000023]; material: deep marine sediment [ENVO:00002113] | place: India: Gulf of Kutch | collected...
TGCCGAAGAAGAAAAGAAAGAGAAAGAGAAAGCGCAAGGGTAATAGGAGGTAAGGAATGAGAGTAGGATTGCACGGCAGGAACGATGGGGGTTTTACCGGTAAGGATTTTGAGATCTTTAACCGGGCGAGAATCGAAACGGCAGTGATGATGTCGTTCACAAACAACGCAGCGTTCGATGGGCTTCGAGGGCTCAACCAAGACATGCAGTTCATTGTCAGGCTGTACCATGGAGGCATTGGTACCGGTGGATATGTGCCACAAGAGACTTTCGTGGAAGACATGTCTCCCGACATCGAGAGACTACAACGTTACACTGACCTGTTCCAGATCCACAATGAACCCAACCACGTTGCCGGGATCGAGGGTTGGGGAGCCAGCGATGGTGATGCTCACAACTTTGCCCATTGGTATGGCAATGTGCTGCGTATGCTCAAAGAGCTCTTTCCCTGGGCCAAGTTCGGCTTTCCTGGCCTGGCGCTAAACCACCCGCACCGCGACCTGCGCTGGCTGGAGATCTGCAAATACGAGATCCGAAAGTCCGACTGGCTTGGTTGTCACTGTTACTGGCAGTACGAGAATATGTACAACGAGAGTTGGGGATTACGTTTCACCCATTACCACAACCGCTTCCCGAACAAGACGATCCATATCACCGAGTTCGGCAACTCCACGCCAGGACTGTGGGATGATGTGATGGCCGCCGAGTACCGGGAATATTACCGGCAACTACAACACTACGACTATATCGGCAGCGCAAGCTCGTTCATAGCAACGTCACCTGATCCCACCTGGGCTCCATTCTGTTGGGGTTGGGAGAACGGGATCATCAGGCTGGTTGTGGATGCGGTAGGCAATCGATGAGTGACCATAACTGCTATACCAATCAGGAATATGCAAACTCAAACGGTGGGTACGATCGGCGCTGTGACGTGTGCGGAAGATTACTTTCCAGGACCACAACCTACTCCATCCAGCATGAGATCGACACACCGGCAGGTAATGTGGTTTTGTGGACAAGGCCCACCATAACAGTGTGCGGTCCATGGGAGGGTTGGGAATAGTGGGCAACTACTATGACCAAAACAAACACGATGGCTTTGACCGGGAAGTAGACCGGAAAACGGCAGAGAAGTACCTGCTGGATTCCATAAGCATGTTCAAGATGGCCGATTCAAACAAGTACCACCTATGGTACTTTATCAAACTAGTGGCTCGTTTCTGGAATCACCTGGAGGAGGAGCGTGCCAGATTACAAAAATGGCGGTGTTGAATTCGATATCAACGAGTTTGCCGAGTTTTATTTTGAAAGGTGCGGCATCAAGCTAACCCTAAACAATGCAAAGTTCGTGGAAGGTATAATACGTGGTGAGCCAATGGTGTTGTATACCAGGGCAAGCGGCAAGCTGGAGCTGAAAAGATTGCTAAATGAGTACCTGGAGGAAGCCCTAGATGCGGTATAAGGATATTGAGAGAATAACCAACCAAGGGCAAAAAGTTGGGTACACCGATCCTGGATCTATGGCCGCGCATATAGTGCGCTATGATGGCCATCTAGCCAGAGAGATTGTTGAAGAATGGCTTAACATCGTCCTGCCGAGTTGGATGCAATTTTACAGCCAACTGGACACAGATCCGATAAGTGTCATAGAAGGCCATGTTCAAGGCCCCTCCTCCCCACAGGCACTTATATTGAAGCGGATGCGCGATAGAGGTCACAGGGTTGGACCTAAACGCGGCTTTTTCCGCTGGATCGGTGGGCACGACGATCTGTTACAGCGACGAACTATGATAAAGATGGTAGAGAAGGGTTGGTTGCGCGTTGGGCAACCAGCAGTGAGAGGGTTGGAATATATCCTAGAACCTACGGAGGAGGGGATGAAAGCGTTGGCGAACTACGAGTTGGACACCAGTGGCCGAGATCGTAAACACGGCAGGCAGAAGGGATGAACATCTACTACGCTACTGCCGACACTGTGCCGGTAAAGGATGGGGGCGTCTTTGTAATGGTCGTCTTCAGGGGGATCTTTTTCCTGCACCCGGACAACGAGCAGATGTTCAAGAACGATTGCACCCGTTATGGTGCCGTGCCGATCAAAGTGTTCGACTGCACCGGCTTTGACTATCGATCCAGGACCAGGGCGGCGGTGTTGAACTGGCCGGAGATGGCCTGACTTTACAACTACCGCCCTGCCGGGAATATATAGGCAGAAGTGCTTGACACCAAGCATGGGATCTGCTATAATGGGATCGACCGTTCATGATAGAGTCGTCGCTCTCCCTAAACGGTCCCTCCTTGTGATAGGTGCGCAACTCTGAGAAGGTTGCGCACCATCAAAAATAATGCCGTACATCCCCTACGGCTATAGCGCGAGATAGGCCGATTTCCAACGGGTCGGCGCATGTGTCAGGGATTCGCGCATCTCTGATGTATGGGGGGAACTTGGGCTGGCCCGTTGCAAGTCGGTCTATTTTTCTTCTCTGGAGGATGGGATGGAACATACACAACAGAGGTACTACACAGAAAAGGACAAGAACAAGGGCATCAAGAAGATGCAGAGAAAAGGATGGACGGTGATGAATATAACCACCGAGAAGGAAAGGCCCTGCGCATGTTGTCTCCTGGGCNNTGGACTGCAAGGAGAAGACAAATGATGTACAGGCTTGACGATGTTATCCGTTTCGGCAAGTACAGGCCAGAGGGGCTTACTGTCGAGCAGATCATAGACAGAGATCCCACATACGTTGAATGGCTCATAGATAATGTAGATCACTTCAGCCTGGACACCGAGGCGTGGAACTATTATGAGCGGCAGTTGGATTGGCACTATGCCGAGAGGGGTTGGGATTATGCTTGACAACTCCAGGGGAGTGTGCTATAATGAGTTCACAGGGCTGCGATAGCCTAACTATAGCAATAACCCGATTGGCAGCGGGTAAGGGGTAAACACAAGCGAGAACCGATTTTCTTATCTGGTTCTGAGTCCGTCACGAGTTTTTTGCTTGTGTTTACCTCCGTGGCTGCCAAGGAATCAGGACCAGATAAGAGGATCGGTTCTTTCTTGTATGAAGGGAGAGAAATGAATCAGGGTGTAAGGTTTGAGGGATTTGAGAAGCCCAAAAGTAACTACAGTAAGTTGCCGCACGACATTATCAACACCCTACCACAAATTGAGACACTTGCCGAGATGAAGGTCATCCTGTACATACTTCGCCATACATGGGGATTCCAGGAATACGGTCCAGAAGAGAACAAGAAAATCACACTTGACGAGTTCCAGCATGGTAGGAAACGTAGAGATCAAACACGGATGGACAATGGAACAGGACTTGCTAAGTCCAGCATAATTGACGGTTTGAAACGTGCTCAAGAGCATGGGTTTATTCTTGTCGAAACAGATGATCGAGATGCTGCCAGGGTAAGGAAATACTACTGCTTAAACATGCTGGATCAGGGGTATGAAAGTCATACATCGGGGGTACAAACTTCATACCCCAGGGGTACAGAAACTATACCGCGTACAGAGAAAGAAACTTCTGAAAGAAACTCTGGAAATTCCAGCCTTAGCAAAAAAGCTAAGGCTGCGAAAACCCAACCTCCTCCTGCCGATCCCCAATTTGAGATCTCCCTGTACTTAAAAGACAAGGATCATGTTAGGGCTATAGGAAACTGGACCAATGGACCGTGGGAGGTCAAGTGCTTCCACTGTGGTGAGGGTGTGCGGATCGGGGAACTGGACACTGCCGTTGAGTGTTTGTGCGGGATGCACGAATATACCCTGGTCAAGAAAAAGAAGCACGTTGCTGGCAAGAGGGAAATCGGCCCGGTCGAGGCGTATCTCACCATTGCCGGTAGGAAGAAACACACCATCGCCCAGGAGTGGCTCGATGAGATAGAGAAGACAGTCACAGATCTGCCGTTTTGGCGACAGGTAGTGAAGGAATACTGTGGGCGCGGATGGAACCGTGGAAACATAGCCAAGATGCTTGAGTATTACAAGGAAGGGAGGTTGCCGGGAACGAGAAAGAAAAAGGAGCCAGAAGGCCCGGAGGTTACGGAGATCGGTGGCGTGAGGACACTGGTGTACAAAGAGGAAAAGAAAGGCCCAAAGGCAAAAGAGGTAGATGGAAGGAGGGTAAGGGTTTATGACTGAAGACAATGTGACCATGACACAGGGTGAGGGTGTACCCGTTGCCGAAGACGCGCTCAAAACCTATGGGGCGCAGGTCAAACTGAGAGACGAGATTGCCCAATCTTTCTACAATCAGGCTGCCGTGTATGAGGCCAAGAAAAAGGATCTATCGGTCGGCTCTTTCCAGTGGGAGCTATATGATATAAGGCAGGCTGATTTTCTCCTTGCCGCAAAGCATGTAGAACATTGGCCGATCGAGCATCCGTTGGGTTTAACATGAGGCTACTATCGTCGTTGTTACTGGTTGCGTTTTTTGTACCAAGGCCAATTCCATCGGTAAGGGTTGGGATCACCTTTTACAGGGCCTCATCTGGTACTAACCTGGCATGTAACGGGCACGTGTACGACAAGAGCAAAGAGTGGGTCGCCTTGCCGACAGAGTGGTTTCTGGGCGGCTTTGTTGATTGTGGTAATACCGTATACATCAAACTGAATAGTGGATATACAATGGATGGTGTCCCGGCATACGATTCCGGCTGCATGTTGCATTACGGCACGTGGAGGGACAGGGACATCCCATTTGCCGTGGATGTTCCAGTGCACATGCAGTGGCTATACGGCGGGTTTACCACAGACATTGTAGAGCTTCGCATTCACGCCTTCGATGGCGATAGGTGGCTGGATAACTTTCCATTGGCTGCGTGGGACAATATAAACTGTGATGGGCCGCTCACATTGGGTGAGGAAATATGGCTAGTAAAACCAAACTGAGTTCCAAAAGCTACAGGGTTACAGTCGAGTTTCAAGTAAATGTAACAGCGCCACATATGGTCGATGCAGAAAATCAGGGATGGAGTGGCAGGCTCAAGGTTAACGGCAACGGTGAACTTGAGCCTGTACATGTGGAGGTAGAGCGAATCGGTGAGTATTGACAGCATAATTCACACCAGCGATCAACTGGCAAGGCAGCATATCCGGTATGCCAGGAAGATAAGGGAAGAGCCCGGCATAGAGTGGGGCATCCGGTCCATAGACGAGAGGATTATTCCATCTCGCGGCGGCGATGTTTCGATCATCCTGGGCAGACCCGGAGATGGAAAAACTACGGCCCTATCCTACCTTGCCGCTCACCAGGCCAGGACGATTGCCGGTGAGAACAAGGAGGATGATGAGACGGTGGTGTATGTGACCTGGGAGGGCACCGTGGACAAGATCTACGCTGCCCTTCTTGCATCCAGGGGCGCTTACAGCGCCACGGACTATTATTGGGGCAGGCCGCCGATGGATCTGGTCGAGGAGACTGCCGTGAACAGGGGCATCATGCCGGTGACCTTTATCGGCTTCTCCTCCTACAAAAAGACCGGGGTTAAAAAGATCACACTGGACCATGTACTCGAAGCGGTGGAGGCCATCAATGAGGGCGTTGGTGTAGCACAGCGCAAGGTGGTATTGCTTCTCCTGGATTACGTGCAGCTAATCCCGGTACATGGCACCAGGGACCGGACGGAAAGAACGGCAGAGGCTATTATAGGTGTCAAAAACCTGGGTATGAGGCTCGATATACCGGCGTTCGTGGGAGGCCAGGCAGGGCGGCAGGTCGATAGTTACCAGATCAAACTCGCTGGCCCTGCCGATGGCCAGCACAGCTCGCAGATAGAACAGCACACCGACTATGGCTACTCGATCTGGAGGCCGATCAGAACCGAGCCCCACGACCCACAAGTACCAGAGAATATGCAGATCTACGGCAGGACAATACCACTTAATCCAAACCTGCTTCTGATGAAGAACTGGAAGCAGAGGGGGGATGAGACAGGTCACTGGTGGCCGCTATACCTGCGACCGGAGTACCTAGACCTTGCCGAGATGGAATTGAGGCATGTAGAGGAGTAGTAAGAATGATTAACGGACCTAAATCACCAGATGAGCTTGACGATCCAATCAGTGTGGTGACACTGGAGTTTATGGGGCAGAAATGCACCTGGGACAACATCAAGGGCTTGACAGACGAACTGGAGGTGTGGTGGGATGAAGGGGAAGATGGCGAGGTCACTATCCGCTTTCACATCATGTCAGAGGCAGCGTTCAAGGCTTTACCGGAGTTCCTTGGTTGGTAGTTTCAGGCAAGCTAACAACATTTATCTGAACAGGAGGAAGTTATGTATATTCTGGATGTAAGGAGGAATATTGTCAATCTGGTAGACAAGGACATCGAGATCCGCTCATTAGCAGAATGGGAAAAATACGATTACAGCATTGTAGCTCTGGGTCCGGTAGGCGGCTTCTGGACACACGAGGAAATTGAGATCAGGTCAGAATACATCCTGCACCAAGGCACTAAGGTAGAATGTCAACAATTCCTCAATGAGCTTGGTGAGTTGCTTTCTATTCAAGCGATTGCTGCCGTATCATCTACACGAAAACCAACAGAGGAGCGGCTTGAACGACCAATACCTGATACCCTTCCATTTTAGGACCCATAATTGCCGTTAAGGGAGGGATAAGTGAGTGTGCCATACAAGTGTGAGACGAGTAGCAGTGGTTGGTTGTGCCCTCAATGTAGTACATGGGTTCCTGGTGGAGAATCCCATGGGTGCCCCGTAGCGGTGCCGGACTCTACACCAGTATATGTGTATGGCATAGATCCAGAGCACACCAAACTTCTCAAAGAGATACGCAATCTTTTAAGGAGCATCGAGAAGGATGTTGCCGTTATAAAGATGAAGTACGTTAACAGGTACTAGGGAGGGGAGATGCTGGAGTATGTAGCGATTGCTGAGAGCCACTTCGGGGTGCGGTTTGTGCCTGTTACCAGGGGAGAGTTTCGGTCGGTAGATGGTTGTCCATGGTGCAAGGATGGCGGCAACAGTGGTGATGGAGATCGGTTTCGTCTCTTTGTCGGAGGTAGGTCTAGCCCAAGGGTGTGGTGCAGGCAGTGCAATGGGCGTTTGTTTCTGGATACGCTGGAGCAGCACAAGAAACTATCTGATGAAGAGATTGCAGAGTTGAATGAGACCATTAAGGCCAGGCGTAAAGAAGAGAAAGAGAAACAGGTGCAGGCGCTCCAACAGATTGCCAGGATAGAAGATCACCTGGCCTACCATGAGAATCTGAACAACCATCCTGGTGCCATTGACTACTGGCGCTCCGAGGGATTGAATGATAGGAGTATAGAAAGGTATCAGGTGGGTTGGTGTCCAAGTTGCCCCACAGCGCCCTACTCATCTTCGTATACCATACCGGTTATGTACCATGAGCAACTGTACAACATCCGGCACAGGCTTGCAGAACCCAATGGAAGCGGCAAGTACAGGCCGCACCTGCCCGGCTTGCCGGTTATGCTTTACAATGCCGATGACCTGGATAAAGAGTCCGATTTTGGACTGTTGTTGGAGGGTGAAAAGAAGAGCATGGTAGTCACCCAGGAGACAGGGTTTGCCAATGTGGGGATCATGGGCATGGCCAGCTTCTCTCCTGGTTGGGTGCAAAAGTTCGGCAGGTGGGGCGTGGTCTTTGTCACCCTAGATCCAGACGCAGATGATAGGGCTTACGATATAGCCAAGATGTTTGGTGGTAGGGGTAGAGTTGTATCCCTGCCGGTAAAGGCCGATGATTTCTTTGTCAAGCACGGAGGGACCATGAGGAATTTCATCAAGTTCCTGAATATGGGGAGGGTGGTGTAATGTACTTCTTATTGGCCATGTTTCTTGAGTGGTATGGCATTGAGGTAAAAGAGGGTCGTCGTTCATCTTTGACTGGTGTGGAGATATCAACATTGCGGTTATTTCGAGATTGGACGATAGAGAACTTTCCAGATCTGCACGAGCAGGCTCAATCACAGCTTGCCGGGAGGGACAATGACTGAAGCAAAAGATACTATTGAATCGGCACTGTTGGATGCAATGGCAGATACGTCACACGAAACCGGCCTGACTGTAGAGAGATGCCACGGGCTAGTTGAAGCCATTATCCGCGAGTTGTTTGATCTGGCAACACGGTGGGCGGTGAAAGAGTATCTTGACGAAACGGAGGAATAATGGATGACCTACAGACGCTAATAGACTCCCTGCCGGTCCTTGGTGTGGATGAGATGCCGCCCATGGTAGAGATGAGTGAGAAGGATAAGATTTATGCCGCAGAGGATAGAAAGATCAGCGATGCCTTACTCAATCCCAAGAAAGATACTGAGGATCGGGTAAAGTACGTTCTGGGAAGTTTGTGTGGTATGAGGTTAAAGAAGGATGGCGATTGGGCCGTCACTGCCGGAGGGCAACAGTTCTGGGCCAAGAAGGTTGCCGACTTTGTGGGCTCCACACCCGGACCTGAGAAAAACTACCACACCTACGTGGAAGTGAAGGGGATCTCTCCCGGCAAGAACTTTGCCTTCATACGGCTGGACAAGGCAAACAAAAAGGGCCAACCTAGCCAGTTCGAGAAACTACAGGAAGCGTGGGAACATGGCAACCTGGTCTACCTGGCCCTGGGCTGGTGGATAGCCCGTAAGGGGGCGGAATACACCATTGTTGAAAAGGGCAAGCGCAAGATGACCAAGTGGTACAGGGACACTCTGGACCTGGAGATCGCCCTGATCCCCTGGCACTGGTGGGTTGATCATGTGGAAAGCACCAAAAGACGATCGATCACCTATAGCATCCTGGGTGACACGTTCCAGAACTGCATGATCTATAAAACGAGTAACCGGTGGTGTCTTACGGCAGATCATTGGTGGAATGAGTTTCCTGGGATGGATTTAGGAGGTCCGTGTGCTTGAAGATAACGAGATTCGCAACATGGAAGCGGGGCGGCAAATGGATGCCCTGGTTGCCGAGCACGTATTCGGTCGTGAGATATGCCATATTCATCATAACTTGTTCTGTTGTGGTCGTGGTAAAGGATTCTTTTCCACCGACATCGCCGCCGCGTGGGAGGTTGTGGAGAGGTTACAGGACGACGATTGGATTATCCGCCTATGGTCGCCTAATGACTCAGGCGAGCCACCAATACCCGCACATACCTGGAGGCTAGAAATCTGGAAAGTGCTGTATCAGTCTGGTGAATTGTATGACTTTGCTGGCAGGTGGGAAGATACTCAGGAAATTTCACATAGAGGCGATGCGGATACTGCCCCACTCGCCATCTGCCGCGCTGCACTCCTGGCTGTGATGGAGACAAAACAAGAATGATCACCAGGGAGGGATGATAATGGAGTTACAGGTTGGAGATCGTGTTGAGGTTCTGGACCCAGGACTAGCCAACCTAAGGGCTATCCTGACGAAACATGGCCTTGACCCTGGCCCGAACAATCACGGCACAGTGGCAGAAATTTGGGATGACGGCACAATACTGGTCGAGTTCCCTGTCAACAAGGGTGAGGAGGGGGAGCACTCCCAAGTTGCCCCGTATCCGGCCAGTATGGTGAAGCGGTTGGGGTAGAAAAGTTACTTCACCAGCACCAATGATGCAAAGTTATAACCATATACGTGATCGCCAGGTTTGGAGTAATCATACTCCCCTCCTGCCGGAGTGAACCCCTCTTCGGAAGCTATGGCAATGAAGCCCTCCATCATCTCTTCGTTGTAGGTCCGTATGTGACCGGCGATAACCGGTTGGCCAGTGGGGGAAAAGTCCACAGTGATAACCACAACTTTCCCGGCATGGCTCATTAGCTTACGGAACATGGCCATATCGTCAGGCACGTGCTCCAGGACGCTTATACAAAGCACAGCATCGTACATCGTGTCTGGGTGCCAGTTCTCGAAACGCTCCATCTCGTAGGGAAGTTTCCGCTCGATCATGAGTTGTTGAGCAGAAATTAGCCACTCATTATCTGCCGGGTCTACCTGCAAGACTTCGACACCGGCAAGGGTGAGGATGGGTGCCAGCAGGCTTCCACCACCACCTACATCTACTGCCGTTTCTACATCATACTTGTCCAATGCTGCACAGGTTATGGAATACTCCCACTGCCGATGCTGGTGTTCCCGGCGACTAGGCAGGTGCCACATACTCCGCACGTACTGAGAATATTGTCCCAGGTCTTCGTAATCAGACAGTTCGAGCGTTTTGGATAGTATCATAAATCCTCCTAAACTCTTCTACCAACCTGTACTTGTCCCATATCTGAAACTGTTGCAGTGGTGTGGTGCCCATGGCAACGATCGTTCTCAGGCTATTATCCTCCATGCAGATTTCCGGTGCGAATGGGTGCATGTGCCTGAACATATAACTCTTGGTGATTGCTATCGGCCTATTAACGGCAAGAGCGTAGTCGGTTACACTGGCAATCCCCCTGCCGTACATGCCTTCTACGGCATAGTGGAAGGCGTTGATTGTGTTCTGTGCCAGGAAATCGAGTAACTCATCCTCCGGCAGAAAGTCGTTGGATACCTCAAGTTCAATTCCTGGCTTGGTGATGCTGCGCCTGCACAGGTCAACCCAATGCCTTGCGCCCTGCCCTTCCGCATCCCCAAAGGCGGCATAGGGTATGTGCAGGCGCACTATAGCTTCATCGAACTCTGTATTCACTTTGCCGACTAATGAATGGTAATCCTTGCCGTCGAGCCCAAAGCCAAAGGTGCCCACGGTCATCTTTTCTGGAACAGGGAAGTGGTTGGTGTAATCCGGCACGAGTCTGCCCAGGCTAAACTGGTTGTCGTGGTCCTCGAAGGCGGGATCGATGTGTAGATAATAACCAAAAATTGCAGTTGGCACTTCGTGAAATATACAGGCGTGATTGATCTCCGGGTGCCGCTGTATCACCGTCTGGTTAAGCCAGGGCATGGTGCTTGGGTAGTAATTGTATACGATCGTGTCTGGTTGGTGTTCCCAGATTAGAAGTTCATATTTAGACTCAGAATCTAGTTCGTGGTAAAGCACTTCTGGCAGTGCGTAATCCTGAAGAGTTGTACCAACCCTCTTGCCGAGTTGGTACACTCCGCAGTTCTCTATGGCGTGGTTCAGGAATAAAATCATAGTCCTAGCAAGCCCAGGATCTCTTCGGCGCTTGGCTTGACCGGGTAATGGTTGTAGGGACTGTACACAGCGTGGCGCATATCCCAACTCCGGCCATCGTGAGGGGCAACTTTGGGGATGCTGAAGCCATTGGCCAGGGCAAGCTGGCTGGACATGAGACCTACAAACCCTTTGGATTTGGCAATCCAAGAAACCGTCTCTAGCATGTCGGTCCCTGTAATGCCCAGATCGTAGCCAATAGCTTCTCCCTCACCGCCGATCTGAATCACCCGGATTGGACACTTTTCAATCACTTCCAGGAACAGGTCTGTGTAATCGGTCTGCCCTCTTGCCGCCAAAACTATGTAGGGCTCGTCCTGGGTGCCTATGTCGGGATAGTCGTATGCGATCGGAAGGTTAATCGGCAGGCCGACGCTCCTGGCCATAAAGTTGTGAAGGGTTTCATCTGGAACGCGCCTGAAGCCCAGATGGTACACCTGGTCATACTTGCTTATTGGGATCGGCATATGCCATGGTTGGATGCCCATGTCCATACGCTCGATCTGGTACTCCTCCGGTACGATCAGGTTGTCTATGCACCACTGGTACTCGTACAACCTCTTCAGTGGGGTGCAGTATTCAGATGTGTAAAAGTCTGCCGTGGCGTTGTACTGCCTGCACAGTTCGAGAGTGGCCGGGAGGGCGTATAGGCAATCACCTATCTTACCGGGCATGGAAACTGCGATCTTTCTCATCAGAATGTCTTCTCCGTTTGGGAAATGTCGCCCTCACCTAGCCTTTCATCGATGGCCGCGATCAGGGCAGATCTGCGACTGTTCAACCTTTGAGCCTTGCCATATGCCTTGCCCACGCCAACATCATCACCGGCAAGGCCGAGTTTATTGGCCTTTTCAAGGGCAAAGAAGATCATCATTGAGACACCGGCAAGTTCCATGAGCAGTGTGGCGGCGTGTGCTTCATTTATGTTACACACTGCTTCATCTTCACCACCGGCCAGGTACAACTTGAGCCTGGTGGTAATCAACTCGTCAAACAGGGTGCCAACACTCTTCGTCTCTACCGAGCCCACGGTACAACCCCCCTGTCTGATAGCAGTTTTTCTACAACCAGTTCCCCACCACGTATATACACCAGTTCCGGCTCCGGCAGGGGGAACAATAATTCTGTGCCGTGTTTATCCATCAGATCCCAGAGTTTCTTCACGAAAAAGTCCCGAAAGTGCCAGGGTAGGATCATAAGTACGAGCGGTTTTGCTTTCAATACATCCTCCTCCGGTATGATCAATATGTTGGTCCCAACCGTTCTCTTGTCGAACTTGTCTTCGTTTACTTCTCCGATGGCGGCGACAGATCGCAGGTCCAGGCCGAAATATTGGAGCAGGGTATTCCCTTTAGTGGATGCTCCCAGGGCATATATGGGCACTCCTTCACCCATTGTCTGCATTACAAGGCGGGAGATGGTCAGGCCAATATTGATCACCCGCAAGGCAAAGGCCAGGAAGGGATCATCGTACTGTTGTAGGTACTGAGCCTCCCTGCCGATCTCTGCCAGCACCGTTGGTGAGATCTGGTAAAGCCTTCTGTTCTTTGCGGCATAGATCCGAACCGAGCCACCGTTGACCATGTTGCGCTCTACATCAAAGACGTGGAATCCATGATCGTCCAGGAGTTTAATCATCTGGACCAGGGTGTAGTAACCGGCGTGTTCGTGGCATATATTATCAAAGGCATTGGCCTTGAGCATGGAGATCATATCGGTCATCTGTATCACCAAGATGCCATCTTTGTCCATTACCCGCGCCACATCATCGAGAAAGTGGCCAGGATCGTTCAGGTCGTAGAACATGGCTATGGCGGTGACGATATCGGCCTGGTTGATGTGTGATGGGTAATTGGTGAGAACAAAGTATTCGGACACAAAGACATCGCACCTTTTCTCAGCTTCCTCTTTGAGGTTCAATGCCGGATCGAAGCCAACAGTAGTAAAGTTTTCCGGGTACATGGAAAGCATAGTTCCATCGTTGGCACCAATATCCAGAGCCACGGGGTTCTTCTTGTTACCGGCCCACCTGGATACACTGGAAACTACCACATCTTTTAGAGCTTCGACCATCGATTTATTCAGAGAAGACTTGTACCAATACTGTCGGTACATTCTATCTGGGTTGACAATATGTTTCAGTTGGGCAAAGTCGCACTGTTTGCATGTAGCCAGCACAAGGGGTTCTTTTTCTCCTGCGTGCTCCGATTCCTCTATAAAGCCTGAGATATACAGATTGCCGAGATCGAGCACTACCCTCAAACTGCCCCCGCAAAGCCTGCATTGAAAGAGTTCCATCAGATCCTCACAATATGCCTGTCCGTCCTGTTGTATGCCGGGTACGGTTTGTGCCGCTCTTCCTGGCTTATAAAGAATGGGTCGAACCGGTAATTGTTGAATGGGTGGCGGAAACCTTTATCCGGGTCTTCTGATACCGGGCATCCCCATTTTGACTGCCAATAGATATTGTTCATCCCATGAGTGGCGTGGTTCTGGTTGGCCAGATTGGGATCGGCCTTGATAGCAGCACTGCCGATATGCTGTACATTGGTATCTCTAACCACAAAGGGTTCCAGCCCGGCCATTGCCGCCCGGCGTGCATAATCCACATCTTCGTTGTAAGCCGGGAAAAAGTTCTCATCGTAAAAGCCAATTGTTTCCAGTGCAATTGGTTGCATGGCGAAACAGGACATGCCGTGGCAGCCGATGGGTGTATCGTAGCCTATATGGTAGCCGGAGCAGAAGATGGCATATGCTTCCTGGTTTAACATTGCCGCTGCCGCGATCCTGTCTATATCACCATCATTGAACCACAGATCGTCATTTGCCAAGATCCACACGTTGCAGCCGGAGTCACGCATCTTGATGAGCGCATCGTTCCAAGAGGTAGCCACACCCCTGTTGATGCCATACTTGTGTAGCGTGACACCGTGCTCTTTTTCTGCACCGATGCAGATCTCGATTATCCTGGGCAGTCTACTGTGCATGAAGATGTGCATCTCGATTTCATGCTTTGTCGTTTCGTGTGTTGTACGAATCAGGCTTTTGAGGGGATCGGCCTGATTGTACGCGATGGTAGAAACCCCAACCTTCATATACGCCTCCAAGATTTCGGGCTGGCCAGGCGGATGGCCAGCCCGAACCTGCTGCGTGGAGCCGCAGGAGAAGACAGTGTTATTTTACACTGTCCCTCCTGCCGATTCAAGGGCCTTGGCCCCTTTTGAATTGTTAGCTATCGTTCAGGCGCTTCTTCCGTAAATCGATCCCGCCGTGCAACAATAGCGATGATGTTAAGGAAACGAACATTACGGAGAAGGCCATTTCTACGCCTTCCCTCCAGTGTGCGGGTGTGGGCATGTAATTCATCAGCATACCGAATCCCCAACCCAAGATCGTGATCACAACTACCATACCGATCGACCAGTATCGTTTGTAATCTGGCGGCTGTTTCTTGAAGTAGGGAACCTTGTCGATAAGGATGTAGGTAAAAACACCTGCACCGCCGCCTGTCAAAAGCCAGGCGACTCCCTCTCCAAGCGTCATTGTACCATCATCGGCAAAGGCTAGACCAACCCACAATGCCGATACTACCATGGCGAGAAAGATGTAAAAAACCAGTTTCTTCATTTCATCCTCCTTTATGGCGTTGGCACTGGCGTTGCCAACTTGATATAGATCTTCTCAATCTCCAGCAAACCTTCAGGTGCCGGTATGGGCGTTCCCGGCACAGGTGTATCTGTTGGCACAGGCGTTGGCGGCACGATATCATCCTTGGGCAGGCGGGTAAAGACAGAGAACATGGTACAGTGCTCCGTTCCTGCCAGCCAGCCGATACCCTTTAGCCAATCAGAGGGACCGTCATAGTCGGCAATGTAAAGTTCAGTGACACCACTACCGGTCTCAGGGAAATATGCATCTCCACCACCAACCCCAAAACCAACATCTCCATTTGCCGAAGTGAAACCATAGATACCAAGATCGGTATGGCGTGATGCAGGTGGGTCGTAGTAGGGCAGGGCGGGGGCACCAGGCCAGTAGCGGATAACTGCCTTGCTTCCTAGTGGTGCTCCATCTTTATCTTTTACGTTGATGATAAATATGGCAGGGCCGCAAGACTCGCGGAGTTCCGTTAGTCTGAAAACGTAATCTGCATCGGGATGTGGATCTTCGCATTCCCATGTAAGGTTTGGCCCATACCTACCGTGCATCCAGGCCACAGTTTGTGCAGTGCCATACTGATCATAAATTGCTGGATCAGGACATGTATCCTCTGCTACAGCCTGATCCAGCAATAATTGGTGGAACTCTTGGTTAGCTTCCCCTGCCTGCCCTTCTTGGCCACAGCCAGCAGCAAGAAGCGAAATGCTGGCCAGAATGGCCAGAGTAGCAAGTATGGCGATTAACGTTGACCAAAAATAGTTTTTCTTCATCGTTTCTCCTCCCACTTTCTCTCAATCTCTCCAAGGAAACCGGGCATCTGGATTCCCGGCCTTTGGATATAGCGGTACACAGTGACTATGGCCAGCGATCCACCAATGGAGAGCAGTGCAAGCAGGATGCCAAAGAAGGTCATAGCAAAGGCCCTTAACGTTCCCTCATCTAGCGCAGAGAAGAACTTGATCACCACGAACCCGGCAATGATGACAACACCAAGGATAGCGCCACCACCAAAGATTGTGGCAAACGTCTGCTTTGCCGAGTAGCCCTTTGCCTGGTATGTCTCATACGGCGTCTCGAACTGGTTCATAACTTCACCCCTGCCTGATACTCTCCCTTTGGATCGATTTGACCAGACTGAACTAACAACTCATATTGCTGGATGACCTTATCGTACCCGATACCTTCGCCATGATTCGATGCAAAGCTCCGCAAATCATTCTTGCTGGCCCTTGCACTTGTAGGTAAACTATCTATCCAGCGTTCGGTTATCGGCAGGAGCCCAACCTGTGTTTTATGGGCGACACCCCCACTGTTCCTTACCATCTCGATGTTGTCTGGTAGGGCGATTTGGATCTCTGTCGTAGCCGATCCGTATCGCACCATGGCGTGTCCGTTTCCGGCCAAGGTATCCAGGTTCATACCACCAATTCCCGTGCCGTATTGGGACAGGTACCTGGTGTTACACCGAAGGCCGATGACGATGGTAGAACTGTTTGCGTGGAGCATGTCATCTAATAGGACTGATTTGGTCGTCTTCGGCGTAACGCCCACCAGGTGGACATCGTACTCGCGGCCTTTCTGGCTGATTATGCCTAGTGGTGAGGCAATGGCTTTACCTTTCACTTCGATAATATCGGCAAGCTCGTCGGCCATTACCAGTACCGCCCTATCGTTCATATCCAGCGTGTGGGCCAGCCTATTCATGGCTGTTACCATATCCTCATAACCACGAATATATGTAACACCCTTGAATCCCTCAAAATCCCAAAGACCAAGCCTCTTCTCCTGCGGCTCCACTTTCGGATTGAGGATGTACACATCCCAACCGGCGTGCAGGGCTCCGATTACAATTGCCATAGCCGCCACGCTTTTACCAGAGCCCGTAGAGCCCACGATCATAGCATGTGGACTCTCCTCTTTATTCAAATCGATACAGAATGGCCCTCCTTCCACTGCCATACCAATCGGGATTACCCCACCGGCAACTATGTTGCCTTTAGAGGCATAGTGTTGCCGGTAAACTTGAGACAGCCTGACCTCTTTATCTGCTGGCCTTGCCCATATGATGGTCATTGTGCCGGAAACCGACAGCTTCAAAGAGCCTGCGGTAATGGTTATCCCATGCGCAAGCAGGTAGTGCTCCAGATCTTGCCTGGTGGACGAGATCTTTTTTGTAGTTACCCTTGCCGGTATATTTGCGATAACGGTTGCGGTCTGGTAGCTGATAGTTGCCTTGGTAATCCTGATGGGAAGATCGTGCTGTATATAGAACCTGGAGATCAGCTTGCAGGCAGTTTGTAGACCACGCTCGATCTGTGGCGAACTCTTGGATACCATGGCAACCCGCCTGTTGCCGTTTTGGTTTTGGCTGATCCCAAGAAAGATCCCGGCAGAGGCAAGGGTGAAGGCCGCTCCTACGGCGGCAAAAATCGTGCCATCCATTATACCCTGTGCACCCTCCTCCTGTTAATTCCTAGAAAGCCAAGGTCGTCCCTCTTGTAATGGAATGCGTCTTGTAAACACCAGCCAAAGATCATGGAAAAGTAGAATGGCATCCAGAGAGTATTTAAATTGAATTTCAACCGTATAAGTACGGTTAAAACGATCAGCCACCAGGTCACATACAGGATACGAATAAGCGTGCCAGGGATCATACTGTGACTCCACCTGCTCCGGTGAGGGAACAAAAAGGCATACGGTGTCATGTACCCTACCAATATAGCGCCAAGGAGCCCCCACTTCCTCATCGCCCGGTACTCTTCCCTGGTCATCGTCCTGTGATCCGCATCTGGCGTGATCGCGTATCCACAAAGTGCCCCCAGATAGAGTCCTAACCCCACTTGCCATGCGTCCCTCCACGCAATAGTCATCAGCGCGATAGCCAGTGCCAGTGGGCCGACTACCCTCAGTACACGCTTGGCATCTTTTTCGTGAAGATGACCATCAAAGCCCATTAGTATTCCTTGATGTTGATACCTGCCGCCTTGGCCTTTTCGGCATCCAGCACCAGCTTGAAGATATCCAGAGAGTACCCCTCTCTGAACCGGTAGACGCCGATACCCTTGTCGGAAAGGCTTTTCAGGGCGGCACCAATTGTCCTGCGATTCATATTCGTTGCGGTGGCAATGTCCCGGTACCGCGCCTTGCCGATCATGCCAGCACGCATTAACTTGATGTAAGCGTCCAGCACCATACGCTCGTGTTCTGTTAGTTCTTCGTCACCGAGGATGGAGAAGGATGTAGCTTTCTCTGCGCCAAGCACCCTGATGGGCGTGACCACCACAGCGTTGACATCCCTCCATGTTTCAGGCCATTCCTTCAAAATCATGGTGTCCGGCATACGGGCATAGTCTTCATGCAGGTTGTGCATGACCAACAATTGCGCGTGGTCATCTCTGCACAATATAACCGGGGGCGTTGGTATCACCCCTGCTAGATTGATCTCGCTCATCTGTTTCCTCCCAAATATACCACTTGATATACTCTGGTGTATCGTGCACTGTGTGGAACTGTGATGAGAACTTGACCACAAGACCATTCCTCCATAACCTGTTAAGCGCGAGTAGCAAACCTGGGAACAGGTTTTGGATTGGCTTCAGGTCGAACTTCCAACTAAACACCTTTCCACGTTCATCGCGGTAGTGTTCGCGTAGATCTTCGAGTAATTCTAGATCTCCTTTGTCCAGGTGGACAGGTGGCCCGGTATAAGTAAGCTGTGTGCCCCACTCCTCTGGGTAGTAGTGAAAACTAGGAATGGTCATTTTTAGTCGCCATCTTATAGAGTAACCACAAGGCAGCCCCGCCAGTAACCCAACCAATGATGATTCCTATGATAAGTGTCACAACCCAAATGGGTATAAATATACCATTCATGCCGTTTCCCTCCTAAAGAACCGTCCTATTTGTGACAAGTATACCATATCATCTCAGCTTTGTCAAGTAGTTCGATTCAAAATTGGAAAATTCTCTTGCAAACTTGCCGCAGGTCGGCTATAATCTATCGTATGGCAGACAAGGTAACCGTCAAGGACCAGGCTTTTGAGTGGTATATCGGGAATCAGCTTGCCACATTGCGGGATGTAGGCGAGGAATTTGACATCCCGTATGAAACGGTGCGCGATTGGGCCAAGAGCGAGGGTTGGGTTACAAAGCGAGTTATGTATGGTCGAGCACCTGCCGATGGAGTAGTGCGGCAAGCAGAGGGTATCCGGCATGTGCTTTATGAGGAAATAGTTTCTGGAGATGCCAGAGATCTCCCCGATCTGGTAAAGGCGTGGTTATCAACCATGTCCGTGCAGGCTCCTCCTGAGAAAAAAGAGACAATCGACCGGGATAGCCTGCTAGGAGGTTAGGTGAAACTAACCCCAGAGGAAGCCAGGGAATACAAAAAGTGTGCCGCTTCACCTATCTATACCCTTAAACGGTATGGTTATTTGAAGCACATAGTCAGGGGTAAGATAAAGTGGGAGCCCTACGACTGGCAGATTGAACTAATCGAAGAGATCTATGATGGCAAGAATTATGTGATCCTAAAATCCAGGCAGGTTGGGGTGTCATGGACCATTGCCTTCTACGTTGCCTGGATGATTCACTTCAGGCCGGATATCGAAATCCTCCTCCTCTCCCAGAAGGAAGAAAAGGCCATCAAGCTCCTGGCCAAGGTAAGATTTGTATGTGTGAATTTTCCCGACTTTATCCGCAGGGAGTTTAACTCTGACTCGCAATTACGCCTCTCTGTCATCCACCGAAGAACTGGCGGCAGGATATCTTCCGAGAGTAGCGTTGATAGCTTGACTACTACAGGCTCGTCCGGTCGCGGTGACACAGCGGCCTTTATCTTCATGGACGAGATCGCCCATATGGAAAGGCCAAACGAAGTCTACACTGCCGTGAAGCCTGCAACCTCACACGGCGGCCAGTTGGTGATGGCTTCCAGCCCCAATGGGCCAGAGGGTGTGTTCCCAAGGATCTGGTTTGAGGCCGAGTCGGGCGATTCCGCGACGTTCTACCCCATGCGAGTCCATTACACAGACTGTGGCTTTGATGAGACATGGCTAGAGGTAGCTGCGGATGGCATGACCGATGAGGATATCCTACAGGAATACGAGCTTTCGTTCATCGGAGGTGGCTCTCCCGCATTTGATCCTGTCCACCTGAAAGACTGTTATGTGCCGATGGATGAGATCATGACCAACCCTGAACTTGCCGATATAAAGGCGTTGGTGGTTGGTAGTAGGAAATTTGCCTCTGGTGTGGACAGTGCCGAGATCAAGGCCAATCGCGGAAAGAGGAGGCGTGACTACAACGCCGTAACTGCGCTGAATGAGTACGGCATCCAGATCGTTGCCGAGGCCAATAAAATGCGCCTGGACGAGTGGGCCGGGCACACAATTGGCGTTGGCGATACTTCCGTTGAAGTTGTCGGCTATGTCAGTAAGTGGCACCAAAGATTCCCTGGCTTGATGTTCATCGAGGAGAATAGTTCTGGGTTGGTGGTTGAGAACAGGCACATCCTGCCGGAAGATGGGGTAAGCGATGTAGCTGTTAAAAGGACTACCAGCAAGAGGAAATCGCGCCTGGTCAACCAGTTCAAATTGGCCATTGCCGGAGGCCAGGTGTTAATCACCGACAAGCGCACCTGGTACCAATTGACCATCTTCCAGGATCTTGGAGGGGGAAAGTACTCCGCACCTGCCGGTTCGCACGATGATCTGGTAATTGCCATCCTGGAATCGTGGGACGCTTTGATCTTTATGGGCGGCTTTGAGTTTGTCATGCCAACCCTACAGAAGGTTGGTGCTTTTGAAGTCGCATCCGAATATGGCCTGGCCCCTACGGCACCCCCAATACCTAGTCCAGGTCTGGACTCTGCCTTTGATCTAGAGCCATTGCCATCTCTATCGGCAGAGGATTGGAACGACTTTATACCTACGGGGGAGAATATTGAGCGAATTAACGAGCTTATCTGAGGCACTGGATGGTTTGGAAGATGAGGCCAAGAGCGCGGTCCTCCTTGCTGTCCAGGAAGAAATGCAGACATGGCGTGTGCCGCCGATGATGCGTATGAGCATCCCAGGGGAAGAGGATTTTGGCTTCACCACCCACATGCCGACAATTTTGAAAACTGACGAGAACAAGCTGGACCTTGATCTGGTAGACAAAATGATGGCTTCAGGCCAGATCGCCTACCCCATGGCACTGAAAAAGGCTCCAATCACATCGATTGTCCGGTCGCCCTCTGGTTTTAGTGTAGAGTGTTCTGATGAACGCATGAGAGATCTGATCCTCAAGAACATGCAGCGTGTCCTGGAAAAGAGGATTGATGAGATCTTGACCATGCTGGAATACGGAGCCTACTATGGCGAGGTCACGTATGACATAGGCTGGCCCCAGGATTACAGTCTTCCCAAGTCAACGGTACCCTACTGGATCATCGAAGATTTTAACAGTTGTCATCCATCGACCATCGATGAGATCTTGCGGCACAGGAAGACAAAGGCGTTTCGTGGTTTTGTGCAAACCCCTCCCGGCGACTACACGGTGGAAAGGATCACGGTAGATACCAAGAGGGCGCTGATCATTCCCCACAACGGTTTATTCGGCAACCTGGAGGGTACATCGATCCTCCAACCGGTTCATGTCTGGTGGTTCTGGTACGAACTGGTCTGGAGGGCATTCTTGCGTTTCCTGCAACGGCAGGGTGTGGGTGTGGTTGTGGTAAAAGCCCCATCGCGTGGTCGGGTCGAAGTCAGCGGCAAGTATGTGGCCAATATGGATTGGGCGTTGCAGATGGCCAGTTCACTGCACAGGACCAACTTTGCCGCCCTGCCGAGTGACACAGATTCCGATCATGGCAAGGAACTGTGGGCCATCGATTACCTCAAGATGGGCCAGGGTGAGGGCAGGCAGTTTGTGGCCGCTCTAGAACTACTTGGTACCAACATCAAGAACTTTCTCCTCACAGGCAATAAGATATCGGAAGAGGGTGGCGAGTTCGAGGTTATGTTGGATACTGAGAAAACCCTGGCGCATATCGCCATGTACATCAACCACTATGTACTGCCCAAGTATCTGATGTGGAATGGCTCAAAAACCAGAGTGGCCACCATCAGTTTCCAGGGAGCAAACAGCAGGGTTCTGCCGCTAATCTTCAAACTGCTTGCCGTTGCCGGTAACACTACCGGCGATGCATTGCGCAATGTCGATTGGCGCTTGCTTATGGCAGAGGGTGGAGTCCCTGTCTTGCCGGAAGATGAAGTTGAGGAACTTCGACAGAAGGAGATAGAGAGGGCCGAATCGTGGTCAAGAGAGCAGGAAAAGGCAAAGATGCCACAAGGAGGCGAGGGTAGGTGGGCTTCCCAGAGGGACAAAGAGGGCCGTGCCGAGTCTCTTGAGATGATTACCGAAGCCCTAAACACGCCACTGATTGCCCTGTCAGCGCCACAGGTGGCGGCACTGGAGAGGCTAGGCATCCGTGCCGATGACACACCGGTGATGCTGTATAACCCATACCACGATAGACTTGG
>JABAHP010001609.1_pt3 | contig 22328 bp, 20 predicted proteins | sample 7062081 | NCBI WGS metagenome assembly JABAHP01 (sample SAMN14534357, study PRJNA622989) | marine sediment metagenome | biome: marine biome [ENVO:00000428]; feature: marine pelagic biome [ENVO:01000023]; material: deep marine sediment [ENVO:00002113] | place: India: Gulf of Kutch | collected...
TAACCCTTTTCCAGTCATGGACTGGGCAATTCCAGGAGCCCCAGGGGAGGGTGGGTTTCAATCCTCATCCTCATCCTCGGATGCACCCTTCTTCTTTGAACCCCGCTCCTCCTTGCGACGTTCCTTCTCGAGGGCCCTCTGCTCCTTCCGCTCCTCCCTCTCCTTGGCCTTCTCCTCCTTCTTGAGCGCCATCTCCCTGACCTTGCGCTCCCGGTTGAGTCGGCTCTTCTCGAGGCGGGTTATCGCGCCGCGCACCCCCTTCCTGTCCCGGGCCAGCTCGATGTTAAGCCTCTGGTAGTCCCCCTTGGACATATCCCCCCTCGCCACCTGGGCCTTGGCTCGCTCGGCCTTGGCCTCGATGATGTCCAACTCCTTCTCCTTGGTCTTGATCATCTTCGTGAGCTTCTTGATCTTGCGGTCGCGCTCCACGATGGAGGTCTTGTCCTTGTCCGCTCGAGCCATCGGGGCCTCCCCTGTCCTTGAGGGGAACGGACACTAGGGATATTAACCTTGGCCCATCCCGATGACGGAGGTGCCAGCACCAGTGTCTGGAACTTCAGGGTGCGATGGGTTTAAATACGAGGTTCATTATCTGGCGTTCCACGGGTGCCTCCAGCGGGTCTTCTCGCCAGAGGACAGCCCATAACCTGCGAGGAATGCCCTTGTACAAGATGGTCGAGCGCGTCGACACGGTTCGTATCCCCCCGAAGCTGCTCGGGGCCCCGCTCAAGGATGTGGTGGAGGAACTGACCCACGAGTCCTTCGAGGGGAAGATCGACAAGGAGAACAACCTGACCATCCTGGCGATCAACATCGAGCCCGAGGGCTCTGGTCGCATAGTCCACGGTGACGGGGCGGTCTACCAGCAGGTCAAGTTCAGTGCCCTCGTGTTCAAGCCGGAGCTCCACGAGGTCGTGCAGGGCAAGGTGTGCGAGGTCCTGAGGTTCGGCGCCTTCGTCCGCTTCGGCCCCCTGGACGGTCTGCTCCACATCTCGCAGATCATGGACGACCGCATCGACATCGACGAGGCCAACAACCGCCTGGTGGGCAAGGACACCAAGCGGGACCTGCGGACCGGGGACATCGTCCGCGCCCGCATCGTGGCCATCTCCATCAACGAGGTCAACTACAGGGAGAGCAAGATCGGCCTAACCATGCGGCAGCCGGGCCTTGGCAAGCTGGAGTGGCTGGAGGAGGACCGGAAGGTCGAGACCGGAGGCGGCAAGCCGAAGAAGAAGGGCAGGGGGAAGAAGTGATGAAGGCCTGCAAGAGCTGTTACCACATCACCGAGCTGGACACCTGCCCTCTCTGCGGCGGCGAGCTGTCCAAGGAATGGCAGGGTTACCTCATCATACTGGACCACGAGAGGTCCCTCATCGCCCAGAAGATGGGCATCAAGGCCAACGGCCGGTTCGCCCTCAAGGTGCGATGAGGCCCAAGGGTCCCGTCATCGACCCTCTCGGGGGGTGGATATTTGGAGCTGGTAATCGAGAGGGGCGTGCCCCTGCCCCGGAACGTCACCATGGTGCTCCCAGATGAGATGCGCGATGAGCTCAAGGTCCCCCTTGGCCCAGTGCTGCAGGAAGGGGACCTCCGCCACACTCTGGAGGGCAGGACCCGCATCTGCACGGTCGGGGACATGACCACTGAGACCCTCCACCGCCTGGGCATCCCGATCAACGTCGCGGTGGTGGACTACCAGACGAAGCGACGGCCGGACGCCCGGTGGGCGGAGTCCCTCGCCCCCGTGGGTGACCTAACGGTGGAGGTCGACAATCCCGCAGCGACCATCACCCCCGAGATGTACAACGGTATAATGGAGGCTTGGACCTCAGACAGGTCCGTCAAGATGGTCGTGCGGGGAGAGGAGGACATGGCCTCCCTGCCCGCCATACTGCATGCGCCAGGGGGCGCAACAGTAATATACGGCATCCCGGATACAGGACTCTGCCTGGTCCAGGTGGACGGCCATGCCAGGGACGTTGTCCGCGACGTCCTCGAGCGCCTGACCGTCCACCGGGATGGGACCCCGCCCCAAGGAGGGCGACAAGATGGAACTTGAGATCGTCTCAAAGAAGGAAAACCCCTTGCTCGACCGCACCGAGCTGGAGGTTCTGGCCCATCATGCCGGCAAGCCCACTCCCACTCGGGATGAGATGCGCCAGCAAGTTGCAGCCGCCATGAAGGCCAAGAAGGATGTTGTCCTGGTGGACCACATGGAGTCCTCCTTCGGGAGGGGTCTGACCCGTGGTTACGTGAAGGTCTACAAGACCAAGGAGGCGGCCATGGCCATCGAGCGGGACCCCATCAAGAAGCGGAACGCCCCAGGTGGAGGTGCCGACGCGCCCCCGAAGGCGGCCAAGAAGGCGCCGGAACCCGAGCCTGAGGCCGAGCCTGAGCCCGAGCCGGAGCCCGAACCGGAGCCTGAGCCGGAGCCCGAGGCCGAGGCGAAAGAGGAGCCCAAGGAGTGATACCCGTGGCGGACGAACCCCGAAACCTGGCCCAGACCCAGCGCATATATGAGATCAAGGAAGGGCATATAGAGCGCAAGAGGAAGGAGTGCCCCAAGTGCGGAACGGGCACCTACATGGCCGAACATGCCGACAGGCGCGCTTGCGGCAAGTGCGGCTACACCGAGTTCAAGAGCTCCTGAGATGGTAGCAGACCCCGCCCATACCTCTGCAGGGCGGGCCTGTGGTGTAGCTTGGATATCACAGAGGCCTCCGGTGGGGCTCTCGGCCCCCCGAAGCCCCGGTGCAAGCCCCTAACCCGGGTTCGAATCGGGCGAAACGCCCGCGGAAGTCCCGGCAGGCCCGCCATTTCGACCCCGCGAATCCGCGGTATCGTCCCCAACTCAGCCTCGCCCCTGGCAAATGAGGCTGGATGGCTTTCTGGCATGGGAGAATAGGGCCGAAAGGCATAAGAAAAGGAGGCGCGTATCCCATCTCGATGGAGATAGTCTTCCTTGGGACTGGAGGGTCCTTCCCCTCCCCCCAGAGGGGTGTGTCCTCCGTGGCACTCAAGACCCACGGTGAGATCCTGCTGTTCGACTGCGGCGAGGGAACGCAGCGTCAGCTCATGAGGTCCTCCCTCTCTTTCATGGGCATCACCAAGATCTTCATCACCCACTTCCACGGCGACCACTACCTGGGCCTCGCCGGCCTCCTCCAGACCATGGCCCTGAACGGAAGGACCAAGGACCTGGAGATATTCGGCCCCAAGGGGACCGAACAGCTGGTCACCATCCTCGAGCGGATCTCGTACTACAGCAGGACCTACGACCTGGTCCTCCACGAGATGAGGGAGAACCAGAGGGAGCAGTTCGAGGGCTACTCCGTCACCGCCATACGCCTGGACCACTCCATCCCCACCCTGGGCTACCTGTTCGAGGAGGACGACAGGCCAGGCAAGTTCGACATGAACGCGGCCCGGGTCCTCGGCATCCCGCCGGGGCCCCTCTACGCCAAGCTCCAGAACGGCGAGGAGATAGTCTGGAACGAGAAGGTCATCGAGCCCGCCATGGTACTGGGGCCGCCCCGGCCCGGGCGCAAGATCGCCATCGCGATGGACACCAAGCCCATCCTGAAGCTCCCCGAGCGCATCAAGGACTTCGACATCCTGATCCACGAGGCCACCGCCGACAGGACGCTGGAGAACAAGGCCAACAAGTTCGGCCACTCCACCGCGGCCCAGGCGGCCACCATAGCCAAGGAGGCCCTGGTGAAGCGCCTCTACCTCATCCACATCTCGCCCCGATACAGGGACCCCCGCCCTCTGATCAACGAGGCGAGGGAGATCTTCGAGGAGACGTACCTCCCCTCGGACCTGGACGAGTTCGAGATCCCCCTCCCCGAGAGCTGGAAGGAGGATGACAAGCTCTGGGTCGTGGCTGAGAAGGAGGCCGAGGAGGGAGAGGAGGTGGCAGAGGCCGCCGAGGCCACCGTCTCCGAGGGCGTGCCCACAGAGGCCGATGAGACGGCTGACGCCACTGAACTTTACGACGTGCCAGCACCTGAGGAGGCGCCACCGGCCGTCCCAGCCGAGGCCGCCGGGGAACCCCCCATCCCGACGGAGGTGCCGGCAGAGGCAGTGGCCAACCCCGGCGAGGAGGAGGAGCTCGAGGAGATCGTCCCCGAGCCCGAACCTGCCATAACCGCCGAGGGGATCACCCTGGGTGCCGTCGCCGCTGCCATGGAATCCAAGACCTCCCGCAAGACCTCTGAGGAGGAGCCCAAGGACCCTGAGCCCACCAACGAGGAGGCCTCGGAGGACGAAGAGTTCGACCTGGAGGCCGCCATGAAGGAGGTCGGCCTCGACCCCGGTGCCGAGTGAGGCCCACGGAGCACCAGTGACCAAGGATAGTTCGAAAGGCCAGTGCCATCCATCCTGGGAGCTGTGCCCATAACCTATAATTAACCCCAAGGGCCATCCATCGGTGATGGTCGCAGTGCGGGACATACCCGGTCGTGTCAGGGAGGGCTTCGGCACGGCCGGACGTGAGTTGGGCCGGATTCTCCGGCGCCGTTCCCACCAGGTGGCGGTCACCATCGAGGAGCGCCCCGACGTGGGACCCGTCGAGGTGGACCTACCGTACCCCCTTCCAACGAGGTCCGACCCCCTCGCGCTGGCCCTGTTCTATGGAGCGGGTCTGACCCTGGTCATCACCCTCACCCTCGTGCTGACCAGCTACCTCATGATGGGTCAGGTCCCCCAGGGCATGGTCGCTGCCGTGGGCGCCATCATCGTCGTCCTCGGCATCGTCGGGAACCTGACGGTCATCGCCCGCCCGATCGAGGAGAACGCTACCCAGACCGTAAGACCCCTGGTGGGCGCTGGCATCCCCATCCTGAACGCCCTGCACTACTGGTTCAACCCAGTGGTGGCGGTCCTGGCGATCGTTTACGTCCTGGTCCGGCCACCCAACAACTGGCTGCTGCCTGTGGCGGCCATCGTTCTCCTCGTGTGGACGGTGACGGGCCTGCTCCTGAAGCTCCCCAGGGACTCCCCCTGGAACGGACCCATGCTCGCCAGGTGGGCCGGCGCCCTGCACAAGCGCAGGTTCGTCTACATCGCCGTCCTGGCCCTGGTATTCGTGGGTGCCCTCTCCGAGATCATATACTGACGGAGGCAAACCTTATCCCCCCTGGACCCCCTTCGCGGGCCAGGAGGCCCGACGTTGCTGGGGCGTATAACCAACATCTCCGAGACTGCCCGGGTCCGGGTGGCCATCGGGTCCGCCCAGGAGGGCGACGCCGCAGACCTGACGGCAGCAAGGGCGGAGGAGTCCGGTCTCGGACCGGTGAGCGTCCTCAGGGAGGCCTCCTCGCTGGCGGAGGCGCTCTCCGAGGGTCGAGTTGACGCCGCCGTGAGGGGCACCCTCCCCTCGAACGAGGCCATGCAGGCCCTGAGGGATGCCAGCGGGGCCGGTTCCACGCTGCGGGTCGCCCTCATGGGACTCCTGGACGGCAACGCGTTCCTCCTCACCCCCGTCGGCATAGACGAGGGTCGTGACATGGCCGAGAGGTGGACGCTGCTCAAGGGGGCGGCGCGCCTCGCCGTCTCCTTGGGGCAGGAGCCCAATGTGGCTGTGATGTCCATGGGCAGGCCCGAGGACGCCCGCAGGGGCGAGGAGATCGCGCTGTCCCACAGGGAGTGCGAGTCCCTCAGGTCCGCCGCCGAGGCGGAGGGCATCATCGCCACGTGCACTGGCATCCAGCTAGAGAGGGCAGTGAAGGACCACAACGTGGTGCTCGCCCCGGACGGGGTCACGGGCAACCTGGTGTTCAGGGCCCTCCACCTGGTGGCCGGCCACGAGAGCTGGGGAGCCGTGGCCATGGGTGTCCTCCCCCTGGTGTTCGTCGACACGTCGAGGGAGAAGACGGACTACCTTGGAGCCCTCCATCTGGCGCGAGCGCTGGCCAGCATGGGTCAAGCAAGAAAATGAGCCATACTCACGGACCACGACCGTCCAGCTGGACCACGGACCTGAGCCGGCTCACGTGCCCGTGGAGGGACTCTATGTCGTGGATCTGGTAGGGGAGGCACCTCTTCAGCCGACGCCTGGTGTCCATGTCCACCTTGGCACCGATTCCGCGGAAGTTCCTCTCCAGATGCCAAGCCAGCTGGCCCCCCTTTCGGTCCCAGTCCGTGAGGACCACGAAGGACCCGTAGCTCCTCGCCAGCTCCTCGCAGAGGTTTAGGAGCGACTGGCCCCTGTTCAACTTGAGGACCGGAGGGGGGACACCTAGGGCCTCCAGGGAGGCCAGGTCCCTGGCGCCCTCGACGATGATAGCCACCTCTGGCTCCCTCTCCCTGAGCTCGTCCAGGACCTTCTCGACACACTCCAGGCGTTCCCTGTCGCGGCTCAGGCTCATCCGGGGGCGTCCCCCTCGTCGAGGATCCCACCCAGAGCCTCGGTGGCCACCTCCAAGGTGGTCCCGAGCACGTGCACGGTCTTCCTTCGGGTGGTGGCACCTCGGAGGATCCGCACGTCCTTCGGCGGCACCCCCAGCACATCCCCCAGCAGCCTGGCCAGCTCCTCGTTGGCCTTGCCCTCGCTCGCCGGCGCGGTGACCCGGACCTTGATCCTCTGCCTCCAGGGGTCGTAGGGACCCAGTTGTTGGCCTGAGGCCCCGGGCTCCACGTAAAGGTCGATGGTCACCCCCTCATCGTCCCTCCCTCTCAGGGCCGTCCTCCAGTCCGATGGCTCCACGGGGGTCTATATGGTGGACATGACGAAAACCCTTTGGGTCTACCAGGTCCGGCCTCATGCGAAGGTCTGGCCGATGACGTCGCTGATGTGGTCGTAGACCCTCCTGGCGATGGTCGGTCCGAATATGGAGGACGCCAGGTTCGCCAGGTCGTAGTTCAGGGCGCAGAGGTCCTGCTTACCCAGGGATTCCACCCCCTTCCGGTGGGTCATGATCTGGGAGAGCCTGGTGTCCACGAGGCTGTCGCCCACGCCGGTTATCTGGTTGTAGGAGCGCCTCATCTCCTGGAGGACCACGCGGTTGCGCACCATCTCCGGTGAGCCGCAGCTCCCGTCCCGGAGGCGCTTCATGATGTGGACCCTCCGCACCTTGCACAACCCTCCCTCGGTCGGGGGTATCCGGCGACGGCCAGCGTCTATCGGTGGCAGCTCTCCTTCGGCCATGCTCTCGGCTCTCTCCCTGGTCATCACCCATATTTATTCCGTTCGATAATATTTATAGGTGAGCCTACGATTATCAAAGGCTGCACTGAAGCTTATGGATGAGGTGTTGCCTGCTTCTCGCCCACCGTCACTCTTCAGGTCGGGGAGTGGGATCGTAGGTCTCCTCGGTCACAGCCCCGTCAGAGGGAGGCTCGTCCTCGGGGGTCCCGTCCGCCGGGGCCTCGTCCATGGGAGCCTCGTCCACTGGGGCTTCGTCCGTGGGGGTCTCGTAGGACGGCTCCTCGGAGCCGGGCTCCTCCGGCGTGGTCCCGTCGTAGGCGCCGGGGCCGTAGTCGTACTGGTAGTACGGGTTGTCCATCTCCTCCAGGGGGCTACCGGGGATCGCCTGCTCCTGCGCGCCCGGGGGCGGCGGTGGAGGAGGCGGGGGAGGTAGGGGTCTCTTGCGTGGCTGTGCCTCGGCCGCCTCGCCGTAGGCCTCGTCGGAGGTCCCGGGAGCCGGTTCCCCCTTCTTCCTCCGGCCCATCACCAGGAAGACCGCCACCAGGACCAGGATGACCGCCAGGGCGATGGCGCCCATGATCATCGGCGAGAGGAACGATTCCTCCTGGGGAGGCTTCTTCTTCACGGTGACCAGCCACTGCTCGTTGCTCTCACCACCCCGGGTGTCCGTCACCGTCAGCTTCACCGTGTATGTCCCGGTGAGGGCGTACAGGTGCTGGGTGGTGGCGTCGGAGGAGGTGGTGCCGTCGCCGAAGTCCCAGAGGAACGTCAGGGTGTCGCCATCAGGGTCCGAGGTCCCGTTGTTGATGAAGTTCATGGGGTCGCCCTTGATGACATCAGCGGGGTACACGTCCACTTTGATCTCGGGCGGGCTGTTCGCGGTGACGTTGACCGACCTCACCACCGAGTCGTCCGGTTCCGCGCCGTGACCTGGACGGACCCGCACGGTCAGGTAGTTCCGGTCCCCGGAGGCGGTCCAGGTGAAGGTCGTCACGAGCCTCTCGTCGATGTCCAGGTTCTCCTCGTGGGTGGAGACCAGCTCATCGTTGACCAGGAACTCCACCACGGCGGGGCTGGAGACGGCCTCGCCCACGTTGTATATCACGGCGTTGATCGTCACCCGGTCCTTCTCGATGGGGCTCTGCTTGTCCATGTACATGTCCCGGATCTCCAGGACGGGGACGAAGGGCTTCACCAGGATGGCGATCTGCGAGCTGTTCGTGGCCCCGTGCTCGTCGGTGACCTCCAGGGTTATCACGTGGGCGCCCTCGGCCAGCGTCTTGATGAAGGCGCTGCTCTGGGACAGCTCGCCGGAGAGGGAGCTGGTCCACTTGAAGCTTATGTCATCCTCGTCGGGGTCGTAGGAGGTGGAGGCGGAGAACTCCACGGGCTCGTAGGGTGTGAACCGCTCGCCGTTGTTCGGGTCGTCGATCCTCGGCACCGGGTCCTGGTTGAGCACCTCGGGACCTGTGTAGACGCCCGCGGGAGGGTCACGGACGGGGTTCTTGCCGTCGGAGAACTCGAAGTAGTACTCGTGTTCGCCCAGCCCGAGGCGGGTCGTGTAGCTGAACACCGCGCCGTCGGTGTAGTCCCGGTCGGGGCTGGACATCTCGTAGGGCTGGTCGTCGATGTAGACGTACTTCACCACTGGCTCGTCGTTGTCCACGTCGGTGTACGTGATGGAGTACTCGAACCAGGTGGTCCTGATCCCATCCGCCCTGTCGATCTGGCCCAGATGGAGTATCGGCGGTGAGTTGAACTCGATGGATATCCCCTTGAACACGGGCGTGACGTGCCTCCTCTGGGAGTCGGTGTTGATGGTGACCTCGAACTGGAAGTAACGCCCGTAGGGTATCCTGATGTCGGTGTCGTCCTTGTCCACCTCCTCCCAGGAGGTGGGCGTCGACATGTCCGGGGACTGGGACGTCCTTATCCTCACGACCACCTTCACCAAATTGGGGTTGGAGTCGGGAGGCAGCTCGGACCTGTAGACGATCCTCTCCAGGGAGGAGCGGTCCTGACCCAGGTCGTAGACGGGTGAGAGGTAGGTCCCCTTGGCCGCGTACCTGAACGCCTCCATGCTCACGGTGTCCACGGTGGGGCTTATGGTGCTGTCCGCGGTGTGGAAGTACATCCTGTAGGCGACCCGCCCGGCACCGAAGTGGTTGTCCCCTATCGCGGTCCCGGCGGGGTCGGTGAAGTAGGTGGCGGAGGTCCCGTCGGGACCCACGAAGTCCGAGGGGGTGTCCAGCATCCCGGAGCTGGCCACCTGGAACTTGACGGCGTCGGGGCCCACGGAGGGGGACTGGGAGGTGGGTGTCCACGAGAGCTCTCCCATTGAGACAACCCCGGCCACGTCGAAGATGGCGGAGGTGAGCCAGCCGTCGGTCATGAAGGGCACCTGGGTGCTGTAGGTCATAACGTCGTTGAAGGAGGCTATCGGGGCCTGGGTCTCGGTAGCCCCGGCCATCGCCAGGCCCAGCTTGTTGGTGGCGTCCCACACGAAGGAGGACCAGAAGCGGGCATCAGGCGCGTTCTCCAGCTGCCGCCAAGTGTCCTGGAGAGGGCTGTACTCGTAGAGGCGGGAGCTGAGGGCGCTCCCGGTGTGGCCCCCGAAGGAGAAGGCCTTGTTGGAGACCGGGTCCCAGCCCATGGAGTGGAAAATCCGCGCCACCGGAGCGTTCCCCCGCTGGGTCCACTGGTTCGTGGTCGGGTTGTAGGAGAGCACCGACGACATGGGGTTGTTGTCGTCGAACCTGCCACCGTACATGATCATGATCTCGTTGTCGGTGTCCCACGTCGAGGCCGCCCCGCCCCGGGCCATGTTCTGGGGGAAGTTCGACAGACGGTGCCAGCTGTTGGTCCTGGGCCTGAAGGCCCAGAGCTGGTTGGTCACGTTGGCCCAGGTGGCGTCCCTGGTGCCGCCGGCCACCAGCATCTGGTCGTTGGTGCTGTCCCAGACGGCGGTGTGGAAGACCACTCCACCGTAGGGGCAGTCCGCCATGAGCGCCCAGGTGTCGTTGGCGGGCCAGTAGACCAGCGTCTCGTTCAGGAGGAAGATATCCTGGCCAAGTACGGTGATGCCGCCGAACACGATCATCATGTGGAAGGAGTCGGCCCACACGGCAGAGTGGAGGAACTTGGGCCTGTTCACCGGGCTCTTCTGGTCCCATATCTTGGTCGACGCGTCGTAGGACCAGAGGGTGTTGTGGGCGAAGCGGTTGTTCCCGCTGTCGTGGACACCTCCGAAGACCAGCACCTCGGAGTTGTCCCTGTCGTACACCGCGGTATGCTGGAAGTTGCCGTCGCTCCCGTATCCGGGGTTCGTCGTCCAGTGGGATGCCAGGTCCAGCTTGGGCTTGTTCTGGCCGTCGACGACCATGTTGAGGGCGTTGCTGTCGGACCAGGCGTCGTTGAAGATGGGGTACGATTCCAGGTCCAGCTTGAGCGTCCCGTCCTCGACGACGATCTTGTCCAGCGTCGCCTGGTTCGAGCCAGACCCCTGCAGGTCCTCGGTGGAATCAACCTCGAACACCAGGGCCTCCGCGGGCTCCGTGGAGAGCGGTAGCACGACGAAGAGGGTGCTGGTGAGCATCAACGCGACGACCAGGAGGGAGTGGGTCGACCTTGTCACAGTAATACCATCCTTCAGCCAGCTGGCTGGCTTGTCGAGCTGATACCCGTTTCCCCATTTAAAGGTTTCCGACCAGGGTCCTTCAGGGTCGAGTATCCAGCCAACTCACTGGCACCCGCCCCGTGGAGCAGATTTCGGTCTTTCACCCCTTCCCAACCCTTAAATCCATCGCAGCCTATAATCGTCCGTTCATAGCGAGGGAGCACTTATGCCCGAGATCACGCTGTCGAGCATGAAACAAAAGAGGATATACACCACGGACGGTCTCTCCGTAGGCGAGGTCAAGCGGTTCGAGCTGGACACGGTCCTATGGAAGGTCCGTTCGCTGGTTGTCGAGGTCGACGACGTGGCGATGGAGCCCCTGGGGCTCAAGAAGTCGTTGATGAGGAAGAACGAGATAATGGTCGGGAAGGAGCTGGTGAAGAACGTGGGCGACGTGATCACGCTCAACGTCTCCTTGGAGATCCTCAAGAACCAGCTCAGCCTGCCCACGTCCAAGAAGAAGGTGATATCCACCGAATAGGGGGTGAACGATATGGCCATCATGAAGGACACGGACGTGACGGGGAAGCGGGTCATCCTCGAGGACGCCTCGGACGTGGGCATCCTCACGGACATATACGTGGACACCCTGGACTGGCGGATCACCGGGCTGGACATCAGGATAGAGAAGCGCTACGCCGAGCGCCTAGGCAAGGAGAAGGGGCTCCTGAAGAAGCCTGTGATCACCGCGCCCATCCACCTCCTCAAGTCGGTGGGGGACGTGGTCCACTTCACGGGAGGCTTGGACGACCTGGCCAAGACCCAGAAGGCCATCCTCCCGCCATCTGAGCTTCGAAAGGAGATGCAGCGGGAGGCTACCGAGGCGGCCAAGCGGGCCGATAAGGCCCCGGCAGCCGAAAAGAAGAAAGCCACGGCACCGCCACCCAAGCCTCCGAAGAAGGAGGAGAAGAAGGAGAAGCCCAGGGCCCTCTGAGGTTGAGACCTTAGGAAGGGGTGTGCCCCGGTCGTAACTCGGCACGTCACAGTACCGCGACATGCGCGACCTCGGTACCGTTGACCCGACCGGGGCTTGTCCGACGCCGGGGTTGGCCGTACCATCATCCTGAGGACGTCCGTCCTTGTCAGGCAGGGACCCATCGACGCCAGTGTGTCGCCCCGGGTCGTCGGCGGGTATCACGTGTCAACCCGTCTTGGTCCGAGGCGAACGCTAGTGGAAGTGGGCGTATAATAACGTTTTGGCACAGGTCCGGGCCCGCTCAGCCCTTGATCCTGTGCACCTGGATGAGATTGGTGGTGTCGCTCACCTCCAGGGGCAGCCCCGCAGCGATGACCACCACGTCACCGGGCCGCGCCAGCCCCTGGTCGAGGGCGGCGGTCTTGGCCTGTTCTATCATGTCGTCGGTGTCGTCCACCTGGGTTACCATCACCGCCTCCACCCCCCAGTAGAGGGCCATCCTGCGCACGATGGCCTCCCAGGGGGAAACGGCCAGGATGGGGGTGCTGGGCCTGGATGCCGCATGGTGCCTGGCGGTGAAGCCTGATGTGGTGAAGGTGATTATCACCCGGGCGTCCAGCCTCCTCGCCAGGTCCACCGTGGACTGGGAGACCGCCACGGGGATGGGGAGCCCCTCAGGGAACCCCTCCAGCTCCGGGGTCTCGATGATGCCCGCCGCCTCGATGTCCCTGGCGACGCAGTCCATCTGGCTCACGGCCTCTTTTGGGTACCTACCAACCGCTGTCTCCCCAGAAAGCATGACCGCGTCGGCCCCGTCCAGGATGGCGTTTGCCACGTCGGACACCTCCGCCCGGGTGGGTCTTGGGTTCTCCGTCATGCTCTCCAGCATCTGGGTCGCGATGATGGATGGCTTTGCTTGTTTGTTGCAATGGTCAACGATCTGCTTCTGGATGAGTGGGATGCGGGAGAGGGGAAGCTCGATGCCCAGGTCGCCCCGGGCCACCATGACCGCGTCGCTGGCTGCGACGATGGAATGGATGTTGTCCACGGCGTCGCTAAGCTCTATCTTGGCGACCACGGGCACCTCGGCGCCGTTCCTGTGCAGCTCCCTCCGGACCTGGTTCACCGTCTCCGCGTCCCTGAGGAAGCTGACGGCCAAGTAGTCGATGCCCGCCGACGCGGCCCACCTGATGTCGTCCATGTCCTTCTCGGTGACGCTGGGCGAGGAGATGCGGAAATCTGGCATGTTGATGCCCTTACGGTTCCCCAGCTCCCCTCCCCGGACCACGTCCACCAGGACGCCCTCGGACGTCACCTCGCGGACGAGGCACTCGATGCGGGCGTCGTCGATGAGGACGCGAACACCCTCCTCCAGGTCATCTTCGAGCCGGTCGTACGTCACGGGGACGACCCCGTCGGCACCGTGGACGTCCCTCGAGGTCAGGGTGGCCTGGGAGCCGGTCTCCAGTACCATCGTGCCCCCCTCGATGGTTCCCACACGCAGCCGGGGCCCCTGGAGGTCTACCATCAAGGCCACGTTCCGGCCGGTGCTTGCCTGGGCCTCCCTCGACTGTTCCACGAACCTCCTGTGGTCCTCCCGTAGGCCGTGGGACAGGTTCAATCGCAGGACGTCGGCCCCCGCCTTCAACAGGCCAGCGATGGAGTCGACCGAGTCCACCGCGGGACCCAGGGTCGCCACTATCTTCGTCCTTCTAGGCTTCATTCCGCTTGGTGCAAGGACTTCGGGTCTAATAATCCTCCGGGTCCTCGTCCTCGGCATGTCCACCGCGTAGCATCACGTAGGCTACGGCCGCCAGGATGGCCACGATAATGACCACCACCAGGAGCATCACCCAGAACATCATCGACGGTCCGTCGTCATCGCCGTCCCCCCCGTCGTCATCGGGACCCACCTTCACCTTGATGGTCGCCCCGTTGTTGTCCTTGGGCTCCCACGGTATCGCGTTCAGGGTGTCCACGAGGGCGGTGACCTCGGTGTCCGCGGATGGTACGGTCCAGGAGAGGGTCACCGTCTCCTGGTCGCTGTTGTCGAAGATCACGTCCGCGTAATCCAGCAGGTTCCCCCCGGCGTACACCTCGACCCTTATCTGCGTGGCGGGGTTGATTAGGGCGGTGGAGGAGACGATGACGGTGATCGTCGCCTCGGTCCCTGGCCCAGGTCTTGAGGGGATCACCGAGAGGTTGCCCACGAACAGGTCCACATCTGGAGGAGACTCCATCGTCACGACCAGCGTGTAGTTGCACATCTCCGACTCCGAGGTGACCCTGATGTAGATGGGAAGGCCAGAATCGACGTACAGTCTCATCTCCAGCTCGTCCCCGACCTCGAAGACCGACCGGGGCTTGTGCAGTATCTTCCCCGACTCGTCCTCCAGCTGGACATCGAAGCCCACCCGGCGCTGGGCGTGGAAGGCGTTCAAACTGCCTGACACCACCACGAACATGTCGGAGGTGGGAAGCACCTCGTACACGTCCGACCCGTCCACGTTGGAATCGTGCTCCCACTGGGGGCTGGAACCCCCGACGGAGCCGTCCACAGGCGTGTCCATCGTAACAGTGGCTGCCCGAGAGGTCTTGTTCCCCACGTCCTTACCGGTGCCCATGTCGTCCTGGGCTGGGCCCAGCCGGTGCGTAAGCTCGTACCGGAACTCGAAGTCGGTGTCCTCAGGTCCTTCCCAGGTCAGGGCCAGGTAGTACCTGAGTATGGCCTCCTCCGAGTTCGTCAGCGCCGCGAACCTCCGGGGCTCATCCAGCACGGAGAAGGTGAAGTTCACCACCTCCGACTTCGTCAGGTCGAGGACCCTGAACCGGACGTGGGCTGGGGACGCGGTCCCGGTGAGGAGGGTCAGGTCCACCTCGACGAACTGGGACGGGGTCATCTCCAGCTCGAAGTAGTCGGCCAGGTCCGCCGCGCCGTGGCCTCGCATGATGTTCCCCGGCATCACTGGGCGGTCCAGCTCCATCGCATGGTCCGGGTCCTCACCCGCGTCCGCCCTGCCATCGCCGTCGGCGCCCGGTACCAGGGCGGAGATGGTCAAAGTGTAGTTGATGATGACAGCGGAGGAGGTCACGTTGAGGTAGAGGTCCGCATTCGTACGTGCGAAGTGGCGGAACCCGACCTTCTTGCCCTCCTCTCCCACCGTCACGAAGTCGAGCACCCCGCCGGTCTCGTTCTCCAGGGCGAGGGCGAGGCTGCGGTCCCTGAGCATGGACGCGCGAGAGAGGGTGACCTCCACCCTCACGAAGAGGCCCGCCTCAGGGGTTATGACGAACATGTCCCCCTCGTCGGCGTTGACATCGCCGTTCCAGTCCAGGTCGATGCCTCCCACGCTGCCCTGGTGGTCGCCGAGGGGCAGGNNTCCTCCCTGGTCCTGCACGCGTCCCCTCCGGTCCCAGCGTCGTCCTGACCCGTGTCGGAGGCGGTAAGGGTAAGCGTGTAGTTCACCGAGTACTGGATGAGGGAGGAACCCTCCCAGGCCACGGCGAAGTAGTACACAGGCTCGTCGACCTCGTCGTTGGTCAGGACGCCGAAGGGCATCGGGAGGCCCGGGCGGGGGAAGGTCATCGAGACCACCTCGGCCCGGTCCCTGTCGTAGACCCTGTAGACCACGTCCAGGTGCGTGGTCGAAGTGTCGGAAAGGTAGACATCGGCCACCACCACCGTACCAGGCGTGAAGGGGAAGACGTAGTAGTCGGCCAGGTCCTCCTGGGTGGCGTTGCGGAAGATGGAGCCGTTCCAGGTCCCCACTCCCACCGCGGTGGCCCCGTCCAGGTCGTCCCCCGCATCCTCGCTGACGGGGCCGTCGGCCGATGCGAAGGCGCTGAAGGCCAGCACGCAGGCGAGGATCGCCATCGCGAGCAATGGCACCGCACGGAAGCCTAGGATGCCCGACAAATGTACAACGATGGGTCTCATATGAGCGTCTCCTATCCCCCGGGGGTTCTTCCCCCCTATCCCCTGAACCCACTATTAAGGGTTTCCATTTGGTGGACCGGGACTGTACACTGGCTCCTCTGGACCCCAGCCCTCAGAGCAGTCCCTCGAGCCGTCTACGCCTCCGGGCCCTGACCTCGCGCAGCGTGGCGATGGTCGCAACCGCTATCAGGATGATGAGGATAAGCAGCCAGAAGTTGAAGGGCTCCTTCACGTGGACAGGCTCCGTCACCCGAACGTCCAGCGTCGCCTCGGCGACGTGGTCGCCCCCGAGACCGTCGTCCACGTAGAGGGTTATCCGGTGGTCACCAGCCGTTAGCGGTGTGCGGATCCCGGGACCGGAGCCCAGCATTCCGTCACGGTCGGACCACCATTGGTAGGTGAGCTGGTCGTCCTCGTCCGGGTCGCTGCTCCCCGCCCCGGAGAACTCGACGATGTCCTCGGTGCCGAAGACGTCACCCTCCTGGGGGTTGGAGATGACCGCGGTTGGGGGGAGGTTCACCATGAGCCGGAACGGGCCGAACTCCACAGGACCGTTGCCAGCGACGTCGGACACCCTCCAGAGGACCCAGTTGTCGTGTCCGGACAGTCCCTCGATGGTCACCTCGGCCCTGACCAGGTCCTCCGCGTCCCCCGTCGCCGCCACGGCCTCCCACGGACCGTAGGCATCGACAGAACCCAGGCTGACTGAGATCTCCACCGTCGCCAGGTCCACACCCGAGCCAAGACCGTCCGAGAAGGAGGCGATGGCCTTGCCGTCCTCCGGGACGTCGAAGGTCCCGCCGCGGGGCCAGTGGCTCACGAGGACGGGGGGTGTCAGGTCCACCCTTATCATGTCCGGAGGGGAGACGATAACACCGTTGCCAGCGGTGTCCCGCGCCCTCCACCTTACGAAATTGTCATGTCCCTCGGCCAGCTCCAGACCGACGGTGGCCTGCACGGTGGTCGTACCCGAGACCTCCACCACCGAATCGGGGGAGGTCCAAGGGGTCCACCCACCTGAACCGGCCAGGAGCACGCTGTACTCCACGGAGGCCATGTCCACCCCAGAGCTCCCGAGCCCGGCGTCGGGGTCGGTGACCAGGCAGGTCACGAAGACGTCCGCCCCTCGCAGCCAGCCGGGCTCCGCGTGGGGTTCCAGCTCCACATCCGAGCCGTCGACGCCGAAGGTGACAACGCCCGACTCCGTTGGACCGTTGCCCAGGGTGTCCATGGCCCTCCACCTGATGGCGTGACCCCTACCCTCGCTAAGGAGGAGCGAGACCACGCCCCTGGAGGCCCCGCCCTCGCCGCCGTCGATGACCAACCTTGCCGATGTCCAAGGCCCCCAGGCGCCGGTGGCCGGGTCGTAGGACTGGAACTCCAGGGTGAAGGGATCGACCCCCGCACCGTCGTTGTCGGTCAGGTCAGCCCAGGCGGACACGTCCTCGTCGACCAGCCAGCTCCCCTCTACAGGCGAGGCGGACAGCCAGGTCGGTCCCCGTCCGTCCACCTCCAGGTCCATGAGGACCGGGTCGGGTGCTCCCGCTCCCGATGGGAGGTCCACCAGGTCGATGCCCAGCGGTACGGTCGCCCTGGGGAGGTTCGGGACGGACCAGCCGGTGGTCCAGTTGTCGCCCCGGCCCTGGCCGGACCTGGCGATCTCGGCGCCGCCCCAGGTGAGGGAGACCGACACGGCCCCCTCGGGCGGATGGACGTCGGGGGAGCCCGCGTATATCACGGGGGGCACGAGGATGGACAGCCCCTCGCCTCCCCTGACCCACGAGCCTGGCCCCAGGGGGCCCTGGTCCTCGGCGACGAGCCGGACGGGCCCCAATAGCTCCAGGGCAGTCCGCACGTCCAGCACCTGCTCGAAGGTGAACCTGTGCATCCTGGTGTGGTCGTCCCTAACGTCCACCGTGATGTCGACGGGACCATCGGTTGGGAAGGTCCATCCGAAGGACAGGGTCGCCGTCAGCACCCAGGTCCTGTTGAGCAGGTCCTTGGAGGAGCTGTGCCATTGATAGGGGAAATCGGCGTGGTCGGTGGCACCGGGCTCCAGGCTGAACTGGTCCACGTTCTGGGTCCAACGGTAGGCGGTGCCCGCGCCTCCGGCGTCCACGGTGACCCTCACCCACTGGAGCGCGTCCACGTGCCGGTCGTTCCAGACGATGATCGAGATGGTCTCGGTGTCCAGACCCGGGTAGTGGACCCTGACCGGCTGGGGCGAGAGCAGGTTGCACGCCATCTCCAGGGGCTTGGCCCTCACCAGACGGATGTTCCAGAACATAATGTCGTCCCGGTCGTCGGGGGAGTTGCCCCACCCGGTGATGATCTTGAAGGTGTTCGTGCCCTCCTTGAGGATGCCCTCCTCGATGGACACCTCGATCTCCACCTCGTCGTCCACGTCGTAGATGGAGCCCGAGCCCATGGCATACTCGTTGATGTAGCCGATCTCCACGTCGTTGATGTACAGCTTGACATAGTCGATGGAGACGGCGTACGGGGGAACCAGTCCCCGGACCCACATCCTAATTGCCGGGTTCTCCAGCTCGCCGGCCACCTCGAAGGTCTTCTCGTACTCGGTGCCCTCGGGGCTCTGGGGCTGGTACGTGGGCACCCAGTGGTCCCCCAGGTGGTGGAAGTTCACGTCGATGGTGGTGTAGACGTCGTCCCCGTTGGCGTCAGCGGAGGTCGTCCCCGACAGGGCCAACGCCGCGGCTGCCGCGATGAGGAGCAACACCATCAACCTACGTAGGGGAGCGCCCATGGGACCCAGGACGGGGTCTATGGGACCAGGCGATATATACATTCCGCCATTGTTCAGCGAGGCGGAGGCGGAGCCAGCACCTCCGGGTTAGAGCCGTTGTCGAAACGTCGGGACCGCTCCGCTCCGCCGGGGGTGCTATCCAGGCTGAATAATCAGACAACAACCCTTATAAACCGGTCCCGGCAATCGTAATACCAGCGCTAGCAGGAGGGCTGCAGGGATGCCTACTGGGGACGATGCCCCGGGCACCGAGGAGCTGGCAAGGAGCAAGGCCATCTCCTCTGCCATAGAGCTTTCCCGACGGGGGATGTCAGAGCGCGCGCTGGAGCGGCTGGCACCCCTGGTCGATAAGGACCCCGAGGACGCCGAGGCATGGGCGGCGATGGGCGTCGCCTTCATGCGCCTCTCCCAGCACGAGGAGGCGGTGGAGGCCCTCCGCAATGCATGCTCCGCGGAGCCCGGCAACACCTCCCATTGGTACAACCTCTCCATAGCCGCATCGCAGGTTGGCGACGTTGAGACGGAGACCACTGCCCTGCGTAAGGCGGTAGAGGCGGACCCGCGCAACATAAACGCTTGGAACAACCTGGGCGTGGTCCTCCAGATAATCGGTCACCACGAGGAGGCGCTGGAGTGCTTCGACCGCGTCCTCGAGCTGAACCCGGAGGACATCCGGGCATGGAGCAACAAGGGGGTCGCCCACCGGCACCTGGGGCAGCACGAGGAGGCGATGAGGGCCTACGGAAGGGCCTTGGCGCTGGACGGGGGCAACACCGACGCCCTCATGAACAGGGCGTTCCTGTACCGGGAGATGGGCCAGTGCCGCGAGGCCCTCGACGCTGTCAACAACCTCCTCAGCCTACGGCCCAATGACGTGCCCGCCTGGTTCCTCAGGGCCGAGTGCCTGGCCGACACCGGGGACGTGGTGAAGGCCTGCGAGGCCCTCGACAGGGCCCTGGCGCTGGACCCCAACGCCGAGTCGATATGGGCCTTAAAGGATAGGCTGCTACGCGAGGCCACCTCGACCCCGGAGGGAATGGCGCGGATGGTGCACAGGTACGAGGAGGAGGTCAAGGTCTCGCCCTTCAACTTCCAGGCATGGCTGACATTGGCCCTCCTCATGGAGTGGTCCGAGGAGGACCTGCTGGCCAAGGATTACCTCAGGAAGGCCAGGGACATCAACCCCTACCTGACCAAGTCGTACATCGAGGAGGGACGCATCCTAAGGGCGGCCGGCCTGGCAGAGACGGCATTGGACATGTTCGACATGGCCATCGAGATAAAGGCGGACTCGGAGGTGGCCCTGGAGGAGAAGGCGGAGACGCTGGAGGCCCTGGGCAGGACCGACGAGGCCTTGGACGTCTACCGTCGCCTGATCACGGTCAACCCCCAGCACTACTTGGCCTGGTCCAAGGTGGGCGTCATGGTGCCCACCGAGGAGGAGACCCGGGACCTGGACCTGGCGTGGCTGGAGGACGCCCTCGAGGCCGACCCGGAGAACTTCGCGGTGTGGACGTCGAAGGGTGCCCTGGCGGAGAGCCAGGGCCTAGAGGACGAGGCACTGGAGTACTACGAGCGGGCCCTCTCTATCAACCCCGATTACCGGGAGGCCAGGGTGAGGCGCGGGTCCATCCTGCTGAGGCGAGGAGAGACCGAGGAGGCCCTGGAGGACATCGGGCTGGCCCTGGACGATCGGGCGGACCCGGAGACCCGGGTGATGCACGCCGTCGGCCTGATGGAGGTCGACAGGTTCGAGGCGGCGCTCCAGTCCCTCAACGCCGCCCTCGCGGAGGCCCCGGATTTGGTGGACGGGCTCATCAAGCGTGGCGAGGTCCTGTTCCACGAGGGCGACCTGGCCGCCGCCGGGGAGGACCTGGACCACGCCATAAAGGTCGACGGGGAGGCGAAGGAGGCGTACAAGGTGCGGGGCCTCCTGAAGATAGCCAAGGGCGACCTGGAGGGTGCGCTGGCCGACCTGGACAGGGCGGTCGAGCTGGACCCCGGCGACCCCGAGGTCTTCACCGTCCGCGGCAACATCCTGGCGGAGCTGGACCGTCTGGAGGAGGCGCTGGAGAGCCATGACACCGCCATCGGCCTCCGTGACGACTGGGACGTCCTGTACATCAACAAGGGCAACACCCTGATCCTGGCAGGGATGTTCAAGGAGGCGGTGTCCGCGTACGACATGGCCCTGGAGGTCAACCCCGATAGCGATCCCGCCCGCATCAACAAGGAGATAGCCCTGGAGGAGGCTGGGGAGTTCCAGGAGCTGGCGGACTTCCTCAGGTCGGAGGTGGAGAGGGTCGGACGCACCCCTGACCTGAGCCTGAGGCTGGGTCAGGCCCTGGAGTCCAACGGCGAGGTGAAGGGGGCGCTGGCGGAGTACGAGGAGGGCCTCGCCCTACCGGAGGCGACGGCGGAGCTATGGGAGGCGAAGGCCCGCCTGTTGCAGCTGCAGGGGGATCTCCAAGGGGCCATCGGGGCCTACGACCGGGCACTTTCCCTCAACGGGGGACTGGTCCATGCCCTGAACAACAGGGGTTCGGCCCATTACATGCTGGGCCGGTACGAGGAGGCGGCCAACGACATAGCCCAGGCCACCCAGCTGGACCCGGACATGGCCGCCGCATGGCAGAACCTGGGCCCCACCCTATACCACCTGAAGAGGTACGAGGAGGCCCTGGACGCCCTCGACAGGGCGCTGGAGCTGGACCCAACGAACGGGGAGGCATGGAACGACCGGGGCAACGTCCTCGGCAAGCTGAAGCGCTACGAGGAGGCCCTCAGGTCCTACGCCAAGGCCCTCGAGCTGGAGCCCCAGGGGGCGATGGCATGGCAGAACATGGCCAACGCCCAGATGGACATCAAGCGCTACAAGGACGCCCTGGGCAGCTACGAGAGGGCGATTTCCCTGGACGGCAACAACCCGAGGGCCTGGGTCGGCAAGGCGAACGCCCTCTCGATGCTTTCACGGCCAGAGGACGCCGTCGCATCGTACCGGAGAGGCCTGGAGCTGGACCCCGAGTCCGCCGTCACGTGGAACAACCTGGGCTACACCCTCGGCCAGATGGGCATCTTCGGGGAGGCCCTGGAGTGCTTCGAGCAGGCCATCGAGCTGGACATCGACTACAAGGAGGCCTACAAGAACAGGGGCAACGCCCTCCTCTCCCTGTTCAGAATAGAGGAGGCCGAGGCGGCCTACAGGGAGGCCCTTGCCCTTGACGAGGAGGACTCCGAGGTCTGGGACCTCCTGGGCGCCTGCCTCCTCCAGGAGGGACGCCTTGACGAGGCGATGGAGGCGATCGACCACGCCATCTCGCTGGACAACGAGGTCCCCAAGTACTGGAACGACCTGGGGATGGTCCGCAAGGAGATGGGTAACAAGAACGGTGCCCACAAGGCCTTCGACAAGGCGGCGAGGATGGACCCCTCGTACGAGGAACCGGTCCTCAACAAGGCCATGATGCATGCGGAGGCCGGCGACCACAAGAAGGCGGCCCCGCTCCTCGAGAAGGTCATCAAGATCGACCCGGACAACCAGGAGGCCCTCTACCAGCTGGCAAACTCCTACCAGACCCTCGGCAAGACGAAGAAGGCGAAGAAGCACTTCGAGAAGCTGGGGATGGTCCTCAAGGTGGAGGAGAGGCACAGCAAGGGTCGCGAGATCGACCTGGAATCCCTCGGCGACGAGGTCAGGGCTGACCACAGCGCCATCAAGCGCCTGTTCCCCCATGCGGAGGACCGGAAGAAGGCCATCGGGCCCGAGGACCTGGACGGGGGGGCGATGACCGTCTTCCCCAGGCCCGAGGTCGAGGTGGACATACCCGCTCCCGGGGAGTACGCCAACGAGGATGAGGACGAGGATGAGGAGGAAGAGGA
>JABAHP010000521.1_pt2 | contig 22319 bp, 22 predicted proteins | sample 7062081 | NCBI WGS metagenome assembly JABAHP01 (sample SAMN14534357, study PRJNA622989) | marine sediment metagenome | biome: marine biome [ENVO:00000428]; feature: marine pelagic biome [ENVO:01000023]; material: deep marine sediment [ENVO:00002113] | place: India: Gulf of Kutch | collected...
GTGGCCACCCGGAGGGCCTACGAGCACCTCGGCTTTGACTACCAAGAACCCGCCCAGCCGAGCCTATTCTGAGAAGGGGGACCATCCCGTGAGCAAGATCGATCCGGTTTACTTTGATAAGCAGATCTATGCCCTCTATCGCGCAGTGTGGGAGCGCTGGGGAGATGAGGCCTGGTATGTGGTGTGGCGCTCAGGCGAGGTGCTCCTTGAGGAGATCGAGTCGGAGCTTGACCTTGGTTTGGACGCCGATCCATTCCCGGCTATGCAGCGTCTGGCAAACTACTTGCAGCAGGTGGGCTACGTGCGCGAAATTGCCGTCCGCCCGCTGAGCGAGGATGAGTGGGAGTACGAGATGGTGGATCCGGTGATCCTGCCCGGCGCCAAGCGGCTCATTGAAGATGGTGCAGTGCCGGCTCACATCTCTACGACGCTGATGTTTGCCCTCCTGAAGAGGTTCGGGCTCAAGGCCGAGATGGTTGGCGATCCGGATCTGCGGGCCGACGGGCACGCAATCGAGCGCTGGCGCCTAGTGCCCATTTACGATGCATGAGGGCGAAAGGGGGAGACTAGCGCCGGAAGAGCTGGGAGCGAACAATCACGAAAAGGCGGGCCGGAACGACACTCGTTCCGGCCCGCGGGCTGGGTAAATGCTCTCCTGCGGCGAGGTCAGTCTGCTTCCTCGGCTTTGCCCCCCATCACTTGTGAGAATGCCTGGACAAACTCGATCGGCACCGGGAAGATGATCGTCGAGTTCTTTTCTACGGCGATCTCGGTCAGGGTCTGGAGGTAGCGCAGTTGCAGGGCCGAGGGCTCCTTCGAGATCACACCCGCCGCGTCCTGGAGCTGCTGTGCCGCGCTATACTCTCCCTCGGCGTGGATGATCTTGGCCCGCTTTTCGCGCTCGGCTTCAGCCTGGCGGGCCATGGCGCGCTTCATGGTGTCAGGCAGCTCGACGTCCTTCACCTCGACAATGCTCACCTTGATGCCCCAGGGCTCGGTCTGCTCGTCGATGATCTGCTGCAGCTTCTGGTTGATCTCGTCGCGGTGGATCAGCAGCTCATCCAGGTCCGACTGGCCCAGGACGGAGCGCAGGCTGGTCTGCGCGATCTGCCAGGTAGCGCGGTGATAGTCCTCCACCTGTACGATGGCGTCGCTGGGGTCCACGACGCGAAAATACGCCACGGCGTTCACCCTCACCGTCACGTTGTCGCGCGTGATCGCCTCCTGGGTTGGTATGTCCAAGGTGACGACTCGCAGATCCACCTTGACCATCCGATCCACGAGGGGGATGATGAAAAAGATGCCGGGTCCCTTGGGACCTTGCAGCCGCCCCAGGCGGAAAATCACGCCGCGCTCGTACTCCTGGACGACCTTCACGGCCGAGATAAAGATGACGATCAGTAGTACAGCGGCGAATGCCAATCCTATCAGACTATCCATCCCTCTCCCTCCATTCCTTTTTTAGATCGCGGGCGCCCATCTCCATGCATCGATTATACCGCAGAACCGAACAACTGGCAACTGGGCGCTAGCTACCTTGGATCGGAACCGGTCCGGCGCCGGGCCAGCACCGCTGCACCCAATACCCCGGCGTGGTCGCCCAGTCTGGCAGCTACGATCCGCACCCTGTCGGCGCCGGATTGCTGGATATAGTGCTGGCGGGCGGTCACGCGGATAGGCCGCAAGAATTCCTTGCCAAGGGCTTCGACCACGCCCCCGCCGAATGCAATCATCTCGGGGTCGACCAGGTTCACGATAGAGGCGGCAAGCAGACCCAGGTACCACTGGGCCCGGCCCATGACCTCCGTGACCAGCGGATCGCCCTTGCGCAGGGCCTTGGCCAGTACCCCGCTGGTCAGGCGCCCCTTCTGCTTGACCAGCTTGGGGATGAGGCTCTGGCGTCCGGCGGCGATCCCAAGCCGGATGTCCCGCTCGATAGCTGTGCGGCTGGCAACCGACTCCAGGCAGCCTCGCTTGCCGCAGCCACAGACCGGACCATCGGCAAGCACGATCATGTGGCCCACCTCGCCAGCCGCGTGGCGGAAGCCGCTTCGTAGCTCGCCACCCAGGATCAGGCCCCCGCCAACGCCCGTGCCCACAAAGATGCCGACCATGTCCTTGGTGTCCTGTCCTGCACCAAGTGCATACTCGCCCAGCGTCCCCAGATTCACATCGTTTTCCAGAAAGACTGGCAGCTCCAGCGCTTCCGACAGGCGCGGCCCAAGCGCGATCTCATCCCAGCCAGGCAAGTTGGGAGGGTTGTACACGAATCCAATCTCGGGGTCAATGGGCCCTGGCGCTCCAACCCCCAGGCCGGTCACCGCGTTCCACTCGATCCCGGCATTCCTGACCGCCTTTCGAGCTGTCCCGGCCATCCGCTTGATCACGGCTTCAGGTCCTTCACTTGCCCCGGTGGCGCGCTTGGCTTCGGCCAGGATCCGGCCCTCTGCATCCACGACTGCCGCCAGGATCTTGGTGCCTCCAAGATCCATGCCGATGACGTATGGTGCGGTTCCCATGTTCGTGCCTGCTAGACCTGTCATGGTCCTCCTTCCGCGATACTCCCCGAATTTGGGTTTGGGTCCAGCCAGCTCTCGCCTTGCCGCACCCGGTACGATCAGTCGGGTACTACCTCCCAGAAGTCCAGCTCAGTCTTCGCCTGCTCGACGACCTCATCAGGAATGCGGATATACATGCCGTCTCCCTCGACGAGTGTGGTACCATCCGGAAGCTGGATCTCGCCCCGGGCTTCGTACGCGCGCGAGCGACTCCTGGTCAATTCCCCGACGATAGTCAGCTCCTGGTCCAACGGCACCGGCTTGCGGAACTTGATCTCGAGGCGGCCGGTCATCGCCCATACATCTTCCATGGTCAGGACGCGGCCCATCGTTTCGTCCAGCAGCGTGCTGATGATGCCGCCGTGGAGCTGCCCTGGAAAACCCTGGTGCTCCGGGCGGGGCCGGAAGCGGACAATGCAACGGCCTTCGTCGTCGGTGTAGAACGAGAGTTTCAAGCCAATCGAGTTCTCGATGCCGCAGACGAAACACATGCGCGAGTTGGGTTGTTTGTCCATGCACGTTTCTCCTATAGTGCGTGCATTATAGCATCAGCCGTGGCTTCAGGCAAGCGTATGCGCTCTGGGACTGCGCCGCTCAGGTCCATGGGCCAGGACTCGAGAACCGCTTGGGGTTCATCGTCGGACTGCTTACCGGATTGGGTGCAGCTCTCGCGACTGCCGTACACATCGAGCGGAGAGGTGCAAACTGGGAGATAGGACAGATTGTGAACCTGAACAGGTCTGGGCTCCTGCCCAGTGCAGGTGTCCAGCACCCCTTCTTAGAGTGGCTCGCAGAGTGGGGCGTCAGGGAGTTCCGGTGGCATCAGGAGAATGAAAGAGTGTATCGGCCTTGCTAGGACTGTGGCTAGCGACTATGGCTAGAACGGCTGAGCCGTAGCGCTCCAGCTTCTTTCGACCGATGCCTTTGATTGCGTTGAGCTGCTCAAGCGTGGCCGGACGGCGGCTGGCGATACGTTTGAGCGTTGCACGGTGGAGCACGAGGAATGGTGGCAGGCCTGCCTCCGTCGCTGTCGCGATTTGCCATGCTCGCAATTCTCTATAAAGGGGCTCTGCGTCATTGGCAAGGGTTTCTTGGTCCTCATCGATCTCGGGCTCACCAGGCGGCGCTGGCGGCTGGTGAGTGGGCGGCTGCGGGTCTTGGCGTGCCAGCAGGTGTTCGCCCTCTTCAGTCAGTCGCAGCAACCGGTAACGACCCTTTTCGAATGGCTCCAGCAGTCCCTTGTCCTCGAGTTTTCCAATCTCCTGGCGGATGCGTTTCTGGGTCATTCCAGGCAGGGCGCCAAAGTGGGCGAATCGGGTGGACGAGACAGGGCTGGTGGCAGCACCCTGGAGCGCGCGCGCCAGGCCGGTGCGGCCCAGGGGATGGAATAGAGAGGCCACTCCCTGCAATATTGCGAGCGTCTTGTCATCCAGGAACTTGTGGTCGGAGGCAGGCTCGCGGTCGCTCTCTTGTTGTGCAGGGGCGGCTCTCTCCCTCAGGCAGTTGTCGCACGATCGGCACTGCTCAATGGGACGCCCGCCAAAGTAGGCGCTGATATNNAGCGAGGCCACTCCGCTCAATATGGTGAGGGTTGTATCGCCAGCAGGCTCGTCTCCGGTGGAAGGCTGTCGGTGGCGGGCCTGCCGCGCGGGGGTGGATCTCTTCTGCAGGCAGTTATCGCATGCCTGGCACTGCTCGATGGGTCGCCCGCCAAAGTAGGCGCTGATATGACCATGACGGCAACGAGTAGTCCTGGCGTAGGCCATCATCTCGGCGAGGCGGCCATCCTGCCCGTCGCGATAGTCGGCCAGCATAGCCGCCACCCGCTGCTGGGAATCGGGCGGCGGAGCGGGCAGGGCCAGGAGCATGTCCCGCCCGATGCCCCGGTATGCAAGCCATCCGGCATCCTGCCAGCTCAGCACCTGGGCCTCGATGGTGCGCGGATCCAGTCTGGCGTCGCGGCTGCACGCCAAGAGATCGCGCCCGACAGGTTCACCCGGGCGCAGGTGGCTGCTATCGACAAAGCGGGCGAAATCCGGATCGCCGCCGTCCGGGACGCGCTTCAAGGCCAGGGTTGCCGTTCGAGGTAGGTCAAATCCCCGCCACAGCAGCCCGGCAGTCTCCAGGAAGTGGATGGCGACCCGGATCTGCGTATCGTCAGCGGCAAGGTCCCGCTCCAGGTCGCCCACACTCACCAGGCTTACCTCGTCGTTTCTAACTCGCCGCTGTATGGCAGCATAGACCCTCCGCAGGAATCCGGCCTGAAGGGCCTCCTGCCGGATGAATCGCCTCAGCGTGGCCTTGTCTCCCGGGGTGTGGAGGAGAATGCAGTGAGCGGGCAGGCCATCACGCCCGGCGCGACCGGCTTCCTGGTAATAGTTCTCCAGTGTCTTGGGAGGGTCATAGTGAATCACGAAACGCACATCGGCCTTGTCGACGCCCATACCGAATGCGATGGTGGCCACGACGATGCGGACCTGGTCGGTCATGAACTGGTCCTGGGCGCGAGCACGGTCGGGAATGCCGGCATGATAGTGGATGGCCGACAGCCCGGCCCGCCGCAGCATCTCGGCCAGATCCTCGCACTTTTTCCGGGACCTGGCATAGACAATGCCGCTGCCCTCCAATTGCTTGCACAGGGCCAGCAAGGCTTGCTGCTTCTGAGCAGCCTTGGCAAAGCGGCGGGCCTCCAGAAGCAGGTTCGGACGGTGGATGTCTGTGGCGATCAGGCGCGTCCTGGCAAGTTCGGTATGGATGTCGTCGCGCACCCGGGGCGTGGCGGTTGCAGTGAGGGCCAGGATGGGCGGCTGTCCAAGCTCCCGCCAGGTCTTGGCGATGAACAGGTAGTCGGGGCGAAAGTCGTGGCCCCATAGGCTCACGCAGTGGCCTTCATCTACAACCAGCAGCGAGACACGCGCCCGCCCCAGCGCGTGAAGGAAAGGCCGCTGGCGAAGGCGCTCCGGTGCGGCATATAGCATCTTGTATTTGCCTGCCGCGGCTCGGGCCAGCCGGGCGGCCAGTTCGGCGCCGCCCAGGGTGCTGTTGAGCATCGCGGTTCGGGCCGCCACGGCCGGAGGCAGCCCGTCGATCTGATCCTTCATCAAGGCGATGAGCGGCGAGATGACCAGCGTCGTGCCGGGAAGCAGCAATGCGGCCATCTGGTAGCAGAGGGACTTGCCAGCCCCGGTGGGCATCACCGTCAGCACGCTCTCTCCGCGCAGCAGGGCAGCGACGACATCGGCCTGGCCCGGGCGGAAGGACTCGTGCCCGAAGTGATCGTGCAGCGCTTCATCCAGGCGGGCGCGCTCGGAAGAAGACAAGTCCACAGCGCCGGTCACGGAGACGGGCCGAGACGGCGCATCTGGCAGGTCTGCCGGGGCCGGGAGAGGAGCACAAGGTTGATCAACAGGCTGAGCTGCCTCCGCGGGCGGGGCTGAGCTGAGTCTCTCCCGGAGCAGATTCAGTTCATCGCGCTTCCGCTGGCGCAGGCGGGCGCTGATGGCCTCGGCCTGGGCATTCTTTCCGGCGGCATCGTAGATATGCTCCAAGAAGCTCAGGAGGGGCACTGAGGGCCTGCCTTGGTTGCCGTCGGCACGAGCAAGCGCGGTTCGCGCCCAAAGCAGGGCCTTTTCGAGATCGGCACGAGCCTGCCAGACTCGCGCGAGTCCCAACGCCGTGGCCGGGGTGCCAGGCCGGAGAGCTTCGCGCTCGTTCCAGGCGACCTCTGCCGCATCTAGGTCCCCGGCGGCAAGGGACAGATCGGCCTGCAGACTCCAGACCAACACGGATTCCGGCTGCTCGCTGTGCAACTGATCGAGGATAGCTTGGGCGGAGGGCAGATCGCCAGCGGCCAGGTGGATCCGTGCCTCAAGTGATCGAGACGTGTTAGAGGCTCGCATCCGATGCCTGCGTTTCATAACCTCCAGGGCGCGCTCGTCCTCCCCCCGGGCCAGGTACAGGCGAGCCATGTTGTCGTACACGGAAACCAGGTGGCCGTGGCTCTGGAGTAGTTGCTGCAGGCACTCCTCTGCGGCATCATAGTACTCCCAGCGGAGCAGATAGGACACGAGAGACGTGCGAATTGGCCCTCGCAGGCCAGGGACATCGGCTGCCTCTAGATTCAGGTCTGCCAGGATCGCGTCAGGCATATGGTATCCACTCCCGTGCTTTCACAGGTTGTCATAGTCGACGGATGCTTTGTAGTCCTCGGCTGTGTGGACGCCCACGATGATGGGCCAGAAGCTGCCCTGGAAGGAGCGGGTCAGGCCCACCACAAGGTAGAGCTGGCCGATTCCAAACTCCACCTCCAGGTCGCCGATATCGAAATCCCTCCGACCTCCCGCTGGCGCCAGCCAGGCGCGGCCCAAGGCGCGCCACTTCAGATCGGTGACAGACAGACCGCCCTCGCCATGCGAGCCACTGTAGGTGCGCCCGTCCAGGCCAAAGGCCAGCCTGGCATTCAAGTCGCCGCTGGGGAGATCCAGGTGAAAAGAGCCCTTCACCCAGTCAGGCCCAACCAGGCACAGGGAGCGCTGCTTTCCCTGCAGAACCTGAAGGGGAGCAGCGTCCAGGTGCTTCTCCAGGAAACCTGCGCGGCGCTCGCCTTCAAGGCGGCGGACAATGCGGGGACGCTGGTGTACAAAGTCCGCGATCCAGTCCTCCGTATGGGGCGGGTCCGGGCGAGGGCTGATCAGGCTGAATTCCACCACGTCAAAGGGGCGTAGGACCAGCCGGTCCGGCGTGGTGATGTCCCCAAGGAGGACGTGCCCGAATTCGCGGACCGGCCGCACCCAACGTAGCCCTGTGACAGAATCCGTTTCGCTAGTCATACCGGCGACGCAGACGCCGCCGAGCATCTTGGTCACAGCCAGCATGAGCAGCTCTTGGGTTGGCATCGCCTCCTCCAAGTCGAGTGAAGTGCAGGTTCAGGGATGCATCAGAGGTGAATGACCTCCAGATCGCCGAGGTGTTCGGCCCACCACTCGACAACCAGCCCGCGGTGACAGCGATCGGCGGTGGGTTCGGAGCAGAGAAGACACGGACGTTGGTACCGGCCCAGCAGTTCGCGACCGATGTCTGCTGCGTCGCGCTCAGCCAGCAACAGGCGGAACTCGCGCTCGTAGGCAGGCCAGTTGCAGTCCTGCCGGTAAGCGTCAAAGATCTCACCGGTCGGCGCGAGTTCAGGATAGTGGTGATACGCTATGCCAAAACCCTCTTGAAGGATGAAGGCCAGATCATCGCGCTTGGCAAAGCCGGCCAATTGAGAGGTGTTGCGGAGGCGAATGTCAATGACAGCATCCACCCTGGAATCCTGCAGGCGACTGATGAATCCTTCCAGACTTGTCTTGGTGTGGCCGATAGTAAGGACTGTACTCATCGTTTCCTCAGGACAGCTAGTGGAGGCGATCCGGAGATCAGAACAGCGAGAGCTGCCTGGGTACTTGCCTCTCATCTACGAGGCTGGCATCACGCTGAATGTGCAATACGCGGGCGCCGCGCTCAAGAAGGGCGGGCGTGATCAGCTTGTGCCGGTGACACTGGCGATGGTCACCCTCGGAGCACATGATGGCTGTGCGATCCTGTGCAGCCAGACCCAACAGCCTTTCGACTCCCAGTTGGAAGACTGGGCTGGCCCGAAGCTCATCATAGTCGCCAACTGCGCCCTCTGGCTTGCCGCCCAGGGAATCCCCCATCCAGCGATAGGCAATGCCCGCCGATTCCAGCGTTCGAGCCAGGTTCTCGCGGTTGGCTTGCGGTACGTAGCGGCTGTATGGAGTGCTCCGCACATCGACCACGAGTTCGATTCCATGCTGACGCAGGAGGGCTACAAACGCATCGGCCTCGTGGTTACTGTGACCCACTGTGAAGACAATTACCGCCTCTGGGTCGGTCAAGTGGACCTCCTGAGGGCACTCCCCCGTGCTTGAATGGACATGGTTGTGCAGTCTGCTGAACAGCCAGAACCATCATAGCACAAGACTTCGTCGCAGGCAAGTGTGCAGGGCGCGGCATAGATTTTCTGGCTCGAATCAATGCCAACACAGCGTTTTGTCCTTGACGCAAGTCATCAGGGACTGTTTGATGCCCGGGCAGTTGGTGGGGAGTTCGCTGCGCATGGTTTCTTTGGAGAGCCGCCTGAACGCTCAAAGCCTGCAACCGATGGTCGGGAGGTTGGCCTGGATCTTGACGATTCCAGCGAACGGGTCCTGCGGGGCGTTGCCTGGTATCACCCCGCAGGTATGCACGACAATCTGAGCGCCACCGCGCGCATCAACGTCCCGCCAGACCACGTTTCCTGGTACTTTGGCCTTTGCTGCGCCCATGGAGTGGACTGAGCAACTCAGACAGCTGGTTCTATCTCTGTAGCGCCCGGTCCGCGACGGGGCGCTCTACGTGGCTTCGAAAGCGATGGGCACCTGATAGTCGGGCACTGTGTGCACGCCGGCAATGATAGGTTCAAAGCGGCGCTGGTCAACGCGACTTAGGCCGACGACCAAATAGATCTCCTCGATTCCGTGCCGCGCTCGCAGAATCCCTTCATCGAATTCGGCCCATCCCCCGCCAGCGGGTAACCAGCAAGCGCCGAATGCCAGCCACCTAGGATCGGTAGTGGTGAATCCACCCTTGGAGAGTAAACCACGGTAGGTGCGGCCTCCGGCCCTGAAGGCCAGCCGTGCTTTCAGATGTGCGCTGTCTCGTTCCTGCCGGAACGAGCCTGTAACTGAGCGCGCTCTGATCAAGCAGAGGGAGCGTTGTTGTCCCTCCAGTACTTGACGTGGGGCGGCATCGCAGTGCCTGTGCAGGAAGCGGCTCCGGCGTTCGCCCTCAAGATGCCTGACGATCCGGGGGGGTGCGCTATCAAAGCTGGCGATCCAGTCTTCTATGCGAGGCCGGATAGGACGAGGCCGGAGCAGGTTGAACTCAACCACATCAAATGGGCGTAGCACCTGATCGCCCGGGGTGGTGAGATCCTCAGACCGCACGCGCCCTTGCTCTCGCACCAGCCGCACCCAGCGGAGGCTGCTGACCGGATGGGGCTCGGTGGTCATTCCAGCAACGAACAGGCCATCATCCGCTCTGGCTACTGCCAGGATAAGCGTTATCACTGCGGGCATGCGACCGCGTTTGCCTGTCCGGGGTCTATCCCGCAGCCAGCCGGGGATCGGGGTTCCCTGATTCGGGACCTCCACAGTCGGGTGTGTAACAGGTCGCATCGATAAAGACACACTTTGTCTTGCAGCTTGGGCAGGCCTCCGGCGGTTGCGGGGCCTGAAACAGGTAACCACATTCGGTGCATTTCCACCAGGGCGTGGGCGTCTCGGACATCAGATATCTCCTTTCTCGGAACTTTGTCTACTGGTCTACTCCGCCTTGTTCCTTTGCCTCAAGCTTTTGAAGCCAGGCGCGGGCGTCGCGGTCCAGTGGATTGATCTGGATAGCCCGTCGGAACGCGGCTAGCGCCAAGCTATGCTCTTCTCGGTCCACAAAGATCAGACCCAGATTATAGTTCACGTTAGGTGCAGCGGGATTCAGTTCCAGAGCCACCTCAAACGCATGGATGGCCTGCATCTGTTGCTCCGACGTTGCCAGGACAGGATTGCCCAGGTAGGCTGCTCCCAGGTTGATCCAGATCATCACGTTCTCAGGCTCGGCATCTCGCGCAGCCTCCAGCAGGGGGACTGCCTTCTCGTGCCGTCCCGCCAGAACGTAGGCGCCGCCCAGATTGATCTGAGCCGGCACACTCGATCTATCAAGCTGGTTGGCTCGTTCCAGGTGAGGGATTGCCTCGTTGGCCTTGCCTTGCTCGAGCAGGCTGGCTCCCCGGTTTAGCAGGCGCCGGGCTCTTTCTTTTGATTTCCGAGTCATGAGATCGGGGTTCTATCTTCCTTTCTCACCAAGTTGCCAGGCAGGTGGCGCGCTGCTATCACGTGCTGCTCGCCCTGTAGGCGCAACAACTCAGCATGGGCCAGCGCCGAGACGATAGAATCGGTATCAGGATTCTTGTGACCGATGACAGAGATCTTTCTTGGCATGTCTGGGTTCTCAATCTATCTGTCTACAGACGGTTGTGTATGGGGAGGGGCGTTGACGGGCCTCAAGCCTGAGCCGTGTCCGGCTGCTGTTCAGAGTCGTCTCTGCTTTTATCTTCTTCTTCTTCTTCATTATCTTCGGACTCGTTGCTGTACAGCACATAGCTCTTTAGATGAGGAGAGAAGTATTCTACGGCGTAGAATGCAGGCAGACCCATGGGCTCCGAAAGTTCCTGCAGCGTTGCCTCAACTACGGCGCGAACCTGATCGGGCTCGAACTTGTCGGCTACTTGCTGCCAGAATAGGAATGTACCATAGATACCGTCGGGCGTGTAGTGAAGGTCAAGCTTGCCTATGCTCAGCGGGTCATAGTTGTCGTCGGTTCTATCCGGGTCAAAGAGGGCATACTGCTCGGAGGACGGCGTGCGTACCAGACGTCGCAGCTTCAGGTTCATAGCGCGTGTACTCCATCTCTCCCCAAGGGGAACTGTGCATATAGCCTGCCAACGCCATCTGCTGCTTCAGTCCAATTGGCTGCCCATGTCATCATCGGTGCTCCAGAGGGTCACGAAAGGGTCGTCGTCTGGGCCATCGGGGCTCTCGTCGAGTTCATACAGAGGAAATTCCAGATCGCCCACAGACAATGCCTGCTCGGCCAATGCTTCCTCAAGTGCTGCTGCAGTATCTTCGTCCGCATCTTCAAGCGCCCCCAGAAGAGCCTGTTTGGCTTGATCGCCCCCTATCTGCCCCAGAGCCCATATAACCGCATCACGGACCAGTGGATCAGCGTCATCCAGTAGCCCGGTCAGGGTCGGAACGGCCTCACGCAGTGTGAGGTTCCCGCTGGCCAAGGCAGCCTCGTACCGCATGGCCGGAGAACGGCTCCCTAGCTCCTCAAGTACGATCTTGGTCCAGCGCCTATCACAGGAACGCCCCATGCCGAGCATGGCACTCAGCCGCATCTGCTCGTCCTCGTGGTAGTAGGCGGTTTCCAGTGCCTCCAGCACCTCTGGTGTGCAGGCATACGCAACCGACTCGAGGGCGCGACGGCGCACCTCGAGGCCTTCGCCTCTTAGATGGATCGCGGTAAGGAGCTCTGCTGTGAGCCTTGCCTGAATGGGCTGATCTAGCTGCTCCAGCTCTCCGGCCAGAACGAATCGCCCAAGTGCGGTAGCCGCGGATGCTCGTACAGCAGCCGATGGATCAGAGCGCAACATCGACACCAGAGGGCCCGTAAGCGCAACGTCTTCGTTTTCCCACAGACCATCGATCGCCGCGGCGCGTATCTCGCCGTCGTGATTCCCCAAACAATGGCGGAAGATGGCATCAAAGTGGACCTGGATACTCTCCTCTGCCAGTTGCACGAGGGCTCGTATCAGCCGGCGTTGCTGGGGAAGGGGGTAGGTTTCAAACGCGCTGCAAAAGTCGGCAAGCCTTTGCCCTGCAAGGTCCGAAAGCAGGTACAACTTGGAGGAAGGGAGTGCCCCAGGTTGCTCTCCTAGCTCCTCCAGAAGCTGGCTCAGCTCCTCCTGTTCAGTATTCCTTCCCAGGTTATGCACGTGACTGTTACTCCAGATGAGAAGAGACGCGAAAATGGCCGGCGCCGCTTCGTCGGTTATCTGTTCGCATTATACTAGATGATAAAGGAAAAGGCAAGAGACTGTGAGCGTGGCCTGGGCCGCAGGGCTGCCCCGATCACTCCGGGAGTGCTTCGTAGAAGCAGAGAAGTGTGCTCCCGTACTTGCGCTGTTCGGATAGTCGCAGGTTGGTCAAGGACAGCGGTTCGAACTCCTTGGGAAAGATCTGGACAATGACCAGGCCGCCAGGGTCCAGCCACCTTGGCGCGGCATCCAACGCCAACAGCGTCTTGCTCCACAAGGCCTGATACTGGGGAGGGGCGATGTAGATCAGGTCGAACGGTCGCGGAGTGCGAGCCAGAAACCTAAATACATCAGCTTTGACCACCTGAGCATCAGCTCCAAGTGCGGTGCGCCGCAGGTTGGTCCGGATCGTGGCGATCGCTTTGGGATGCTTTTCGACGAACACAGCCTGCTCCGCGCTCCGGCTGAGGGCTTCGATGCCCACACTGCCGGTGCCAGCGAACAGATCGAGAACCTGAGCGTTCACAATCGCATCGCCCAGGATGTTAAAGACTGCCTCTTTCACCCGGTCGGTGATGGGCCGTGTACCGCTGCCAGGTACCGCCTGCAACTGGATACCTTTAGCGCTTCCCGAGATTACGCGCACGTCCTAGCCCTCACTTCCTGCGATTGTGCATCTGATGGATCGTCTCCAGCCAGGCTACGATCAGTTCTGCCGGTGTGCAAGAATCGCTTCAGTGGCCCCCTGCGGAAGAGCCGGTGTTTGCAAACCAGCCAGCCGAACAAGACAAGGCCCACGGCCTCAACGGCCACGATCTCGGGCCGGGTGGCGATCTCGGCGTAGGCGTCCAGCATGGCGGACGGCGTTCCCATGAATTTCCAGCTATCAAGGCGACCAGAGAAGGGAAAGAACAGCGTGCGTGGGTACTTCCACATCTGATCGGCAAACAAGTGGCTACCAGAGATAAGGGCGTAGGGCAGCCACTCCGGCTTGAGCTCTGCGGTGGCAGTAGCGAGCAAGGCCTGGCCCAAAAGGGTGTGGCCGGGGCCCTGGCTCGTCCCCGAGCCGGACATCAGTGTGAGAGTCAGCGGCTTGTCGATTAGGTCAGGCAAAAGGGCTGCCACCGCCGCGCCTCTGTAGTCAATGTCAGTGGCTTGCCCACGGGACTGCATCCATGCCAGAGCAGCCCAAGTGTATGCCACATGTCCAAGCGGCAACATCGAATTCCTTTCTCTCGTGTGCCAAAGGGCGTCGGGTGAGTATACTCCGATTCCCAGGAGGCGTCAAGTGGTTTGGAGCACCCGGTTGCGCGAAATTGGGTTTTGCGCTATACTTTTCGCGAATTCCGGCTTTGGATTGACAGGAGTAGATCGTGACAGAAGCTCAACCGCTGGACTGGGCAGCGGAAAAGTTCAGTGGATCTGAACTGGAACTGGTCCGGCATGCCTATGACCAGGCAGTCCTGGCTCATGATGGTCAGATGCGTGCTTCGGGCCAACCCTATATCGTTCACTCAGTAGAGGTGGCACGCATGCTGGCCGAACTGGGCCTGGATCACCATGCGGTGGCAGCCGGCCTCCTTCACGATGTGGTGGAGGACACTGACTGGACGGTGGAGGATCTGCGCAAGCAGTTTGATGACGAGATCGCCTATCTGGTTGACGGGGTCACCAAGCTGGCCTACATCGACACCATGAGCAAAATGGGCAAGCGGGACTTTGAGGCCCAAGAGGCCGAGAGTTTGCGCAAGATGTTCCTGGCCATGGTCGATGATGTACGCGTGGTGCTCATCAAGTTGGCGGACCGATTGCACAACATGCGCACCCTCTCCTCACTGTCACAGGAGCGCAGGGAGCGGATCGCTCTGGAGACGCTCGACATCTTTGCGCCCCTGGCCAATAGGCTCGGGATCTGGCAGATCAAGTGGGAGCTGGAGGACCTTGGACTGCGCCACTACGATCCCACAACCTACTTCCAGATCGCTGACCTGATTGATGAGAAGCGGCATGAGAGAGAGGTCTATATCCAAAGAGTCATCGCCGAGCTGCAGGCCCGGCTGAGGTTGGAAGGTGTGGCTGCGGAAGTGGAAGGACGGCCTAAGCATATCTACAGCATCTATCGTAAGATGCGACGCAAGGATATCGAGTTTGATCAGATCTATGATGTGCGCGGGATTCGAGTCATCGTTGATACCGTGCAGGATTGTTATGCTGTGTTGGGTGTTGTGCACGCGCTCTGGAGGCCTATTCCCGGCCAGTTCGATGATTTCATCGCCACTCCGAAGGACAACATGTACCAGTCGTTGCACACGGCCGTGGTTGGTCCTGAGGGTAAGACCATCGAGGCACAGATCCGCACGCGCGAGATGCATCGACGGGCAGAGTTGGGCATAGCGGCCCACTGGCGCTACAAGGAACAGACCAAGCGTGATCTGGCTTTCGAGGGCAAGGTTGCCTGGCTTCGCTCGTTGATGGACTGGCGTACCGATGTGGAGGATGCTCGAGAGTTCATGGATACTCTCAAGAGCGATGTCCTCGAAGATCGGGTATATGTCTTCACGCCGAAGGGCAAAGTGCTCGATCTGCCAGCGGGGTCAACTCCCATCGACTTTGCCTACTATATCCACACCGAGGTGGGGCACCGGTGTCGAGGTGCCAGGGTCAACGGCAGGCTGGTCTCGTTGACCCACAAACTCCAGAATGGCGACCAAGTAGAGATCATCACGGCCAAGCGGGGAGGGCCGAGTCGAGACTGGCTGAATCGCCACGTAGGATACATAGGCTCTGCGCGGAGCCGGCAGAAGATCCGCCGGTGGTTCCGCGATCAGGACCGCGATGAGAACATTGCCTTTGGCCGTGAGCAACTGCGCCGAGAGCTGAAGCGGCTGAATCTGGCGGATTCGCTACGATATCAGGAAATTGCTGAGCTCTTTGATTACACTAGCCTTGACGATTTCTTTGCCGCGATCGGTTTTGGAGACCTGAACTCCCAACGGGTGGCAGCGAGGGTCTTGCAGACATTGCGCACCGAGGAGGTATTCGCGGAAGAGGAGGAGGTGACCTACGCCGTCACCCCAGATGGTATTCGGGTCAAGGGCGTAGGAGATCTTTACACGCAGCTTGCCCAATGCTGCAAGCCCAATCCTGACGATCCAAGTCCGATCGTCGGCTATGTGACCCGCGGGCGGGGCGTAACCATTCACAAGTGGGACTGCCCCAACATCCTCATTAGGACCACTAAAGAAGAGGTGGAGCGCCTCATCGAAGTCGATTGGGGCACGACCCAGAAGCGGATCTATCCCGTTGTCATCAAGGTAAGGGCCTGGGATCGAGATGGTCTCTTGCGCGACATCGCTTCGGTGATCGCCGCAGAGGGGGTCAACATGCGCAAAGTCAACTCGACTTCAGTTCAGAAGACGAACCTCGCGAACCTGACGGCGACGCTCGAGATCACGGCTTTTAGCCAGTTGATCAGCATATTGGACAAGATCGAACGCCTCCCCAATGTCATTGAGGTTACACGCCAGGCTAGCTAGCAGGTTTGGATAGTTGGCGTTGGAGCGGCCGCGCAGACGGCGCGCGCAGTGATTTCAAAGGCAAACGGCTGGAGATCACTCTCCAGCCGTTTGTCGATCCAGCCTAGAACCTAGTAGCCNNGGGAGTTCTTCTGTTCTTCCAACCAGTCCGTCAGAGCAGCGCTCTGACGCTGGCTGAGGACCTCTTCTGGCAAGGTCCCGTTCTCGTCCCGGTCCACAACCAGGACCACGTAGAACATGCCATCGCTCTCCACCAGGCCCAGCTCACCAGCGTCCAGTGAGAAGATGTAGGTGTCGAGATCGGCTCCATAGCGCCCGCTCAACTGCCCCGGTGTGACCATGCCAACAGCCCCACCGCTTTCTGCGGTAAGGGTGTCGGTTGATACCTCTTGGGCGACAATAGCGAAATCCTCGCCACCCTCGATTCGTTCCTTTGCGGAGATGGCTTCATCCTCAGTCTCTGTCTTGATCAACTGCACATCTGCAACCAGCCCTGTGGTTGGTACCTCGGCGGCGAGTGCCTCCTGAACCTTTTCGAGCATCAAGGTGCGGCGCACGATAGTACGGAAGGCACTGTCCGAGATATTCATGGCGTCGATGACCCGGTCATATAGGTCGTCAACATCTGCCTGGGAAACCGGAGTCGGCGTAGGCAGCTCCTCGGTGCCGGTAATCGGCTGCTGAGCCTGTTGGGTCAGGGCGCCACGAAAGTCGTCGTCTATGGCCTGGTCAACCTCCTCATCCGAAACCTCGATGCCCAACTGCTCGGCTTTCTGCCGGGCAATCTCGGAGTCAATCAGCTCCTCCACGGCATCCTGGGGCGCGAGCGTTAGCGCGGTCTGGACCTGAGCAAGCTGCTGCTCATAGAACGAGATCAGGAACGAGTTCTCCTCTGGCTCAGCCCTCATCTGCTCAAGGCCATCTTCGAGGTTGCTGATATTGTTGTAATAGTTGTAACGGTTGTATGTGACCAGGTCTTGGTAATCCGATGTCTTGATCTTTTCACCGTTTACCGTAGCCACAGGGTTGTTTGGTTTGAGCACAACTTCCTGGATGATGCCCACGGCCAGAATGATCAGTATCACGGCGGCCAAGATTCCGACCAAGATCAGGATGATCCGGTTCTGGCGGGCCTCCTTCCGGCCCAAGGCCAGTTGCTTCTTGGTCTGCTTTGGCTCCCCGGACGGAGCCTTTTGTTTCTTTGACGATTTCGCCATCTGGTCGTCTCCATGTTGTGGCTTTCATGCCCGTCAGGCACCGCCCCAAACGGGCGATCACCTGCCAGGCACGGGAGCCGGGGTGGTAGTCTATTGATATGCTTTCTTAGAAGCGCCGGATGTGCTCTGCAGTAAACGGGAGCAGGCCCAGGTGCCGGGCGCGCTTGACGGCCGTGGCCAGACGGCGCTGGTGCTTGGCACAGGTCCCGGTCTTGCGGCGCGACTTGATCTTGCCTCGCTCGGTGAGAAATCGGCGCGACATGGAAATGTCCTTGTAGTCGATGGTTCTGTTCTTATCCAGGCAGAAGGCACAGACTTTGCGCCTTGGCTTCCAGCGCCGGCGGGTCTGCCTTCGCGGGCGCGGCCTGCTTGGTCTTTGGGTGGTGTTTTGTTGACTCATTATTCCTGCTTTGCTCCTTTTGCGTCCTGCGTCCCTCGTTCTATGCCGGATCCCGGTCTGCTAGAAAGAGGGCTCATCTTTGAATTCATTTGGTTCGTGCTTGGCGGACCGGCTCTTGGGCCGTGGTCCGAGCATGATCATCTCGTTGGCGACCAGTTCTGTGCGGAAGTGCCTGTTGCCATCAGGCTGTTCCCAGCCTCGTGTGCGCAGTTCCCCCTCAACGTAAACCCGCCGCCCTTTGGTCAGGTATTGGTTGCAGATCTCTGCCAGGCTGCCCCACGACACGACGTTGAACCACTCCGTCGAGTCGCTGCGCCCGCCCTGGCCTGACATCCAGGAGCGAGTTGCCGCCAGGCTGAAAGATGTAACCGCTTGGCCGTCTGGCGTGTAGCGCATTTCCGGGTTGCGGCCCAGGTTGCCGATGACCATCACTCGATTGAGGCACAGGGAGCAACCGTCACTCACTGTGCCAGCATTCCGAGCCGCAATCGCCTCGCGGGCTTCCATTGGGATCAGTTTGCTGGCTACAACCTCCGTCCGGACGTGGCGCTGGCCCTGGGTGTCGTCCCAGCTTCGAGTCTGAAGGTGTCCTTCGACGTAGAGCCGTTGGTCCTCCTGCAACTGGGCCCCTGCCGCCTCCGCCAGGTCGCCCCAGGTCACGATATTGAACCACTCGGTAGCATTGCGTTCTTCGCCTGCGTTTGTGGTCCAATGTCGGCTCGTGGAGACACTGAAAGACGCGACGGGTTGTCCGTTGGCTGTGTGGCGGATCTCTGGCTTGCGCTCGACAAAGCCGATGATCATCACCTTGTTCATGCCCCGCGCCATTTCGTGCAACTCCTTGTCACTCGATAGCTGTCTCGATCTGCAACCTGTCGCCTGCGCTGTGCCTTCTCTACTTTTCGTCTGTACGCACGATCAGGTAGCGCAGGACTCGTTCGTCAAGCTTGAGGACACGTTCCATCTCTCGAAGTGCTTGCGACGGGGTCTGCAGAAAGAGAATGACGTCCTGGCTCTCAGTCTTATTCCTGATGGGGTAGGCCAGTCGCCGCCTGCCTCGGGGCACTACCTTGATCACTTCGCCGCTTGTCTCGCCGTCGCCGGCAGTGACCAGTTCGGTCATCCTTTCGACGATGGCATTGACGTCTTCTTCTTCGCTCTCGGCGTCAATGACCAAATACAATTCGTACTGCCTCATGATTACCTCCTTTCCACGGGATTGCCTGTGGACGTGCCACAAGCGGAAAGAAGAGGGACCTGCGCCCAGTGGCGCACCGGCCCCTCCACGCGACGCCCGCAACTATAGCACAGCCGAAGGATTTTGGCAAAAAGAGGGAGGCGCAGGGATCAATCGGTGGGGGGCGGAATCGTCCCTGGCAAGCTTGTGGCAGCCGTCCGGATGCCGTTATCGGGGTGGTGCAAAGCGGATGTGGACGATATCGCCATCCTGGATGATATAGTCGCGACCTTCCAGCCGAAGCAGGCCCTTGTCACGGGCAGCCTGAAAGCTGCTCGCTGCCATCAGATCGGTGTAGGACACTACTTCGGCGCGGATGAAGCCTCGCTGCATGTCCGTGTGGACACGGCCGGCTGCGTCAAGCGCCGTCTGTCCTTCTCTCAGCGTCCAGGCGCGGACCACGCTGGTGCCGGTTGCTGTGAAGAAAGTGATGAGGTTCAGCAGGCGGTAGCCGGCACGGACCAACCGCTCCAGGCCGGAGGCTTCCAGCCCCAATTCAGCCCTGTACTCGTCAGCCTCCTCGGGTGACCAATCGGCCAAATCGGCTTCGAGTTGAGCGCAGATCACGACGGCCTGGGCTCCTTCCTGCCGCGCGCGTTCCAGCACGCTCTCTGCGAGCGGTCCATTGTCGGGAAAATTGTCCTCGCCTACATTGGCAATGTACAGTCTGGGCTTGGCCGTGAGGAGGTTCAATGGGCCGAGCAGGTCGGCTTCTTTTGGCGAGACGGGAAGCTGAGAGACCAGACGGTCCCCTTCCAGGTGAGCCCGCATGCGAGCTAGCAGATCCAGCTCTGGCGCGAATTCACGGGGTTGGGCCTTGGCCATGGAGCGAACCTTCTCCTCACGCCGCTCCAAGGTTGCCAGATCGGCCAGGATCAGCTCCAGGTCGATTACCTCGCAATCGGCCAGAGGATCTAGCTCGGCGCTTACGTGGGCCACATCCGGATCGGCAAAACACCGTACCACCATTACCATGGCGTCCACGTTGCGGATGTGACCCAGGAACTGGTTGCCCAATCCTTCGCCGTGGTGCGCGCCGCGGACCAGGCCGGCGATGTCCACAAACTCGATGGTGGTGGGTTTGATGTCCTCAGGTTCCACGATGGCGGCTAGGTCATGCAGGCGCCGATCCGGGAGCTCGACCACGCCGACATTGGGATCGATCGTGGTGAATGGATAGCTGGCAACAGCGGCACCGGCCTTGGTCAATGCGTTGAACAGGGTGCTCTTGCCAACGTTGGGCAATCCCACGATGCCAATCTGCAGGCTCATGGCGATCCTCCGATCAAGGTGGGAAGATTATATCACCGAATGAGCCAGGCAGCAAGGGCGCCTGCCCGTCCGCTCTGCCGTAGGGCGTTTCTGCGCTGCTTCCTTGCGTTAAGCCCCTGTCTGTGGCACAATAGCGCTGGGAGGCGCGAAAACATGGCAGAGATGAGCAAACGAGAGCGATTGCAGGCAACTATCCAGGGCGATCCGGCTGATCGAGTGCCCGTGGCTTTGTGGAGACACTTTCCCGGCGACGATCAAGATCCTGTTGAGCTTGCAGCCTCGACAGTGGCGTTTCAAAAGCAATTTGACTGGGATTTCGTCAAGGTGACCCCGGCCAGTAGCTTCTGCGTGCGTGACTGGGGAGTCGAGGATGACTGGCTGGGCAATGAAGAGGGTACGCGCGAGTACAGACATCAACCCATCCGCGAGTCCGGACACTGGTATGATCTGCAGCAACTTGAGCCCGATCAAGGTACCCTGGGAGGTCAGCTTCGTTGCCTTGAGTTGATTCGCAATGCGGTTGGCAGGGACGTGCCCGTCATCCAGACCATCTTCAATCCTCTGTCGCAGGCCAAGAACCTGGTGGGCAAGCAGCATCTGGTGGCGCATCTGCGCCAGGATCCCGCAGCGGTGCGTGCCGGGCTAGAGACTATCACCGCTACCACGGAGCGCTTCATCGAGGCTGCGCGAGACCGGGGCATTGACGGCATTTTCCTGGCCGTGCAGCACGCCAGCTATGAGTTGATGTGCGAGCGGGAGTATCAGGAGGTCGGCGTTTCCTTTGACCGCCGTCTGCTTGATGCGGCGAGCGGGTTGTGGCTCAATGTGCTACATTTGCATGGCAACCGGGTCATGTTCGATCTGGTTGGTGAGTACCCTGTGCAGGTGATCAACTGGCACGATCGCGAGACGCCGCCATCTCTGCGGGAGGGGCGGGGACGCATCAACGGTGCGGTGCTGGGCGGGCTCCGGCAATGGGACACTATGCTGCGGGGCACACCCGAAGAGGTTCGGCTCGAGGCTGAAGAGGCGATCCGGCAGACCGGTGGGCGGCGCTTCATCCTGGGCACAGGTTGCGTCACGCCCATCACGGCGCCGTGGGCCAACCTTCGTGCCGCACGCGCCGTAGCGGAGGCGTAGTGGAACTGGTCTGGCTGAACCTGGCTGGCGGCCAGTCGCCTTCACCGGCAGGGCAGTGGTTGCTGCAGGATCCAAGATGACCAGGATCGGCGCCGCCAATCTGGGCAAAAGCTCGGTTCAAGGCAGACGCATTTTACTTGATTGGCACGCTACTGGTCTCCGAACCTTCCGGAGCGAGCATCATGAGGTGCCCCCGAGCGAGCCGAGGGGCCTTGTCGAAGGATGCTCGCGGAGGCTCCTTCGACATGCCTTCGGCGTGAGCTCAGTCGAACGCTCAGGATGCCTCCGCTGGGCTGTCTAGGATAGATGCGTTTGCCCTAAATCAAGATTTTGGTGCTAATTGACATCCGGTTGATTTTCGGGTATGATGCGCGAGAGTTGGTCAGAAGGGCGGCGCGGACTCCTTGCAGGCGCTCCCGCACCATTTGTGGTGCTGGCTGTCCAGCTTTGGCGAGAGCTATCTGGAGAATTTGCGTTGATAAGCGTCGAAGAGGCATTGGCAAAGATCCTGAACCATATCCGGCCATTGGAGCCGGAGCGCGTGCCGGTTTTGGATGCACTAGGTAGGGTCCTCTCGGAGGAGATTGTCTCTGACATTGACATCCCGCCCTTTGATAACGCGGCCATGGATGGCTACGCCGTCCGTTCAGCGGATGTCGCGCGGGCCACACTCTCGTCACCGGTCAGTCTGACCGTGGTCGGCAGCGTGGCGGCAGGCTATGTCACCGATCTGCGTACGGAGCCGGGCACAGCGATCCGCATCATGACCGGCGCTCCCTTACCCGAGGGTGCCGATGCCGTGGTGCCATACGAAGACACCAGCGATTTTGATCGAGCGAAGGGCGAGCGTCTGGCGACCCCGGCTGGCGAGATCGATGTACGGGGAGCAGTACAGGCACGCGATCACGTCCGGCCCGCGGGCGAGGACATCTTTGACGGCGAATTGGTGCTGGCTCCCGGACGGGTCATCCGGGCCCAGGAGATTGGAGTTCTGGCCTCACTCGGACGCGAGACGGTACTGGTTCACCGGAAACCAAGGGTAGCCATCCTGGCCACGGGAGACGAATTGCTCGAGATCCACGAGCCCCTGCAGCCCGGCAAGATCCGCAATTCGAACGAGTACACTAATGCGGCGCTGGTGACGCGTACTGGGGGCATCCCGGTGTGTTTGGGCATTGCTCGCGACACTGAGGACGACCTGACAGGCAAGATCCACGCTGGTCTGGAGAGCGGGGCGGACCTGTTCCTTACCTCCGGTGGTGTATCTGTCGGGGATTACGATGTGGTGAAGGATGTTCTGGGCAGCGAAGGTGAGATGGAGTTCTGGC
>JABAHP010001241.1_pt2 | contig 22254 bp, 21 predicted proteins | sample 7062081 | NCBI WGS metagenome assembly JABAHP01 (sample SAMN14534357, study PRJNA622989) | marine sediment metagenome | biome: marine biome [ENVO:00000428]; feature: marine pelagic biome [ENVO:01000023]; material: deep marine sediment [ENVO:00002113] | place: India: Gulf of Kutch | collected...
TATGATAGCCGCCCGGCATTTTTTTTATATCTTTTCGTTTTATTAAACGGCAGGATTCAAATGTGAGGAAAATATGAAGAGGTCATTATTATTTTTCGCTATACTATTGCTGCTGTCAGGCCCCCTGGCAGCAGATGATGAGGTCAAATCACACAATGTTACAACATCAGATGGAGTACGGATATACTATGAAACCCAGGGCGATGGTATACCGATCATAATGATCGCAGGTGGGCCTGGCGGCTCGCCGGCATTTTACAGGGGCACGCATAAACTCTGGCTGGCTTACGGTAAGCTGGTATATGTGCATAATCGGGGACGCGGCAAATCGGAGATGCTCGATTCGATACCGGATGCCTACTCTCCGGCGAGTGATGTGCTCGATGTCGAGGCGGTGAGGCAGGATTTGGGCGTTGACAAGGTAATTCTCTATGGCCATTCCTACGGCAGTATGGTTGCTCTTTTGTATGCCGCTACTCATCCTGAGAATACACTTGCGCTTTTGACATCCGGAGCCCTCTCGGGAGAAAAGGCATTTCAGGAAGAGAACATTGATGCTGTCAAGTATTTCATAAGGCGGCATTATCCTGAGGCCTGGGATACGATCTCGACACTTCATGCAAATGGCTATCTGACTTCTGATTCCGTCTACGAGGATCTCTTTCCCAATATGCTGGAGATGTATTACTACCACCCTGAGAATAATGAAAAGATGATACCCTTCTGGAGCATGTTCAGTGATTCCACATCGATCGGTTTCAATTATGATGTTTACACCACAATAGTCGGCGATGATCCTGAATGGAGGGTGACCGGAACAATGAAAGGTCTGGAGCTTGCGCCTCTTCTTGGAGTTGTAGACTGCCCGGCGCTTGTTATGGGCGGACGCTATGATCGTGTATGTCCTCCTTCTGAACAATTTAAGATTGTGAAAGCGCTTGACAATGCCGAGATGATTATCTTCGACAAATCCGGCCACCGTCCCTTCATCGAGGAACCGGTCAAATTCTTCGAGATTACCGGCGAGTTTCTGCGGAAGGTAACCCGCGGAGAATAAATGCCATAATGCAAAGCCTTTTACGGCTGAATTTAAGCCTGAAGTTTGATCAAAAGTACTGTTAATTTCATATTCAGATTGCATTTTTTTCCGTTGAGCTTATAATAGCCGTGTCAATAGGAAGCAAATATCTTATGAAAACATTGTTTATCGGCGAAATCGTGGGCAAGAAGGGACTGGACACCGTCACCAGAATACTGCCCGAGTTGATCAAAGAAGAAGAGCTTGATTTCGTTATTGCCAACGCCAATAAAATCGACAAGGGATTTTCGATTGTGGCGGAGCAGGCGGATGAGCTTCATGCCGCCGGTGTTGATGTTATCACGCTGGGTGACAACTGCTTCAAGAAAAAAGCCACAGTCGATTTCCTGGAGACCGCCGATGCCGTGCTGCGTCCTATAAACTCATTCTACGGCAATCCCGGGAAGGGCTATGTCATAAAAGACAGCCGGGATGGTGTCCCGGTCTGTGTTATTTCTGCATTTGGGCGAACCAATTTCAAAAATCCTGTTCTCGATAATCCTTTTCTGGCGATGAAACGTCTCCTGAATCATATTACCGGAAAAGCGAAGATCGTAATTCTGGATTTTCACTGCAATGCCACCTCGGAAAAGCTCTGCATGGGATATTACATGAGCGGGAAGATAACAGCGGTTGTGGGCACCAATTTCTCGACCCAGACCTCGGATTTGCGTCTTGATGAGAATGGGACCGTCTATATCACCGATGTCGGTATGGTGGGCAGCAAGTTTTCGGTGGGCGGATATGAACCGCAGTCGATAATTGATTCATACCTGAGCGGGCTTTTTCCACGTAAAAAGGTCAAGGCATCTGATTACATTTTTAATTCACTGATTATCGATGTCGATCCCGGGGAGGGTAAGGCAATCGCCGTTGAAACCTACAATTTTGATGTGGATAAAAAGTCAGTTAAAAACTGATTTTAAACCTGGCGTCCTTTTTATCTTCATACCTGATCTCGTCAACTTCCTCTTTTTTGCCCTCACCGGCATACAGCCTGTTGGGTGCATTGAAAACAAGGCCATCACGAACCCCGACATTCTTGTAGGCATGTACCACACCGGGAGGAATTGAGAGCGCCAGTGGATTTTTCTCGCCCGCCTCGATGATCTGGCTTTTGCCGTTTGTAGGCGAATTCTCACGGTTATCCCAGAGCTGAATCTTGAAGACCGATGGTCCGAAAAAACAGATAAAATCATTCTGTTCCTTGTGTTCATGAGGTCCGCGAATTACGCCGGGCCTGGTCATGGAGATATATGCCATGACCGGCATTATATCAGGATCGATCTCATCCTTTCTGAACAGCTCGATCAGCCAGCCGCGGGTATCTGTATTTTTCTCCAGTTCACGAATCAAAACACCATTTATTTTTGATATTATCTGATTTGCACAATTCATAACGGTTTACTTTCAGCTTGAACGTTCGGCTTTTATGCTGTCCACAATATTACTAAGATATTCACCATAGGAACTTTTGTTCATCTCGGCTATTATGTTCTCGATCCGGCTTTCATCAATAAATCCCATCCTGAAGGCGATCTCCTCCAGGCAGGCGATTTTCAAGCCCTGTCTTTTCTCAATTGTGGCGATGAAATTCGAGGCCGCCAGCATGGAATCATGCGTGCCGGTATCCAACCAGGCCACACCCCGTCCAAGCCTGATCGCCTCCAGCTCGCCCATTTCGAGATAATTTTCGACAAGATCGGTAATTTCGAGCTCGCCTCGTCTAGATGGCTTCAACTCAGCCGCCATATCAAGCACGCGGTTATCGAAAATATACAATCCTGTCATCGCATATTTGGATTTAGGCTTTTCAGGTTTCTCCTCAATTGAGAGTGGCAGTCCCTCTTTATCGAATTCGATGACACCGTATCTCTGGGGATTATTGACGGTGTAGCCGAAAACCATAGCTCCTTTTTCGAACTTTGAAGCCCTGCGGATAAAGTCTGATTTCCCATGGAATATGTTATCCCCGAGAATTAAAGCGACCGAATCATTTCCGATGAATTTCCTGCCTATCAGGAAAGCCTGAGCGATTCCATCCGGATTCTCCTGAATTTCATACGATATATCGAGGCCCACATTACTACCATCCCCAAGGAGCTCCCGAAATCTGGGAATATCGATCGGCGTCGAAATTACCAGTATTTCTCTAATACCCATAAGCATCATGGTAGAAAGAGGATAATAGATCATCGGTTTGTCGTAAATCGGCAGGAGCTGCTTGGAGCCGACTTTGGTGGCCGGAAATAGGCGGCTGCCTTTTCCGCCTGCTAACACTATACCTTTTTTGATATTTTGAGACATCTATTGCTCTTCCAGACGTTTTTTGTACCAGGTATTATAATAGGTTTTATACTCCCCACTGATGCACTTTTCCATCCACTCCCGATTATCCAGGTACCATTGAACCGTTTTTCTCAAACCTTGCTCGAAGTCATGTTCCGGCTTCCATCCCAATTCCTTCTTAATCAATGAATAATCCATGGCATAGCGCCAGTCATGACCGGGGCGATCCTCCACAAATTTAATCAGCTTTTCGTGTCCATCCTCACCGGTCAGGTCATCCACAATCTTGCAGATCATCCTAACCAGATCTATATTTTTAATCTCCTTATCTCCCCCGATATTATAGGTTTTTCCCGATTGTCCATGATGGAAGACTAAATCGATTGCTTTACAGTGATCTTCCACATATAGCCAATCACGAACATTCTCGCCATCACCGTAAACGGGAAGAGGCTCATGATTAAGAGCGTTGTTAATCATCAGGGGAATAATCTTCTCAGGAAATTGATATGGTCCGTAATTGTTTGAACAGTTTGAAGTTACAACATTCAGGCCGTAGCTTTTGTTATAGGCCCGAACAAAATGGTCGGATGATGCTTTGGAAGCGGCATAGGGCGAATTTGGGGCATAGCAGCTTTTCTCGCTGAACTTGCCCTCGGCCCCCAGCGATCCAAAGACTTCGTCCGTCGAAACATGGTGAAAGCGAAACTCCTTACCAAAAAGATTGTGTCTCCGGGAAATCTCCAGAAGATTGTGCGTGCCGATTATGTTAGTGTTTATAAACTTATCGGCGCCCAGGAGAGAGCGGTCCACATGGGTTTCTGCGGCCAGATTTATGAGGCCGTTAAACTGATACACCTGGAAAAGCTCGCCAACAAGCTCCCTGTCAGCAATATCGCCCCGGGCAAATATATAGTTTTCTTCCATTTCGGTATCCTGTAAATTGGAGAGATTTCCGGCATAGGTGAGTTTATCGAGATTCACAAAAAGATAATCCGGATATTTGGCGATCATATAATGCAGCAGGTTCGATCCTATAAAACCGGCTCCTCCGGTAATAAGAACCCGCTTTCCGAATTTGTCTAAATTGCTCATATTGGACGGTCTTTTCCTGCTCTTTCAGGCTGAGGAATGATACTGCTCCGGAGCCGGTTTGTCAAGCCTGAGGGAATTTTCCCAGCCGACAAGGTCAGAAAAGAAAAAGAAAAATTTGCTAAAAACATTATCTTGTATATCCGAAAAAAAACAATTATAATGGATTATCAGCACTAGGGGGTTAGAATTTACCCATGATTAGGTCTAATTTATAACCGTTTTTGTGCTGTACTATGAAAAGATTTGTTTTTGCCACACTGTGTTTACTGCTGCTTACGGCTGCCTCAATGGCAAGTGTTCTGCACGTACCCGCGCAGTATGAGAATATTCAAGCCGCGGTTTCAAACGCCCAGGACGGCGATACGGTACTGGTGGCGCCGGGCGTTTACTTCGAGCATGTCGAGTTCAATGGCAAAGCCATTCTGCTGGCATCCCATTTTGTTCTCGATTCTGACTTAAACACTGTAAAAGCGACTATTATCAGCGGTTCCGATATGATGCATCCCGATACCGGGACGGTGATCACTTTCAGAAATGGAGAAACGAATGCCTCTATTTTGAAAGGATTTACGATCCGGTCCGGTTTCGGAACGCTTATTGCCGACAGCTATCTTGGAGGCGGCATTCTATGCATTAATAATTCTAATCCGGTAATCTGTGATAATATAATCAGGGAAAACAATGCGATTAATGGCGGGGGATGTGCTTTTTTGGATTCGGAGCCGTACTTTGTCCGTAACAGAGTGATTTATAATAATGCTCTGCGTGGTGCAGGAGTATATCTGGATAATTCGGAAGCAGTCATTGATTATAGTATCATTGGTCATAATTCTGCTACTGAGGACGGAGGAGGAATTTATATCTCTGTCAGTGACAGCTGTGCAATAAGCGATTGTGTGATCTTAAATAATAATGCCGCCGCAACAGGCGGAATAAGCTGCATTTCATCCACTCCGGACATTTCATATAACGACTTATATAATAATCAGCATACTGACTTCGGTGACTGCGGCGAGGGTCTTGGCGATACTCTGGTATGCCAGAACTTCAATCTTATACCCTCGGACTGTTTTTACAATATCATCCGTGACCCGGAGTTTTTGGATACGGTCTCGTTTTATCCGGGCTATGAATCGCCGCTTATAGATGCCGGTTCGGAATTTACTGCGGATTTTCCATGGGACGGCCTGCGCACCGACATCGGTCCATATGAAGTCCATTATCTGGTTGGAGACAGCAACAGCGACGAGCGAATTAACATCACCGATGCATATTTTTTGATAAAGTATATATTCCTGGGCGGGCCGGCTCCGGATCTGATTTACAGAGGCGATTTCAATTGTGACAGGAAATTGAACCTCGTCGATATAATGCAGATAATAAATTATGTTTTCCAGAGTGGACACGGTCCCTGTATCAATGTTGTCTGGCCCCCAGAAGCTGTTTATTGACCTTTCACAATTCTCTCTTATTGTATAATTTACCCACGAAATAGAATATAAAAGCAACTAATATGTACTGTTTATGTGGGAGGCGCATGAATGTGCATCAATGAAAGTAGTTGCATTTTATGAAATTGATCCTTATTTAACACGAAAAATGGATAACATTTAAACATGGAGGTCTTATTATGAGACGGGCATCAACAAAAAAGTCATCCAGGCTGATGCTGTTACTGATCCTTTTATTGATACCGTTAGTTTTTACTGGCTGCGGGACCCAGGTGCCCTCGGGCCACAATGCGGTGAAGTTCTTCAAATTCAGGGGCGGTACGGAGATGGGAAAAATCTATGGAGAGGGTTTCAACTGGCATATGCCGTGGAACTCAATGTATGTCTATCAGACTCAGCTCCAGGAAAAACAGGAGATTCTCGATGTTCTCACCTCCGATGGAGCGACAATTCAGCTGGAGGTTTCGGTCTGGTATCGTCCAATTGCCTCGAAGCTGGACAGTCTTCAGGTCACTATTGGACCCAATTACTATAACGTCGTGGTTGCTCCGGCATTAAGGGGACTTGCGCGGCAGATTGTGGGACGCTACAAACCAGAGGAAATCTATTCCACCAAGCGGGAGGAGATTTCCAATGCCATTATCAAATCGATGGATTCACTGATGGCTGGCAAATTTATCAATGTCGATAACACAATTATCAGGGATGTGGTTCTTCCAGCGAAAATATCCAATGCGATCAATGAAAAGCTGGCCGCCGACCAGGAACAGCAACGGATGGAATTCGTTTTGCTGAAGGAGGAACGAGAAGCGGAGCGTAAAGTCATCGAGGCAGAGGGCATCCGCCAATTCCAGCAGATTGTATCCGCCGGATTGACCAAGGATTTTCTGCGCTGGAAAGGAATTGAGGCAACCCAGCTTTTGGCCAACTCTCCTAATGCCAAAGTGGTGGTTATCGGAAGCGGTGCTGACGGCCTGCCGATTATTCTGGGCGGCCAATAAGCCATGCAAGTTGTAAGAAGATAAGTAACAAAATTGAATTGAATCCTCAGGGTCGCAATTGACCCTGAGGACATACACGAATAAAATAAAATTGGTACAGGATAAAGAACATGCTGTTAGCGATAGACTGCGGAAATACCAATACCGTATTCGGTATTTACAACGATAAGAAGCTCCTCAGCCAGGGAAGATTTACGACCCGGGAACTGGGGACATCATCGGAGTGTGCTATGGCAGTGGACTGGTTTATTGAACGCAACTCCCATGCCCCGGAAGAGATCAAGGCCGTCGTTATCGGATCTGTGGTCCCGCATGTTACCGGCAGGTTGATTGAAATGTCACGCCTCTATTTCGGTATCGAGGCAGTTGTGGTTGATGGCATGTCGCCGCTTGGAATCAAGATTCTCTATGATAATCCTCAGGAAGTTGGCACCGACAGAATCATGGGTGCGCTGGCAGCCCACAAGCTCTACGGCGGCGACTGTATAGTAATTGATTTCGGCACCGCCACAACTTTTGATGTGATCAATAAAGATGCTGAATATCTGGGCGGTGTGATCTGCCCGGGTGTTCAGACTTCGGCAAGTTCTCTGTCGAAAAAGGCGGCACAGTTATTTAATGTCGATGTTTCTCCGCCCGGCAATGTAATCGGGAAGACCACTGCAGATTCGATGAAATCAGGACTGTTTTACGGTACTGTGGCTATGGTGGAGGGATTCGTATTGAAAATTACCGAGGAGCTGAAAACATCGTTTACAGTCATTGCCACTGGCGGCTATGCCGGGATGGTCTCGAAACATACTCAGGTAATAAATATCGTCAATGAATCACTGGTACTTGACGGTCTTGAGATGGCTTATTCTATTATAACCGGCCAGTCATACTGAGCAGGGTATTATTTCTTCTGAAGGACCGCTATCATCCGCCAGCTCGCTTCAGAATTATCCATCTTTTTGCGCAGATCAAATTTACCGTAAGAGCCCAGGTACCTGAATTTTCTCGAGCATTCGATCAGCAGTCTGAATTCCTGATAGGGAATAATCCGGTATGGATCGGTGAAGGTAAAGGTCTTGCGCTTTCCGCCATTTTCCTTTACCTGCATGGTGACCCGGGTCTCATGAACTTGAGTTATCGGATCGAAGGGATCATCATCCGAACCCCACTGCACAAAGACTTTGGTTCCGTTAAGCTCCATGTCCCAGATATTTGTGTCATCCTCCTGCTCCTCGAAATTATCACGGGGGTGCTGGAGTTCGATGATATAGATACCGCCGGGCTTGAGGTTTCTCGCTACTGAATCGAGATGCTTTAGAAGATCTTCATTGGTGGTAAGCATGTGGATGGATGCGATCATGCACATGGCCATATCTACTTTTCTGGGAAGCCTGAAGTCGATCATATTTCCCCGGATAATCTCGGCGGTTCCGCCCTCAATTTCATTTTTTTCGCGGGCATATTCAACCATCGCCTCTGAAAGATCGAGACCATAGGAATAATCAATACCATTCTTCTTTGAGAAGTAGATCGCATGATAAGCCGGGCCGCAAGCGATATCGACAATGGATCGGAGCGGCCGTCCCACGATCTTTTGATACAGCCTGGTCATAAAATTGTGTTCCTTGCGCAGGTCCCGGAAATCGAAAGCGATATCGTAATATTTTGGGTGCAGGTAAAGTTTATTTTTTGACATAGTTTCTCTCCTTAAATATTCTAACTGTCGTCCTCCTCAGAAAGTTTCCAGCCCCCTTTGCGATAACGCCAGAGGGCCAGCATAGCCCGGCTGGCCCAGTCCATAAACATCGCCCACCAGACCGGATGCACACTCCACTCCAGTATATAAGCAAAAAACGAAGCAAAGGAAAGCCTTACTATCCATGCCCCTATAAAAGATATATACATTACCCATCTGGTCTCCCCTGCTCCCCTCAGTGCTCCGCCGAATACCATGGTAATGGCCAATACCGGCTGCATGGCGGCGGCCATCTTGCAGACATACAGGCCATAGGGGACAACCTCCGGATCATTTGTGAAGATGCTCACCCAGAACGATGGAAATAAAAGAAATGTCAAGCCGAATACACTCATGATTGAAAGGGCAATCCATCCCGCCTGATACCCGGACCGCACCGCCCGTTCATGGTTCTTTGCTCCCAGATTCTGGCCCACCAGAATCTGGGCGGTCTGCATATACGCCAGTCCCGGCAAAAACGAAAAGGCTTCGATATTGATGACAATTTGAGTCGCCGCGTATGCCGCTACCGAATAGTGCAGAACGATGGCGTTAAAAAGCATGATGGCTGTCGATACGAAGGTACGTTCACCGATGACAGGAAGGGAGAGATCCCAGAGCCTCCGAAGCTGGACCGGTGTCGCCCAGCCCATCTTGAAGTTGATAAGCCCGCGCTTTAGAGCAATTATATACATAATTGAGGCGCCCAGGAAGTCAGAAATAACCGTGGCCCACGCGGCCCCCTCGATACCGATGGACGGCAGGCCGAATTTGCCGTAGACCAGGATATAGGCGACTATTATATGTACAACATTAGTGATTGAAACCACATACATGGGAGTTCGTGAATCGCCTGTCCCCTGGAATATAGCCGTGAGATTGTAAACGAATACACGGAAAGTATAGAAGAGCCAGATCAGGCGCAGGTATTTCCAGACAAGATCTAGCACCTGGCCTTCCGCGCCCATAAAAGCTGCCAGAGGCCGGGAGAAATTCTCGCCCAGCATGATCATGATCAAACCCACAACTACAGAAAGCCAGATTGAGCTGTTTATGATACTGGTACGCTTCTGGGGATTTTTTGAGCCCGTGTAGTAGGAGACCATGACATTGACACCCACCGAAAGCGCATATGCCAGCGCCATACCCACAAATGTTATCTGCTGTCCGAGGCCGATAGCTGCCAGCGGCTCTTTGCCGGTATGGCCAAGAATGATAACATCGGCAATGCCCACGCCCCTGATAAGCACCATGGAAGCGATAATAGGCCAGGCCAGACGATTGATCTCTTTGCGCAACTCCCGGTTATTCATAAGATGTCAAAATCGCTTTTTCCCAATTGAAAGTCAACCGGATTAAATTGTAATTCTATCCATATAATAAGGGTATTAATTCTTTAATATCTTGTTCGCAGGCCATCTCCGGCGCTCTGGGATATATTGAGCGCATGGGGATTTGAATTAGGAATGGATATCATATTACAAAAGGCACGAACATCCTGGTATTTTTCTTGTATTGAACATATTCTTCTCCAAAATATCGAATATTTTCCGTTTCCTCTCTTAATGCGGTAATTACAGCCAGGGTAGTTGTAATAATGGCAATACCAAGACCATACCAGGTAATGTTCTTCAGAAGAATTCCCCAGGCGCCAAATATTGCTGAACCATACATCGGGTGACGAATATATTTGTAAGCCCCCGCTCTAACTAATCTGGTTGTTTTTTCAATCCCGATCAATAGAGGATCGACTCTTTCACTGCCGGGTTGGCCATACTTTTTTATCGAAATCGCCGCAGAAACCACATAGACAAGAGATATAAAAAGAAGAATCCATGACGCAACCTGACCGCTCTTAAATGGGTCTCTGAACCAATGATCGATATTTATTAGAACCAGGATAAGAAGCGCCTCCCAGACAAAAAATCGATAAAATCCATGAGAACGACCAGCACCCAAGGTATGACGTGATAATAGGGCAAATCCAGAAGAAGTAATAATGAAAATAATTATCTTTAATTCGGCAGCCATAAATTAGACCTCATTAGTCAATTTATATGTCACTAGCCTTCCAATCAACATTTAAACTTGCTTGTGAATGTTAAGATGTCTCTGTAATCTAAAGAATAACTGATCTGCCTCAGATTAATCTGGAGATAATCGTACGCTCTTATACTTGACTAATTTAGGAAACAATGAAGATCAAAATGGGTTTGAATTATTATCCGGTATTTACTAAATTAGAGGATTATGATAACTGAAATACATCTGGAGGAATGATGAGAATGCAAAAAAAATCGCTCCTTGTTCTGCCGCTTTTTATCATCACTTTATTCACAGCATCAAATGCAGAACAGCTCAATATCGATGTCAAAGAGCATGTGCTCGACAACGGCATGAAAATTCTAGTGGTTGAAAATCATGACGCCCCGGTCTTCTCGACCATCATCAGGGTTAAGGTGGGGGCTGTGGACGAACGCCCCGGCCAGACCGGCCTTTCCCATTTTCTCGAGCACATGATGTTCAAGGGAACGAAGATATTCGGCACCACCGAATATAAGGCCGAGGAAAACCTGATGGCTCAGATTGATTCGATCGGCGAGCTTTTGATGGCCGAATGGCGCAAGCTCCAGGATCCAATGAATTATCCCCCTGATTCGACGCGATATAAAGAATTGAGAGAGCAAATCGCGAAGATCCAGGAATCCCAGAAAGAATATATAGTCAAGGATGAGCTCTGGGAAACATACCTGAAGCATGGCGGAACGATGTTGAATGCCTCAACGGGAGATGACGGTACGCAGTATTATGTCTCGTTACCCTCCAATCGTTTGGAGCTTTGGATGCTCATGGAATCGGACCGTTTCAAAAACATGATCTTCAGGGAATTCTATTCCGAGCGTGATGTTGTTTATGAAGAAAGACGCATGAGTATAGATAACAGAGCCTGGGGCAAACTTTATGAGCAGTTTGCAGCGACGGCTTTCACCTCCAGCGCTTATCAGCATCCGGTTATCGGATGGGCCTCGGATATCGAGAGCTGGGATCCTGAACTTCTACAAGAATATTATGAAAATTACTATAATCCCAATAATGTAGTAGCTGTGATTGCCGGTGATGTCAACCCTGAAGAGGTTTTTGAACTGGCGGAGAAATACTTCGGCGATTGGGAACGGGGTCCCGAGCCTTCCCGCCAGACAACATTCGAACCGGAGCAGAAAGGTGAGAGGCGGGTTACGGTCGAATTTGATGCAAGCCCGATGCTCCTGATCGGGTATCATATCCCGGCAGCCGGGCATCCGGATTTGCCCTCCCTCGATGCACTCTCAGATATTCTCTCCAGTGGAAGAACCAGCAGGCTGAATAAATCAATCGTTGAGGAGCAGAAAATCGCATCATCTGTCTCGGCCCGTTCTTCGTTTTCACGGTACCCGTCGTTATTTACTTTCAGTGGAACGCCATTGAAAGGTCATACAACAGAGGAACTGGAGAAAGCCATTTATGCTGAAATCGAGAAGATCAAGACTGAGCCGGTTACCGATTGGGAGCTGCAGAAAGTCAAAAACCAGTTCGATGCGGCCATGATAAAATCTGTCAACTCCAACATGGGATTATGTTGGAGGCTGGCAAACTATGAGGCTATGGTGGGCGACTGGAGCTATATAAATCAATACTGGCAGGCCTACAAAAATGTTACCGCGGAAGATATAATGCGGGTTGCTAATCAGTACCTCGAGGAATCCAACCGGACGGTAGCGACCCTGGTCAAACCTGATGAAGCTGAAAATGAATCCGAGGGCACACTTAGTGAAAAAGAAGGCGCGAGCTATTAAAAAGGAGATTATGATGCATTTGAAATATTTTTTGACTGGGCTATTTATTCTGGCTCTGAATGCCGGGCTTTTTGCTCAAGGTACCGGTACAGAGGGAGCTGAGATGGTAGATGAACTGGAATTTCCGGAGATAACCTGGGATATCCCGGAGCTGGGCGAAGAAGTCACAGTAGATACTCTTGAGAATGGTATGGTTCTTTTCATGATGGAGGATCATCGCCTTCCAGTCTTTAATATCCGCGGTATAATCCGCACCGGCTCGATGTATGAACCGGAAGGTCTGGAGGGTGTGGCCTCGATGACCGGGTATGTTTTGCGCACGGGTGGTACCGCGACCTATGAGCCGGATTCATTGAATGCCCTTTTAGAATACTTGGCGGCCTCGATCGAAACGTGGATTTATAGTGAACAGGGTGGTCTGTCCTTAAATTGTCTTTCAAAGGACATTGACAGACTCCTGCCGGTCATGGCGGATGTTATTATGAACCCGGAATTCCGCCAGGAGAGGATCGACCTGGAAAAGGACAAGATCAAAGAGAATATTATCCGCCGCAATGATAATCCCAGCAGGATTGCCGGGCGTGAATTCGACCACTTGATTTACCCGGATCATTATTATGGACGGATTCTGGAATGGGAGACTGTCGAAGCAGTCACCCGTCAGGATATGATCGATTTTCACAGAAAGTACTTCGTACCCAACAATATCTGGCTTGGGATTACCGGTGACTTTGATATGGCCGATATTAAAATGAAATTGAATGAAGTATTTGCAGGCTGGGAGCCCTCAGAAATAAAATTCCCCCCTGATCCTGAAGTTAAAAAAGAATTCAGACCGGGAGTCTATTTGATCGACAAGGATATCACTCAAAGTGTGATCTATTTTGGACATTTGGGGATCACACAATATAATCCTGACCGCTATGCGATTGCGGTTATGAATTATATTCTGGGCGGTGGATCATTTACCTCACGCATGACTTCTGTGGTACGCTCGGATCTCGGATTGGCCTATTCGGTGGGTTCCAGGTTCGAGACGGATTCACGTGATGTAGGCCAGTTCTATGCATATTGTCAGACTAAAACTGAGACCACATATAAAGCCATGTATAACATGCTCGATCAGGTAAAGAAAATTCGTGAAAGCGAGGTTACAGATTACGAGTTGAACTCGGCAAAGGATTCTTATATAAACAGATTTGTTTTCAATTTTACTGATCCGACCGCAATTGTGCTTCAATTGATGAATCTCGAATATGATGGTATGCCGCGCGATTTCTACCAGAATTATATTGCCAATATTCAGGCGGTTACAAAAGATGATGTGCTGCGTGTGGCCAAAGAGTACCTTCATCCTGATAAGATAAGCTATCTGGTAGTCGGCAATACGGCCGAAATCGCCGATCAGCTCAAAGAGTTTGGTGAGATAAGCTTTATTGAACTGGAAGAGCCGATTGTTGATGCCGAGATGTGATAATTATTGATATCTTTTTATTCATGATAAGAAATTGGCGGAATCTACAAAGGATTCCGCTTATTTTTTAGATTTTATAAAAATTTATTCAATCGCGGATATCTAAAGAAGGCTGGTGGGATTTGAGACGCTGGGCGGTTTCAAACATTGCGGGCAGTGGATTGATATTGCGGTAACCAAGCTTTTGCATAGCAAGAAGATTATTCAATCCCATACGCGCATTATCGAATTCCCTCACACGTCCCGCCAGTTTGCGCAGCGCTTTCATTTGATCTTTATTGATGATATGCGCCTCATCACCTTCACTCAGCAGGATAGCGATGTCATGATATAACGTTTGCCAGACAGCCAGAAGATTTTCCAGCCGGGCCTTGTCGCGCAGGTTAACCAGTCCCAGGAATTCAGTCCAGAAGGATTGGAGCGGGTGGCTCAAGAGATATCCCAATAACATAATCGCTGTATCTCTTTCCTCGAAGAAGTCTGATTCCATAAGCTGTTCGGCACGGCTTATCGAACCTGAGGCAAGAGAGGTTACAAGGTCAGCCCGGATTTCATCGAGCCCTCTGTCCTGAACAAGATATTTTTTGATAAAATCCGGATTCACTCTTTTAAACCGGATTTTCTGACAGCGGGAGCGGATTGTCTCCGGCATACGATCAAAATTGTCAGTCAAGAGCATTAAGAGGCTATTGGGCGGCGGCTCTTCGATTGTTTTGAGCAATATATCAAAACTGTTGCGGGGCATGGTCTCGGCTTTTTCGAATATTCCGACTCGATATCCGCCTTCAACCGGTGATTTATACAGGTGCTGCTGGAAATCACGAACATTTTCTTTCAAGATATTAATTACCCGTCCAAAATCTACCGGAAGGTATGGATTCTCCCTCTTCCATTCCTTAAAAAAGGTAATAAACTCACGCTTTTCCTCCTCTTTCTTGGGCGCAGGCATGGGAAAAACGATCATCAGGTCCGGATGTACCAGCTTTCGCACTCGCATCGCCGCTGATTCGTCATAGGCGCCGTCCTTCCGGGACAGTATTTCTGCGGCGATTTCAACAGCGGCCTGCCATTTTCCGGACCCGGGCGGACCGTAAAACAGGTAGCTCGAGGCAAGGCGGTTGCTTTCGATCAGACGGTTAAAAATCTCGCCAATGCGAGGTTGTATCGGAGTTTCAATCATGCGGCCAAGATAAGAAAATAAGAGGAATTTGAAAATAACATTTTGAAAATTACATCAGCCACTCAATCGGGTCATAAGACTGGTCACTTCTGCGAATGCCGAAAAATAATACCGGCCCAATATTCGAGCCCGTTTCACCTGAATATCCGATGATTTCCCCGCGTTCGACATTTTCCCCCACAGAGCGAGTTATACGTGACAGGTGACCATAAAGGGTGTACCAGCCCTTCCCATGATCGACAATAATCATATTGCCATAACCCCTGAGATACCCGGCATGGGCCACAATTCCTGACGCCGTGGCAATCACCTCAGTGCCCGTCGATATCTTGATTTCTATGCCGGGCGAGAAAGTCTCGGTATTCGTGATTTTATCACGTTCCCGTCCAAAATGGCGGATAATTTTTCCTTTGACCGGCCAGATCAATCTGCCGCGCAAAGTCTCGAAGTCAATCACATGTGAAATCGACTGCAGCTTTTCGGTCAGATTGGCTAGTTGTTCCTGATCCTTCTGAGTTTCTTTCAGATACTGGCTCTTCAGCTCGACATCCTGGTCGATACGGGAGAGCAGGCGAGACTTTTCATTTTTCCGCATCTCAAGCATGCTCTCCTCGACATTTTTGCGCTCCATCAGCTTTTCAGTCTGGCGGCGGGTGTAAATCAGGCGTTCCTGATTTTGCTCAAGTTCGAATTTTATCAAACTGATGCTGTCCAGCTGGGATTTCATGAAGTTGACCGTTGTCTTGAAATAATGAAGTTGACGGGCGGCCTTGCGGATATCGCCGGCTGTAAAGATGGCCGCCGGAGCCGGCTGATAGTTGATATAGAAACTCTTGAGGTTCTTTGCCAGCCTGCTTCTCATCTGCTCCAGCCTGACCTTGCTGGAGTCTATATAAATATCCAGGCTGTCCAGTTCCATGCTCATGGTCCTCATCCTTCCTTCCAGCCTTCTTATCAGGCGGGAGGTCAGGCTTAACTGCTCATCAATGAGATAAAGCTGTTCGACCTCGGACTGTTTTAAATCCAGAAGGCTGTCGATCAGTTCCTTTTGCTTGCTCAATGAATCAATAGCCTGGGGATCATCCTGGGCAGACAGATTATATACGGGAGCCAGAATCAATAATGCAAATAATATGGCTGCTAATTTATTCATATAATGGAATCTTCAATGGTTTGAAAATTGTCAGCAGTACCGAAATAGCTGTGAATGATACTATGATCGCTATTACATGCTGCGGTTCGAAATATCTGACATATATAAAATAGTTTGAGATAATAGATGCTGCGATTGCCAGAATTACCAGTCCCATAATACTGGTAATGAGAGCAGAAAAAAGCGACCAGATATAGACCGGGAGCCTGAGGTTGAAGCGGGACATGCCCAGAAGATGCAGCTTGCCGGCTGTTCCCTGATGCTTGAGCCAAAGATGATTCAAGATCATATACAGGAGCAGTACGTATGCCACCAGCACCAGTATCAGAAAAGCGTTTGTTATGCGCAGGAAGATCTTATTGAATCTTTCCAGTTCCTCAAGCCATTCACCGCCGAAGACCCCTTTTTCAACATAGTCAAATGTCTCCACCTGTCTTTTGAGTATTTCCAGGTAGGTACGGGTTTTATAGCTGTCGGCTGGATAGAATATGATGCTGGCCGGAAGAGGGTTGTAACCCAGGACCTCGGTCAGGTCCTCGCCCAGAATATTGGACATTCGATCAAGTGCATCCTCGCGTGTAACCATTTCTAGGCTGTCATAGGCGGGCTGCTGAAGCAGAAAACGCTGAAGCGAATCGATATCTCCCGTTAATGCCTCATCCTTCAAGAAAATTTCCAGGGCATATCGGCCTTCAATGCCCTGAGCGGCCTGCTGAAGATTGAAGCCCACCAGCAGAAATGCAAAACCGATCAGGAGAATCAGCGATAACGGCAGTGCCGATTTAAAAATCAGCCATTTGTATTTATTTAAGAATCCCAGGCATTGATTGAACATAATCTACCTCGTCAAATCGATCTCCGGCCAATCCAGATGATCGCGCACTTCGGGACGCGAAAAAGTCGCCAGTATTGCCGAACCGGAGGTTACCATGGCCTTGAACTTTGTGGCCACCCATTCGATAGTATCATCATCCAGGGCAGCAAAGGGCTGATCACATATAATCAGACGCGGCGATTTCATCATCATCCGCAGGATCTCAATCATACGCATCTCACCCCACGAAAGAGCGCTCAGTCTTTTATTCCTGAGACCCGAGAAACCGTTTTCATAGAGCGTACTGATAATTTCAGATTTGGTGTATTTCTGACCTGATAATCTCAGGTAGACGCCAATATTCTGCATCAGGTTCATGTCCTCGAAGATCACCGGTTCCTCCATCTGGAAACCGATTTTGCTTCTCATGTCAGTCATTCTGGTTCTGGAAAGATGTTTAATATCCTTATCGAGTATTACAACCTTGCCACTGTAATTTCTCACCAATCCCAGCAGTATTTTTACGAGAGACGATTTACCGGAACCATTGGGGCCGTAAATCAAAAGTCCCGAAGCGCTATTAAGCTCAAAAGAAAAGTCTTTATACAGCGCAAGGCCGTTGGGCAGCCTGTATGTCAATTTGTCTATGTTCAGAATAGCCATTAAATAATGATAAAATAAAAAAAACGCCCTGTGGCAAGGGATTTTGGTTGACATTGACACCTCCCGGCATAGCTTTATAGCTCTGAAGGAGAATGCCTTATGAAAAATGTTCTGTGTCTTTTATCGTTCTGTTTAATACTCATTGGATGCGGGGGCAAAAGGGCCTCCGAAATGATCTGGGAATTTCAAAATCCAAATATTAATGAAAATATAAGGAGCATCAGTTTCGGCGACGGCAATCACGGTTGGGCTGTAACCGAAAGCGGCACATTGTTGGCGACCGAAGATGCCGGCAAGACATGGATAAGCACCAAAATTTCAGATAAAAAACTGACCGCTGTGGCAGCGATCGATGACAAGACATTCTGGGTCGCCGGTCAGGGCGGAGCGCTGTATGCCTCGATGGAGGGTTCAAGATCGGTGGCTGATCGTTCCCTGGATGATGACGTCGATTTTGTGGATATGGCTTTCTGGGGCGAGGATAACGGAGTGATCATCGGCAACCGTTTTGATGAGCGCGACAGCGTTACCTATGGAACGGTTTTCAGGACCGATAATGGCGGGCAGAACTGGAGCGAGGTATATGTCGCCATGGATAGTGTTACCTGCCTGTTTATCCTGGGGGAACAGCTGGGATGGATTGGCACTACCGGGCATGTCTGGACAACCAGTGACGCCGGTACCAACTGGGAGGACAATTATCTGGGCAGCGCCATAAGCATCAATGATATGCATTATGACGAGTTCAATTCCGGATGGCTGGTGGGCGACAGTGGTACCTATTATACCTCTCAGGATGGCGGCTGGTCATGGGATGACCGCGGGGGTGAGTTTCCCGGTGTTAATCTATATGACATATTCTTTTTGGACCGTTTCAGCGGATTTATTGTCGGTGAGGGCGGGATGATTATGATGAGCGTCGATGGTGGCAATACCTGGCAATTCGACGACAATATGACCCCCAACACCCTTCATGACATAGCCAATGACGGCGATAAGCTCTGGATCTGCGGCGACAGCGGTACCATCATTTACGTGCATTAGTTCTTTTGCGGCACTCTGCCAGTCAGATTTCCCGGGAAAATTCCCAAACCTGTGCTTCAAAGATCCAGGATTTTACGAAGTGCGGCACCCAGTGCATTCAATTCATTCTGATCTTTTTTCTTGAATAAAATCCTCTGGATAACCATATATGTACTAGAATGTATTGTTTCGAAAGGAGAGCTAAATGGGTTATGCAGGTGGTGCGGCGGGCGGCGCCGCGGCTGCAGCCGCGGCAGCAATTGCCAATGCGATAAAATCTTCCGGGGCTATTGTCAGTTTGGAGCCGGAAGAGTTTCAGAGAATATTATCCAGGTCCGATGATCCGGTGATTGTTCATACTCGTGCCGGATGGCCGAAGAAAACAGACCGCTATTTAACATCTTATAAAGGGCTGTTTTTCTATACTAAGTCCGACAAGCCTCTTATGCTGCCGAGCGGCGCCGAGGTCGTAGAATCAAAAAAGATCTGGATACCGGGGTAATACAAATTGAAGTATATGGCAGAATCTAGAATATGGGTTCTGCCATTTGCAGATTCATCAACTTATCATTTCAGCAACTTCAGATTATTTCCACCGTAAATAAGATTATCAGCAGAAACAGAAAGAGGTTTTGCATGCAGAAGTTGATATTGGTATTGGCCGCAATTGTTATTGCGGTATTTTTATTGATTAATTCTCTCTCCGCGGAAAAAATCGAAAGGGTGAAACTGATCAAGGATGTTCGGCAGCTGGCTGAAGTTATCGAATCTGCCCACCCCGATCCATATATAAGAGGCGGCGGTAAAATAGCTTTCCACAGAACCTTCCAGAACATATTAAATGGAATACCTGCTGATGGTATGAACAGGGATGAATTCTACAGGCTGATCAGCCCCCTGATCGCGGGTGTGGGAGATATGCATACCTGGATGAACGCGCCATATGATCATAATTGGCTGACGGGCCCATGGGGTATTCCATTATATTTCAAGATAGTCGACAGTTCGCTGTATGTGGCCGGAGTGCCGGATCAATCGCAGCGCGGTCTTCTGGGTTCGGTTCTGGTCTCTGTCGAAGGCGTGCCATTTGAAGAACTGCTGGAGCGCAATAGAAATAGGATAGGTGCAGAAAATACATATTCCGTTTTGCGGGATATGGCGAAAACCGGAATATTAATTCAGGGCAAGTATCTGGAGCATCTTCTTCCGGAGTGGCAAGATAAGAAACATTTAAATGTTGTCCTCAGGAATGCTGAAGGTGTCGAGAAGGATTACAAGCTCGATATTCCCTCCTCCTTGACCCTGCGGAGTATGATAACATTCAGATCGGAATTCGAGTTGCCTTCCCGTGACCGTATAGATTTTGTATATGAATTTTTGGATCCGAATAGAGAGACTGCTCTTCTGGTTGTGGATGGGATGATGAGTTATCGTGAAGCGTTTGAAATCTGGAACAGCTATGATTTTCATAACAATGACAGCAGAGCAGAGGATATTTATTTGCGGTATAATGAGGATGTGCCTCCTGATGATATTGAGGGTACTATTGCCGGCCTGCCCTCAGCCACCGAGCTTTTCAGGTCACTTGTAACCGAAATGAAAGAAGCCGAAACAAGAACTCTCCTGATTGATCTCCGCCGAAACGACGGCGGAAATTCGTATATGTCGGAAATCCTTGTCTATTTCCTCTATGGACTGGATCCTGTCATCGAGCAGAAAGCAAAAAATCTGGAAATCTGGAAATATTCGCGGCCTTACTTTGAATATTTTGAAAATGAGAGCCTTGAAAATATCAATGCCGGCCGAAGTGTAGCGTTAACTGAAAATGACTACGATTTTACATATGATTACGCCAATATGCCGAATCTGAACATGGAACAAGTCAATGCTGAATTCGATGAAGCTATGGCGAGGATGGGGACTTTTTATGAAGAATATAAATCTGGAGAGTACCAGGCCTACTATTGTCCCGAAAATGTCATAATATTATGCAGTCCTTATACATTCAGCTCCGGTTATACGATGATGTACAAGCTCTATCGCGCAGGTGCAAAAATTCTCGGCACTCCCTCCGCTCAATCCGGAAATTGTTTTGGTGATATTATGTATTTCGAACTTGACAACTCAGGGCTGAGCTTCAGCGTATCCCGGAAACATTATGAGCTCTTTCCCGATGATCCTGAAATGGGCAAAGTGCTCAGGCCGCATTATCCTGTCACCTATGATATCCTGTCCTCATATAATTTCGATCCCAACGCGGAGATATTATATGCGCTCGATTTGGTAGAGAATAGAAGGGTGGGCAAGTAGTGCAGGCGCGGTGAATCGGCCTCTTCTTCCGAAGATGTGAATTAGATTTCGATTTCGAAATATTTTTTTAATAAATGCTTGAATTCAGATTCAGAATTCACTGCATGTCTTTTTCTCAGTTTGTTTTCCGTGATGGTCAGATATTCATCGGAGAGACTGATACGCCCGGTATCAGTGGCGACAGTACAGATTGATTTTTGAGTGAAATGTGATTCAGGCGAGGTTTGATGATATCTGTTCATACCTTGATAGTCCTCTAACTTTCTCGGCATTGTAGTGAACTGATACTGCGGCTTCCAATTTTCATCTGTATGCTTTTCCAGAAAGAAGCCTGATTCGATTTCCGGATTAGATTTTATTCTATATTCCCCGCTTACATCTTCCGTTTTACCATCCGGCATTTTAATCGGTTTTCTAAATGAATCTCCGAAACCGACATCTACAAGATAAACATCATCCAGATGCATGAGCAGGGTCATGTGATCGAATTCCTGCCCCAGGATACCGGCTGAGCTGTAGACACGAGCCGAAAGCATATCGACAGCGTAACCAAGTTCACGCAATAATTTACAGAACAGTCCGTTAAGCTCATAACAATAGCCTCCGCGTCGATTGAGGATTATTTTGTTATAGAGATTTTCATAATCGAGGATTATTTCTTTTCCCAGCCAGATATCTAGGTTCTCGAAAGGTATGTTGAGGAGATGCTGATTCTGAAGAATGCCCAGAAACTCTAAACCTGCAGAATGAGTTTTTTCTATTCCGATTCTACTCAGATATTCTCTAATTTGTCGCTTATCCATCAGGATTGAAATTCAATCTACGGCAATGATAAGCCTGCCTGATAACATCAGGCAGGCATTAGATCAAATCGAAAATTTATAACTTTGCTATCTTTCGCTTCGAACCCTTGACATTCTTGGTGGCATTTCTGGTATCGAAGACCAGATTTGAATTATCCACCACCCACTGGTAATCGTAGTCCGAATGGTTTGTGACTATTATAGTACACGCGGCTGATTCCAGAAGTTTTTTTGTGAGTTTCTGCGATTTCATATCACCCGAATCGAATCTGACCAGGGGAACATAGGGATCGTTGTAAACAACCTTGGCGCCTCTATCCTGCAGGAGCTTGATCACATCGAGTGCAGGAGATTCGCG
>JABAHP010004770.1_pt2 | contig 22251 bp, 19 predicted proteins | sample 7062081 | NCBI WGS metagenome assembly JABAHP01 (sample SAMN14534357, study PRJNA622989) | marine sediment metagenome | biome: marine biome [ENVO:00000428]; feature: marine pelagic biome [ENVO:01000023]; material: deep marine sediment [ENVO:00002113] | place: India: Gulf of Kutch | collected...
GTCCCGGCTTCCGGGCAGGACGAAGACCGCGTGATAGGGCTTCGAGAAGTACAGGCTCCAGTAGAACGCGAAGGTGAAGATGGAAGAAGCGGGCCTTCCCGTGCGCTCCAGGTACTCGCGGGTGGGATGCTCGTTCTCCAGGTAGAAGCCCGCATCGGACCCGTTGACGTGGAGGTGAACGAAGCGTCCTGGGAAGTAGGGGAGACCCAGATCCGCGGAGACACGCGTCTGGAGCACCTCCACACCGTAGTGCTTGTCCCAGGGCAGGATCAGATTGATCTCCTTCTTGCCCTCCAGGAGCCGGTCTTTGAACTTGAGCCGGAGCGACTGCCGGTCTCCGCGCCAGTGCATGGGCAGGTCGCCGCGAATGCGCAGCTTGGCCGGATGGAGTTCGCCCCGGTGGATGAGGGTGGCGGGAACCCAGAGCCGATCGTCCGGCGAGAGCGACGGCTGTTCGCGGATGCGCTCCCTGTAGGCCAGCAGCCGCCGCAGCGGCTTCGGCTGGATGCGGAGGTGGTAGGCGGGGAGCGGCTCGGGGGCGGTGTCGCGCTCGAGCGCCTGCGCGAAGCCGGCCGGGTCGCCGGCGCTCCCGGGCCGAACCGGGCTCGCGCCTCCGCTCGCAGCGGCGGGCCCGATCAGGAGGGCGACTCCGATCAGGAGTGCCCGCGTGCGCGACGCCCTGCCTCGCCCGCGCGCGCGCCGCGGGCGACCGTCACAGGACGTTGAGACCATCGAACTTGATGAGCTGGGTCGAGTGGATCCCCGGCTCGCGTCCGGTGATCAGTGTCTCCGCCGACGAGACCTGGTCATCGGCGAGCTTCACGAGATAAGTCGCCTCGGTCGTCCGGTTCTCTGCGTTGCGGGACGACGAACGCAGCGAGAGGTCGCGGAATCGCTGTCGGAGCGAGCCCTCCAGCCGGGCGACATCCGCATCGTCACCGTAGACCACCTTGATCATGAACCTGTTCTTGATCACTCCCCGGAAGGGACTGTACGCGATCAAGACGAGGGCCAGGAACACCAGCAGGAAGAGGGCGAGGGCGATGTGAAACTGTCCGGCACCGGAGGCGATGCCCACGCCCACCGACCAGAAGAGATAGACCATGTCCATCGAATCCTTGACGGCGGTGCGGAAGCGGATCACCGAGAGGGAGCCCACGAGGCCGAGAGAGAGGGCGACGTTGGACCCGATGCTGATGATGATCGCGCAGATGATGATCGCCAGAAGGACGTTGGTGTTGCGGAAGGAGGTCGAGTAGGTCATTCCCCGAAAGGTCTTGTGATACGTGAGACCGATCGCCGCGCCGATGAGGCCCGCGACGATCATCCGGATGAGAACGTCCTTCAGCTCGATATTCGTGGGCGACGTGAGGAAGTCCAAGACGTGTACCTCTTCTTGATCGGGGGGTTGGTCATCTGGCCGGAGCCATTCGAAGCGAATTCCCGGCGGCAGCGGTAGCGTCCGCTCCAGCAAGCGGAACGATGTGCGCATCGCGCGGATTCCAGAATATCGGAATCGCGCTGCCGGTGTGGCCGTGATGGAGAATGTAGCGTCCCGGCCTCACGTGCCGCGCGTAGAGCCGGTCGAAGGAGCGACCCGCGGCTGCGACGAGCACCGGTTCTGCGAGGGCTTCCCAGCCCGACTCCTCGAGCCGGTAGGTCTCGGAGGCAAGCGCGTGGAGGCTCGTGGCCGCGGAGACCTCCAGGAGCCAGAGGGCCCGGCCGTGTCGGTAGGAGCGGCAGAAGACCCGGCCCACGAGGGCGCGGACCCGCTGCTGCGTGTGGTATGGCCGGTCGGCGTAGAGCAGGGTCTCGGGGCCCGTGTATGCCACCGGGCGGCACGCGTCGTGCTCCGAGACCCGGCGCACGGGATCGCCGGGCGCGGCGGGCTGCTCGCGAAGCTGCGCCACCCGATTCGCGTGGATCACATAGGCAGCGCCCGCGATGAGCAAGCTCGTCACCGCGAGCAGAGCGATGCAACGTGACAGGGCAATCTGCATGTTGGGCGCGCCCGGGCCGAGCGGCCATGATAGATCGACTTGGTTTCAGCGGGGACCCCCGGAATCCACGCCGTTCTCGCGGAAGCCGCGCTCCTCGGCCGGTCCGTGTCGGGAGCGCTCCGCGTAGCGCTCGCCTGGCCGTGAGCCGGAGCGGCCGGCGAGAGCGGGGGATCACCGAACCGGGTAGAGTTGCGCGCGGGACGAGATCCGGGTGCACGTGGAGGCGGTGGAGAGGCAGGAAGGTGGACGGGGCTTCGGCGCGGCCGCGACGGGCGGCCTCGTCGTCCTCGCAGCGTGCCTCGCCGTCATCGCCACGACGCCAGGCGACGCCTACTGGATCAACGACTGCGGCAACAAGGCGCTCGTCGCCCAGCGCATGCTCGATACCCGCTTCGAGCGCGCGGCATTCGATCGTCCAGGGGCGGAGTTCGATGCTCGAGGTCGCTGGTTTCCGATCCCCCCGCCCTTCGCGTTGCGCCGAGGCGAGGACTTCGTGTCGACCTACCCCCCCGCCTACCCCGCCCTGGCAGCCGCGGGACTCGCGGCGTTGGGGCCTCGCGGCCTGCGGCTTCCCGCAGCGCTCGGCGCCGCGGCGAGCGCGGCGCTCTTCGCGTTGTGGACAGCGCCGGCCCTGGGACGCGGCGTCGCCCTGGTAGGCGCGCTCACGCTGGGGCTCGCAACGCCGCTCTTCTTCTACGGTGTCACCGTCTGGGAGCACAGCCTGACGGTGGCACTCAGCTTGGGCGCCTGGCTTCTGCTCTCGGGCGAGCGCATCTGGCGTTGGGCTGCTGCGGGAGTGCTCGTCGCTGCGGCCTGTTGGCTGCGCGAAGAGCTCGTGCTGATGGCGCTGGCCGTGGTGGCGGCCGCGGGGCTGCGGCGCCGGCCGTTGCGGCTGGCGGGTGCTCTCGTCGCAGGCGTCGCCGTGCCCGCGGCGGCGTTGCTGTTCTTCAACGCCGGCTTCTACGGACACCCGCTGGGCGGCCACGTGGCGGCGACCCTCGGACCCGAGGCGGGTGGCGCGATCTTCGCGGGAGGCGCGGACGTGAGCCGGCTCACCGCGCTTCCCGGCCTTCTCGGAGGGTTCGGCCATCCCCCCGGAGAACGCTGGGCCTTCGCATTCCTGGGCCTCGCGCTTCCCTTGCTGGGCGGGCTCGCGCCGCGCCGCGCCCGGGAGGCCAGCAGCCTGACGCTCGCGCTGGCGGGCTTGGGGCTGCTCGCGTGGGGGATCGCATGCGTGCGAATGTTCAGCGCGGAGACGCCGTTGCGGGAGCTGGTGTTGCACAACGGCCTGCTCCTCCAGTGGCCGATGTTCGTCCTCGCCGGACTCGGCGCACGCCGCGTCCTGCACGACGCGGCCTTTGCACCGCTGCGCACGGCAGCCCTCGCCGGAATTCTCTTCGCGCTCCTCGTGGTCGCGGCGGGGATGCTCCTGCCAAGCGGCTTCGGCGTCCAGGTCGGCGCCGGCGTGCACTGGGGGCCGCGCGTGCTCCTGCCCGCGCTCCCGGCGTTCGTCCTCTTCGCGCTGGCCGCCGTCGTCGGGCGTCCAGCGGCGGCGCGCCTGGCATGGGGCGCGCTCGCGCTGGCGGGGATTCTGTCCACGCTGCTCGCGATGTGGTTCCTCGTGCACCAGAAGCTCGACGGGGTGCGTTTCTCGAAGCAGCTGCACGCGCTCGAGCCCCGGGTCGTCTTGACGTCTCACCCTCTGCTGGCCCAGCACCTGGCGGAGTTCTCCGAGGACAAGGTGATGCTGCTCACCGTCGACACGGCCTCTTTGCAGGGAGCAGCCCATGCTCTCCAGCGAAGTCGGGAGCGGGCCTTTCTCTTCGTCGGGCCGGCGGGGGTGCCCCTCGCGAGCTGGCTCCCCGGCATCGAGTGCAGGTCCGCGTACCGATATCGCGGCCGGCGTCTGCACTATCTTGATCTCGACATGCAGGAGTGCAGGTTCGAGGATCCGGCGTCGCGAGCGCGCCGGGCTCCGCGGAGGGGCCGGTGACGCAGGCCGCCTCGGGGTTCGAGCGAGCCTCCGTCGCGGAGCGCACGTCGCGCTCCAGATGGGCGGCGCTGCTGCTTCCCGCGCTCGTCGCCCCCCTGGCCTGGGCGGTGCTCTATCTGCCGTCGCTCGACTACCCCTTCGTCTGGACCGACGAGGGCACGCTCGGTCAGGGGGCCATGCTGCGGCCGGCCGGCGAGACGCTCGCGGCCTTCCGCGAGCCCCTTCACCGCATCGAGCACCGCGGCGCCAGCGCCAGGCAGGCCTACTACCGGCCGCTTCCCGTGGTCGTCCTCAGCCTGGTGGACCAGAATCTCGGCCGCGAGCCGCGCAACTTTCGCAGGGTCACCTACGCGGTCGGTGCCGTCTGCATCGCAGCCTTCGGCCTCTTCGCCGGCTGGCTCTTCGGCCGGGCCGGGCCCGCACTCTTCGCGGCGCTGTTCTTGGCGCTCCACCCCGTCGGCATCGAGGCGACGGTCTGGATCTCCGGGGTCCCCGCCGCCGCCTGTGCGCTCTTCGTGATCGGGGCGCTCTCGTTCGCCCTGGCGAGTCTCGGGGCATCGCGAGCCTCCATCGCGGTGGCGTGGGGAGCGCTGTCGCTCGCGGCCCTCGCTCTCGGGCTCCTCTCGAAGGAGCGCGCGGTCGTCGAGCCGGCGCTCCTCCTGGCCGCCCTGGCGAGCCTCGATGCCGGCCGGCGTCGGCCGGTCGCGGCGGGTCTCGTACTCGCTCACGCTCTCCTGGTCGCCGGCTACCTCTTCTGGCTGCGCCCGGCCGTGCTGGGAAGCACACTGGCAGGGCTTCCCCCCATCGGCGGGAGCGCCACGACCCAGGTCCTCACGGCCGTCGCGAGCTGGCCCGGCCAGCTCGCGTGGCTCTTCGTCCCGGTCTCCTGCTCCACGAGTGACGCGGTGCGCGTGGTCGAGTCGTTCGCCGACCCGTGGCTCTGGCTGGGCGCGCTCCTCGCGCTGGGCTCCCTCCTGGGCTGGTGGGCACTGCTGCGGGCACGCGCACCGGTCGCCGCGCTGGGGCTCGCCTGGATCTGGATCGCCTTCGCGCCCACGGCGGGGCTGATGCCGATGCTGCACGCGGCGGGTGAGCGCTACCTCTTCCTCTCGACACTCGGCGCCTCGTTGCTCCTCGCGGGCCTCGGCGCGCGCTTCCTGCACGGCGAGCGCCCGCCCTGGCGCCGCGCCGTCGCGCCCCTGGCGGCGTTCTTCGCGCTCGCGGGCCTTGCGGGCCGAACACACGTGCGGCTTCCCGAATGGTCATCGACCCGCGTGCTCTTCGAAAGCGACGTGGCGCGCGATCCCGCCTACCGGGAGGCCTACTTCGTGCTGGGCTTGAAGGCATTCGACGCGGGACGCTTCGCGGAGGCGGAGGCTTGGATCAAGCCGCTGCTCGAGGGCGACTCGCGTTTCGACGGCACCGCGAGCTATCTCAACTGGCTGTCGCTGGCGGAGCTCGCCTGCCAGAACAAGATCCGTCTCCAGGACTTCGAAGGGATCCTGGCCCTGGAGGCGCGATGGCGCCGCGACTTCGTCGCGTTGGCGCGTGCGCCGACCTTCCGGATCTGCTTCGCCCTGGCGCACGACGGCCTGGGACTCACGCAGGAGGCGGTTGGGATCTACCTCGCGGTGGCCCGGGAGCTGGGCAGCGGAGCACCGCCTCGCCTCTACCTGATGATCGCGCGCGACCTCGCCCAGCTCGGGCGCTTGGACGAGGCGCGCAGCTGGCTCGCCAAGGCGCGGCGCTTCGGGAGCCAGGACCCGGCGCTTCGGCGCGAGGTAAGGGCGTTCTCGGACTATCTCGACCAGACGCGCTGACGCCCTCCGACGGGGACTCATGCCGAGAAGAGCAGCCATCGAGATGATCAGCGAACGCATCTTCGGCGATGTGGAAGGGCGCGGGGGGCTGTGAGGTCGTGGCTCTCGTGCTCACCTACCACTCGATCTCGGCCGGGCCGCNNCGGCGTTTCGAAGCGCAGCTCGACCTGCTGGCGCGCGCGGGTTTCGAGGCCATCTCGTTCGATTCGATCGCCGCGGCTCTGGAGGCGGGGCGAGAGCTTTCCGACGCGGTATTCGCGCTCACCTTCGACGACGCCTACCGCGACTTCGCAGACCACGCGTTGCCGATCCTGGAACGCCGCGGGCTTCCCGCGATCCTGTTCGCAACCACCTCGCCGGATCGCGACGCGCGTCCGGGCGGGTTCGTGGCACCGCTGCTCGAGCGCGAGGAGCTCGCCGCCCTCGCAGAGCGCGGAGTGGAGATCGGCGCTCACTCGGTCCACCACTCGGACCTCACGGCGCTCGACGACGCGGATCTCGAGCACGAGCTCCTGGAGTGCCGCAGCGTGCTCGAAGAATGGAGCGGCCGCCCGGTGAAGCATTTCGCCTACCCCTTCGGCCACTTCGATGCGCGGGTGCGCGCGGCGGTCGCCGAGCGGTATCGCTCCGCATGTACGACGCAGCTGGCCGCGGTGTCGGCGAAGGCCGACCCCTACGCGATCCCCCGCTTGGACGCCTACTATCTGCGCTCCCGCCCTCTGCGCTGGCTGCTCGCGAGGGGCCGACCGGAGCCCTATCTGCGCGTGCGGCGCTGGCTTCGTCTGCTGCGCGGGACCGAGCGCCGCCGCCGTATCGGCTCGGTCGACGGAGGTGCGGCCGCATGTCGCTGATCCGACGCGCCGCCCGACACGCGCGCCTCTCGCTCCGCGCATCCGGGATCCCCGAGATCGGGACCCCCCCGTTCCTGATCCTGTTCATCAACTCGGTATGCAACCTGAAGTGCGAGCACTGCTTCTACTGGAAGAACCTCAACAAGCGGGACGACCTGACCTTCGAGGAGCTGGTCGCGCTCTCAGAGGACCTGGGGCCGATCGAGAACTTGAATCTGTCCGGTGGGGAGCCGTTTCTGCGCGAAGAGCTGGCCGAGGTCTGCCTGCAGTTCATCGACCGCAACAGCGTCGAGCAGATCTACGTGCCGACCAACGGGTATTACACCGAGAAGACGATCTCGGCGCTCGAGCAGATCCTCCGGAACGAGCGACTGCATCTCTTCGTCTGCGAGCTCTCGCTCGACGGAATGCCCGAGTTCCACGACCGCTTTCGGGGCAATTCGAGCTCGTTTCGGAGGGCGCTCGAGAGCTACGACGCACTGGCCGAGCTGCAGAGCCGCGACGAGCGCCTGCGGATCCACGCCACGTCGACCGTCGTCGACGCGAACGTAGAGGAGATCCGGCGGCTCACGACCTACCTATACGACCGCTGTCCACGCATGGATCACCACAACCTGGCGATTGTCAGGGGCGATCGGAGAAACGCCTCCCTGTCCGGCCCCGCGCTGGAGGCCTACCGGGAGCTCGATCTATACACAAAAAGGTTGTGGGTGGAGCGGGAGAAGGGGCGCTTCGGGGCGATCGTGGACCCCCTGCTCACCTGGGCCAAGACCCGGACAGCGCTCGAGCGGCGCATGGTCGTCCCCTGCAAGGCGGGCATACTCTCGGGCCTCGTGAACGCGAACGGCGACGTGGCGGTGTGTGAGACCACGGCCGCGCATCCCCCCATCGGGAACCTGCGAGAGAGGAGTTTCCGCGAGATCTGGAACTCCCCGGAGGCCCACGCGCAGCGCCGGGCGATTCGCGCTCGGCGCTGCCATTGCACGAACGAGATCTTTCTGTGGCCGAGTGTCACGTTCCAGCCCGCCCAGCTCGCAAGGGCGGCGATCGGCGCGAAGGTCTGGAGGCAGCCTCGGCCCCTCGGCCCCGACGAGCGTGTGAGCATCGAGCCCGCGGAGCTCCCCGCCGAGTCGCGCTGAAGGACGCATTCAGCGCTTGCTGCCGCTCAGGCCCACACGAGCGATCTGATCGGAGAGGAGACCCACCGCCCACAGCAGCGCAGCACCCAGGAAGCCCAAGAGAGCCGTCTCGGAGAGATTTCCAATCACGAGGTCGTAGACGAACTTCGCGAAACCGCCCAAGAAGAAGATCGCGCCGAGGGGCAAGAACACCTTCAGGGGGTTGAAGTAGACGGCGGCGCGCAGCACCAGCAACAGGAACTCGAAGGCGTGCGTCGGCCGGATCTTCGACTCGCCCACCCGCTCGTAATACTCGATCGGGTGGTAGAAGACCAGCCGGTCGTTGCAGAGGGCAGCGAGCGTGATCGTGGTCGTGAACGAGAAGCCCGAGGGGAGCACGTGCTCGAACCGCTCGACCAGAGCGCGATCGATCACGCGCAGGCCCGAGTTGAGATCCGGGATGCTCCGGCCCGCGAGATAGCTCGCGAGATGCCCGAGCAGCCACTTGGCCGGACGCCGCAGCAGGGGAACGGCGACGTTCTCCCCCACGCGCGCACCGACCACCATGTCGTAGCCGTCGGCGTGGGCCAGCAGCTCGGGGAGCGCGTCCGCTGGATAGGTCCCGTCGGCATCCGTGATGACGATTCTCTCGTGCCGTGCGTTCGCGATCCCGGTCTTCAGCGCTGCCCCGTAGCCCCGGTTCTCCGGCAACGAGATCAAGCGCGCGCCCGCCCTCTCGGCCCGCTCGGCGGTGGCATCGGTGGAGCCGTCGTCCACGACGATGATCTCCCAGTCGGCATCGCAGTTCGCGAGGACGGCCTTCACGTCGGCGACCGCCTTCTCGACGGCCTCCTGCTCGTTGAAGGCGGGGATCACGACGCTCACGCCGCGATCCCGGGGAAGGGATTCACTCTGCATCGGCTCTCCTGGGCTCGCCTCTTCTCCCCACCGGCGGGCGAAGGCGAACGATGCGTAGCGGCGGAGACCCCTCCGAGATCGAGGGGTACGTGAGCGCCCGGGACAGGCTCTCCCTCACCGCTCTCCGTGCTCCTTCATGTGGGCGATCACGCGGTCGACGATGGCCGCGATCGGTGTGCGCGGTCGGACGCCGATGGCCGCTTCGAGCTTGCCGAGGTCGGGGATCCGGCGCTGCAGGTCCTCGAATCCCGTCGCATATGCCTCCTCGTATGGCACGTACACGATCTTCGAGTCTCCGCCCGTCCGCTCGCGAACGAGCTCCGCGAGCTGCTTGATCGAGATCTCGGAGTCGCTCCCGATGTTGAAGACCTCACCTCGCGTCGCGTCGCTTTCCACGAGGCGCAGCACGCACTCCACCACGTCGGCGACGTCCGCGAAGCAGCGCAGCTGCTCGCCGCTTCCGTAGACCGTGATGTCATCGCCCGACAGTCCCTGGCGCACGAAGGTTGGGATCACCATGCCGTAGCGCCCCGTCTGGCGGGGCCCCACGGTGTTGAAGAAGCGCGCGATGATGACCGGGAGGTCCCGCTCCCTGGCGTAGGCGAGCGCCAGGTACTCATCGATGGCCTTCGAGCAGGCGTATCCCCAGCGGCTCTTGGTGGTGGGCCCGAGCACCAGATCGTCACCCTCGGCGTAGGGGATCTTGGCCGCCTTTCCGTAGACCTCCGAGCTCGACGCCACGACGACGAGCCGGCTCTTCTTGGCCGCCGCCTGCAGCACGACCTCGGTTCCGCGAAGGTTGGTCTCGATGGTACGCGTCGGGGCCTCGACGATGAGCTTGACGCCGACCGCCGCCGCCAGGTGGAACACCACCTCCGCGCGATCGACGAGCTCTCCGACGAGCGCCTCGTCGGTCACGGGGCCAATCCGGTAGCTGAAGAGAGGCGAGTCGATCAGAGGATCGATATTGCGCATGGCGCCCGTCGAGAGATCGTCCAGTATCCACACGCGGTGGCCGTCCGCGACCAGACGCTCCGCCAGGTGCGACCCGATGAAGCCCGCGCCTCCGGTGATCAGTGCATCCATCTTCCCTGTTCCGCTCCGCCGCCCGGCTACGGCGGCTCCTGCCCGCTCGCGCCGAGTGCCTCGAGAACCTGATGCATGCCCCGCTGCTCCGCAACCCGGCGGATCAGATCGAAGTACCGGGGAAGCACCGCGCTCTCGGTCCAGCGCGCACGCAGCGCTGCATGGCCAGCCCGTCCCAGCTCCTCCCGCAGCTCTGCGTCGTTGGCGAGGCGGCGCAGCGCAGCGCCGAGTTCTTCTGGCGTTCCGAAGAGTAGACCCCCACCGCTCTCGCGCACGATCTCGCTGAGCGGACCGAGCGCCCGCGCCACCACGGGCGTGTGGTCCCGGAATGCTTCGAGCAGGATGATGCCAAAGGTCTCGTAGCAGGCAGACGGAACGATCACCGCGAGCGCGTTGCGGTAGAGCTGACGCAGCTCCTCCTGTCTACGCGTTCCCAGGTAGCGCACCCGCGGCTGGTGCGACGCCAGCCCCCGCAGCGTCTCCTCGTACTCCCCCGTGCCCACGACGCACAGATCTGCCGGCGCCTCGCTGCCGAAGTGCGGCAGGACGTCCTGAAGTCCCTTGATCTTCTCGAGGCGCCCCACGAACAGGAAGTAGGGGCGCTCCTGGACGTCGTCGCCGCGCTGCTGCTCCTGCTCGGCCCCGGATTCGAGATCCGGCAGGAAGTAGGGAATCACCTCGAAGTCGCGCTCGAAGCCGAACTCGCGGTGCTTCCCCGCGCTGAATGCACTCGGCGAGATGAAGGCGTCGACGCGGCGGCATTTTCGCCTTATCAGGCCCGTGTAACGCCAGAGCTGGGGAGGGCGCCGGTAGTGCAGGACGCAGCGCAGGCACTGCCGCCCGCTGCACAGCTCCCGGTTGTGGCGCCACAGCACGTGGCTTGGACACACCAGCCAGTGCTCGTGCGCCATGTAGAGCTTGATCCCCGAGCCGTAGTCGAGGACGCCGGGCCCGCCCACCAGCGAGACGTTGTGGAAGTGGATCACGTCGAAGCGGCCTCCCTGGAGGATGCGGCGGATGCGCCCGCCGTGGACCACGGGCCGACCCAGCTGCTGAGTGGCCAGGCACGAGAGTGGCCCCAAGCGGCTTCGCAGAGAGTGGAGCTCGACGCCGGGCGGCACCGGGAGCGGCTCCGGCTCGGGTCCGCGCTTCAGCAATTCGAATGCGTCCACGTCGTGGATGACTTCCACAGTGTGACCGCGCCGCGCCAGCGCGTTCACGAGGCGCTGGATGAAGACGGCGTCGCCGCCGAAGTGGTGCGGCGGGTAGAAGGTCGTCACCATGGCGAAGCGCAGCCCGCTCAAGGGACCCTCGCAGCCGCCGCCTCGAGCGTTCGGCGGGTGACTTCTGCGGCGTCCCGCCAGGAGAGGGCGCCCGCGCGAGACAGCGCGACCGCGCCGAGCTTCTCCCGGAGCCCCGGCTCGCGCACGAAGCGCTCGAGAGCACCGCGCAGCAACGCGGGCTCGGTCGGGTCGACGAAGATCCCAGCGCCCTCGAGCAGCTCGGGAAGGGGGCTGTTGCGCGTTGCAACGCACGCTGTTCCGCACGCCGCCGCTTCGACCGCCGGCAGCCCAAAGCCCTCCTCGAGCGAGGGCAACACGAGACAGAGAGCCCCGGCATACAGGTGGCGCAGCTCGTCGTCCGGGACGAAGCCCGGGAAGTACACCCGGTCCTCGAGACGCGCGCGCGCGATCCGCTCGCGCAACGCGCTCACGTCCGCGTGAAACACGTCGCCTGCAAAGTCGCCGACCAGCAGAAGACGCAGACTCGACCCCGGATCGTCGTGCACGAGCGCGGCGAAAGCGTCGACCAGGCCCGTCAGGTTCTTGTGGGGATTGAAGCCGCCGACGTAGATCAGGTACTGCGCATCCTCCGGCCACCCCTGCTTTCGCAGCCATGCCCGGCGCGGCAGCGGGTCGGCGGCCGGCTGGAATGCAGGCGCCGGAGCCTCGAGCGCGACGGAGATCCGCTCGAGCGGTATCCCGAAGCGCTCGGCGAGCGCGCGCCTGGACCACTCGGAGACGGTGATGATGGCGCGGGCTCGGTATCGGGCAAGGGCGACCTTGACGTTCCACAGCCAGCGGTTGCGCCGCGTGGGGAACACGATGTCGCCGTGACGCTCGGCGATGACGTCGTGGAACGCCACGACCACCGGCACCCGACTCGGCACCGGGAAGTAGCTGTACACGGAGGGAAAGAACATGCAATCGAGCCGCTCGCGCGCGACCGCGCGACCCATGATCCAGAGATCCCGCAGCCCGCGGCTCCCCCGCGCCGAGGCCGCCCCGGCCTGGCTGGTCGAGGTCAGCGGTTGGACCGTGGCAACCGGGAAGCGATCGACCCCCGCCGCCGTCTCGCGGTCCGCAAAGAGGGTGTACTCGTGGTCGTCGTCCGCCTCGAGAAGCGCAGGCAGGAGCTCGCGCAGAAATCGGCCGTAGCCCCGGCGCGAGGCCAGGCAGGTGGCGTCGATTCCGATTCTCAGACGGCGTCCGGGGGCAGCCTCACCAGGGACCCGGCGACACGCAGAAGGCATCACTGGCTGATCCGTACTCCCGATCCCGTGGCGGGCCAAGACCCGGCCGATCCCGGGTATTCTCCCACCGGCCTGCCGTGTCTGTCAATCTGGATTCGAGCACGGATCGACCGAGCGTCGAGTCGCCCTTGCGACCTCGAATCCGCTGCCCATCGCCGCTTCGGCGCACTCCTCTTCGTCAGCGGCGTCCTTCCGTCGACAGCGTGCCACGTTCATAAGGAAACAGACGCTTCAGCTTGAGGATGTGCTTCTCGAACACGTTCCAACTGAGCCACGCGATGGCGAACGAAGAGGCAAGGCACAGGACCATGAACGACAGCTGGGCGGCGAAACGCGAGCCCAGCAGCGGGGTCGAAGCCGTCGGGTCCAGGACGAGACGCTGCATCGTACCTATCACGACTGTGTGATTTAGGTAGATCCCGTAGCTCACCTTGCCGATGAAGAGCATCGGGCGAGTGCACAAGAAGCGCACGGCCCTCTCTTCCGGAGAGGCCGTCAGCACCAGCCACAGCAGCGCTCCGAACAGCAAGGCGATGGCAGAGAACCCGAAGGTCAGGTACCAGGGGTTCGAGTAGTTCGGGGTGTCCTGGGTGATCCAGATCGCCAGAATCACGAGCGCGCCGCCCGAAAGCGTCGCTTTGGCGACCCTTCTGGAGCGTGCCATCGAAATCGGCCCACGCGCCATCAGTGCGAGAAGCGCCCCCGTCGCCAGGGTATCCATGCGACAGGGAAGCAGGCTGTATGCGGAGAACACATTGGCGCCGCCGTATACGAGCATCGAGCGCAACACGAACGCGCCGATTATCAGGCCCACGCACGTGCGCCTGAGCGTCCGCTCGCTACAGAGCAGGACGACAGCCGGCCAGAGAAGATAGAACTGCTCCTCCACCGCCAACGACCAGGTCACCATCAAGGCCCCGGTGTGTGCGTGTCCGCCGATCGAGTAGTAGACGTTGGACAGATACAGCCAGAACCACCAGCCATCCTCGTTTACCCCGTACGGCCACTCCTGACCCAGACCCGCCGCGATACCCGGCACCAGCAGCATTACGAAGGCAATGTACCCATAGTAGAGGGGAAATATCCGGAGAAAGCGTCTCGTGTAGAACGTCCGGAAGTAGTGCGGGTCGGTCTTGGTTTCGAGCAGGATGCCGGTGATCAAGAACCCCGAGAGCACGAAGAACAGATCGACCCCCATCCAGCCGAGGTCGGCGAGGTTGATCAGCGGCGTCTTCAGCCATCCGGACGGCTCCACCAGGGTGGTGTGCCTGAAGAGTACGAGCAGTATCGCCAGCGCCCGCAGCCCGTCGAAGGATGGGATGTAGCCCTGGTAGCGAGCTGTGGGATTCTCCATGTAGCGTACTCGCGCGTGATCCCTCGAGCTGTGCGGCGACGATAGCGCAGTGCACGTCAGGGAACTGCAACTTCGGCTTGTCGGAAACGATCTCGCCTCGACGGTTTTCACCCCATCCCTGCTCTGCGAGCGCGGGCGCACGGGAGATGGATTATCCTGGTCGAGGCGAGGGGCTTCTCGTGGCAGCCCGGGCGCAACGCGGCGAGATGAGTCGACCGTGAGGGAGGTCGGATTGGAGGAAACGCGCTCCGCGGATGAAGGCGGAGATCCCGGCGCGAAATCGCGCATGCGGAAAGCCGCGGAGCTGGACCCGACGCTGAGCGCCGTCGTGCCCGTTCACAACGGCCGAGGGTTTCTCGAGAAGAGTCTGCCCGCGCTCGTGCGCCATGTTCCTTCGGAGCTGATTGAGGTCATCGTCGTAGACGACTGCTCCACGGATGGCTCCGGCGAGATGGCGGATCGACTCGGGGCGCGCGTGCTTACGAGCCCTCGGAGACTGGGTCCCGCAGCCGCGCGCAACCTGGGGGCGAGCGAGGCGAGAGGGTCGGTTCTGTTCTTCGTGGACGCCGACGTGGTCGTCCATGACGATGCCATACGGCGAATCGCCGAGGCCTTTGGTGCCGGAGACTTCGTCGCCGCATTCGGGTCGTACGACGCTGCGCCGGCGGAGCCCGACTTCCTCAGTCAATACAAGAACCTCGTGCACCACTACGTTCACCAGAACTCGCAGGAGGAGGCTTCCACGTTCTGGGCGGGCTGCGGCGCGGTTCGCAAGGACGCGTTTCTGGCCGTGGGAGGATTCGACGCGGACCGCTACCCACGGCCATCGATCGAGGACATCGAGCTCGGTTATCGGCTCCGGGCAGCCGGGGGCCGCATCCGCGTGATTCGCGAGCTGCAGGGAACACACCTCAAGCGCTGGGGACTTCGAGAGCTCCTCCGCACCGAGATCACACGGCGGGCCGTTCCATGGTCTCGATTGCTGCTCGAACGACCGGAGCCGGCAGCGCATCTGAACGTGGCCTACGCGGAGCGCGTCCGTGCAGCCATCGCGGTGGGGGCAACCTCGATCCTCGGGCTCGCGCTATTGGGACTCGCCCCCGCCTGGTGGTGCGCGGTCGCGGTCGGCGTGGCCCTGGTGTCGAGCCGCCGCCTGTTCGCCTTCTTTCGCCGATGCAATGGTGCGCGATTTGCGCTGGGCGCCACGCTGTTTCACCAGCTCTACTACCTCTACAGTGCCGGAGCATACGCGTGGTGCTGGACGCAGAAGCGTCTGGGTCGCGGGGCAAAGCAGACCACCGGCCCCGAGACCGACCGTTCTCGTCGGTCCGTAGACGCTCGCGAGTGACGTAGAGAAGCCCCCAGCGTCGGAGGCCGGGACCGCACCCCGGGGGGCAGCGTATGCCCAGGCGAGTCGGCCGATCGTTGCGGATAGCGGCTGACACAAGGGGCCGCGGATTGCCACTATCGAGTGGGGCGGAGATGTACATGACAAGAGCGGCTCGTCTCCGGGTTCACGCCATCGACCGATTCGAACCGACACTGCGTACCCGCATGCGCTTGCTTCTGCTCGGGATCGCGGCGCTGACACTCTTCTGCGGTAACGATGCTCGGGTTCTGCCCATTCAGGTCTTCCTCCTCGCCGGGCAATCCAACATGGACGGCCGAGCCCCCGTAGGCGGCCTGCCGACCTCACCCGTCAACCTTCGGCGGCTTCAGGCCGACGTGCTCTTCTATCACAGCAACCAGGGGGGGGGTAGCAGGTACACCGCAGACATCCTCGTCCCCTTGCACCCCGGCACTGCCGGGGACGGACCGGACGGCGTCCGGGCCTTCGGTCCGGAGATCACCTTCGGACGGAAGATGGCAGACGATTTTCCCGATCAGAAGTTCGCCCTGATCAAGAGCGCCAACGGCGGCACGAGCCTCCACGCCGACTGGAATCCCTCCGGGGGTGCGGAGTACTTGAAGTTCAAGGAGACGGTCGCCAACGGGATGGCCGCGCTGGTAGATGCCGGCTACACGCCCGAGATCGCCGGCATGCTGTGGATGCAGGGAGAGACCGACGCCAAGGGCCCTTCCACCGCTGCGGCTTACGAAGAGAACCTCAGGAACTTCATCGACGAGATCCGCACCGAGTACGCCGACCCCAGCCTTGCCTTCCTGATCGGAGAGGTGTTCACGAACGACTACGGCGAAATGGTTTCGGAGGGACAAGCTGCCGTCGCGGCGGCCGATCCGAACGTGGGGTTCATCACGACCCGTGATCTCAGCTTCCAGGACGCCGTGCACTTCGATCCCGCCGGTCAAATGGAGCTGGGCAGAAGATTCGCGTCCGCCTATCAGCAGATCGTAGCCGAGCCGGCAACTCTTCCCCTCGCGGCGATCGGGTTGGCATCCATGGCGGGGCTGCGACGTTCGAGACGCGGCTTCCGGCCCGGGCGCCCGACCCCGTAGCGCTCCGCCAGACGTCGCGAGCAGGGGGTATATTTCCGGCATGCTTCGCTCCGCAGCTCGGACCGAGCTCCGCAGAGGCATCCCTGGACTCCTGTTGATCGCGGCCAGCTTCCTCGCCCTCGGCCTTCACTGGCGCGTCTGGCGACCGCCGCTCGAAAGCCTCTACAGCGTCGCGCTGCTGCTGCTCACCGGGCTCGCACTCGGCGTCTTCGCCCGCCTGCGGCGGCCTTCCTGGCAGGTGAGAGCCGCGGCGGTCGTCGGTCTGGCGGTGTCGGCGATCCTGCTGAACGTCCTCTGGTTCTCCTCGATCGATCGAAGCAACGAGAACTTCTCCTTTCGCCGGCAAGCCGACAACCGGCTCGCGAGCCGTTACGAGAACCACCACCACCAGATTCCCTTGCAGACGAGCGCCCACTTCGTGATGGCCGACTTCCTCAGACGCAAGCAGATCCGCTACATCGAAGGTTCCCAGCTCCAACCATGGCGTCTTCTCGCGTTGAGCGGGGCGTCCGAGATCGTCGAACTCTCCGCCCCCGGCTTCCCGCTCCCGACCGCGCGGCAGCTGATGGATCGGTACTCGACGCGGCACTCGGTCGTCGACCCGCCCGACCGGACGGGCGGGCCGCATCAATACCGGCTGGTCGGCATCACCGATGGCGCGCAGACAGCCGAGTACTTCGTCGTGCTGGCCGTGGACGGCATCGACTTCGTCATTCCCGACTCCGTCTGGAAGGCCGAGGGCCGACGACGGCTCTTGCCGAGGCGTGAGGGAATCCGGCGGTGAAGCCCTACCTCTTCGTCGTACTTCTCCAGCTGCTCGGATCCTTCGCAGCGCTGTGCGCGCTGGGGGGAACACAGTTGGCATTCTGTGTCGCCAGCGGGCTGCTGTGGGGGATGGCCATCCATTCGTTCATCGCTCTCGGCGCTCTGCTGATCTCCCATTTCGCCGGTTGGCTGCCGCTCTACCACACCGCACTGATCGTCTCGTCGACCCTGCTGGCAACCGCGGTGGCCGTGGTCGTGTTCCTCTCGAACGCTGCAAGATGGGGTTGCTCGAGAAGGCGCGTGCTGGCGGCGCAAGCAGCCGGCCTGGCGGCCGCCGTCCTCTGCACCGCTGTATCACTCGCCTGGAATCTCTCGACGTTCTCCGTCGATTCCTTTGCGTTCGTNNGCGCTCGCTCGAATCACCGATCCACGCTATTCCGCCCTCGAATTCCTTCACACCCGTGGCGTCTTCGCGGTGCTGCTCCACGCGGCCGGCGGAGCGAGCGGTGTCGAGTATCTGTACTTCCTGATGCCCGTCGTCAGCGTCGCCTTCCTGGTCACGCTGGCGCTGGCCGTGCTGAAGGCCGTTTCGCTGCTGGGCAGGAGCCGCAGAGTCGCTGCCTGGGCCGCCGTCCTCGGCATCGCGTGGCTGGCGAGCTGTTACCTCGTGACCTTCCAGATGTTCTACCTCCATGTCAACTGGTCGGCGGCAATCTACGTGTTCCTGCTCTTCTACACCGTGTGGATGGCGCTGCAAACACGCGAGGACCGCTGGTTCGTATTGGCCGCGGGAGCGGCGTTCGCCTTCGTCCTGCTCCGCACCGAGGGGCCGCTCTTCGTCGCGGTCTTCCTGTGTCTGCTGGCGTTCGAGAGACGGGGCCAGGACGCGCGCCCGCTGTGGCCGACCGCGGCGATGGCGCTGCCGAGCATCGTCTGGTGCCTGTGCTTGTCTGCGATCATCGGCGACGCCAGAGGGACGGTCGACCGCACCCGCCTGCTCGCAATGACCGGAGCGCTGGCCGGCTCCATCGCTCTGGCCTGGTGCATGCGGCGCCCGTGGTTCTCCGAGAGAGCCGCCTGGCTGCGCGCGGCGGGACTGGCAGCGGGACTGGCGGCGCTGACCGCGGTGTGGGTGATCCTGGCGGCGAAGCGCGCGGATTGGATGGTCGCCCGGCCCCTGATCCTCTTCGCAGATGCCCTCGTGGCGGGCAACTGGGCGACGGGGTGGCTGCTGATCGCCGCCTTCGCGTTGGCGGCTCCGTTGCTGGGCCGCATGCCCCACCAGGGATTCCTGCTGCTCTGGGTCGCCGCCTCCCTGATTCTGATGTTCGAGATGAGCTATTTCGCGAGCTGGCGTCTGGGGTGGTCCGACAGCGGGAATCGGATGCTGACCCACCTCCTGCCAGCCGTTGCGTGGGTGATGATGGTGAAGGGTGCGGCGATCGCGCCGAGGGAGTCCAGCTCTGCGGAGCCGGCGGTCGCCGCGGAGGGCGCGGCCGGACCAGGGTGAACAGCCAGGAACGTCGCCATGGTCAACGTCCCCCTGGTCGATCCCGCTGCTCGAGGAGGCGCTGCTGGATGCTGCGGGCGAGATCCTCGAGGTTCTGGGCTTCGGCGAGATCGAGGGCGCGCTGCGAGGCGGCGAGGGCCTCGTCGCTGCGGCCCGCGGCCGCATAGGCCACGGCGAGGGTGTCGAGCACGTGGGGGTCGGCGCCCTGCGTGAGCGCGACGGCCTCCTCGGCCAGCCGCACGGCCTCCGCGGGCGAGCGCAGCCCCGGCTCCGGGCTGGTAGCCAGGAGCCAGGCCAGCTGGTTGAGGAGCCCGGGCGAGCGTTGCCCCAGTCGCAGGGCCTCGCGATAGGCGGCTGCCGCCTCGGCCTCGCGGCCGAGGCGCTGGAGCAACGCCGCCCGTTGGACGTGAAGGTCCGCCTGCTCGGGCTCGAGTCGCAGCGCTGCCGCCAGGTGGCCGACCGCCATCTCATCCCCCTTGCGCCTCACGAGCACGTACGCGAGCTGCCGGTGCACGCTGGCCAGGCCGGCGGGGCCCAGGGCCCAGCGCAGGCTCGGCTCGACCACTCGATCGACCACGCCAGCGGCGAGGCTGCCCTCCTCGACGGGCTTGAAGACCATGAGGAGCGCGCACAGCGATACCGCCACCGCCAGGACAGCAGCTGTGATCTGGAACCACAGGACCGAGCGCTTCGAAAGCGTTTCGCTTCGCTGCGTCGCGGACCGAGACACGGTTCCTCCCGCGGGTCCGGCCAGCGCCTCGTATCCAGGCCGCAGGCTGTCCGAGGCCCGAGAGCCTGCATCCACAGGCGCGCTTGGCCAGGACCCGGGGTCGGGGGACCCGAAACCAGCATACGCCCGGCCAATCCCGTGAACAAACCGGGATTCTCTACGGCGTCCGAATCCGGTTGGACTCCGGCTCGAGGAAATCGACACGGGGCATTGCGTTCTCCGCCGGATACTCGACGAGTCAGGTTGGTTCGTCTGCGTCGACTCGGATGGACCGCTTCCCGGCGACCGGTTAGAATCCCGCTCCGCCAGGTGTGCGTCTCTCTCAGCAATAGGCCGGGCGTGGGCCTTTCCGTGGTGGTCACGATCGTCGATGGGGGGGCCGCGCTGGTTCGTTGCCTGCGGGGCCTGGCTGCGCAGGAGGGGGCGCCGTCTCTGGAGGTGCTGATCCCCTACGACGACAGCGTGTCGGAGGTCGCGCGTCTCGCAGAGGATTTCGCGGATTTCCGCTTCGTCGATCTCGGATCGCTTCCGACCGCACGCAGCGTGGACGGCCCCGCCGGCCAGCACGAGCTTTACGACCGCCGCCGTGCCGCCGGCCTCGCGGCGGCGGGCGAGGATCTCGTCGCCATCATCGAGGATCGCGGTGTCCCGCGCCCGGACTGGGCGCGGAGCATGGTGCAAGCGCACGTCCTGCCGCACGCCGTGATCGGAGGCGCCGTGGAGAACGGCTGCGACCGCCTGCTCAACTGGGCGGTCTACTTCTGCGATTACAGCCGCTACCAGCTCCCCGTAAGCGCCGGACCGGTCGATTACCTGAGCGACGTCAACGTCTGCTACAAACGCGCCGCCCTGGAGAGCACACGCCACCTGTGGAGGGAACGCTACCACGAGACGACGGTCCACTGGGCGCTGCAGCGCGCCGGTGAGACGCTCTACCTCTCGGCGGAGCCGGTGGTGGACCAGATCCGCGACGGACTCGCGCTGGGGCCGTTGCTGCGGGAGCGCTTCGCCTGGGGCCGGCTCTTCGGCTACACGCGAGTTGGCGAGTCGGACTGCCTGCCTCGCGCCATCCTCGCACTGCTCGCCCCGCTGCTTCCCGGCTTGCTGCTGGCCCGCCAGCTGCGGCTGCGCATCGCCAAGCGCAGGGACTGGGCCCGCTTCGCGCTCGCCTCGCCCTGCATGTTGCTGCTCCTGCTCGCATGGAGCCTGGGGGAGCTATTCGCGTATGTGACGGGCGAGGCGTGAGCGGCGTCCGGCGCGACCCTTGCTGCGGGATGGCGAGGTGAGCCGCTCGGCGCCGCAGCTCGTCCGGGACTTCCTCGCGCTCTCGGGCGGCGAGCTGCTGGCCAAGCTCGCGGGCTTCGCCGCCTTCGCCTACCTGGCGCGCACGCTCCCGGCCGAGGGCTACGGCGCCGTGGAGCTCGCCGTGGCGCTGGCGATGCTCTTCATGCTGGTCGTCGACTTCGGCTTCGGCCCGATCGGGGCGCGGGAGCTGGCCCGGGAGCCCGCACGCGCCGCGCAGCTCGCCGCGGCGATCCCGACAGCGCGGTGCGCGCTCGCCCTGCTCGGTGTCGCGGGCATGGTGCTGTGCTCCTTCATGCTCGATCAGCCGCGCGAGACCCGCGCACTGATCCGCATCTACGCCGTCTCTCTGCTCGCGGCGCCATGGACGTTGAACTGGCTGTTGCAGGGGCTCGACCTGATGCCCTGGGTCGCGCTGGCGCAGGCGGTCCGCATGATCGCCTTTGCGCTCGGGGTGGTCGTCTTCGTTTCGTATCCGGAGGGGGAGACCTGTGGAAGGTGGGGGCGGTCGAGATCGGCGCCGCGGCCGCGATGGCCGGGTACTACCTGCTGGTCCAGCGCAGCCGCGTGACGCCCGTCCGGCTCGGCTCCCACCTTTCTCTCCTGAGGCAGCTCACGGTCGAGGCGTTCCCGGTGGGTCTCGGCCGCATCTTGTGGGGGCTCGGTCACTACTCGGCGACGATGCTGGTGGCGATTCTGGTCGGGGGCGCCGAGATCGCCTGGTTCGGCGCCGGGCACCGCATCGTCACGAGCCTGGGGACCTTCGTCTACCTCTACCACTTCAACCTCTACCCGCAGCTCGTCCGCACCGTGGGCGCGAAGCCGGGAGCGCTCGAGGAGCTCCTGGGCCCCTCCTTCCGCGTCACGGCGTGGCTCGGCGTGCTGGCGGGGCTGGCGGGAAGCCTGCTCGCCGAGCCCATCTGCCGACTGATCTTCGGCGCCCCCTTCTCGGCCGCGGCGCCCGCCTTCGCCGTGCTCATCTGGGTGGTGCCCGCCTCGCTGCTGGGCGCGCACGCGAACTTCACCCTGATCGCCTACACGCATCAGCGAAACGAGCTGGTCGCCAACGCGGCGGGCGTGGCGGTCGTGGTCCTGCTCGGGCTGGCGTGGATCGGGCGCTGGGGCGCGCTCGGGGCGGCCGCGGCGATGCTCGTCTCGACGCTCGCCACCTGGGGGGTCGCACAGCTCTTCGCTCGCCGTCGGGTCGGCCGCGTGCCCTTCGTGCGGCCGCTGATCCGTCCCGGCCTGACCGCTCTGGGGGCTGCGGCCCTGTTCGCGTGGCTTCCGGTCGATGGCTACTGGACGGCCAGCGCGATCGGCATCGGAGCCTATGTCGCCGCGGCTCCGCTGATCGAGCCCGCGCTCGTCCGCGACTTGCGCAGGCTGCGGATCGGAGGGGGGCCGGGGCTCGAGGCAGGCCGGGGGGCACAGTCGTGAGTCGCCGGGAGGCGCTCGTTCTCGCAGCCGGCGCTCTGCTCGCGGGCGCAGGCTTCCTGGTGCCGGGGGACGCCCTGCTCGCGAGCCTCGCCCCGGAAGCGACGGGCGAGCGACTCGAGCAGCTTCGCGCCGGTGCGTGGCTCTTCAAGGCACTGCTCACCCTGCACGGCGCCTGGCTGCTCGCCGCCGGCCTTCGCATCGGCGTCGGGCCGGGCGCGGCGCCGCCGGCCCCCCTGTGGCAGCCTCCCGCCGGAAGCCAGGCCGCCGGATCTGCCAGCCCTCCCCTCCTCCTGGTGGGCTTGCTGGCAACGGCGGCGCTTCTTCGCTGGTTCGGCGTTCACCAGGATCTGTGGATCGACGAGGTCTTCACGCTCGTC
>JABAHP010010043.1_pt1 | contig 22214 bp, 21 predicted proteins | sample 7062081 | NCBI WGS metagenome assembly JABAHP01 (sample SAMN14534357, study PRJNA622989) | marine sediment metagenome | biome: marine biome [ENVO:00000428]; feature: marine pelagic biome [ENVO:01000023]; material: deep marine sediment [ENVO:00002113] | place: India: Gulf of Kutch | collected...
TTTGTTGAGGAGGTACGGTTCGACCGCCTGGGGGCGTTCGTATATTCCCAGGAAGAAGGAACAAAAGCGGCGGGACTGCCGGGACAGCTCCCCGATGAGGTAAAGGAGCGCCGCCGCGCTGAGCTCATGAACATTCAGGCCGAGATATCGCTGGAGAAGAACCGGGAGCTTCTTGGCCGCAGGTTCAGGGCGCTGGTGGATGAAGCCCCGCCGGGAGAAGGTTCCATCGTTGCGCGTATCCCGACCCAGGCGCGGGATGTGGACGGCGTGACCTTTGTCCAGCAGGCGGGCGATGTTGAAACGGGCGAATTCATCGAGGTGGAGATAACGGGGTCCTCGGAGTATGACCTTGAGGCGGTGCGGATATGAGGCGATTCCCATGGGTGCATTTGGTGCTGTTTGTCCTGACCTTTATATCCACACTCGCTGCGGGGGCAATGCAACGGGGTATCAATCCACTGGCCGAACCGTGGAGACTTACGGAAGGTCTGCCATTTGCCCTGACCCTGATGACCATTTTGCTGAGCCATGAGATGGGGCACTATTTCGCCTCGAGGTATCATCATACCAGGGCAACGCTTCCGTATTTTATTCCGGCCCCATCCATTATCGGTACGTTCGGGGCGTTTATCAAGATGACCTCTCCGATAATCTCCCGCCGGGCCCTTGTGGACATAGGTGCTTCGGGGCCAATTATCGGATTCGTTTTCTCTTTCATTGCCAGTGTGGTCGGGCTTTCCCTGTCCGAGGTCGTTGAGATGAAGGAGTTTGCCGGAGGTTCTCTGGCGCTTGGGGACTCCATTCTCTTCCGGGGACTTGCCGACCTGATACTGGGAAAGACCCCGGAGAATATGGACGTCCTTCTGCATCCCATTGCCTTTGCAGGCTGGATAGGTCTGTTCGTGACCTCCCTGAACCTGATTCCTATCGGTCAGCTCGACGGTGGGCATATCCTGTTCGCCCTCCTTGGGGGACTGCATCAGACGATAAGTAAAGTTTTGGTGGCTGTCCTTGCCATATTGGGACTTGTGTTCTGGCCTGGCTGGGCCGTATGGGCCGCTCTGATGCTTGTTCTCGGAGTATACCATCCCCCTGTTTCTCACTGGGAATCCCCCCTGGATCCCCGACGCCGGAGGGTGGGGTGGGCCGCCCTGGTGATATTCCTTATCACGTTCACGCCGGTACCGTTCCAGATAACCTTATAATACGTCATCCCATCATGTTCCTGATTCTTACCCCCTAAAAAAGCTTTTAAATCAATAGGATATAACTTCAAGTACATCATATGGTGCTTTAGTGGTGGTGTATACCACAAAATATAGTGCCTGTCTGATTTTTCCTTTTTCTTCTTGACATTATTACCCGCTATCCTTAAGATTAAGTGGTAATAAGTGGTAAAAAGTGGGATAAATGGCAGCGTTTTCAGGAAAATATTATTACACGGTGGATCCGAAGGGTCGGGTGATAGTCCCTGCTCCGTTCAGGGAGATCATTGCCGCTAACTACAGCCCTACACTCATCGTGACCAACGCCCCGGTGGACCGGTGTCTGCAGGTATATCCGCTTGAGGAGTGGAACGTGCTGCAGGAGAAGGTAAGGGCGCTGCCGAAGAACAACCGGTCGGTGAAACTTTTCATGCGTAACGTAATCGGCTCTGCCGTTGAAACGACCCTGGATAAACCCGGGAGAATACTCATCCCCGCCTCACTGCGTGAGGACTCGGGGATTAACGGGGATATCGTTATCGTCGGGCAGCTGGAGAAGATCGAGGTCTGGGACCGCACCCTCTGGGAGTCGGCCACCGATGTGAACAAGATCGATCTGGATGCCTACGAGGAAGAACTCGGCAGCTTTGGGCTTTAGCCCGCAGGGGGAACCCGGACCTCCGCATCGTCCGGTGATGCTTGCGGAGGTTCTTGAGCTGCTGGAGGTAAAGACAGGGGGAACATATGTTGACGCGACGGCTGGAGCAGGGGGACACTCGGCGGCTATCGTTGAACGCCTGGGGCAAAGGGGGCGCCTCGTGGCGATGGACCGTGACCGGGAGGCGCTTGAACTGGCCCGCCGGAGACTTGGAGACGACCCCCGTACTACGCTGGTCCATGCGAGGTTTTCGGAAATGGCTGAAGTACTGAAAGACCTGGGAGTAAAAGGAGCGGACGGAGTGCTCTTCGATTTCGGGGTCTCGATGATGCAACTCAGGGACCCTGCGAGGGGTTTCAGTTTCGATTCCGACGAACGGCTGGACATGCGGATGGACCAGGGCGCGGAACTTTCCGCCTGGGACGTGGTGAACACCTGGCCGGAAGCGGAGCTGGCCCGTGTTATTTATGAATACGGAGAGGAGCGAGGCTCCAGGAAAATAGCCTCCCGCATTGTGGCCCGCCGCCGAAGCAGTTCCATTGGGACCTGCCGTGAGCTGGCGGAGGTGGTTTCCGCCGCCATGGGCGGCAGACGGGGCCGGACCCATCCGGCGACCAGAACGTTTCAGGGGATACGCATAGCGGTGAACGACGAAATAGGAGAGATACAACGTGCGCTGGACGCGGCCATGGGAGTGCTGGGGCCGGGCGGGCGCATGGTAACGCTGAGCTATCACTCTCTTGAGGACCGTGTGGTGAAGAACTTTTTCAGGGACAGGGGCCGGGAAGGACGTTTGACGGTCCTGACAAAGAAGCCCCTTGTTCCCGGCAGACAGGAAACCAGGGAGAACCCTTCGGCGCGCAGCGCCAAACTCAGGGCAGCGGAGGTCAGGGAATAATGTACCGCCGGAAACAGAGTATTGTGGTAAGGGTTGTAAAGCCGGTACTGATCCTGGTGCTTCTGGTTGGTTTTTTCGGTCTGGTAAAGCTCAGGGCGGCCATTGTATCGGTTGAATACGAGATCGGGAAGCTCGAAAAACAGAAGGTGGACCTTCTGACCGAGCGCAAGGCCCTTCAGGCCGAGTTCTCATCCCTTCTGTCTCTCAGGAGCGTTGAGGGCAGGGAGCTGGCGCTGGTGTTCCCGAACAGAGACCGCGTCATTTATGTAAAGCGTGAAGAGGGCAATAAGCCCTTTGCTACATCTTTGAAACATTAGTAACAGGGGGGTATGGAAAAAAGAGGAGTCGTACTGGTTACTGCGATACTGTTCGGATTCGCTCTGGTCGCCGTCAGACTGGCGGACCTGATGCTGCTGAATCACGAACGCCTCTCCGCGAGGGCGCAGGACCAGTATGTGGGTGAACAGGATCTGACCGCAGGACGTGGAAAGATCTACGACCGCCGGGGCAGGGAACTGGCGGTAAATGTGGACGTCCTTTCGGTTTACTGCAAACCGTCGAAGGTGGAGGACCCCGAGGGAACGGCCAGGAAGTTGGCCGATGTGATGGGAGAGAAGTACAGGAACGTGCTGAAAAAACTTACATCGAAGAAGAATTTCGTCTGGCTGGGAAGAAAGCTCGACTATGCCAGGGGATACAGGGTCAGTCAGCTTGAGCTGCCGGGGATAGGCGTAGTCCCGGAGATCGGCAGGTTCTACCCCAAGGGCTCCCTTTCGGCCCATGTCGTGGGTTTTGTGGGAGTGGATAACCAGCCCCTGGAGGGTATCGAGCTTCGCTATAACGAAGACCTGCGCGGATGGCAAGAGCATGTCTCGGTGGGGCGGGACGCCGGTGGCCGGATGATAACGGAAGGCATTAACTTCCAGGGAGGGGGAAACTCCTTGGTGCTGACCATTGATGAAGGCCTTCAGTTCATTGCCGAGCGATCGCTGAAAAAGGCCATAGAGAAATGGGATGCCGCATCCGCTACTGCCATCATGATGGATCCCTATACGGGAGAGATACTGGCTATGGCCAATATGCCTGATTACGACCTGAACAATCCCGGTTCGTCTTCGGTCTCTCATCGCCGGAACCGGGGGATAACCGATTCATATGAGCCGGGCTCCACCTTCAAGCTCATTACGGCCGCCGCCGCCGTAGAGGAAGACGTGGTCAGAATGACCGAAGAGTTCGACGCGAGCAAGGGATTCATCCGCGTGGCGGGTAAGGCCATATGGGATACCTCGAACAATGGAAAGCTCATGTTTCCCGACATCATTCGCCGCTCGTCAAACGTTGGCATGGTCATGGTGGGCCAGCGGCTCGAGAAGAAGGATTTTTACAAATACGTCAAAGCATTCGGTTTTGGCCGAAAGACCGGTGTTGACCTGCCCGGTGAATCTCCGGGAAAAGTGGTCCCGCCTGACCGGTGGTCAGAGACATCCCAGGCAGCCATGAGCATCGGTTATGAGGTGGCGGTCACCCCGCTTCAGCTTTTGCGGGCATATTCAGTGGTGGCGAACGGGGGGATGCTCGTTACCCCGCATGTGGTATCGAAGGTCATTTCTCCCGCGGGAGAGGCTTTGTACTCGTTCTCCGACCCCCTTGATGTTCGCGCCATATCGCGTCCGACTGCGGATGCGTTAAGGACCATCCTCATTACCGTGACACAGGCGGGTGGTACGGCCACTGATGCTTCAGTTGAAGGAAATAGGGTGGCGGGAAAGACCGGGACCACGAGGCTTCTGGACCCCGAGACCGGAGAATATTCCCGTGAAAAATATGTCAGCTCGTTCGTGGGTTTCGTCCCTGCCGACAGTCCGAGGATAGCCCTCATCGTGGTGGTGTTCGAACCGCAGGGCAAGTACTACGGCGGAAAGGTCGCCGCCCCGGTGTTCCGTGAGATCGCCGAACAGACGCTTGCATACATGAACGTCCCCCGTGAGGACGATTTTCAGAATAATCTTCTTCTTGTTAAGGGATCAGGAGTGAATTGATCATGACGCTGAAAGAACTTATACGTGATATTGAATTGCTCTGCTCAGAGGGAGACATGGATACCGAAGTTTCGGGAGTGGCTTACGATACCCGGAAGATGGAAGAGGGCCAGATGTTCGCCGCGCTGCCGGGACTGAACCATGACGGGGGCGAATACATTCCCGACGCGCTGGCAAAAGGCGCTTCCTCCGTAATGAAGGAGGGAGAGCCGGTCGAAGCCATGCAGGTTCCGATCATCTGTGTCCGGGACGCTCGCGAGGCCCTTGCCATGGCAGCGGCCAACTTCTATAACCGTCCGTCTGAGGCGTTGACCGTGGTCGGCGTTACCGGAACCAATGGAAAGACGACCACTTCTTTCCTGATTAAGTCCATTCTGGAAACGCTGGGAAACACTGTTGGATTGGTGGGCACCATCAATTATATGGTGGGAAGTGAAACGTATCCCGCGCCATACACCACCCCGGAAGCCCCCGAGTTTCAGGGACTGCTCAGAAGAATGAAGGACGCCGGATGCACGCATGTGGTGGCAGAGGCTTCATCCCATGCGCTTCAGCAGAAAAGAGTTCATGCAACAAAGTTCGCGGCGGGAGTGTTCACGAACCTGACCGAGGAGCATTTGGACTATCACCATACGATGGATGAGTATTTCAACGCCAAGCAGACCCTGTTTGACGAACTGGTGCAAGGTCCCTCGGTCATCAACGTTGACGACCCCTACGGCAAAAGGCTCTACGAACGCCTGGGAGAACGCGCCATCTCCTTTGGCATTGACGAGTCTGCGGACCTGAAGGCCTCCTATATCAGGAACACTCCCGCCGGCCTCTCATTCACGATTACTTACATGGGGCGGGACTATGCGATAACATCGCCCATGTCGGGACTGTACAACGTGTATAACATTCTTGCCGCAGCGGGCGCGGCCGTGGCTCTGGGGGTTCACTGGGACGCCGTGTGCGACGGGATCGCCGCGCTTGCCGGGGTCAAGGGGAGATTCGAAAAGGTAGACTGCGGACAGGATTACTTATGCATCGTAGATTTTGCCCATACCGGCGACGCACTTGAGCGCCTGATACGGGCTGCCCGTGGAATAACCTCCGGACGGGTGCTGACCGTCTTTGGCTGCGGGGGAGACCGTGACCGGGGGAAGCGTCCGGTCATGGGCCGTGCGGCCTCTGAACTGAGCGATTTCGTGTTCGTTACATCGGACAATCCCCGCACCGAAGATCCCGACGCCATCATCGACGACATTGTCGAGGGTATTACGGGATTCAATTACAAGGTGATATCAGACCGCCAGGAGGCCATCCGTGCAGCTATCGCCGAGGCCAGGCCCGGCGACACCGTGCTGCTTGCCGGAAAAGGACATGAGGAGTACCAGATAATCGGGACGCAGAAGTTCCCGTTCAGCGACCGTAAGGCCGCTGAACAGGCGGTCCTCGACCGTATGGGCTCTGAGGGAGGGAAGGGGTAAAGCCATGTGGCATATCACCCTGAACGAGGTTATCGAGGCGACGGAGGGACGGGTCCTGTTCGGACGCCCCAATGGAATAAAGGGGATATCCATAGATTCCCGGACCATCAGGAAAGGTGAACTGTTCATTGCTCTTAAGGGAGAGAACTTTGACGGTCACGACTTTCTCAGGGACGCCTTTGACCGGGGTGCCTGCGGTGCTGTCGTGAGCGTGCCGCCTGCCGCCCCCTCGACCGACAGGACCATTGTGTATGTGCCCAATACCCTCAAGGCCCTTCAGGATATTGCCCATTACATAAGGGTGAAGAGTGGTATTCCCGTGGTCGGTATTACGGGAACCAATGGAAAGACAACGACGAAGGAAATGGCGGCGTCCATACTTGGTACGAAATACAAGGTGCTCAAGAACACGGGAAATCTGAACAACCAGGTCGGCCTGCCTCTGAGCATTTTCAATATGGCCGAGGATGATGAGGTTGCCGTTCTGGAGATGGGGGCCAGCGCGCCGGGAGATATTCGCGAGCTGTGCGGCATCGCCTCTCCGGAGTACGGCGTGCTAACCAACATTGGACATGCCCATATCGAAGGATTCAAAGATATCGGTGCTGTACGTCAGGCGAAGATGGAACTTCTTGATTCCGTCCGTGTCGCTGCCGTAAATGCTGACGACGAGTTCATGATGGAGGGGCTTCGGATAAGGGAAGACATGGAACTTATCCGCTTTGGTATGAAAACAGAGTACGATGTGTATGCCGAAGGCGTGGACTGCGATGAACGAACCTGCCGCTTTAAGCTCCATGTCCGAAATGAGAGCGCACCTGTTCAGCTCAGTGTGACGGGCATTTTCAATGTGAATAACGCGCTGGCAGCGGCCTCCGTGGGACTGATGTTCGGACTTCCGGTTAACCGGATATGCGAAGGGCTTGAGAAGTTCGAGGGTGTTCCCATGCGTCTTGAGATAAACGAACTGGGTGGAGCGCTGGTCATCAGCGATGTTTATAACGCCAATCCCGCTTCCATGGAGGAGGGACTGAAGGAACTGCTGAGACTCAAGAGAGATCGTACGGTGGCCGTGCTTGGGGACATGCTTGAGCTTGGCGCCTATGCGGAGTCCGCCCATCGGAGGCTTGGGGCGTGGATGGCCCGCCAGGGAGTGGACTTGTTCATTGCCGTGGGGCCGCTCATGGCCATAGCCGCTGAGGAATTCAAAAAAGAAGGCGGGAGAGATGCCCGCAAAGTGAACGATTCGCTTGAGGCCCGGTCAGTATTACATGAGACCTACGCCCCGGGTGACACGATACTGGTGAAAGGATCACGCACCATGTACATGGAACGTGTAGTGGAGTCCGCGTCAAAGGACACGGCACGGCAGGGAGGATAACGGAAGATCATGCTTTATGAATTGTTATACGGTCTGCATGATGTCTGGTCTCCCTTTAACGTTTTCAGGTATATAACGTTCCGTACGGCGCTTGCGGTGCTTACCGCCTCTGCGGTTACGTTCATTGCCGGTCCGTACATTATTGCCTGGCTGAAAAAAATAAGCCTGACCGAGCAGATACGCGAAATGGGGCCGGAGCAGCACAAGAGCAAGGCGGGCACTCCGACCATGGGCGGTCTTATTATCGCGCTTTCCATTTTTACGGCGGTACTGTTCTGGGGAGACCTTTCGAACGTATATATTCTGATTATGCTCTTTTCCCTGGCATGCTTCTGCGGGATTGGCTTCGCCGACGATTATATGAAGGTCTCCAGGAAGGACTCCAGGGGCATGAGCGCCAAGACGAAGTTCGGCCTCCAGATACTGGTGGCCCTGGCCATCGGGCTGTTCCTGTACCTGAATCCCCATGACGAGTTTGCGGGAAAGCTGAGCATCCCGTTCTTCAAGAAATGGCTTCTGGACTTATGGTGGTTTTATGTTCCCTTTGTTATTGTGGTCATGGTCGGTTCGTCCAACGCCGTGAACCTTACCGATGGCATAGACGGCCTGGCAATCGGCCTGGTGGGCATTGCCACCCTGGCGAACGGGGCCCTGGTCTATATATCGGGTAACCGTATCCTGGCGGATTATCTGCAGGTGCTGTATCTTCCCATGACCGGTGAGCTGACCATATTCTGCGGTGCTCTGTTCGGTGCAGCACTTGGTTTCCTCTGGTTCAACGCCTATCCCGCCGAGGTGTTCATGGGTGACGTTGGCTCCTTGGGGCTGGGCGGCGTGCTTGGCACGCTGGCGGTAATATCCAAGCAGGAGATCGTGCTTGCCGTGGTGGGCGGTATTTTCGTAATGGAAACCCTTTCGGTCGTGCTTCAGGTGGCGTCGTTCAAGCTGACCGGGAAGCGGGTTTTCAGAATGGCGCCCATTCATCATCACTTTGAGCTTCTGGGATGGCCGGAACCGAAGATCATCGTAAGGTTCTGGATCATAGGTATTGTGCTTGCGCTGCTGAGTCTGGCAACGCTGAAGGTACGCTGAGGATGGGGAAAGTGGTAGTGGTAGGTCTGGCAAAAAGTGGAGTGGCCGCGGCGAACCTTCTAAAGGCGATGGGAAATGACGTGGTGGTTACGGACAGGAAAAACGAGGGAGAGCTTGCCGGGTACGTGGCGGCCCTGGCCCCGGGAATTGAACTGTCCCTGGGTGGTCACCCCGCCGGGGCGTTCAGTGATGCCGAAATGGTTGTCCTGAGTCCGGGGGTGCCGGGGACCATAGATCCCGTGCGAATGGCACGTGCGGAAGGCGCTGAGGTCATAGGCGAGTTTGAGCTGGCCTGGCGGCTTATGCATGTCCTTCCTTTCTATGCTGTTACCGGGACCAATGGAAAGTCCACAACTGCGACCCTTTTGAATGAGATGATGCTGGCAGACGGAAGAAAGACCATTTTCGGAGGAAACATAGGGAATCCGCTTTCAGGCGAGATAGCCACAACAGGTGACGGAAAGTTCCGTCTGCCCGAGGCCCGGTGCGTTGTGGCCGAGGTCTCCAGTTTTCAGCTTGAAAGCATAGATAAATTCCGTCCCACGGGGGCCTGTGTGCTCAATATCACCCCTGACCATATGGACCGATATGCATCGATGGACCAGTACCGCGAGGCAAAGGGACGCATCTCCCTGAACCAGAAGGGAGAGGATGTTCTGGTCTTGAACGCGGACGACCCCGAATGCATGAAACTGTTCGAGGAACTTGCTCAGCAAAAGAGGCGCAGGATGCCCCGGACCTTCTTCTTCTCCCGCAGCAGGACGGTCAACGGGGTGTTTCTGAAGAATGAAAAGATGTGCTGGGACTTCACGGGCACTGGAGTTGGTGAGATCATAAGGGTCCGCGACCTTGCCATGGCCGGGACACATAACCTTGAGAACGCCATGGCTGCCTCCTGCCTGGCGCTGCTTTCCGGCTGCAACGTGCAGGCAGTGAAAAAGACGCTGAAGGAATTCCGGGGTCTTGAGCACCGGATGGAGTTCGTACGCGAAAAGAGCGGCGTACGGTATATCAATGATTCCAAGGGTACGAATGTCGGTGCTGTTATCAGTTCCCTGGAAGGTTTCGACAAGCCTGTGGTCCTGATCGCCGGTGGGCGTGATAAGAATGGCGATTTCCCTGCGCTTGCAAAGGCGGCGGAAGGAAAGCTCAGGGCGGCGGTCCTGATAGGCGAAGCTGCTGAGAAGATGGAAAAGGCACTGAGAAATGTTGCCTCCTGTCATACTGCCGGAAATATGGACGAGGCCGTACGTGTGGCGGCGTCGCTCGCAAGCAGGGGCGACACGGTATTACTCTCACCCGCGTGCGCGAGTTTCGACATGTTTCTGGATTTTGAGGACCGCGGGCGGAAGTTCAAGGAGGCGGTGAACGCGCTGTGATCTACCAGGAACGTTCATATGACCGCTGGCTTCTCGCCCTGACGATAATACTGGTGTTTTTCGGGGCCCTCATGGTCTACAGTTCGACTTCTGTTGTCACTCCCGTCATGCAGCGCAAGAATCTGACGGAATTCTATTATTTCAAGAAGCACCTGTTCGCAATAGTTTTAGGTTTCATGGTCATGTTCGCCGCCTCACGCATACCTTTGCGACACCTTCGAAAGGCCGCCGTTCCGCTTCTGGTGTTCTCGGCGGCCCTTCTGGGGCTGGTGTTCGTGGATGGTTTAGGGGTGTCGGCCGGAGGCGCCAGACGCTGGCTGAAGCTCTGGCCAACTACGTTCCAGCCCTCAGAACTGGTGAAGCTTGCCATGGTCATCTTCATGGCATGGTATATGAGCAGGAAAGAGTACTATGATCCCCGAAGCATTGTAAGTTTCATCATACCCGTTGCCATCATGGGAGTGTTCCAGGTGATATTCCTGAAGCAGCCCGACTTCGGGGCGGCAATGAGCCTCGGCGTTCTGACGCTTTCTCTTCTGTTCCTTTCGGGAGCCCGTCTGACCTATCTGTTCGGTTTCCTGCTGCTGGGAGCTCCACTGGTGGCGAAGCTGATGATGGAGCCTTACCGCTTTAAGCGTCTCATATCTTTTCTTGATCCCTGGGAGCATCGTCAGAGCAGTGGGTTCCAGCTTGTGCAGTCGTTCCTGGCGCTGGGAAGCGGAGGGTTTGGCGGTGTCGGTCTCGGCAAGAGCAGACAGAAACTGGACTTTCTGCCCGAGGTCCATACCGATTTCATCTTTTCCATGGTGGGAGAGGAACTCGGCTTTATTGTCGCCGTTGTGGTGGTTCTGGCCTTTGCCGTTCTTTTTGTCCGCGGGATAAAGGTTGCAAGATCCGTGGACGATAAGTTTGCGTATTATCTGGCCTTCGGCCTTTCCATGATGCTTGCGTTCCAGGCACTGGTCAATATTGCCGTTGTGACCGGAATGCTGCCCACAAAAGGATTGCCGCTGCCGTTTCTCAGTTATGGGGGATCGGCACTGCTGATAAATATGGCGGCGATCGGCATATTGCTGAATTTATCGAGACCCCGTGAGTCTTTCGAACCCAGCGAGGGAAACCTTGGCGAGCTTATGAAGCGGAAAAAGGCAAAACGGTCAGTTTACGGGGGCAGTCGTTCGTAGTGAGAGTGGTTATAACCGGCGGCGGAACCGGAGGACATCTTTTCCCCGGTATTGCCGTGGCGGATGAGTTGAGAAAACGTGACAGGAAGATGGATATAGTGTTCATAGGAACAGAGAAAGGACTGGAGTCAAGGGTGATTCCCAGAGAAGGGTATCCCATAAAGTATATCAGGGCCAGGGGTGTGCTGGGGAAATCATCCATTCAGAAGGCAATTGCGTTCTGGGAGATGGGCTCCGCCGTCTGTTCATGCCGCGGCATGCTCCGGGATCTGGAGCCTGACGTGCTCCTCGGCACCGGCGGTTATGTCTCGGTCGGTCCGGTTGCCGCCGCACGTACGCTCGGGATACCGACGGTCATTGCCGAGCAGAATCTTCTTCCCGGTATGGCGAACCGCATGCTGGGCAAGGTAGCCGACGCCGTGGCCGTGACCTACCATGAAAGCCTCGCGTTCTTCCCCCGCGAGAAATCACGCATTACGGGCAACCCCGTGCGTGCCGCGATCTTTGAAGCGGACCGTTACGCGGCGCTCGACCTGTTCAAACTGGAGGACAAGAAGTTTACCGTGTTTGTTTTCGGGGGCAGTTCGGGAGCCAGAAAGATCAACGAGTCTGTCATGAGCGCCCTGGAACTCATCTTTGACCTCAGGGATTCAATACAGTTCCTGCATCAGACCGGTGAGAGCGACTATGAAAAGGTAAGGAAAATGTACCGCGATATGGGGTACCGGGCGATGGTGGTCCCGTTCATTCATCAAATGGCTGAAGCATATGCCGTCTCCGATCTCGTCATCTCTCGCGCCGGGGCCACGACACTTGCCGAGATAACCGCGCTGGGAAAGCCGGCAATTCTGGTGCCTTATCCTCTTGCGGGGGGACATCAGGAATTCAACGCGAAGAAGCTTCTCGATATTGGCGGCTGCCGCATGGTGCGTGACAGCGAGCTCACCGGCCAGGTGATGGCCGGTAACATCCGTGAGCTTTACACCTCGGATGAAACCCGCGCGGAAATGCGCAGGCAGTGCCGTGCACTGGGACGCCCTGATGCGGCCCAGCGCGTTGCGGACCTTGCGGTAAGCCTGGTAAGGGCAAGGGGTGGTAATGTTTGAGCGCTACAGAGTGATACATTTTGTCGGCATCGGCGGCATCGGCATGAGCGGGATCGCCGAAGTGCTCTATAACCTTGGCTACGAGGTCACGGGCTCGGACCTTTCGGAATCTCCCAACGTGGAACGCCTGAGGGGATTCGGTATCAACGTATTCATTGGACATAAGACCGAGAATGTAAACGGTGCCCATGTGGTCGTCATATCCTCTGCCGTGAAGGAGGACAATCCCGAAGTGCGGGCGGCCCGGAGGAAGGGAGTTCCCGTGATTCCCCGCGCCGAGATGCTGGCCGAACTGGGGAGGCTCAAGTACGCGGTTCTGGTGGCCGGCTCGCATGGAAAGACCACCACTACATCGCTTGTCTCCACGGTGATGGCCCATGCGGGATTCGACCCCACCGTCGTGATCGGCGGCAGGCTCAAGGCCCTTGGGACGAACGCGCGTCTCGGGCGCGGTGAGTTCATTGTGGCCGAGGCCGATGAGTCTGACGGTTCGTTCCTGAAGCTGAGCCCCACCATAGGGGTGGTTACCAATATCGACCGGGAACACATGGATTTCTTCAAGGACATGGAGACGCTGAAAGAGGCGTTCCTGTCGTACATGAACAAGATACCGTTCTACGGGCGGAGCATAGTCTGCGTGGACGATCCGAACGTGCGGGAACTCCTTCCAAGAGTGCATCGCAACGCCATGACCTACGGTATATCACCTGACGCGGAACTCCGGGCGAAAATGATACGGCGCGAGTTCATGGCCGTAAGCTTCGAGGCCGTGCTGAAGGGCGAGAGCCTCGGACGGTTCCGGGTACCTGTGGCGGGTAACCATAACGTGCTGAACAGTCTTGCCGCCGTGGCTGTGGGAATGGAACTTCAGATAAGCCCCGAGGTCATCCGCGAGGCACTGGAGGCCTTCGAAGGTATTCAGCGCCGTCTTGAGCTCAAGGGCGAGGAACGGGGGGTGTTCGTGTACGATGACTACGGCCATCATCCCACTGAGATACAGGCCACTTTGAAGGCCGCGCGCGAGTCGGTCAAGGACGGGAAGCTCATCGTGGTCTTTCAGCCGCACCGTTATTCGCGCACCTGTGAACTGATGCAGGACTTCGCGCATTCGTTCGGACATGCGGACCTGCTGGTGATGCTTGATATTTACTCTGCGGGGGAAGCCCCGATCGAGGGTATAACCACGCAGGCCCTTATGGAGCTTATCGGGAAAAAGGACGTGTTCCATGCAAAGAGCAAGAAGGAAGCCGTGGAGCTTCTGGCGGAGAAAGTTCGCAAGGGAGATATGGTGCTCACTCTGGGAGCGGGAGATGTCTACAGGGTTGGTGAGCGCCTCTTGAAAACGTTAAAGGCATGATAGAGACAGTGTTGGAAAAGGACAAGCGATATATACGTCAGGCTTTGACAGACGAACTCGGTACGCTGATATCGGTGCGTACCGATGAATCAATGCGCCTTCACACATCTCTCCACATGGGGGGGCCGGCCGATGTCTACGTCGAGCCGGAGGACCCGGAAACCCTGTCACGAGTACTTGTACTTTTAGGACGGGCCGGCTTCCCCTCCTTCCCTCTTGGCGGAGGAACGAATCTCCTGGTACGGGATGGAGGACTGGAGGGAGTGACCATAAACCTGAGCAGGATAACCGGTATGACGCTTCGCCGGGAGGAGGACGATTCGGTCGTCGTGTATGCCGGTGCCGGAATGGGGCTTCAGCGGGTCCTTGGGCTTTGCCGGAGGGAGGGCTGGAGCGGACTTGAGTCTCTGGCCGGAATCCCCGGTCAGCTCGGCGGCGCGGTTGCCGGGAACGCGGGTTCGTTCGGGGGCGAGATAAAGGATGCTCTCGCTTCAATCGATATAGTGACCTCAAATGGTGACTTCCGTACGCTCATGCGTGAGGACGTTGTCTTTGGATACCGGCGGTCAGATATCCCTGAAGGTGCTTTTATTGTGGGAGTTATGTTCCGCCTGAAAAAGGATGACCGGGAGAGCGTTGCCGGACGCATGGATGAATGTCTTTCCAGAAAACGCGACACCCAGCCTCTGGGCGAATGGTCCGCCGGGTGTGTATACAGGAACCCGCAGGGTGATTCCGCCGGGCGTCTTATTGATGCCGCAGACTGCAAGGGCATGCGCGAGGGAGACGTGGTGGTGAGCCAGAAACATGCGAATTTCTTTGTGAACACCGGGAACGCTACGGCCGGGGATTTCCTCCGGCTCATGCAGCGTGTGGAGAAGAAGGTTCGTGAGAGGTTCGGTGTGTTCCTGGAACCTGAAATAAGAATGGTTGGACGATGATAACGGATAAGAAAATAGGCATTCTCATGGGCGGGACCTCTGCAGAGCGGGAGGTGTCGCTCAAGAGCGGAGCGGCTGTGTCGGCAGCGCTCCGGGAGAAAGGATACAACGTTGTCGATATAGACGCCGGGCGTGATGTAGCTGAAGTGCTCGGGCGCGAGGGGGTGGAGGTGGCGTTCCTCGCACTCCACGGAGGCACGGGCGAGGACGGCTCCATTCAGGGACTGCTGCAGGTCATGGGCATTCCGTATACGGGATCGGGAGTTATGGCGTCAGCTCTTGCCATGGACAAGGAGGTCTCGAAGGTTATATTCGCCCACAACGGCCTCATGATCCCGTCGTTCGAGGTGATAACCGGCGTGGACGACGTTATTCATCTTCCACTGCCTTTGGTAGTCAAACCGGCCAGTGAGGGATCGAGTGTCGGTATAACCATCGTCAGGGAGGCCGCTCAGCTGAAGGCGGCTCTCGAAGAGGCCCTGTCCTTTGGCGGCAGGGTGATGGTGGAGCAGTACATTAAAGGCAAAGAGGTCAATATAGGCGTACTCGGGGACCGGGTGCTCGGGGGTGTCGAGATAAGGCCGAAGCTGGAGTTCTACAGCTATGAGGCCAAATACACCCCTGGCATGACCGAATATATCATGCCCCCCGAAATCGACGATGAGACCTATGGGCGTGCCGCCAGTGTGGCGGTCAAGGCATACGAGGCCCTTCGCTGTTCGGGGGCGGCGCGGGTGGACCTGCTGATTCCCGAAAACGGGGACATCTATGTACTTGAAGTGAACACCATTCCAGGCCTGACCGAAACGAGCCTGCTGCCGAAGATCGCCGGTTCGGCGGGGCTGGGATTTCCGGAACTGATGGAGGAAATGCTGAGGCTTGCTCTTGACTAGGAAACAGACAAAGAAAAAGGCCAGTCTCACCGATACCGCGAAAATGCGGCTTCGTGGGAAGAAGAATACGAAGAAGGGGATGAGAACCTTCAAGGTGATTCTTGTTCTTTTGATGCTCGGTGGACTGGGCACCGGGATATATCTGTTTGTAACGAGCGAGCTGTTCGCCCTCAGCGATGTCAAGATCCACGGGAACCGTCATCTTTCGGATGCGGAACTTCGTTCGCTGGCCGGGATCGAGGAAGGGGAGAACCTCTTTGCCCTGTCTTCGAAGGAAAAGGCCATGCGGTTGATGGCATCCCCGTGGATAAAGGACGTGAGCATCAGGAAGGAGTTTCCCCGCCAGCTTCTGGTAAAGGTGAACGAGGCGGTTCCCCAGGCGCTTCTGAAGAGCGGTGGAAAGATATATCTGGTGGACTCGGCCGGGGATACCCTTGAGGAGATGAGCGGACGGAGGGAGTTCTTTCTGCCGGTCATCGTCGGCAAGGTCGAGAAGGAAAACCGGGCTTACCATGAGGCCGTCTCTCTGGCCGGTATCGTTTGCGAGCAGGAGCTGATGAGGAAGGCGAAGACCATAGAGATAGCCGGGTTTGACCGTGGTGTGGAGAACCTTTCGATCCGCATCGACGGGTTGCTGGTCCTGGTGGGCGAGGGCAGGTATGAAGAGAAACTGGCCATGCTTCAGGAACTTTCGGACGAGATACAAAGCAGGATGTCTGATATCGAATATTACGTGGACATGAGGTTTGCCGATCGCGTGGTCGTCAAACCGGTCAGCGCACGGGAGCACCTTGTTTCCACCGGAGGGGGGGCCTGAGATGGGCGAGAGATATATCGTCGGACTTGATATAGGCACCACAAAGGTCTGCGTGACCGTGGGACAGGTGCGCAAGGGACAGGCCCCCGTTGTGGTTGGTGTCGGGCTGGTCCCCTCGGCCGGAATGGAGAAGGGTGTCCTGCTGGATATGGGGGCAATGGCCGACTGTATCCGCAGCGCTATCGAACAGGCCGAGCATTCGTCGGGAATTAACATCAGGGCCGCGTATGTTGGCGTCGCCGGGGCCCATGTCGAGTGCCACGAGAGCCTTGGCGCAACAGGCATCAGGGGCAGTCATATATCGGAAGATGATGTGCAGCGTGTCATGGAGTCAGCCTCGTCCATGTGTGTGCCGCTTGAGCGCACTGTGCTCCATGTGTTGCCGATAGATTACATCGTGGACGGACAGAGCGGCATCGCCGACCCTGTTGGCATGTCAGGACTTCGGCTTGAGGCCAAGGTCTGCGTGGTTACGGCATCGCTTGCCGCTGTGGAGAACATCGCCAGATGCTGTGAGATGGCCGGAGTGTACGTTATCGACACGGTCTTTGAACCCCTGGCGTCAAGCAGGTCAGTTCTCAGGTATTCCGAACTCCGCACGGCGGTAGCTGTTGTCGATATAGGAGGCGGAACAACGGATGTCGCGATATTCAGGAACTCCACCCTTGCCCATGCCTCGGTGCTCCCGGTCGGGGGATGGCATTTCAGCAATGATCTTTCAATAGGTCTGAGGGTCTCCACGGAAGAGGCCGAGCGGGTGAAGAAGGAACACGGGTACGCGGCAGGCAACGGCGATGGCCCGGAGGAGATCGAAGTGGTCGACGGTGAAGGCAAAGGGCATAAGATTCCCAGGAGCCTGCTGTGGGAGATAATCTATCCCCGCGCGGAAGAGATATTTGAACTTATAAGAACTGATATACAGAACGTGCTTGAATTTGCCCCTACGTGTTCGGTAGTGCTTACCGGGGGCACGTCGCTTTTGTCCGGACTGCCTAAGGTGGCCGAAGCCGGTCTGGGAATTTCCGTGCGGCAGGGGATGCCGCTGGATATCGCTGACCCTGAGATACTGGATATGGTCGAAAGCCCTGTCTGCTCTACCGCGGTCGGGCTCATGCTGTACGGAGTAGAGGCGGAGCAGGGCTCATACAATGAACTTATCGAAGCAGTTCGCGAACGCCTCAGGAGGCTCGGGAGGGGAATTTCCGGGCTCAGGCGCAAAGCGATGGGATTTTTACTGGGGTTATAGAGAACAGATGAAAACTACTCAAGGAGGGGTACATGTTTGAATTTGACGAAACACCGGGAGGACAGGCCAGCATCAAGGTCGTGGGCGTTGGCGGCGGCGGGGGAAACGTCGTCAACAACATGGTCGCATCGAACATCAGGGCAGTGGAGTTCGTCGCTGTCAACACCGACGCGCAGGCGCTTGAGAACTCGGTCGCCACGCGCAAGATCCAGATAGGCAAGAACACCACACGGGGCCTGGGGGCGGGCTCGAATCCGGAGATCGGCAGAGACTCTGCTCAGGAGGACCGCGAGGAGATCGCCGATGCCCTTGAAGGGGCGGACATGGTGTTCATCACGGCGGGCATGGGAGGCGGCACCGGCACCGGCGCGGCCCCGGTGGTTGCCGAGATAGCCAAGGAGCTTGGAGCGCTCACCATCGCCGTGGTGACGAGGCCGTTCTTCTACGAAGGTGGCCGCCGCAAGGCCAACGCCGACTATGGTGTCGCCGAGCTTCGCGACCGGGTCGATACGCTTATCGTTATACCCAACGACCGCATAGCCATGGTCGTTGAGAAGGGCACATCCATTCTGGAATCGTTCTCCATCGCCAATGACGTGCTGAAACATTCGGTGCAGGGCATTTCAGACCTTATTCTGGTGCCCGGCCTGATCAACCTTGATTTCGCGGACCTGAAGACCATTGTCAAGGATTCGGGCCGCGCCGTCATCGGAATGGGGATATCCGGAAAGGGTGAGGGATCGGCGCATGACGCCGCCAAGAAGGCCATCCTCAATCCGCTTCTGGAGAACAACTCCATCGACGGAGCACAGGGAATACTCATTAATATTACCGGCGGGATCGAACTGGCACTGAGCGACGTGCAGGAAGCCACGGCCGCCATCTTTGACTCCGCGGACGAAGAGGCCAACATCATCGTTGGAGCGGTCATCGACCCCGAGCTCAAGGACGAAGTAAGGGTCACGGTCATCGCCACCCGGTTCAAGGCCGACGAGCCCAAGGTCCAGCTGCCCCAGGTCAAGAAATGGACCGCCGCGCGCGAGCCACTGACCAGGTCACAGCGGGAGCCGCTTCCGGTGAAGCCCCGCGAGCCCATGACAGTAAAACCTGCCGAGCATCATGCGCAAGTGACACGGGAAATGCACGCATCCTCGGGACGCGACCACGTGGCTGTCAAGGCATCGGACCGGGTATTGGCAAAGAGCCTTGCGTCTGCCACCGCAACGCTTGAGAAAACCGCTTCCCGGATACAGGCTCAGCAACAGCCCCAGGCACAGCAACAGACTCAGGTTCAGACTCAGCCCAAGGTTCAAACGCAGACACAGGTAAGTACTCAAAAACAGGCCCAGCCCCTGGACCAGAGCGGGCAGCAGCCCGTTCCGCAGAAGGAGAGCAGGGAGTCCACGCTTGACATTCCGACCTTCCTGCGTAAGCCGCTTTTCTCCGGGCGCAGGTCTGAAACGGATATGTAATTAAAGGCCTTTCCTCATCGAGGGGCCCGTGCCCCCCAAACGGGTCCCTCGCCCTTCCAAAAGGGCGGGAAAGGCGTCTGAAGAGCTTACCTCCAGGAGAGGGGTCCTCACCACCCCCATTGAGGACCCCTCACCCCTCCAATAACAGGATTAACAGTTAAATCAGACGGTTACGCTTCTGAAGAAGGAATTAAGGTTGAACAGGAAGTCAACATAACAACTAACATGGGGTGGCATTCAATTGCCTGCAGTAGTTACAATAACTATTGAGGATTCCTTTCCTCTGTGAGGGGTCTCTACCCCCCATGGGGCCCCTCACACCCCACTAAATCACTTTGAGGATCACATCATTCAGTGCTTTCCTGTTTGAGATGCGCTTCTTTTCGCTGGGATGCCCAAGGGCAACCACGGCCATAAGTTCCAGGGTTTCCGGCAGATCAAGGAGTTTGCGTACTTCGGTAGCGCTTTTCAGTATCTCTCCCAGCCAGACGGCCCCGAGCCCCCTGGCGTGGATGGCCAGAAGCATGTTCTGCAGGCAGGCACCGATGGACTGATGATCCTTTGTCTCGTTGTACATGGCCTCCTTGTCCACAAAAGTCACGATCAGGGCGGCGGATTCCCTGATGATGCGTGCATATTTTGTAAGGGGGGCCATTTTTTCCTTCACCTCCTGGTCAGTGACCAGGGCGAAGCGCCACGGCTGATTGTTCAGGCCGGAGGGTGCCCAGGTGCCCGCCTCAACGATGGAGTGTAATTCCTCTATTGTGACCGGTTCTCCGGTGAATTCCCGAACGCTCCGGCGGGAGAATATGCCTTCCAGCAGTTCCATGGGTGTTTCCTCCTTAATTGGAATGGTGCGCCTATAGTATAGCCGGTGTTGACGCGGCTCGTACGGACAGACTTGGATCAGGGGCCATGAGAGGAGGACCTTCCTGACGCTATCAAAGAAAAAGTTCCAGGTAATTGAGGACTTCTACATATGGTTCTTTTATGCTAATAGTTAGTGTCGGTGTATTTATTAAAGAGCATCTTGTTCTAAGATATGAGAAAATGTATAGCTAAGCTTTCCATATAACCTGAATGAATACTTAAGTGAAACTAATTTGACTGTCAATGAATATAAATTTATATGTTTATAATGCGAAAAATCAAAAAGGAGGTTGCTGATGGAATATTCTGAACCTGAAAAAGAAATGGTATTCCTAGACCCTCGTACTGAAATGGAGATTCAGAGCATTAAGGATATCTTAACTGAGATGGCTAGCAAGTTAGATATTCTAAACCAGAAAGTGGATAGTATGGCCGCTGATGGGCGCCTGGAGTTAAGGGATTAACCGCAAATATAAAAATCTCAATAAATTAGTAAGTTAGCCTTGTATTTTTTTCTTGACCTTGCCCACCTAAAATAAGTATACTGAAAAAACTTTTGTAAAAGGTAACCGTTTGCCGTGCCTAAAAGGAAAATTTCATCTGGAGTAGATAAGCTCGATGCACTCATTGACTCCTTTCATATAGGGGACAATGTCATCTGGGAGGTTGTTGCCGGATCATCTCACCAGCATTTCATACGCGATTTCCTGTCTGCAGCACATAAAGGCGGACACAAGACCATCTACATAAGCTTCAATCATTCCCCCCAAAGCATACTTAACAAATATATATCCACACTGGGAGAAGACTTTATTCTGATAGACTGCTTCACATCAGGCAAGGGGAAGGACGACCATACATTTTCTAAGTATTATGAAAATGGACATCCCTCCAACGTCATCAGAATAAACCGTCCAGCCGATATAGACCTCTTCACACAGCGACTGAACGAGATTGAGGACAGCCTGGATCTGGGTGCCTGTTATGTGTTTGACAGTCTTACTGGGATGCAGGATCTCTGGGGCAGTGAAGAGAAGACATACAAGTTTTTTACTTATATGTGTCCAAGGCTTTTTGACCTCGAGACGGTGGCGCACTGGATTATGGAAAAGGACGCGCACAGCTCTAATTTCAAGGCAAATCTTCGCCACATAACGCAAGTGGTTTTCGAACTCATCAAAAAGAATGACAATACGTTCATCAAGGCCCTTAAGCTTGAGGGCAGGCTTGATCGTGAGGCATTTAAATCGCAGCAGTACAAAGTTTTTAAAGACAAAATTACACTTCTGACAAGCCAGAAAGATATTACCACTGACATAGATATTGGCTCCAAGGTTCGTAAGCTAAGGGCCCTGGCGGATTTGAGCCAGAAAGAATTGGCCGATAAGGTAGGACTTACTGCCAGCAGTATTTCCCAGCTGGAAAATAATCAGATAAGCCCTACAATGAATAACTTTGTTCTGATATGCAATGCCCTTAATGTGTCACCAGCTGAGTTCTGGCAGGAGGAAAAAGAGCCCTCGTGGATTATTAGAGCCAGAAATCTTCAATTAGATGAGAAGGCCGAGCTTTTCTCCTTAGGAAACGTTACAGGTGTTATCAAGGTGATCGGGCCGGGTAAGTACATTAGGCATAGCTCTGGCAACAACAAGTTTTTTTATGTGCTGAAGGGGGCAGTGAGTGTTATTTACGGTAAGGGAAGATACAAGCTTATTGAAGGTGATGCGGCAATGCTGAAGAAGGGCATGTCTGTCAGCTTGAAGAATAGTGGAAACATGCAAGCGGCTTTACTGTGCTTGACTTTGTAAAAAAATTTGTCCTTATAGTTAAGCATAGCTAACCAAGAGGTATTTTTAGACATATTTGCTAAAGTTGGCAGTTATCGCTTTTTTGTGTGCTGTCAATTCAGTAGTGCTAATTTACGAGGCTTGGTGTTAAGTAAAATTAACGACTTTGCTTAGCGATATTAATGGTTAATCGCTAGAATATTTCAATACGAAGGAGGAATGAGATGAATCAAGGACAGCCAAACGCAAGTTCGGCAACAAGAACAAAGAACAGGGTACAGGATCCGTCACCGTATTCAGGTATATGTTCAGTGTGTCTGGATGGATGCCCGGGGCCATGTGAGATCGCCAAATCTTCTTACAGGGGTAGGGAGATCATTTATCCCCAGCCCTATGGGACAAGCACCTCAGGCGCGA
>JABAHP010003480.1_pt1 | contig 22208 bp, 26 predicted proteins | sample 7062081 | NCBI WGS metagenome assembly JABAHP01 (sample SAMN14534357, study PRJNA622989) | marine sediment metagenome | biome: marine biome [ENVO:00000428]; feature: marine pelagic biome [ENVO:01000023]; material: deep marine sediment [ENVO:00002113] | place: India: Gulf of Kutch | collected...
GGAAACGTGACCGGCCTCAGGGGAGACGTGACCGGCATTTATGGAAAAGCAACCGGCCTCGGCGGAAATATTGATGATTGTGAAATAACAGAAGAGGAACGCAGAAAAGGAATTAATATAGAGGACTTGATTAGATGAACAGCCGGACTCAATGATTATTGAAATTGAATCGCCTGTCCGTGCATATTAAGTCCCGGAGAATCAGTAATGATGTTATAAAAGCCGCGGATATGGGGGTAATAGTGGCATTGAATTTTTTAAAAAAACAAATTACTGAATAAATTTTTTTTCAGCCGGGGTCCGGACCGTAACCGGTTTTTTGGTCCGTAACCGGTTTTCTGGTCTGGAATCGGCTGTGTTAACAAGGAAACGATAAAAGGAGTTGAATAAAAAATGATAAGATGTTCATGTGATAATGATGTAGTAGGAATTCATTCTGTAGGTACTCCCCGTTTTGTTACCTGCCGGACTCCCCGTATTTCAGACTGTTGTAGAAAAGAACTAAAAAAAAACGAGGGAATGTATATAGTTTCTTTTTTTGACTTTTATTTTAATAAACCCGTCTCGCCTTCTTATATTTGTGAAAAATGCGGAGACATGGCGCTTAATCTGATGGATAGGGGAATGTGTTTTAGTTATTCAGAAGATATAGTGCAGCAATGGCGTGATTATATAATAGAGCAACAATATGATATTTGATGGAAATTTTTGATTGTGTTTCCAAAAACGATATTTTTATTCTGAGCGCAGTGGATCACTGGGACGGCGAGAGAAAAGTTCTGGTATCTTCTCAGAATCCCGACAATCTCAGGTCTGCTGTACGTTATGCAAAAAACTCTTTTGAATATAATAACTATTATGCCTACTCAATCTTTAAAATTGAAAAAAACACGCAGAAGAAAAAACCCTGAAATTAAATTAAAAAACGGAACTGTGTATACTTGTTCGGAATTAATGGAATTAACCGGGTGGGATAAAAAAGTGATACTGAATAGAATATATCTCTTCAGAGCAGGAAGAATGACAGAGACCTCTTTATTCAAACCTTATAAAAAACATCGAAAAAAAAGACTTAATAATATTAAACAATTACGGCTTTCTTTAAAAGATATTGAAATGACTCCTGACCAGATTGCGCTTCAGGAAAAATATTATCCCCTTAACGAAACTCCTAATATGTTTTTAGATTATGACTATGAATAAAAAAGAATAAAGGAAAGATGAAAGCATATATATATAAAACAACTCAAGAAACAAATCAAAAAATTTTAGGAAGTGAGTTTGTTACCCGTGATTATCAAACAGTAAAAGGATTATTAAGATGGGCTTTAAAGCCTTGTGAAAAAGGTCAATATCAGGTTGAAATTTATTTAAACTGGGCAAATCGTTATGGAAAACCCGATCTTATAAAAAAAGTTTCTATATGAAAAAAATAATTACAAGGATAAGTACCCTTCTTGGAGCCGCGGGGGTGGAAGAAACAGCAGAAAGGCTCGGTATTTCTAAAGCAACTGCATATAATTTAAATGCAGAAAGGGCTGGTAAATCTCTTCAGCAGGCTTACCAGAGGATTTATGAATTTTTATTGTCGATGGAATTTGAAAAACGCCAGCAGTTTTATCCTGTTTTAACCGCCAAAACAGTTTCTCTGGAAAAACAACTAAACCGGCTTCAATATCTTCATTCCTCTCTTATAAAAACTCAAAGTCTGCGGGAGAAAACTTTTTTAATGATTGCTGATTTTTCACTTAAAATTCAAAAACTGGATAATCAGATTTTCTGGATAAAAGATGAAATTCAAACATTAGAAAAAAAAATAAATTAATTTATTCAGGTGGAGAAAATTAATCTGCTTTCTCCACTCTCCATTTAATCATCGTACTGGCGAAAAAATTTGTTTTCAGTACTAATCCGCCTAAAATCACATTTTTAAGGGTTGCTAAAAAACGTCCTACTGTGCGTGGATTACGGGCTTTATTATCCAATAATTCCAATAAAATTTCTCCCAGAGAAGAAGTCACTATGCCGTCTTCAAATGTTTTAAAAGCAACTATTAAAAGATCACGGGTTGTAAATTCTTTTCCCAAACCGAAAACTTTTTTTAATTCAAAAAACAATCTGATTTTTGCCGCCTGAAAACTATCATTCTTTTTATTAGATATTATAGCATTATTAATATCTATTCCGCTTACAGAAAAAATAGGTTTCCTTACAAAGTAATCCCAGGTTTTAAAACGGCCTCCTTCTTTCAGTTTATTTTTTTTCTTTGCTTCCAAAACAATAGATAACACAGCGGAAAGAATTTTTTTCCGGTTTTCAATAGCCCATTCTCCTATATTGTCTCTTTTAAATATGCGGCTTTCAGGATTTTCCATATTAACATTAATATTAATCGGATAAATCCGTGTTGCGAAATCACCAACAAAATATATACCGTTTCCTGTGAACAACCATACAACTGAGGCCGGCACTTCTATTGTTTTCGTATCTCCTAAAAGCCGTCCTGAAAAAGTATCCGAAGACATTATTTTTGCAAGAACATTTGATTTAACTTCTGTACCCTGCGGAAGATTATCAAATAAAACGCAACTATGACCTTCTTTCAGAATTGCCAGTAAATGTTTACTTAATTCATCATCATCTGTAGAAAAATTAGTTGCGGCTACAGCTCTGTTGTAAACTGAATATGAAATTAACTGAGCAAGTGTTGTTTTACCGCTTGATTGAACAGGGCTTACTATTCCGAAACCGGGAAAACCACTGTCACCCGCAATCATGGGGCGTTGAACACAGGTTAAAAGGGCCGCTACTGCAACAGCTCTGTCTAATTCACTTTGAAAGGGAAACTCGTCAAACATCTCAAAAGCAAGAAATTTATAAGCTTTTTTAGCATTTATAAGTTTGATTTTTAATTTCCGATGAAGAACTGAAAATAAACCTGTCTGTTTATTATAGCCGTTTTGCTGGACAATATTAAAATTAGTGTCAATAAAAGGATGTTCTATTATCCCGGATAAAGGAGGAAAATAAGATCCAACATCCTCATTAATAATTTTTAAAATATTGACGGGACATGATATTTCTTTTTTTTTCTGATTAAAAAAGACAACATCTTTTTCAATTCTGGCTCCAAGAGAATGATATTGATAATAATAAATAACAGGTAAAGGAGGATAATCTTCTCCAAGCTGGTCTTTTTTTATTACCTGACGGATAGTTTTGGGTTGACTTTCTGTAACTTTAGCCAAACCACCGGCAACATTAAAGACCTGATCTCCGTTTGTTGATTTTGAAACTATCCGGCTTACTTTTTCGCATACACTTTCAGTATTTGATAATGTAATCATTATTTCATGAATCCCTAAAGCTTTTCTTTCTTTATGAATTTTTTCTTTTTGTTCTTTTCTTTTTTTCTTTTCTTCTTTTGTTCTTGCCGTTTTTATTAAAGCTTTAATAGGTGCTCTTCCAAGTCCTAATTTCTGTTCTAAAGCTTCTATAAAAGTTCTTTCCTCCAATGCATCCAGCTTTAATGCTTTTACAGGAAAATCGCTCATAATTTCATTACGTCCTGATGAACTGATCCATTCAAGCACTTCGTCAATAGTCAGATTATTTATAATCCGTACAGCAGAATCTACAGAACGCCCTATATCTTTAAAACGGATTTCCCAGGTCTCTAACCGTTCAGGAGTGTTTGCGGTAGCTTTAGCCGCTGTCATTGCCCCTTCGAGCCATTCTTTTACAGTTTCAGGAGATATTTTCCGGTTAAGAAGAGCTAAAGCCATTTTATTAAGTTCATCATGATAATTTTCACTTAATAAAATTTTTTTAATGCCGTCTGCAACATCATATTTTAAAGTTTTTTCTGTTTGTTGAAGGTTTTTCTTTTTTAAAAAATTTGAATGCAGATCGGGAGTAAGAGCAAAATCAAATTCTAAAACACCGCTTTTCTTTATTAATTCAAGATGATTATTCAAAAAAGGATCAGCTGCCCCCCGGCAGATTCTTTTTTGAATATAAATAGGTTGATTGGAAGTATAAATATTAGGATCAACAAGGTTACCCCAATCTTTTTTTTGATTATATCTCTTAACCCATTTCTGAATAACTGTGTTTTTTACAGAATTAAGAAGCCAGAAAAATAAATGGCATTTCAATTTCTGGGTTGTTAATCCGTAACTGGAAGACAATTGATAAATATAGTCCGCTGTTTGAAAAGCCGCCGGTAATTCTTTTTTAATAAAATCTTCTATTCTTTTTCGTGGAATTCCTAATTTGTTATCCTCATATCCGTCAATATCAAAACAGACAAAATGAATCTCTCTGTCTTTAATAGTAGCAGGCAGATTATCTAAAGGATGTTCTTTTTTACGGCGTACAAGAGGCTCATTCAAATCAACACCTTTTTTAAAACAGCCATGTATTAAAAAATATGGATGATCCTCCACTTTTTTCAAAACTTCAAAAGAATCCTGAAGTCCTTTAACCGGAACAGAATATCCCATAAACCATTTCCCGCCGGGTTTAGTTTCAACTTCATACCATTGATTTTTTTTATATTCAAAAACTTTAGTAGCGATTTTATTGTTGACAGGTGAAAGAAAAGTTAAAGATTCATTCATTTTGTTCTCCTTATTATAATTAAAAAACAGTTTAGAAGTATTTATAATTAAGAAAAACATAAAAATCAACTTTTCTTTTTTTTATAAAAACTCAACACAAAATTTGACAAAATAGTTTTTTAGTTTCATATTAACTAAAAAAACTTAAAACTTATTTTTTTTAGCGGTAATAAAAAAGGATAAATGAATGATAAATTAGACTTAATTTTGTTTTTTTTGATAACATCAAACAAGGAGAAATATTGGCTATTAATATAACGACTACCAAAAAAACAGCGGAGAATGTTAAAGTTCTTGTTTATGGAAAATCAGGAGCCGGTAAAACCAGGTTGATTTCAACAGCCCCTGATCCTTTAATTGTATCATCAGAAAAAAAGGCATTGAGTTTACGGGATTTCGATATTCCTCTCTGGCGTGTATCAAGCTCAGCAGAAATGATAGAAGCTTATCAAAGATTAAAAACAAAAGAAGGAAAAGCTTTTCGAACTATCTGTATAGATTCCATAACTGACATGGCGGAATTAATTTTGTTTGAATGTAAAGAAAAAACAAAAGATGCCAGAAAGGCTTATGGAGATTTAGCTGATATTTGTGCCGGCATAATCCGCGGGTTTCGGGATATACCGGGAAAAAATATTTATATGATTGCAAAAATGGCATATCTTGAAGATGAATTTTCCGGAATAACAAGCTGGCAACCGTCAATGCCGGGGAAAGCATTAACGGTAAATCTCCCTTATTTTTTTGATCTGGTTTTTCCTTTACGGGAAGGAAGAACAAAAGATAATTATATTTATAAATATCTTCAGACAGAACCCGATGTTCAATATTTAGCAAAAGGAGATAATACAACCCTTAATTCAATAGAAGAAGCCCATTTAGGAAAACTTTTTTTAAAAATGATTAAAAAGGAGAACAAATGAGATTAGAACAAAATTTTGAGTCAACAAAATATGATGATATGATAGGAGCTTTTGATCCTCTTCCGGCAGGAGATTATTTAGTTAGGATTACAGAAACGGAGATTAAAATAACTAAAGCAGGAACTGGTAAATATATTAAAATCGTCATGACTGTTTTGGCGGGTGACTTTAAAAACCGTAAAATTTTTTCAAATATTAATATTCAGAATCCTAATGAAACTGCAGTTGAGATAGGTCAACAGGAGCTTGCAACTCTTTGCCGTGCTGTTCATGTTCTTCAATTACAGGATACTAACCAGCTTCATAATATTCCGTTTTTTGTCAAAGTGAAAATAAAAAGAGCTTTAGGAGAGTATGAAGCTTCTAATAGAGTAGTAAATTACTATGCCTATGAAGACTCTGAACATATTGATAAAACAGAAGCCGCTCCTTCCGGGGGGATTCCTTCCGGGAAACCTCCCTGGGAAACCGAGACTCCTGCTGATTCCGGGAAACCTCTCTGGGAAACCGAGACTCCTGCTGATTCCGGGAAACCTCCCTGGGAAACCGAGACTCCTGCTGATAAAACAGAAGCCGCTCCTTCCGAAGAACAGCCTTGGGAAAATGAAGAAGAAGACGATATCCCTTTTTAAAATATGAAAATACCTGTTGATTTTCGTTTAAAAACAGAAAAATTAATAGAAGACAGAATCATTCAGGGAAAACAACGGGAGTATTTAGGTTTATCTCAAATAGGCCGGGAATGCCCCCGTTCTCTCTGGTATGATTTCCGTTTCTGTTCAAAAAATGAATATTCAGCCCGCATTGAAAGGCTGTTTCAAAGAGGACACAGGGAAGAACCGGTTATTATTGCCGATTTAAAAAAAATAGGAATTAAAGTTCACTCAGAACAATTTGAAGTTGTTTGTGGGTATGGACATATAAAAGGACATATAGATGGAGGAGCTGATAATATCCCTGATGCTCCGAAAACAACTCATTTACTTGAATTTAAAACTATGAAAGAGGGAGTTACAAAGACTTCCTCACGAAAACCAACTTATTTTCATTTACTTCAAGATGTGGGGGTAAAAAAAGCAAATCCTCTCTATTATATACAGTGTCAATGTTATATGTATTTAACGGGATGGAAAAGAACGTTATTCATTGCTGTAAACAAAAACAATGACAGCCGCTATTATGAAAGAATCCACTTACTTGTTTCTGTAGCGGAAGAAGCAATCAGAAGAGGAGAACATATTATCTTTAATGAAACTCCTCCTTTAAGATTTGAGTCTTTTAAATGTAACTGGTGCAGTCATAAACCAATCTGTAAAGAAAGAATAACCCCGCAAAAAAATTGTCGAACCTGTCAATATTGTAATGTGGAAAACCAAGGAAAATGGAGTTGTTCTGAAAAAAAAAGAATAATAAGTTTGGAAGAACAACTTTGGAAAATTAAAAAATGTTCTAAATATAAACTTTTAAATACTTTAGATGACTGATTATAAAATTCCTTATTGGTATCAACAGGAAGCTATAAATGCGGTTTTATTTGAATTTTCCAAAGGAAAAAAACGCTCTTTAATTGTTGCCCCCACCGGAAGCGGAAAGTCTGTTATTATTTCCTGTTTCTGCGAACAGATTGTTAAAAAATGGCCTAAAACCACTATTCTTATTATCAGTGATACTATAGAAATTTTACTACAGAACCATCAGGAATTAAAAAATCAGCTTCCTGATGTAAATATAGGATTATATTCCTCAGGAACCGGAAAAAAAACTATAGATTCAATTACAGTGGCAGGGATTCAAAGTATTTATAAAAAAACAAAATTATTTTCGGAATTTAATATAATCATAGTTGATGAAGCCCATTCAGTATCATTTGATTTAAAAAGCCGCTATCGGAAATTCTTAGATACTTTAAAAAAACCGACTATAGGATTAACCGCTACTCCATTCCGTTTGAAAGGAGGTTATCTCCATACAGGAGATAACCCTTTTTTTCAGAAAATAGCTTATCAGATTCAGATAAAGCTTTTACAGAAAGAAAACAAATTATGCCAATTAATTACCCAGGGAACAGAAAATAAATTAGATGCTTCTAAAATAAAAAAACAAAACGGGGACTTTATTATTTCAGAGCTTTCAATAGCTTTTAACAGAAAAGCAATTACCGCGAAAATAGTCAAAGAGTTATTAAAATATAAAAAAAGCAGAAAAAAATGGCTGGGTTTTGCTATCAATATAGACCATTGCGATCACATTGCGGAAATTTTAAATACCCAAGGACTTTCCGCGGTTTCTCTGCATTCAGGACTATCTTCTTTTTTAAGAAGGAATATTATTAAAGATTATAAAAAAGGAAAATTTCAGGCTTTAGTTTCCGTTGCTATGATTACAACAGGTTTTAATGTAAAGGATATTGACCTTATTTTCTGCGTACGTCCCACTACAAGTCCTGTTCTGCATATTCAGATGCCTGGAAGAGGAATGAGAACAGCACCTGGAAAAAAGAATTGTTTATATTTAGATTTTGCCAATAATTTAATCAGAAACGGTCCTATTGATGATCCGCAGGTGAAAGATAATGAATTCTATGAAAAGGGAAAAGGAATTCCTTTAATGAAGGAGTGTCCTGTCTGCCTTCTTATTGTTCCTATTGCTCAGCGTTTTTGTTCCTGTGGACATCAGTTTCAATTTAAACACAATCTAACTTCCCTGCCTTCTTCTGCAGATATTTTTTCTGTTAAAGCATGGCATAAAATTACTTCAGTTTCCTACAAAACAAAAATAAACAGAAAAGGAATTCCTTATTTAAAAGTAAAATATTTATGTGGATTAAGACAGTTTTCAGAAGCTGTCTGTTTTGAACATCAAGGATATGCGAAATTTAAAGCATATCAATGGTGGAAAAAAAGATGGTATGATAAATCAAAACCAATTTCTTTAGAAAAAGAAAAATTTATTCCGGTTACATGTAAAGATGCAGAAAAAGCTTCATATTGGTTAAAACAACCATCTGAAATAAAAGTCAAAGAAGAAAAAGAATATCCTGTTATTGAAAAGTATTTATTATAAAAAAATATATTGTCGGTTGTGATATTGAAACAACCGGTTTTTGAATTGAAGATGATACAGAGGAGATGCAATGTAAAAAAACCCCAACATTTTATTTGTTCATAATATAAAAAAAATAATTAAAAGGAGTAAAAATGACTGAAATTATAATTAATCAAGAAGAAGATTCTAAAGAAGAATTTGCTTTAATTCCTATAACAGAAGATAAATTTGCTTCTGTTTTTATCAAGAACGGCCTTCAGATTTTTATAGATTATATTAAAAAAGATGCTGAAGGATTTATTGCTGATGTTTCAACTGAAAAAGGAAGAAAAGAAGCCGCCGCAAAAACGGGATTTATTAAAAGAAAAAAAGCCCAGATTGAAAAAGCAGGTAAACAATATATTAAAGAGCTTAAAGAAAAAATAAAGCCGGCCAGTGAAGAACTAAAACGTGCGGTTCAGGAATTAAATGAATGGAGAGATGAAGTAGGGAAACCGCTTACTGAATGGAGAGAAAAGAAAAAAAAGAAAAAAGAAAAAGAAGAACGCAGAATTGCCGGCATTAAAGAAAAAATTGAAAAAATAATTAATTACCGGTTGCTTTCTGAAAACGGAAATCCGCTTCATCTTACAGAATGCTCTTCTGAAATAATAAAAAAAGCTGTTGAAAAACTTATTGATTACGAATTAAATGAAGAAATATTTGAAGAATTTTTTTCAGAAGCAGAAAAAGCTAAATCGGATAAATTAGAGGAACTAAAATCAGCATTAAAAAATGCTGAAGAAAAAGAAAAATTGGCTTTTGAACAGAAAAAACTGATTGAAGAAAAAGAAAAACTGGCTCTTGAACAGAAAAAATTAATTGAGAAAAAAGAGACTGTTGAAAAAGAACATTTAAAAAGCATTGAAGAAACTGTTGCTTTAAAAGAAAAAATTCAGGAGGAATTAAAAGAAGGGTATCCTTTAGCAGTAAAAGCAGAGAAAGAAACCGTTATTAAAAAAACTTCTGCTGAAACAGATGCTGATAAAGAACATCAACGTGAAATAAATCGAATTGTTATTGGTTTATTTATGAAAAACGGATTTTCAAAAAAGGAATCCATTAAAATTCTAAAAATAATAATTAAAGCGGAAATTCCTCAAATTACTGTTAATTATTAAGAGATGATTAAGAAGTAACTTAAGTAAAGTACCGGTATATATTTTCCCTGCCGGCAGAAAAGATCATGATCTATCCGGGTTCGAGTCCCGGCTTCTTAATCTTTTTTAAATAAAGAAGAACAAATAATCAAAAATATAATATGAAATTAACCACAACTTTAAATTTAATCAGATCAAAAAATCCATGCAACTCGAATGAAAAAGCCTCCCGGCTTTACGGATGGAATTGTCTGATTGATTATCTCGGTAAAGATTATCCTGAAGACAGGGAAATCAATCTTCTTACAATCCTTGAATCAAACGGAATTCAGGATTGTCTATGGGCTTTACGATGTACGATTCAGGATTCAGAAATAATCAGCCGAAGACTGGCAGTTGAATTCGCCCGGCATGTTTTGTCTATTTTTGAAAACAAATATCCGGAAGATAAAAGACCGAGACAGGCAATTGAAACGGCTGAAAGATGTGTGAATAATCCGAGTGAAGAAAATCGAAAAGCCGCTTTTATCGCCGCCGCTGATGTCACTAGAGCCGCTTATGCCGCTACTGACGCCGCTGATGTCGCTAGAGCCGCTTATGCCGCTACTGAGGCCGCTAGAGCCGCTGATGTCACTAGAGCCGTTTATGCCGCTACTAAGGCCACTGATGTCGCTAGAGCCGCTTATGCCGCTTATGCCGCTAAAGCCGCTTTTACCGCCGCCACTTATGCTGTTGAAGCCGCCGCCGGTAGGGACGATAATGTCGTATATTCAAGTAATATTAAAAAAGAAAGAGAATTTCAAAAAAAGGTAGTTTTAAATTTTTTAAATGATTAAACCTTATTTTGAACAACGGCGATTGCCTGTCATAATGTCAGGCGTCCTTGGATATTGATTGAGCGTGAAGAAGAATACTGCAGAATAGCCGCCACGCGGCGTGAAGCGGCGGCAACTCAGATGAGATTTTAAAATGCTGAAACTTTAAGGCAGTTTTAAAATGAGAAATGAAAAAATTTTAGTTGGAATTGATCCCGGCCTTACCGGAGCAATAGCGATTGTTTCAGAAGATGAAATAATTTTTTATGAAATGCCTGTTTGTGATCAATCATGGTCGGCATGGAAAAAAATAAACAAAAAAGTTGTCCGTCAAAAAATGGTTGATTCCCAAAAATTATGGTTAATTCTGGAAAAATTAAAAAAAATTCCTCATAAAATCACTATCGAAGCTGTAACACCTCTTCCTACCTATGGAATTTCAAGTGCCTGGAAATTTTCAGGAGCATTCTATACAATAATAACTGTCTGTAATCTGCTTGGGTTAAATCTGAATTTTATAACAGCTTCCAGTTGGAAAAAAAAATTTAATTTTACCGGAATGGGAAAAGATGCTCCGCGTCAGACAGCCTTAAGGATGTATCCTCATCTGAAAGAAGCTTTAAAATATAAATATAATCAAGATAAAGCAGATGCTTTATTTATTGCTCTTTCTAAAGATATTTAATTAAATTACGGAATGTCATAGAACCCCCGCGCCCAGAGAGAAAAGATATTCCAAAAATTTATATAACTTAATTTATGTTAAAATAATGACTGGTAATTTCCAGAAGTTTAGTAATAAAGCTTTAAAAGTTAAAGAAGCCATGAAAGAGTTTATTGAGAATAAGTGTTTTTTAACGGGAGATTTTGAGCTTAGCACCGGCATCAAGTCTAATTTTTATTTTGATTGTAAAAAAGCAACCCTTAATGGTTATTTTCTACATTTATTAACTGAATATATTTTAGACGAAATTATTCCAACTTTACCGGAACAGCCTTGCTCCGTAGGGGGATTAACGCTTGGAGCTGATTTTATGACGGCGGCTTTAGCTCTTAAATCTTATGAAAAAGGCTTAAAAATGAAACAAGGCTCTATAATTCGTAAAGAGCCTAAAAAGCATGGCACTAGAAATTGTATTGAAAACGAGTTGACAGACGACGAAAAAACAATTCTTGTTATGGATGATGTTATAACAAGCGGCAAATCTATTGAGAAGGCTTGCGGGGAGTTTAAGCAGGCTGGTTATAAAATTATTGCTCTGCTGACTATTGTGGATAGAGAAACCGGAGACCTTGAGCATCTAAAAAATAAATTCGATGTTCCTGTTTTACATATATTTACTAAATCCGATTTTTCGAGAAGATTTATAATATAAAATGATGGTACACGGGTTATTTCGGGCAGAAGTTTAATATCATCAATCGGCATGAAAGGACGTGGCTAGGGAACTATGAGAATTACAAGTCATAAAATATTAAAAAGATATATTTACAAAGACTTAGCTTTGATCATCGAAAACCCTATTAAATTCTTAGGAATTGGCAACAAAATTACTACCTTTAAATGGCCTTTAAACAGCCTTTAAACTTCTTTTCAGAAAACTGATAGCTGAGTATAGGAAGCTTGTTTTTTTTCTAAAAAAAGGCTTTTATTCATCTTTTTTTTTACAAGAGGTCAAATTATACTTTCCAATTTAAGTAATGAGAAAAAAAAGCGATAATTCCGGTTGCAAAAACTATTGTTAATATTCCCCAAATAATATTTATTGTTGTTTTATATCTTGATTCCTGTTCCATATTTTTTTCTTCATTCTTTTCAATTCTTAAAGCTAATGAGTCAATTTTTTTATTTTTAAATTGACATTCTTCATTTTGTTTATGACCGTTTTTTATACTATTTTCAATATCTCTTAACCATAAAGAATGTTCTTTAAGAATTTCCTCATTTTTTCTACAATTTAAAGTTAAAAAATTTTCTTTCTGATTTTTTAATTCTGTTTTATGCCTTTCGTGATCAATAAAAATTTTTTCCAACTTTCCGGAAATTTCCTTTAATTGAGGAACAACAATTTTTTCAATAAGCTCAACAGTTTTGTCCATTTCGTTTTTTTCAATCTAATTTTTATTTATAATAAATTTAAACATATACATAAGAGGTAAAATGAAAAAGAAATTTCTTGTTCCAATTCTGCTGATATTGTTTGTTTTTTCAGCAGATTCCGCATATGCCTGGTGGTTTTCCTGGGTTTTTCCTAATAATACTTCCAGTATTAATATAAAAATCCAAAATAATACGACCAAAATTCAAAAGAATGCCACAAAGATTCAGAGCAACGCCGAGGGGATTCAGAGCAATACCGAGGGGATTCAGAGTAATGCCGCAAAGATTCAGAGCAATACCGAGGGGATTCAAAGCAATGCCATACAAATAGCAATTTTAGCTGATTTAACAAATGATGTTTCCAGTGAAATTATTTCACAGGTTTTTGCAAGTGGAAGTTTAATTGGAACAACTAAATTAAATCAATTCAAAAACTATTCTCTAAAACTGCAATTTAATAAATCTTTTGAAGAAGTGCAGTTATTAAAAACCGGACATATTGAAAATAATTCAGAACCTATTTATTTTAAATTATCTGACTGCCAGGGAGAACCTTATTATTCCTATCAAATGTACTTTTCTTTTCGTCCGATAAAAGGCAAAGTCATATCAGATGGAAATAATTTATATTATTATCCTCAACAGGTTGAAAATATTTATCAGACAACTATGGTAAGTTTTTCAATTAATCAGCAGTGTTCTGATCTTGCTTTTTCAAGTCAAAGTACATATATAAAACTTCTTCCTAATGATCCGGCTGTCACCGGTATTTATAATTATCCTTTTCCTATTCCTATAACAGTTGAAGGTCTTACTGAATTCAACATTATAACAGAATAAGATATTGCCGGCTAAAAGCCGGCTAAGAAGAAAAATCAATAACAATGTCATCAATCTGCTGAATAGTAATACAAGAAGCTATCTCACTGCGGTAATCATTATATTTCCTCATAACCCTGTCTGCTTCCTCTTCAATATCCTCGCTAAAACTATCCCAATTTGTAGAATTTTCAAAATTTATCTGATTTCTGAAGCCGTTTATACAGCCTTTATCATAAAACTTATAACGGTCAGGAGCACTTACAGGAAGACTATTTTTNNTATTTTTAAGCTGAAGATTCAATACTGCTGTATTATCAAATTTAAAAACCGGGTAAAATTCTTCCCACCAAGTAGCGTTTGGCGGCTCATGATTCAAATTGTCTGCCTGAATACTTTTATAATTTTTTGAATCGGAAGCTAAAACAAGTTCATACAGATCATAAACAGTTTGAGAGTCCCAGGCACTGCAAACAATATTACCCGTATATTCATATCCGGTACTCATAAAAGATTCAAGATCGCTCTTTAATTCATTTATTTTATTCTCTTTTGCCTGTTCAAGCAGAAAATCATCTTCTTCCTGCTGAGTTAATTCAGTCCAGCCGGCTNNAAAACATTTAATCCTCCAATAAATAATCCACCCACCCGGCAGTATCTATAAGCAATGTTGTTACTGGCCCAGCACCAGGCCCTTCTGATCTGATCCCTATTTGACCAAGGTTATTAGTAGGAAATCGAACTCTTGCTGTATTACTCCGAGTAGGAAAGCCTGTCTGCTGTATTATTAAAAGATCAAATATTGGATTAGGGAGAATTTCAATAGGGGGATCATCTAAATTATCAGGATCAGTAAACCGTAATGCTGTATTAAGTGCAACTCCCGCGGAAAGAGTCCAAAGAATATTTAAAACTGCTAAAACTTTAAAACCAATCGGAAGAGTAAAAGTTGTTATGGTTCTCAATTCAGGAATTTGACCAGTAAAAGAAATATCACTTATAATGTCCTGCAATTCAAAATAATTTTTATATTGTCTGAAAAGTCTGATATTGGAGCCTGAATCAATAAGAACCGAACCCCGCCGTTCTTTTTTTGTATAACCAGGCACTGTAACAACTCCCGGAGTATCAGTATAGACATAATCCCGCAGGCCTGAAGTAGGATTATAAACAGCATAACAATGAAGTGTTCCATTTGCAGAAAAAGAACTCGAAGGATCAAGCCCTCCCTGATTATTCCCAGATGCCCAGGCAACATTAAGCTGTTTTGTATAAGCCGGAGCAACTGCTTCTCCGCTTCCATCATCAAAAACAAATCTTCCGCCGCTGTGATCAATATTTGTTGCAGGAACAGCAACGTTATTAGAAAGAATTATTTTCTGATGATCAAGATAAGAAAAACCGATTGTTGTTTTTGTTGCCGGAATTAATTGATCTCCAATCACTTTTCCCTGAGCCGCTGTTAAACCCTGGGTATTATCGTCTGTAACAAGATCATCAATTAAATTTGCAGGTTCCCAATTTGTTGTATCTCCTACAGGATTGTTTCCTGATTGAGAAAGTTTCGCCTTATAAAGTTTATGATCATCGGGAGACCAGACAGTATCTCCAACTGCATAAGTAACAGTTGTATACCAAGTGGAAATTCCCACATAATTTATAATTGCCTGCTGACTGGAAGCCAGAACAGAGGAATTGCTGATCATATCATCCTCATCCAGCCATTCTTTTGTTCCTTTTATAGTATCCCAATCTCCGTCAATACCCAAAGCCGGGGTTTTATTGGCGATAATAAAATCTCCCGTAAAAAGCCTGTGACTGCCTGATGCCGGATTTAAAACAAATCCTGTTGAAACGCGGTAAAGATCCCCTTTTTTGCCGCCTGTAGNNCCTGTAGGATAATCCCCTCCATTAGTTGAAGAATCAAAATCTCCTCTAAAGATAACATCTTCAGAAATATTAAAAATGTTATCAGCCGTCCAGATTAAAACATCATCAGCATCATTTAAAGTCACTTTATAACTTCCACTGAAAAAAATAGCCGGAAAACGGCCATCAGCATCCGCAACAACTGGATGAGGAAGCGGAATTGTTTCAGCAGAATCAGAATAAGTCACTTTAGGAATAAGAGTTCCTGCCTCATAAAAATAAATTTTTGCACCTGCATTGGCTTTAATATTTTGGCCCCATGCTGATTGTATGGGAAATTGAAAATTAGCCATGTATTATTCCTTTTTTTCTTCCGGCATTGCTCTTACCGCCTGCAAAGCCGGTTTTACAGATTTTTCAGCTCTATTAAGAAGATTACTAAGTAATGAAGTTGCTTCCGGCGAAGCAATTCCGGCTTTCCTAATATCTTTTAAAGCAGGATCCCATTTCGGATTATTCAGAACATCAATTAAAACTCTTGATTTTTGACGGAAAATTAAATCTCTGGCCGCTCCGGTTGAGGCAAACATAGGACTGAAATAACTTCTGACAGCCGCATTTACCCCCGTTTTCGCCAAAGAAGGAGCAGCCGCTTTCTTTTCCCGTCCAGCTAAAGCAAGTTCAAGAAATCTGAATGTTTTCGCCTGTTCTGGATCTAAACCGGCATAAAGAATTTTTCTCTCTCTATTATTTCCAAAAAGATTTTTCCGTATCTGTGAAGGAAAATTTTCAGTTGTTAAAACTTCAATATTTTCTCTCATTCCTGCTAAACGATCTTCAATTTCAAACCGTGTAATATCCCTCCATACCTGAGGATCCTGCTCCTCAATCACTTTTTTAGAATTTTTAATAATAGAAGGCCTATTTGCCTCTTTTGGATCAAACAATTTTTTTGCAACTGTTTTCAATTGAGAATCTTTTAATTCCGCAATCTGACCTAAAACAGATTTTTGAAGCTCCTCAACAGCAGGCGATTGTCTTATAAATTCTAACCGGGCTTCTTCATATAAAGGATTTGCCTCTCCAAGCTCTTTAAGAAAAGAATCTTTAATTTCACTTACAAGTTTTCTTTCTGTATTACTTAAAGAATCTTCTCCGAACTTATTGAGCATTTTATCTATTTCCAGTTTTGAACCATGAAGATGCTCCGTGGTTACTCCTTTTGGGACACCGACTTCAAAACGGCCTTTCGGCATTTCTCCGATAAGTTTTTTTTCAACTTTTCCTATCAATGAATGAATATCCCCACCCGGTTTAAACCTTTCCTTCATATCTGAAATAAGTTTTCTTGTTTCAGGCAATTCAATTAAACGACGGTCTTTTTTAGCTTCATTATATAAAGCATCCACAGCTTCTTTCCGAATTGTTTTTCTTGCTTCAATCGCCTGCTGTGATAATTTTCTGATTTTCCCAGGAGCGGTTTCAACTTTTTCAGGTAATCCAATTGTATTTAAAACCGATTCAACCGCATTTGCAGCTTCAAGATTCTGTTTTCTTATTTTTTTCAATTTTCCAAAAGGAATAATCTTAGAAACACTCTTCACCACTGGACCGGCAATTTCTGTAACTCCTCCCAAAACACCAGCCGCTCCTGCCTCACCCAGAGCGGTTGGTTGGCGTGCCCCCAAAGCCTGAGAAGCTTCTTGTCTTAAAACTTCAGTACCAGCCGCACCACCAGCCGCTGTTAAAGCTCTTCCTAAACCTTTTGCAGCTCCCGGTCCTTTTAATGCTCCTATTGCTCCCGGAGCACGGGCCGCAGGTGTAAAGAGTTTTGAAACAAAAACTAAATCAACAGCATCCTGAAGTGAAAAACCGGGTTTATTAATTATAGCGGAAGTTCCATTTGGAAAATCAATAAAAAGATTTCCTTTTTCATCTTTACGCCGTTTAGCTCCCGGAATATTTTTTTCAATTACATCAGCTCTTCCCTCAGGATCAAGAGTTAATAAAAATCCGGCTCCTGTTTCTAAACCTTTAACAAATCCGGCTCCTGTTTCTCCTGCTAAAAGAGCGGGAAAAAATTCCCGCGTTTGACGGGTTTCGGGGGTTTCTCTTAATTGTCCGGTTAGAGGATCTAATTCTTCAGGTGTGCCGGGACGGCTTAATATCTCTTCAGGAGATTCATAAAAATCAGGACTGATCTGAGTTGATGGCGGGAGAATAGAAGGAGGAGGTTGTTGAGGAATTAAACCTTTACCCATAGAAACATCTAATTCTCTTTGTAAAGGAATATCCTCATCCGCTATTGTATTATCTTCATTTAAAGAAATATCTAATAATTCCGGCATTATGGTTTCCTTTTCTTAGCGGCTTCCTTGTTTTTCTGAATCCAGGTGAAAATAATATCTTCTCTGGTTGCATCCGGAAATTTTCTTTTAGCTAAAGTTTCAAATTCATGAAAAAACATGGGAAGTCCTTTGCTTGTTTTTATCTGTTTTGAAATAAAAGGAGTTTTTCTGATATATTCAGACCAGGCTTTTGTTACACCTAAAGGATTATCCGGATTTTCTTCAACATAATCCTCAAAAAAATCTTCCTTTTCAATAGCTCTTAAAGCTACCGCTTTGCTTGAAGCTAAAAGAAAATCATTAGCCAGATTTGTTTTTGCCAAATTTACAACAGTATCTCTGGCCGCTTTCATATCCTTATCACTGGCATGACCCTTTAATCTGCTCAAAACCTGAAACATTGTCTTACCGGCTTCAGCAGAAAAAGCCTCTCCTGCAGCAACATTAGCCAATTTAGAAGTGTCTATTCCTAAAGATTCTCCAAATCCGGCAATAGCGACTTTTAAAGGTTCAAGTCTTCCGGTCCGGACATCAAGACTGGATAAAGTATCAATACTTCCTAAGCTTTCTCTTGCAGAAGCCGCGGCTTCGGAAATTTTATCCATCCGATCAGCAAGTTTTTTTTGTCGTCTTACCCTAAAAGGTTTTATTTCTTCTCTTGCTATATCAATTTTGGTCTGCGGGCGTAAAAGAAATTTATCCAGTTCAGCCGCAAATTCAGGGGTGCCAGGAGTAAATCCACGGCGTTGAACAATCTGTTCAAATTCCTGAATTCTGGTTGGCTTTTTTTCTAAAGGTGCACGTTTAATAAAACCCCTGTTTTCTCCTTCCATCCGGGCATTCCTGATAAGAACCTGAGCCTGAAAATTCTGTTCCGGAGAACCAAGCAGTAAATTTTTTAAATCCTGTGTATCTGCTAAATCTCCTCCTCTTAAACGGACTTTATTAATATAACGGTCCAAAACAGAAATCTGTTCATTTAAAGGCCTTCCCTCCATAGATTGAGCAATAGAAGCTTTTTCCCGGTCAAATCTGTCTCTTTCAATATTTTTAAACTGCTGAACTTTTAATGCTCTGTCAGGGTCTAAAACAGCCAATTGAGCTAATTTGGAAGGATCTGTAAAAGCGCCTTCTCTTAAATCTTTTATTAAAGAAAATTGTTCTTCTTCTTTTTCACCAAGCGCAGCTCTTCTTTCAGCTTCTCTTATATCAAAATAAGTCCGTCCCGCCTGACCGAGAAGTCTTCCTATATCAGGTACAGGAAGAGGACGAATAAGACCATTCGACATTATAAAACTCCTCCTAATCCTAATCCTAATAAACCTCTGTTACCTGCTTCCGGAATATTAAGAGCAGGAGAAGGCCGTACTCCGCCTTGACGGACTCCTATATCCTGTCCTGTTAAAACATAACCAGGACCTCCCATTTGGGAAACAGCCGCCTGCTGTCCGGCAGCGGCAACACCGCCTAAACGTTCCAACTGTCTATCCAGATCCGTTTGTGCTCTGGCAAAGGCCTGTTCCTGTAAAGCTCTTCTGATATTACCACCTCCCAGACCTCCTAAAGCAGCCGCATTTCTTAAAAGTGCTCTTTCCTGTCTTTCTCTTAAAAAAGCTTGTCCCGGCGATTCCGTCATAATATTTAAAGCTTGCTGTTGTGCTTCAGGACCGGAAAGCCCTAATAAAGCGGCTCTTTGTGTTGCCGCCTGTCTTCCGGTTTCAGCAAAAGGATCAAGACCACTGGCCTGAATATCAAATCTTTCCTGAAGCATCCGGTTGATTTCATCTTCTCTCTGCCGTCTTGATTCAGATAATTCACCAGTTCTTATATCAAATTGATACCTTTGTTCTCCTAATCCCAGCATAGCTAAAATAGCATTTAATCTATTAGCTTCCGCCTGAGACTTGCGGGCTTGTTCAGCTGACCAAAGGCCTCCAAGTATCTGACCACCAGCTATAGCTCCAGCTCCCCACGTCATTTTTTTGTTCCTTTTCTGATTTTTTTCTTAGTTCCTTTTTTAGTTTTTCTTTTTGTTCCGCAAGGCATTTTTTTCTCCTGTTATAATATTATCATCTCCCAGACCTCCTAAAGCCGCCGTATTTCTTAAAAGCGTTTTTTCCTGTCTTTCTCTTAAAAAAGCCTGTCTTTCTCTTAAAAAAACCTGTCCCGGCGATTCCGTATTAATTTTTCTTTTTTCACAAGACATTTTTTTCTCCTGTTATGGACCGGCCATTAAACCGGAATTTTGTAAAGCAACCAAAATTTCATTTATTTTAGCTTCATTTCCAGCAATTGTTGTACCTGTTGCATCGGAAATATGAGGCATTTGATCAGGTAGATTTTTAAAATTCTGTACAATTTCTTCAAAAAAAGATGAAAGTCTTCTTTCCGGAAAATCATCATTGACTATTTTCTCTCTTCTGGAAGGAGGAATTATTTCAATACCCATTATCTATTCTCTCCCTTTCTCCTTCTCCTTCAAGTTTTATAAAAGAAACATTTACAGGATCAGAAATCCTGAATCTAAAAACTCTTACAGCAGGAATCCTGCCCAACCGTCTCCAAACAACTCTTTTTTCATATTCTCCTATTTTACCCATGCTTCTAAGAAAACGTGACGACCATGTTCTTGCTCCATCATCCGAATAATCCATCTCAACAAAAGGGTCTGATCCCTGCCCCTGATTTAATCCTATTCCGGCGTTAACACTCAACTCTAAAGCCGATAAAAAGAAACAGGAACCATCCCCTCCAAAAGGAGGAATTATTTTTTCTCTGACCAACGGCTCTTCATATTCTGTATAAACATCGGAATCCAAATAACCAAGCCGACCGTCTATACTGTCTGAAACAATAATTTTATCATAAATATCAGCAATATCCTGAATCCTCCAAGCATTATCAGATACTCCCGACTGCTGTTCAAACCAAATGTTTTTTCCTGTAATCCGGCTTGCTGTAGTATTATAAACAAATGTTCTTGAAGGAATATTAACCGACCGGAAAGTCCATCCGATAAAATTATGGCCTTCTAAAGAATAAGTAAAAGCAAAACCTTGACTGATTTCACTTTCTTCAAATTTTTGAAGTTCTTTATCAACAGCATCAGTACTTATTTTAAAAACACCACCCGTTCCGCGGGCAGCCCAGAAACCGGATTTTTCATTTTTTCCGCTTCCGACAAAAAAGATTCTGTTTTCCCATTGAATAACTCCATATTTTGAAGATAATCCTTTTTCAAAACTTGCTCCCGGAATCCTTTGAAAAGGAAAACCGATTCCTCCGATATTCTGAAAAACTTCCGTAGCATCTTTACCAAAAATATAAAGTTCATCATGATCAACATGGCATCCAATAATTCCATCAGGAGAAAGTTCTGATGTTCCGAAATCAAGGGGATCAAAAGTAAGAGGATCATTCAATGCGGAATTAAAGAATATATTTGTTCCTGTTTCAGTAAAAACATAATAACCGTCTTTAAAACAGACAGTATCAGAAATCCGGAAATCAGGATCAGTAATTTCCTGAAAAGTTAAACCGACAGAATCATAAACATAGGCTTTTTCACCAGGAACAACAATACAGAGTTTTTTTCCATTATGAGCCATAGAAACTCTTAAATCCCCTTCAATCATTCCGATTAAAGAAGAAACTCCATCGAAATCAACACTAAATAAATAAAGACCGTTTACAACATACAATATCCCTCCCATTACAACCATACCCCGGTTGTAACCAGTACCGGCTGATCCGAAAGATGATATTCCAATAACTGATTTTAATTGAAAATCAGACCAGGAAGCCGCCTCAGCAATGGAAGCATAGAGATTTATGCATCTTTGAGCTGAAAATGGAATTATAGAATTCTGATAAGATGATAATCCTAAATTTATTTTAATCTTAGCCATTAAAAATTCCGTTTATCATCAGAAGGAAAAAAATCAGAATCAGAATTATAATCAATATAATTACCCGAACCAACCGGAAGAGTGGAGGGAAATTTAATTTCAGCCAAATTAACCGCTCTTCTCAGAAGAACAGCTAAAGAAGACTTTGCTTCATTCAATAAAACAGGAGAAATTTTTCTTCCATATTCATTTCCTAAACGAAGAGCTAAATTTGATTTTAAAGCACCGAAACAATAACGAGGAATCTGCAGAATATCATTTACTTCTTTTACCGGAACAGCTTCTTTTATCGTTCCATCTATTCCCCATTCCGCTAAAAGATCATTTAATGCATCAAGCCCATCCTGAACTTCTGAAGCGGTCAATGCCGTTTCTGCAGACCTAACTCCTATCTTTGAGAAAGCTCTTTCAATAACAACTAAAGCAGTCTGCATCAAGCAACCTTATATCCACGTGATTTCAGAATAATTTTTATTTTCTGAATCATCTGTTCTTTTTTTAAATAACTCTCTAATTCTATTCCTAAATGAACAGCCGCATATTCAATAAGATCATTTTTTTTCATTGAATCAAAATCAATTTTCTTCTTTTCCGGCTCTTCTTCCGGCTCTTCTTCCGG